>ERZ779855.1063-NODE-1063-length-19855-cov-5.264646_pt1 | contig 19855 bp, 24 predicted proteins | sample MGYA00511370_ERZ779855 | MGnify/ENA primary metagenome ERZ779855 (study PRJEB29588, sample SAMEA1967319) | human gut metagenome | biome: human gut; feature: human-associated habitat; material: faeces | place: Denmark | collected 2008/2010 ...
TCGCGGCCTGTAAAAAGGCGATAAGGGCGGTCAAATACGGGAGCGAGCCGGTGTAGTTGTTGGCTACGGAAATCCGGCAGAGGTCGAGCGTCGTCATGGTCGATTTGTAGTCGATATAGAGGACGGCATAAACGAGGAGCTTTGAAAAGGAGAGATACCCCTTTGCAAAGCTCCATACCTCGAACGCCCATTTTTTGAACTTCCGCCGCCGCGCCGCGCCTTTGCGGGCGGACATTATCCGTCCTCCCGCACCTCGCGCCCCTCGAGCCTGTCGATACGATGATGTGCCGACTTTGCCGAGCTCTCCACCGCCGACATACGCTCCGCCATGCCGATATAGCGCGCGTCCTGTGCGTCCTGCTTGCGCTCGATACGGTCGATGCCGCCTTTAATGTACCCGATTTCGGTCAACATTGTTCCGGCCTCTTTGCCCTCGCTCTCGCTGTCCTTTTTCGAGTTCCTATGAAAAGCGGCATAGCTTAACACGCCGCCGAGGATAGTCCCGAGGACTCCTATAATCGCTCCTACATAGTCCATTCTTAACCTCCGTTATAATTCGTAATAATCGAGTTTAACGGTCTGCTTTCCCGGCAATATGGGACACCCCCGAACGTGGTAAATCTCCCCGTCAACGATAACGCCCTCGCCCTCTGCCTCCGGGCATACGACATAGAGGCCGGGAGCGTCAAGCCTCACCCACAAGAGAGACTCCCGCCGCGCTATGATTTTGCCGTCGAGCTCGACCGTGTAGACCGCCGCGCTCATTCGATGAGCTTCCACCCCGCCGGGTACGCCGTCGGGGAGTATGCGTTTCCGTCGATAAGACTCTCATACACGGAGCCGTTAAAGAGAACGCGGTCGCCCTTTTTGTATGCGTCGTGAGCGCCGGTCGGCTGTTTCCATTCGTCGTACCCGGTTGTCGGGTCTACCGTTACTCCGCTCCAAAGAGAGGCGGCGACCGGCGGAGTCCAATCGCTTTGCGACGTGTGCGCTTGTACGCAACGATAGAGCTTTCCGTCGTACTGTACTCTTGTTTCGGCGGTGTACGCCTTGCCGTTCTCCCATGCCGGGAAAAGCTCGACGCACTCAAGCGCGGCCTCGTTGTCGAGCTCGAGCGCGGCGACTGCCCGCTCGATGATTGCCCGGAGCTTTTTCGCCTTTTCAACGGTAATCATTCCGCCGCACCCCCTAACAGAATATCGAGAACTTTATCGTTCTCGGCGAGCATGAGCGTACCGCTCACATTTTCCACGGAGCCGACCGGCTCGATACCGAGGAGGCCGCCGTCGGCGAAAGCGTAAACGAAGTCCTCGAGATATGTCGTCGTCTCGCCCGTCTCCTCGTCCTTGCGGTCGATTGCCGTCTTGATGCAAAAGCCCCCGGCCTCCGCCTCGTCGCACGGGACATAGCACCCGTTTTCGTGTAGGCGGACATAGACAACGGTATCGGAGTAGCCGACGACCTTTCCGCCGCTTTTGATAGCATACATACGTTATCCCTCCATTTTCGGCAGCTCTCCGAGCCGCTTTTTATAAAACTCCTCGAGTTCCCGCGTGTTCATCGTGCGGAGGAGGTTTTTCCAATACAGATTTTCCGCCCCCGCCCATTTCTCCGGGTCAAAGTCCGACGCGCCCTCGTGCTTGCCGTAATAGTGATAGAGGCCGTCGAGCATCTTTTGACGATACGCGCCCTCCGGCGTGTTTGGTCTGAAATGCTCCCATCCGTTTTCAGACGTTGCGGCGCAAATCTTCCGCCCGTCAGCGGCAAAGAGAAAGCCGTCCCGCTCCGTTACGGTCGTCCCGTATCGGAGGTTAAAGGCTCCGTCTATGCCCTCGGCCTTAAAGCGCCGATAAACGACATATTCCATAGCTTACCCTCCCTTGAATAATTCACGATAGAGCCGCTCGACGCTCTGCTCCATGTGGTACGAGTGAAATCTTTTCATGTGTCCCCGCCATGATACGAGGGACGCTTCCACGTCCGCCGCCGTCATTCTGCCGGAGTCCACCCAACGCCGGAAAATGCGTAGCTTTTTCCTCATGTGCCGGATACCCTTGTACGTTGCCCGGCGGACGGCTTTCCCGTTTGCGCCATATCGAAAGCGCACCTTGACGAATGTAAAGCCGCGCGTGAGCTTGATAATCTGCGTCTTTTTCGGATTGAGGCGGATACCGTGCTCGGCGCATAGCCGCCGGAGCTCCCGGAGGCAAATCTCGAGCTTTTCCTTTGACTCGCTGATGATGCACCCGTCGTCCATATAGCGAGCGTAATACTTCATGCCGAGCACGTCCTTGATATAGTGGTCTATCCTGTTCGGCAGGGCGAGCGCGGCAATCTGTGAGACTTGGCTCCCGAGGCCGAGCCCCACGTCGCCGAAGTTCTGAATAAAATATTTCGAGAGCGCGACGAGGCGGTCGTCGATGCCGCTCCGCTCGAACTCTCGAAAAACGGGCTCATGCTGTGCCGTATCGAAATACTTTGAAAAATCGAATACGAGGACGTAGCCCTCCCGCCCGTGTTTTCTGTAATGCTCCGCGAGAAAGTGCGTCACCCGGGATACGGCGAAATCGTACCCTTTGCCGCGCAAGCTCGCTCCGTTGTCGTAAATGAATGACCGGGAGAGCATCGGCACGAGGCAGTAATCGCACAAGCACCGTTGTACGACGCGCTCGGAGATATGGACGCTCCGAATATGCCTCGGCTTTCCCCGCTCCACAATATCGAACTCGTAAAAGCCCTTGGAGCGGTATCTCCCGGCTATCAATTCCTCGTGTGTCTTTGTGACGTTGGCAAGCGAGGCGGCTTTGTATCGCTGTGTGCTCGCTTTCCACCCAACGCCACGGACGGAGGCGCGGTAGCTCTCATAGAGCCGCTCGAATGAGAAAACCGTCTCGAAATCTCCGTACTCCCGGAGCGCGGCGGCTTTCTTTTTCATTCGTGCGGCCTTGCGACGCTGATACCGTGCCTCGCGTCGTTCTGCGCTGTTCATAAAATAAAAATACCTCGTACATTTCTTTCTCGGCGTGTTGTCTAAAATGCGTAACGGCGAGCCATGAAAGCACGGAAAACACGCACTCCGCACCCATGCAAGGAGCGTCCGGCTAACCGTATCGCGGTATATGTTTGTCCGACGGCGCGAGGCCGTCAGAGAGGTTATATTCCCCTTTTATATGGGGACTGCTTTCGCTCCGTGAGGAGTTATTCGGTCTGCCCCGTGTCGATATAAAATCCGGGCGCGAAGCCGAGGGAATAGTTCGCGTTGTTGTTGTTGACTGTCCCGTCGGTGTTCACATTCACGAAATTGTTGGAGTTGCTCGCATTCGGAGAACGGAGCCACCAATTAGCGGCGATACGGAATATAACCTAATCACGCGGAGGATTAAGCTCGCGCCTTATCGCTCCGTTTGATTTTAGAGATTTGCGAGAGTTCGTCCGTAATGAGCTTTACCCACTCTTTGAGGACGTTCGGCGGTATCTTCTCATGGTTGACGGTCAGATACGCGAGGTCGAGTACGTCGAGCATCGAGTTATAATAGCCCTGTGCCGTCTCGTAATACTCTTTCCGCCGTTGGATGTTCCGGCGGCGTATCTCCTCGGGAGATTTCTCGTCAACGTAAATGAGGTTTGCCGTCTTTATCATGCGATAAGCCTCTCGCGCCGCGTTGTAGAGCGGCAAGGAAAAATAAAAGGTGTAGCTTTTCGGCAGGATGCGGACGCGGTTGTATGTGAATACATAAATCTCGCGGGCGAGGTTGATATACTCCGCCGGGCTTTTGCCGCGTCTTGATTTTGGTACGGACATTTTCTTTCCTCCTCGCCGACTATGCGCCCATTGAGGGCGCAAGTCTCGATTTCCGAATTATACGCAAAAGCCGGGCGCGAAGCCGAGGGAATAGCGCGCGTAGTAGTAGATGACTGTCCCGTCGGTGTGCACAAGCACGAAACTGTCGGAGTAGCTCGCATACGGAGAACGGAGCCACCAATACCACGTCCCATCTCCGACGCGCTCTTTCACGCGGTCACGCTCACGCTTGAAAATCTCAAGTTGAAAGCTGTCCGGCTCCTCGTTCCACCAATCACCCGCGCCGAAAACGTCGGTCGCGGATGGTATCCACAGAGTATCCGCGTACTCGTGACGCTCGCCGTCGATTTCCTCGGACAAGAAACGAGGCTCGAACGCCTCCGCGAGCTCGTCCGGGAAAAGAGGGAGAATATCCTCGAGGACGTGTCGCCGTCCCTCGCTCTTGAGGTATCCGCCCTTGTTGGTCGGCGTGTCGTTCATGCGCCACTTATCCGCGAGGCAGTCCTCGAGGACGAAGCGGGCGCGCTTCTCGTTGACATATCCGCCGCAAACGGCGTTGACGTGCTCGCCGTTCTTGAGCTCGATAGCGAACTTGTCTCCCGGGCGGATAAGCTCGAGGCCGTTCCCGCTCGAAATGGCCTTTTTGAGCTCTACGAAAGAGATTTCCTTGTTCCTTGTGGTAATGAGTTGCATCGTCTTTTCCTCCGTTCAAAAGATTTTACAGAAATAGTGATTGCCGATAATCATATCGACGCTCTCGTTATAAGGCGCGGTCGAAAAATAGACCGTATCCTCTGAAAGAATGTGCTCCCGCTCCTCTATGGCGGTATGCACCGCGAGATATTGCTCCTTGTCCGGCTCCGCCGAGTAGAGGTACGGAGCGGGGGAGAATTGCCATACGTCGCCGTATTTCTGAAATACGACCTCCTACAATAATAATTACGGTTTAAGGCGCGGCAGCCAGCCGCGTCTTTTTCCATCTCAAAGCCGAAGCTGTTAGAATGGGAGAGTAAATGGCCTGACCCATATCACCTTGGGCCAACCCGCCCGTCGAGGAGTCCGTCAGCCGCCTCTCTCATTCGCAGCATTCGATTTGCGCAGGTAGAGCCACCTTGTGCGCTCGCGTCACTCAGGAGATTGAACAGGCAATGAGGAAAGAGCGGAAAGCCATATCCAATCAGAAGGAGGAACAAAATGAACGCAGTTGGGATCGATGTTTCCAAAGGGAAAAGCATGGTGGCTGCCCTGCGGCCAATGGGTGAAGTGGCGTTGCTGCCACAGGAATTTCTCCACACCGAGGTCGGTCTGGAGCAGATGGCCTACGCCATCATCGCGCTGGGGGAAGATACCCGCGTCATCATGGAGGCCACCGGACGCTACCACGAGCCGGTCGCGGCGGCGTTGCATGAGTACGGCATTTATGTCTGCGTCCTGAATCCGCTGTTCATCAAGCAGAGCGGGGGCGGTTCCATTCGCAAGGTCAAAACCGATAAGGCAGACGCCATGAAAATCGCCAAGTACGGTCTTGACAACTGGGTGGATCTGCGGGAATATACTCCCATGGACACGGTAAGGCAACAACTGAAGCTGTGCAGCCGCCAGTATAACCTCTACATGAAAACGGTGGTATCGCTGCAAAACAATCTCATTTCATTGACCGACAAGACCTTTCCCGGTGTGAACGAACTGTTCTCCAGCCCAGAACGCGCCGACGGTCACCAGAAATGGGTGGACTTTGTCATGACCTTCTATCACTGCGACTGCATCTGCCGCGTCAGTGAGAATGCGTTTGCCGAGCGCTACCAGAAGTGGTGCAAGCGCAAGGGCTACCATTTCAGCGCGGAAAAGGCGCAGGATGTTTATCTCGGGAGCTGCGGTCATTTCACCACGCTGCCGAAGAACGACAACACGAAATTGCTCATTACGACTGCTGCCCAGCAACTGCTTGCAGGCAAGATGACGCTGGCCGCCTTGCGCACTGAAATGACACGCCTTGCCAAGCAATTGCCGGAGTATGATATCGTGCGTGCCATGTACGGTGTGGGCGAGACAACTGCCGTGCAGCTCATGGCGGAGATCGGCGACGTGCGCCGTTTTCCGCGCCGCAGCTCCATCGTCGGTTTCGCGGGTGTTGATCCGGCTGTAGACCAGTCCGGCAAGCACAGCGCCAAGAGCGTCCCTACGACCAAGCGCGGCTCTCCGCATCTTCGGAAAACGCTGTACCAAATCGTCTGCACTTACCTAAAGAAGTCTCCTGTAGATGAGCCTGTGTACCAGTTCCTCGACAAGAAACGCAGCGAGGGCAAGCCTTATTTTGTCTACATGACAGCCGCGCAGAACAAGTTCCTGCGCATCTACTATGCCCGTGTGAAAGAGTGCCTGGAGGCTTTTGACGCACAGCAGGACACCTCACAAAGATAAATCAGATTGCTACTTTATCCCGGCTGGCGAAGCTTTTTCTCCAGCCTGTTTTGTTATGCCCTTTTTCAGCTGTGCAAATTTTGCGGGACTTTTTTCATTTCAGCTATTGACTTTTGTTTGCAGGACTCCTCGTATAATAAGTTTCAAAGTTAATAAATTCAGGTATCAGCAGGCTTTGAGGTGCCCGTGATACAATAGCTGTAGGACAGCAGGGTTAAGTTCTCCACCTCCTGGTTGAGCCACAAGGCTGCTTCATTCTTAGTCTGTTCCCCTGAGCCGGAAGTTAGCTGCAAACTCATTGGCTGTTTGCCGGAGATAAGGCCGCCCTTTTAGCAGTGAGGGCTATCGCATTGGCCTGTTCCGGAATGATTCTGATACGCGAGGTTGCGGATGCTCCGGTTATCATGGGTATCTCAAAGCCTGCTGGCCTGAAATCTCCATGTGGGGAGGTGAAAATTGTGAATCCATTATTCGTTGGCATTGATGTGAGCAGCAAAAACAATGTGGCTTACCTGATGAAACCAGACGGCAGTAAGCATTCCAGTTTTTCTGTGCAGAACAACCTTGGCGGTGCTAAAATATTGTCAGAAAGAATCGTGTCGGCGCTTGGCTCCATGCAACTCAGTGATGTGGTGATCGGTCTGGAAGCCACCTCTATCTATGGGGACAGCCTTGTCTATGCTCTCCGGGAGGATGGCAGTCTTGGCCGGTTCCAGCGGAAAATTCATGTTCTCAATCCTAAGCAGGTCAAAAAGTTTAAGGAAGCCTATCCTGACCTGCCCAAGAATGACTTTGTGGATGCCTTTGTGATTGCCGACCATCTCCGTTTTGGCAGGATCGCCAAGGAGGTCTATATGGACGACTATCGCTATCAGGCGCTCAGAACCCTTACCAGAGCCAGATTCGACGTGATTCAAAATCTGACTCGGGAAAAGCAGCGGTTTGCCAACTACCTATTCCTGAAATGCTCCGGCATTGCGCAGGACAAGGACATCCAGAATACCAGCGCTACCACCATTGCGCTCATGGAGCGGTTTGAAACTGTGGATGATCTGGCAAACGCTGATCTGGAAGAACTGACTTCCTTCATTGATGAGAAAGGCAGGAACTTTGCTGACCCGGCTGCAAAAGCCAAGGCGATTCAAACCGCTGCCAGAGATTCTTACCGCTTACCAATCACTGTGAACAACTCTGTGAATCAGGCCATGGCCGTCTCCATTGCCTCTATGCGGGCTTTAGAGAGGCAGGTCAAGGTCTTGGACAAGGCTATTGAACACCAGTTTGAGATCATCCCCAATACCCTAATCTCCATTCCCGGCATTGGCAAGGTCTACTCCGCCGGTATCATCGCTGAAATTGGCAATATCCACCGTTTCGATTCCCAAGCCTCTGTCGCCAAGTTTGCCGGCCTTGTCTGGACCCAGCACCAGTCCGGTGAATTTGAAGCGGAGCACTCCCGGATGATTAAATCCGGCAACCGCTATCTCCGTTACTACCTGCTGGAAGCCGCCAACTCTGTGAGAAGATGCGACTCCGAGTTCCGGCGCTACTATGACCTCAAGTACCATGAGGTCAACAAGTACCAGCACAAACGTGCACTCGCACTAACTGCCAGAAAACTGGTTCGGTTGGTCTTTAGGCTGCTGAAAGACAACCGCCTGTATATCCCGCCGGAGGGCTGAGCGAACCGCTTGCCGCTCTGACGAAATCGCTCTGTTTCAAAAACTCAGGGGACAGGGCTTAGGTTGGTGTTGACTTTTTGCTACCTGCATTCCACTTCTTGCTCCTTTTTGTTCAATTTTTTTGCGTCACCCCCTCTTGACTTAATACCATTGGACTAAGTGGAGTAGTGTGAAGAAATGGCTGCTCCACATCAACTATGCGCCCGGCTATGCCCCGGAGCCGGAACAAAAACCAGTGTGCCGGCAGTTCTCCCGCTGCGAGGGCTGCCCCTATCCCGCCCACGGTTTCCTCTGTTGGGGCGGCGAGGATGACTGTATGCGCACCAGAGTAAAAAAACTGAACGAAAAGGAGTTGGAGCATGAGGATCAAAGCGGCTTTGTATAACGCTGATCACTTGGAATATGGCTTGGTCACTATCCCCTTCCCCATCCCGCAGGATCAATACAACGACACGATCAAGATGCTGGAGGCGCTGGATATCGGAGACCCGCGGGCAAAGGATTGTATGGTGGAGGAGATTGAAGGCTGCGTTCCCAGTCTGAAATGCCTGGAGGGGCACAGAATCAATGTGGACGAGTTGGATTACCTCGTCAAGCGGTTGGACAGTTTTTCTGACGGGGAGCTGGCCCAGTTCCAAGGAATGGCAGCGAAAATGGGACTCTCCGATATGACCGACCTCATCAATTTGACCTTTTGTTGTCAGCAGGCCACGGTCATTACGGACTTTTCCGACTTGGAGCAGATTGGCCGGGATCACTACATGAACCTACATGGTGGCTGCGCCTCCATGGAAGAGCTGGAGCGGTTAGATGCACGCAAGACAGCACTGGATCTGATTCTCAACGACACCTCCGGCCAAATTACTCCCTACGGTGTAGTGTACGACAACGGTACGATGTTAGAACAAGTTTATGATGGCCGACATTTTCCGGATTTCTACTATAAGAACAGTATGGCATCTGTATTACTTTCATTAAACAATCAAATGAATGAACAAGAAACACTATATTTCCCATGTGCTGAAAGTGAAATCACTCGGACACTATGCCGTTTGGGTGCAACACAGCCGGAAAAATTTACTGCGACGCTGATTGCTACCGATGATGATATCAGCCCAGCGGTCAGGAGTGTTTTTGAAGGCGAATATCCTCTAACGGAACATTTGAAGACATTAAATGCATTGTCTAAGTGCCTTCAATTGTTTGATGCACAAACTTTGGACAAATTTCATACCGTTTTCGATACTATCTGGCCTGATACCCCAGAGGAAATATTATGGATTGCAGAGAATATCTATGATTTTACTGTAATCCCCGGCATAAGCAACGCAGAAGAATATGGGCAACATTTGATTCAAGTCTCTGGACATTTTGAAGTTAAATCTGAGTTGGATTCATATATTGACTATCAGAAATTTGGAGAGCATTACATCAAGAAGGAAGGCGGAGTATTGGGGGATCGCGGCTATGTGGCCTATTTGGGAAATAAACCTGAAATTGAGGCAATTGTCATACGGAGGATAACAGCAGAACAGAATACACAAGATTTTCAGTTGGGGGATTTTTCTTAATGTGGAAGGAAACCGATCTTCCCAAGGTGAAGATGATCGCCCATGTACTCCTCGATATGCCAATCGCGCCAACCTCATTTTCGCCGGCTATCGTCAGCCATCCGTTTACAAGTACCGGGGTTACCGCTGCTCAAAATGAGGATGGCAATATCACTGTGGTCGACTTGCTCAACAACAAAGAAGACTATGCCAAATGGAAGGAGATGGTGGGCAAACAGATCGACAGTGCTGAAAACGCTTGTCAGGTATTTTTCCTTCTTAACAAGCCCTATTATCTGACCTTTCTCAAATTTACCGCCCCAGTCCTTTCACAGGAGGATCTGGGCCAATTGCTGGCTCATGCGTGGATCTTGGAGGAGTGCCCAAACCAAGACCGCAATGTGAGCAAAAGAGAACTGCTGACTCTATTCCATTCTGTCCCGCCGGAACTTCTGATGGACGAGGAGGAGTACGCAGTTTATCAGTCGCTGGAGGATCCTGTGACTGTCTATCGTGGTGTTACCTCCTACAATGCCAAAAACATCAAAGCACTGTCCTGGACGTTGGACCGGGATACGGCAGAGTGGTTTGCCTACCGCTTTGGTGAGGAGGGCACCGTCTATGAGGCTCAGATCCAGAAAGAACACATTCTTGCCTTTTTCAACGGTAGAAATGAGTCAGAAGTTGTGGTAGACCCCAAATACCTGGAGCAGATCATGGAGTCACCGGAGCCAGAGATAGGGATGCGGATGACCTGAATTTTCTCCACGATTTGTAGTGGACTTCCATCACAAGTTGTGGTATTGGTTGTGTTCAAAAAACAGAAACGAGGTGATCGAAGTGAAAAAACAAAGTAGTTTCCAACAGACGCCCCCCTTTGACCTGCGGCCCGCTTCCGTTGAGGAGGCGGGCCTTTTCTATTCCAACGATGAGCGGGACGAGGCACTGGGCACAGTGGGCCACCTCCGTATGGACTTCGGCTCCGGCGGGAAGGGATTCCACCACACCTGGTGGCCCCACAACGAAGACCGATTCAACACCCCGGAGTTCAAGGAGGCCCTGCAGAAATTTGTGGATGCCATGCGGCAGGACGGGCCGCTGAAGAACTTGGCAGCCATGAACACCTATTGCTGGCACAACGGAGGTGAAATTGCAGAAAACGACCGCGTCTACGGATTTATTTCGGAGACAGAACATTACCGTTTTTGCTTGCGTTGTACCCCCAGGCCGGGGGATTACCAAGGCTATCTGTATGTCTACGACCTGCGCCAGCAAGAGATGGCCAGGCAGGACAAGCTGGTGGGCCGAGTGAGCTATGCCAGCGGCGAGAAACAGGAATTCACCGATGCCGGGCAGTACCTCCAGGCCATCCGGGAGGAACTGCCCTATCGGGACACCACCGGATTTTGCTATGAGACCCTGACAGTCGCTCCAGAGGTGAAAAAGGCGGTGGACGACATCCTGCTGGACTTCGCCGGCGAGGAGAACCCCCGCCGGGTCTGCAACTATGGTCTCACTGAGGCCGGAAAGCAGGCCCTGCGGGATGCTGCGGACCCCAGCAAGCCTCACACCTATTCCTGGTTCGTGATGACTGACTGCAACACTTCGAAGGAGCAGATCCACAGGGCTTTGACACTGGATGGGGCGATACAGCTCTACCAAGACAGCGACCGGCCTGAGAAAAGGCTGGGCGTCACCAAGGACGAGATCGCCACGGTGGATTTGGTTCGATTTTGTGATGGAGAACAGCAGTTCTTTGAGGACTACCGCAGGCTGGAGAGTTTCCGGGATGACCCGGCCATTTCCGATGCAGCGGAGACTATCCGGCAGGAGCTGAAACAGACAGCGCCCCAAGAGGACATAACGATGGGAGGAATGTGAAGTGCGAGAAGTACCGAGAGAGTGGCTGGAGTTCATGCGGGAGCAGTATCCCAAGGGCAGCCGGATTCGATTGATTGAAATGGCGGACGATCCCCATCCCCTCCCGGAAGGTTCCATGGGGACGTTGGATCATATCGATGATCTGGGCACCTTCCACGTGAAATGGGACAACGGCCGGGAGTTGGGGGTGGCCATCGGGGAGGATCGATTTTCCGTCCAGCCGCCGGAGCCAACTCTTCTCAAGTTGTATTTGCCCCTGACCGCCGACTTTTACCCGCGGGACGAGTGGGGCGATACGTCCGAGGAGGGCGAGGAGTGGGATGGCCGGACGCTGCTGGACTACGAGGACCATATCCGGGGCGCCCTGGTCAGAAACCGGATGCCGGAGGAGAAAGAACGGGGCGTTATGCGCTGGTACGATAAACAGGACAGCCTGAATGTCAAAGTGCGGTCCGCGGAGTTCAACGCAGAGGAACCCAACGGCCAACTCTGGGGCGTGGCGGAATGCCGGGTAGTTGGGGAACTCTCCCCGGAGGAACTTTCCTCCCTAAAGGACTACCTCACCGGCCAGGCATCCGACGGCTGGGGCGAGGGCTTTGAGCAGAGAGAAATCGAGATTGATGGCGGCGAACTCTATGTTCACCTGTGGCAGTGGGACAACTGGAGCATCCAAACAGAGCAGGAGCGGTTCGCCCCCAAGGTCGCCGAGGGCCTGCCGGAGCTGTGCTTCTCCACCTTGGCCTCCAACGGCCAACTCATCTGCATCCGGCGGGGCGAGTCCGGCTACTATCCCTCCCAGTGGGATACCGGAGACAAAGAGCGCAACGTGGAGCTGGCAGACGAGCTGAATGAGCGGCGTGGCGTCACCCCCGCCCAGCGGCAGGCCATGGAGATCGGAAGCATGGCGGGCTGGGATGTTCCTGGGGCGGATCCTGCCAATTATGAAATTCAGAGAGAGGAACAGACAGAGGGAGGGATGACCCTTGGATAAGAAGATCTTCGAGGTGGAGATCAGCAGCGGCGGGCCCGAAAGCTATAAGACCTCCGCAGTGCTGACGATGCCGTGTACCCAGGCGGAGCTTTGTGACGCGCTCCAGAAGGCCCGTGTCCAGGACGTCAAAACTTGCCGCAATGAGCTGACCAGGATCCGCTATCCCGGTATCACAGCGGATATGATCGGTCGGAATGTGGATCTGCTGGAGTTGAACCTGCTGGCCCTCCGACTGACCATGCTGGGTGAGGATGACCGGATGGGGCTGGACGGCCTGCTCCAGATCGAGAAGGAAAACCACACTGCTCCCTTTCCCCTCTCCCGCCTCATCAACCTGACCTTCAATGCGGATATCTGCCTTCTGGCGCCCCAAGTCTCCAATACCCAGGAGCTTGGGGCGCTTTTGTATGAGGGGGAGATGCTCTCGGAGGAGGCCATGGCCCTGGTGGATACCATGGAGGAGGACAGCAGCTTTCGGGAGAGGTTGCTGGAGCTGCTGGGGGAACAGCACCAGGAGGAGCACAGCGGTGTGTTCACCAGCCGGGGCTACGCGGAGCCTGGCAGTGACTTCAAAGAGGTATATCGGAAGGGCGAGATGTTCTGCTTTGCCCGCCCCAGCGCCCCGGTGGTGCTGGAGGTACGCAAGGGATTTTTTGACGATCCCAGCTATGATAACGATAAGACCACTATCTTGAACCTCCCCGCTTCAGACGCCGACATCTGGCGGGCAGTGGGAGAGGTAGACGCGGCCTCACTGGACGAGTGCGCCTTCCGCTGTATCGACTGTGAGATCCCCTCTCTGCGAGATGCGGTCGATGACGCCATCGAACAGGAGGGCAGCATCGGCATGGCAAGCGAATTCGCAGCAAACCTGGCACAGAAAAAGCAGAGCTGGCATGAGGCGGACTGGGTCAAGTACAAGGCTCTGCTGTCTGTGGCCGGGTGCCCCAGCCTGCAGGACGCCATCCAGCTCATGCACGGTCTGGACGATTACGACCTCCGACCGGATGTGGCCGCGACCTGGGATTATGCGGAGGTGGTCTTGCGGGAGAAGTACCCGGATCTGCCGGAGGAACTGTTCCAGACACCCCAGGCCGCTATGGTTGGACGGCAGATGCTGGAGGAGAACCACGCGGCCATCACCGACTATGGCCTGTTCCGCCGGAAGGACAACGGCCAGCTGCCGGTCTTCCAGCGGGAGCCCCAGGCGATGGACAGTCCCCAGATGGGAGGGATGTGAGCATGCTGGATTTCGAGAGTCGACGCATCCGTGATCTGCGGGGGATCGACTTCTCCAAACTGGAATTTGAGGATCTCCGGTGGAAATACGGAACCTTCCAGAGCGTCAGCACCGGCTCCGGCTGCGATAAGAAGTACAGCTCCTGGTCCGGCGTCAAAACCCGCATCGGGGAGAGTCCGTCTGGTACCAGGCGGCGGAGAAGCTGATCCGAGGAAAGGGCGAACAGGAGCTGCTGGGATATTTGACCCAGTGGTGTTCAGAGCGGAACTTTCTCAAGGAATCCGCCGGTGAGATCCGGAAAAAGGCACTGCAGCTCCATGTTGACCGCATCTTCGATCATCCCCGCTGGGTAGACTTTGTCCCCTTCAACCGCCAGTACCGGCCGGAGATCTTGCAAACGGCCCATCTGGTGACCGTGGTCAACGAGTGCTGTCAAAAACCCGGCGTAGTCACTCAGGAACAGATCGATGCCTCTGACAATGGGACCGTCGCCTGCCCCTGCTGCGGCAGATGGAGTCCATTTCGCGTTCTTGAACAGGCGATTCAAACAGAGAGCGCGGCCGGGCAAACAGAGGAAGCAAAGGGAGGGATGCATCTGTGTTAAATCATCAGGACAGGCTGTTCGATCTGCTGGACGGCATGGAAATGACCAAATCGGAGCATGATTGGCTGGAGTTGCGGTTTGCCAATATGACAGAAAAAGAGAGTCTCCTGTTCACCGGCGCGCTGGAACTGGAGCGCCCGACGCAAGCTGACCGTGTGATGGAACTGGCGAACCAGCTTCCCTGCTTTGATCTGTACTACGGAGCCGGGGACGACGAGGCCCTGGGCCGGTTCGTCCTGGAACACCTGGAGCGCCCCTCACCGGAGGCTATTCCCTTCCTCAACGCGGAACAGGTAGGCACGGCCTACCGGGAACGGGACAAAGGGATCTTTTGCCAGGGTCACTATGTACGGAAATCCTCCCTCACGATCCCCATGCCGGAAACATCTCAGCTCCTTCAGCCGGCGGTCGGGGACTATGCCATCCGGGTCAGGCTGGCCAGTCGGGAAAACATGGAGGGTGTATGGGTGGGTTTCCCCGATACCGGGGACCATATGGACGCCGCGCACCCGGACGAACTGCTGCTGGGGCTGGACGAACTCCACGCGGAAACGCTCAGCGAATGCATCGTACTGGAGGTGGACTGCTGCCTGCCTCAGCTGGAGGACATCCCCGACCAGTATGCCTCCGCAGGTGAGCTGGTGCGCCACGCCATCGACTTCGGCTATGCCTGGGCGGAGCGGGGCCAGGGAGAACCCCACTGGCTGGACAAGTGGCAGGCAGTGCTGGAACTGGAGGACTGCCACCGGCTGGATCAGGCTCTGGACTATGCCCAGAACCTCCGGCAGTATGCCTTCGTCCCCCGTGGTTTAGACTTGGCGGAGTATGGCCGGGAACTGGCTGTCCGGGACGGCGTCATCCCAAAGTCCGGCCTGCTGGCGGAGTGCTTTGACTGCAGAGCCTACGCCGAGGCGTATATGAACCAGCACGGGCTGTCCGCCACAGACCACGGATATGTCGCGTGGAACGGTGGCGAGATCTTCTATGAGTACAGCCAGCCGGAGCAGTCCGCCAGTCCCTCCATGTCCATGTAACCGCCGCAATTTTGTTGGATATTGGTATGGCTATTCCGCCCGGAGTGTGGTAGTGTTTGCGGCAAAGGAGGCACAGCCGATGGACGAACGCAAACAAATCGCCGAAGATACCCTGGACCAGCTCATCGAGCAGGCTCTGCGGGAGTTGGACCGCGTCGAGCCGGATGGACTGGCAGAAGAAAGAATGTCCGATATCAGCGACGAGATCCGCCGTGACCTCCGGCTGGAGGAAACCCAGCGGACGCTGATGCTGGATTACATCACGCAGCTCAATCGCGTGGCGCAGAAACAGCGCCGCTGCCTCTACATCCAAGGGGCAAAGGACTGTGTCCAACTGCTGCGGGGTCTGGGGGTGATCAAATAAAATAAGCAGAACAGTATCTGAAATCATGCAGGGGCCGTTTTCCGAATGGGGACGGCCCCTTCTTTTTTTGCGCCCTTTTTCGGGAAATCAGGTCCCGGAAAGGAGCGACTATGGAAAAAGAACGGCTGGCGGAATATCTGGAGCAGTATCATCTGGGAGAGTTCAACGCCGCCACCAGCCGGGAACTGGAGCTGACCTTCGGCATCAAGGGCATCGAGGTGCGCCATCTGGTCAACCAGCTGCGGCGGGACGGTGTACCCATCGCCAGCAGTGGGAACGGTTACTTCTACGCCGCCACAGAACAGGAGGTTCGGGCCACCATCGCCCATCTGACCCGGCGGATCAGTGGCATCGCCGCCGCTATCCGCGGGCTGAACCGCTCCCTGGAACGGTTCGACACGGAGCAGACCTGCCTCCCGCTGGACGGAGGTGATCCCCCCTGAACAGTTTTATGAGCTGGGTGGGCGGGAAGAAAGCTCTGCGGGAGGAAGTAGTGAAGCGATTTCCCCTGTTCTATGAGCGGTATGTGGAGGTGTTCGGCGGTGGCGGCTGGGGGCTGTTTCATAAAGCCCCCGGCAACGACTTCGAGGTCTACAACGACTACAACGGCCTCCTCGCCAATCTGTACCGCTGTGTGCGGGACAAGCCGGATCTGTTGATCAACGCTCTGAAATATGTCCTCAATTCCAGGGAGGACTTCGAGCGGGCGCGGCTGGCTCTGCGCCGTAAGCGCACCACGGATATTCAGCGGGCGGCCTGGTTTTACCAGGTCATCCGCCAGAGCTACGCCGCCGCTCTCACCAGCTTTGCCAGCCAGCCTCACGATATGTGGAGCAACTTCCCGCTCATTGAGCAGGCCCACCGACGGCTGGCGGATGTGGTGGTGGAAAACCAAGACTTCCAAACACTGATCCGGCACTATGACCGCCCAGTGACCTTCTTCTACTGCGACCCACCCTACCACGCCACAGAGGGGTATTACCAGAACATCGGTGAGGACGGCTTCACGGAACGGGACCACATCCGCCTGCGGGATGCCCTGCTGTCCATGGAAGGCAAGTTCCTGCTGTCCTACAACGACGATGCCTTCATCCGGGGGCTGTACGATGCCCCCGGCATCCAGATCGAGCCGGTGACCCGGCTGAACAACATCCGACAGCGATACGACCCTAACTGCCAATTTTCCGAGCTGCTCATCGCCAACTATGACATGGCGGAGCGCGCTCATGCCACAACACAAATCAATCTGTTTGACTTTCAGAAGGGAGAATTTGATGAAACCTATGTATTTTAAGCTCTACCACAATCCTGAGAACAAGACCCTGACGATCCCCCGCGCTGCCCTCCAGCTCTCCGGCCTTGCGGACGCGGAGGAGCTGATCCTCCACACAGGCGGCGGATATGTCCTGGCGGCACGGAATGCATTGAGTACCCTGGAATGCCTGCACCTTCTCCAGTTCCTCACCTCCACTGCCGCATCTCTGCTCCTCCAGCTGGCGGTATTCAGCCAGGAAGGGGCGGAATTTCCCGAGTGTGAGGACACCCTTGAGGAGGAAGATGAAATGGACGATCCCGGCCTGACCATCCCCACCTGTCTACTGGAACTGGCCGGACTGGATGAGGCGGACAGCCTGGAGGCCGTTGCGGAGGACGGCCGGGTGATCGTATCCAAGGCAGAAGATGATGACCCCAGCGAGCACAGAGAGGAAGACCCGCTGCAGGAGTTCGACGAAGGCTTCCGCGCTATGCTCCAGGAGGGCAATGTGGACCTGGATGCCCTCCGGCGGCAGATGCGTCAGGAGAAAAATCATGCGTGAGACGTATCTCTACCCATATTCCGCGGAGGAGGCCTGCCGACGGGGAGAACAGTCTCTGTGGCGGGCCAGTTATCTGGAGAACATTGACTGCAAGGATGCCATTCAGAAAGCCGTACGACAGCACTACGACGGCGACCATCTGGACAAGAAATGCCTGACCGAAGTTATCCAAGAGTTCGGCTATAAGCGGACAGCCTGGGTGCTGGCCAACACGGTTCAGCAATTGGAATGGGGTGGCCAGTACAGTTCCGAGAATAAAGCATGGGCCAGTCAAATCTATATCCCACCAGATAAACTCCACAATCTCAGCTTTGTGGTGCCAACCCGCTCCGCTGTACTGGATGGAGTGGTGGACCAATACCGCACGGCATATCGGGCGCTTGGACTCTTTGGACCCAGCCAGTGTGAACCAAACTCCTTTGAAGATCTGAACTACGAGGGAAAGGTGCTGGTGCTCTCTTCGGATACCCTGAAGGAAACCTACTGGACACCCCAAGCTCAGCTCTGGTACGCCCACGATGGCTTTGGGTGCAGCCCCAAAGCCATTGGCCGTTCCATCCGCTGCACCTGCCTGGGGGATGGAGAGATGACCCGCTGGAACCGAACAGACTTTATCGGCGCGCTGAAGGACGAATTCCTTCCGGAGTGGGCAAAGGAAAAGCTGATGGAGCTGAAAGGGCAGGAACAGAACAACGACTCCCCCGCGATGGGTGGGATGACCATGGAATGAGGTGATTGATAGACATGAACATTTCCTATTACACCATTGACGATCTGCGCCTGCCCCCCAAGCGGTCTCTGCGAAAGGGCCGGAGCGTGGAGCAGTTTTCCACACTGGAGGAGGCTCTGGCCCGCTACCAATCCCTGCCTGCTGCCGGGATCAGAGTGCTGGGACTCACAGACGGAATCCATGTCCTGGAGCTGGTAAAGTGCCTTCCCCTGTTCCCGGACGATCAGGAAGGAGAAGATGTGCTGGCCTCGGACTACAGCTGTTTCCCCCTCTGGGCACAGGAACCGGAGGCCGCCAGCGCCACTGGCGCCTGTATCACGGCCATGGGCCTGCGCTATCGCATCAAAGGCAATGTAATCGAACCCATTCCCTCCCCGGATGGTCTGCCGCAGGACCTTCAGGGGAAATTTTTATGGCTGAATCTGTCCGGCGAGGCCCAGTCCGCCATCCGCCAGGTCTATGTGGCCGGGACAGGCTGGGTATCTCCCGGCATTCTGAATCGCAAAACCGAGCCGATGCCCTTAGTGCTGAAATATCGAGCCGATGGGATCAACGAGCAGGGCGCCTACCTCTCCCTGGAGGTAGAACCCTGGGAGTATGACCGGATAGCCCTCCACACCCTGGAACGGCTGAAAAAAGAGAAAGGGAGAAGTGAGCGATGAAACAGACTATCAACCATCAGAACCCCAATTTTGAGCAGCTGCCCATGCAGATCAATGTGAAGATCTACCGTCCCAGCGTCAAGGGCCCCATCCTGGCAGACGCCTCGGTCAACCTGAACGGGTGCTTCGCCATCCGCGGGGTCCAGGTGAAGGAGGGCAGAAACGGCCCCTTCGTCTCCATGCCCAGCCGCCAGGTCAAAGGCGAATATCGGGACATCTGTTTCCCCTGCACCCCGGAATTCAAACAGTCCTTCGACCAGGCCGTTTTGGACGCCTACCGGATGGAGCTGGATCAGGGACTCAACCAGCACCATAACGAGGCCACGGAGCAAAACAGCCCCGAGATGGACGGCATGTCGATGTGACAGGAAGGAGAGAAAGCTGATATGAAACGAAAACTCGCACTCTGTGCCGCGGTCCTGTGCCTGACCATGGCACTGTCCCCTTCCGCCTTCGCCGCGGAGTCGGTTGTGATTTCCCAGTCGTCTGCGCCCCCGGAGATCTGCTACCCCACCTCCGTGTCCCGGAGCGAGGATGGCACAGAGATCCGCAAGTATTATGACCTGGGGCCGGAGGAGGACCCCGCCGGCATTCCCCGGTCTGATTTCGAGCAGGATGGGTTCCGCTATACCCTCATCGACCTGCTCAAGCAGGAACTGCCGGAGAACGAGAGCCGTCAGCATACAGAGACCGTCTCTCTGGAGAGCAAGAGCAAGGACATGGAGTCCGTGCTGGCTCTGCTCCCCCAGGAGAAGGAGTTTATCACCGAGGACGGGCTCTCCGGCGTGCTGACCCTCCAGCTGGACACCGTCCAGGTGGAGGTGGCCGGATACGGGAGTTCTACCAGGGAGGTGTCTGCCACCAGGAGCTACCCCAATCTGGCCAGCCAGGATACCGCCAACATCCCCAAGACCATCGAGGACAATGGCCGCACCCTGACCCTCCAGAATATCAGCTGGCAGACGGACAATACCGCCAATACAGACGGCTACGCCATGGGAGACCGCTTTACGGCAGTCGCCACCTACACCGGCAGCGCCACCAGCAGCTATGTGACCGGCTACACGGTCACCGCCG
>ERZ779855.1082-NODE-1082-length-19512-cov-3.141132_pt1 | contig 19512 bp, 18 predicted proteins | sample MGYA00511370_ERZ779855 | MGnify/ENA primary metagenome ERZ779855 (study PRJEB29588, sample SAMEA1967319) | human gut metagenome | biome: human gut; feature: human-associated habitat; material: faeces | place: Denmark | collected 2008/2010 ...
AAGTACTTGAAAAAAACGAATTGGAAAATCTCGGACTTCAGAATATAGCTGATGCTGTTCGCCGTTTTGCCGGAGCCAATGTAAAGGACTATGGAGGCATTGGAGGACTGAAAACGGTTTCCATACGCAATATGGGAGCAGCCCATACAGCTGTCAGTTATGACGGGGTGGCGGTGAGCAATTGTCAGGCAGGGCAGATAGATATCGGGCGTTTTTCGCTGGACAATGTTTCCATGCTTTCGCTCGCCATCGGGCAGTCGGAGGACTTGTTACAGTCCGCCCGCTTGTATGCGTCGGCCGGTGTGCTGGGCATAGAGACGGAAAAACCTCATTTTGATGACGGGCGCAATGCCGCTTTTCAGGCACGGGTGCGCGGAGGGTCGTTCGGCATGGTCAGCCCCTCGCTGCGCTGGTGGCAGAAACTGGGCTGCCGTACACGCGTGGCGGTAGATGCCGGTTATATGAGGGCGGACGGTAATTACCCTTTCACGCTGGTCAATGGGAAATACGTGACGGAAGAGAAACGTAACAACTCCGGCATCTATTCCTGGCAGGGCGAAGCTACCTTTTATCATACTTTCAAGGATGACAGCGAACTGGATGTGAAGGGTTACTACTTCTATTCCCGCCGGGGACTTCCAGGGGCGGTTACGCTCTATAATCCCCTTTCCGATGAAACGCTTTGGGATGAGAATACTTTTGTGCAGGCACGTTATAGGAAGCATTTTTCGCCCCGGTGGAGTTTGCAGGCACAGGCAAAGTATAATCATGGCTGGAACAAATATAAGGATGAGGGCAAGGAATATACCGACGGATATTATCGGGAAAATCACCGGCAAGACGAATATTATATTTCCGTGACCGTTCTCTACCGTCCTTTGGAAGCTTTGACCCTTTCGTTGGCGCAGGATGGGGTGATAAACAAGTTGCGCAACAGTTTGCCGGAATGTCCTTTCCCTACAAGATATACTTCCATCAGTGCCTTCAATGCACGCTACCGGCAAGGATGGCTCACGGCCACGGCTTCGCTGGTGCATACTGCCACTTCGGAGCATGCCGAGAAAGGTACGGTCCCCGATGACTTCCATCGCTTTGCCCCCTCTTTATCAGTCAGTATGCAGCCTTGGCAGGACGAGTCGCTGTATTTCCGGTTGATGTATAAGAGTACGTTCCGTCTGCCCACTTTCAACGACCTCTATTACTACCGGCTGGGCAACCGTAATCTGCGACCCGAGAAGGCAGACGAATATAATGTCGGTATCACATGGAGCAAATCCGGATTGTCTGTGTTCGACTATATCTCCGTTACGCTCGACGGTTACTATAATGATGTGACGGATAAGATTGTGGCTTTTCCCACCACCTATGCGTGGAAGATGGCGAACTACGGCAAGGTGCATGCCGCAGGTGTGGATGCCATTTTGGCGGCAACCGTTCCATTGACGGAGAAAATAAGACTGATTATGTCGGGCGGATATACATGGCAAAAGGCCATTGACCTGACCGATTCCGACGCGAAGAACTATAAGGACCAATTGCCTTATACTCCTCTTCATAGCGGAAACGCGTCTGCCATTGTAGAAACGCCGTGGGTGAATGTGGGCTACTCGGCGGTAGGAGTGGGAAAGCGTTACTATTTGTCGCAGAACATTCCGGAGAATGAGATTGAGGGCTATCTGGAGCATACGATGAGCCTCTCTCATGAGTTTGCTTTGGGCGGTTGCCGGCTTCTGTTGCAGGCCGAGATTATAAATCTGACCGATGAACAGTATGACGTGATAAAATATTATCCTATGCCGGGTCGTTCGTGGCGGTTGACGGGTACTTTCAAGTTTTGAATAATCTATTTATGAACAACAAAAACTAATTATAAACAATAACAACTGTAATTATGAAAGTAAGAAGTTTATTATTCGGTATGCTCTGCATGCTTGCTTTGGGTGCCTCTTTGGCATCTTGTAGTGACGACGATGACGATTCTCTGGATGACGGCGGGTCGAAGGTGACACTGCCGCAGGCGCGTGTCTATATTCTGAACGAAGGCTCTCAAGGGGCCAACAATGCAGGACTTGCCTTTTATGCACCCAATAAGGATGCGGATTTTATCAGTGATATCTACAAGACCCAAAACAATGCCAAGTTGGGTGACCTTGGTCAGAGTATGATTGAGTATGAAGATGAAATATATATAGCTGTAAGTGGTTCCAATTATCTGACTAAGCTGAATGCTGCGGGTGTGGAGTTGAAACGTGTTTCGTTTGTAGACGACAACAACCTCAGTGCAGGCATTCGTTATATCGATGCTGAGGATGGATATATCTATGCTTCCTTCTACGGAGGAGCTGTAGCTAAAATCAATGCGAAAACGTTGGAGGTAGTGGATAAATTGACCGGACTTGGCGACAATCTGGAAGGTGTGGCAATCTGCGAGGATATGCTTTATGTGGCGAATAGCTGTACTGCTGATTGGAGCACTTATCACAATGACGTAAAGGTGATAGATTTGCGTACTTTCAAGTTGAAAGAGACGTTGACGGTAGGTTTGAACCCCAATGCTTTGGTTGAAGAGGATGATAAGGTTTTTTTGATTTCATGGGGTAATTATGTTGATATTGGCTATTCATTACAGATGATAGACCCTGCTGCCAACAATAAGGTGACGGAATTAGGCAGTGCCACCCGTATGTGTGCTACTGATGATATTCTCTATTTGACTTATTCAAATTACACCAATCCTACCGCTTCTTTTTTTACTTATAATATAAAGACTGGAAAGATGGATGAAGCTTCTTTCTTGAAGGATATACCGGAAAAGTTGAAAACTTCTACGATTTATATGTTGGAAGTAAATGATAATAACGGTGATTTCTATATTGGTACTTCTGAATATACCACGAACGGCACCATTTATCGTTTCAAGAAAGACGGTACCTTTATAGAGCAGTTCGATGCAGGAGGTATGAATCCTAATTCTGCTATCTTCTTCAATTAATATCAATGAAAAGAAATAGTTTACTTATCTGTCTGTTCGCAGTCTTGTTTCTTTCCTCCTGTGGGGGAAGGAGCAAGACTGCCTCTGCTTTGGCCAACGGTGACACCATTCCCTTACGTTATGCAGAGAATCTTACCTTAATGTCCTATCCCGGCTATACCCTTGCCACCTTGCGCAATCCTTGGGATACGTTGCACACGCTACATACCTATATACTGGTCCCGAAAGACCGCGAACTCCCGGCACATCTTCCGGCAGGTACTGTGGTACGTACCCCACTCTCCAAATCAGTCATCTACTCTTCCGTCCACTGCGGACTGATGGATAATCTGGGTGTGTTTGGTAGCATCGGCGGTGTCTGTGACTTGAAGTACATCAAACTACCCGCCGTGCACGAAGCCTGCCGCCGGGGTGCCATCGCCGATTGTGGCGACGGTATGAATCCCGATATGGAACGTATCATCGACCTGCATCCCGATGCCATCCTTCTGTCTCCGTTCGAGAACAGCGGTGGTTATGGCCGTATCGGGAAACTGAATATCCCCATCATCGAGTGTGCCGACTATATGGAAACTTCCGCTTTGGGACGTGCCGAGTGGATGCGTTTTTATGGAATGCTTTTCGGCGCCGCGTCACAAGCCGATAGCCTTTTTGCGGAGGTGGACAGTTGCTATCAGCAGCTTAAAAGGCGTGCTGCGCTTTCATCGGTTTCTTTGTCAATTGTCAGTGAACTGAAAAGTAGTTCGGCGTGGTACGTCCCGGGAGGGCGCAGTACCATAGGCAAGCTTTTTCGGGATGCCTGCGGACGTTATGCCTTTGCAGATGATGCTCATAGCGGTTCCATTCCTCTTTCCTTTGAAACCGTTTTCGACAAAGCAGGCGATTCGGATGTATGGACTATCAAGTATAATCGTGACCACGATATGACTTATTCGGACTTACAGGCGGACTATACAGGCTATACGGGTTTCAAGGCCTTTAAAGAACGTAACATATATGGTTGTAATACGGCAAAAGTACCTTTTTATGAAGAGACACCTTTCCGTCCCGACTATTTGTTGTCCGATCTCATACAGATTTTGCATCCCGAAATGGGAGATTTGGGTGGTTTGCGTTATTTTTGCAAGCTGAAATGAGAATTCTTAACCACTCATTTTTATTGAACGTGTGTAAAGGCTGGAAATATGGCATGGGCTTAGGAGCGGTAATCTTGTTGCTCTTCATGGCAAATTTGTTGGTGGGGTCGGTTGCGATTCCGCCGGCAGATGTCTTTGATATTCTTTTGGGAGGAGAAGGAGGAAAGTCCAGTTGGAATTTTATTATTTGGGAATCCCGGTTTCCACAGGCATTGACTGCTCTGCTTTGTGGCGGAGCATTGGCGGTTTGCGGCTTGATGTTGCAGACGGCATTCAAGAACCCGTTGGCGGGGCCGTCCATCCTGGGCATAAATTCCGGGGCAAGCCTGGGAGTGGCTTTCGTTATGTTGCTGTTTGGAGGTAGCATTACGGCAGGCACTTTCAGTCTGTCCGGTTTCTTCTCCATATTGGCAGGCGCTTTTATTGGAGCCATGCTGATAATGACACTCATTCTTTTCTTTTCCACATTGATAAAAAGTAATGTCATGTTGCTGATAACAGGCATTATGATTGGATATATAGCCTCTTCCGCCATTGCGTTGCTCAATTTCTTTGCTACTGCCGAAGGGGTGCAGTCTTATATGATTTGGGGAATGGGTAACTTTGGAGGTGTTTCCTTGCAGCAGATGCCCGCTTTTGCAGTAGTTACCATCATAGGACTTTTCGGCTCTCTGCTGTTGATAAAGCCTTTGAATGCTTTGTTGTTGGGCGAACGTTATGCCGAGAACTTAGGGGTGAACATCCGTCGTGTGCGTAATTGGCTTTTGGTGATAACAGGACTGCTGACAGCCATTACAACAGCGTTTTGCGGCCCGGTAGCTTTTATCGGCTTGGCTGTACCGCATGTAGCGCGGATGATTTTGGGGACATCCAATCATAACTCTTTGTTGCCGGTGACCATACTGAGCGGCGGTGCGGTGGCATTGCTGTGCAATTTAATCTGTGTTTTGCCGGGCGAGGCAGGCATCATTCCTCTGAATGCAGTTACACCTGTTATTGGGGCGCCGGTCATTATTTATGTGATCTTGAGTCAGAGAAAACCGCAGCATTTCAATTAATGGTCGAAGATAGAACAGATTTTTAATGCAAACGATGCCGGATGTGATTTAGTTTAATTTAGTGTAGTCCGGTTCAATATTTCATTTTTTATAGTAATTTTGCGCCGGTATTAGTTTTAATTTAAAAAGGCTGTAACTATGAAATTACCTGAAGATCCGGTGATGCTGTATAGCTTCATCAATATGAAACTGCGTGATTTTTATCCTTCTTTGGATGCCCTTTGCGAGGATATGGATGTAGAAAAGGAAGACATTGTACGAAAACTGAAAACAGTGGGATTTGAGTATAATCCGGCTAAAAACAGATTTTGGTAAATTAATGTTTCTACATAAAACAACTCCCGTTGCTTGTTGTTGTAAAGCGCAAGTAACGGGAGTTGTTTTTTTATGGAAGTACGGGATAAGGCAAAAAGGATTTGGACGAGGATAAAGAATTGGAAGACAGTCCGTGACTGGCACATCTGGAAGCTGAAGCTGGTGGATGCGAGGTTATATTTTGTCAGTATGATCGTAGGGCTGTTGACGGGGCTGGTCGCTGTGCCTTATCACTACCTGCTATATTATCTGTTGCACGTCCGTGGTGAATTTTATGCTTCCCGTCCGGCGTGGTACTGGCATGTTCCGTTATTCCTGTTGTTTTGGGGGATACTGGTTTTTGTGTCATGGATGGTTAAAAAGATACCTCTTATCGGTGGTGGCGGAATTCCCCAGACACGTGGCGTCATCAATGGGCGCATCACTTACAGGCATCCTTTTCTGGAACTGGCATCCAAGTTCACCGGAGGTATTCTTGCCGTTTCGGCGGGACTTTCGTTGGGGCGTGAGGGGCCTTCCGTGCAGATAGGTTCGTATGTGGGCAACTTGGTTTCCCGGTGGACGCATGTCCTGCAGGGCGAACGGAAGCAATTGCTGGCAGCAGGGGCGGGAGCAGGGATTGCGGCCGCTTTTTCCGCGCCTTTGGCATCCTCGCTTATCGTCATCGAGTCTATCGAACGCTTTGATGCCCCCAAAACAGCCATTACCACTTTGTTGGCGGGCGTGGTGGCGGGTGCTGTGGCAAGTCTGGTCTTTACAGTCAATCCCTATCATCTGATACAGGTTGCCGAACCTGCCTTCGCCTTTTTCATCCAGATGAAATATTTTCTGATTCTGGCAGTCATCATTTCCGTCTGCGGAAAGATTTATTCGTCCATCATGATTGCCTTTAAGCGGGCTTATGCCCAAGCAGATACTCCCGGACACGTCAAGTTGTTTTATCTGATGCTGGTGGCCTATACCATCACGCTGATGCAGGTGAATCTGACGGGAGGCGGTGAGCAGTTTCTTTTGGGGCAGGCTCGGGGTGGCAGCACGGACGTGGCTTGGGTGGCGGCCGTCATGCTTCTTCATTTCGGCTTTTCGGTATTTTCGGAGTCATCGGGATTGCCGGGCGGAAATTTCATCCCTACTTTGGTCACGGGAGGCTTGCTGGGACAGGTCGTGGGTTTGCTTGGAGTGCGTTATGGCATTATCCAACACGAAAATGTAAGTTATGTGATGTTGATTTCCATGTCGGCCTTCTTAGTGGCCATTGAGCGTACACCGCTCACTGCCATCGTGCTGATTACTGAGATTACGGGGCATTTTGAAGTTTTCTATCCTTCGGTGGTGGTAGGCGGACTGACGTACTATTTTACGGAACTTCTTCAGATGAAGCCGTTCAACGTCATTTTGTATGAAGACATGATACATGCTTCCGGCTTTGAGGAGGAAAAGCGCTATACGCTTTCGGTGGAGATTATGACCGATTCGTATCTGGACGGCAAACTGGTTGACGAATTATTGTTGCCGGAACGTTGCCTGATAATCAATGTGCACAGGGATGGAAAGAATCTGGTCCCCCAAGGAACACGTTTGATTCCGGGAGACCAGGTACAGATTGAAATGGATTCGCAAGATATAGAGAAGCTCTACGAACCGCTTGTCAGCATGGCCAACATCTATTAGGCCAGGCTGCCGATTTCGTCTAAATTCTTTTGGATGTCGTCGTCGGTCAGTTCATAGTTCACCAAGTCACCGGAGAGGTACTTGTCGTAAGATGCCATGTCGATCAGTCCGTGGCCGGAGAGATTGAACAGGATAACCTTTTCCTCACCCGTTTCCTTGCATTTGTTTGCTTCGCGTACGGCGGCTGCAATGGCGTGGCATGATTCCGGTGCGGGAATGATGCCTTCGGCCCGTGCGAACAGGACTCCTGCGTCAAAAGATTCCAGCTGTTTGATGTCCATGGCTTCCATCAACCCGTCCTTCAGCAGTTGTGAAACAATGACGCCGGCACCGTGATAGCGCAGTCCGCCCGCATGAATATTGGCGGGAGCGAAGTTATGCCCCAGTGTGAACATGGGAAGCAAGGGGGTGTAACCGGCCTCGTCACCAAAGTCATACTGGAACTTGCCGCGTGTCAGTTTGGGGCAGGAGGCGGGTTCGGCTGCCACGAAACGGGTTTTCTTCCCTTCAAGGATATTGTGGCGCATGAACGGGAAAGAGATACCGCCAAAGTTGGAACCTCCACCGAAGCAGCCTATCACGACATCGGGGTATTCGCCTGCCATAGCCATCTGCTTTTCCGCTTCCAGGCCTATGACGGTCTGGTGCAAAGTGACGTGGCTCAACACGGAGCCGAGGGTATATTTACAGTTCGGTGTGTTCTGCGCCAGTTCGATTGCTTCGGAAATAGCCGTGCCGAGCGAACCCTGGTGGTTGGGATGTGCCGTGAGGATATCCTTTCCGGCACGGGTGGACATGGAAGGGGAGGGAGTGACCTGCGCACCGAATGTCTGCATCACACTGCGGCGGTAGGGCTTCTGCTCATAGCTGATTTTCACCTGGTAAACGGCAGCCTCCAGCCCGAAAAGACGTGCGGCGTATGCAAGTGAAGCCCCCCATTGTCCGGCACCGGTTTCGGTGGTCACGTTGGTAACCCCTTCTTTCTTGCAATAATAAGCCTGCGGAATGGCTGAATTCAGCTTATGCGATCCCATCGGACTGACGCTTTCGTTCTTGAAGTAGATATGCGCCGGTGTGCCGAGCGCTTTTTCCAGTCCGTAAGCGCGCACCAAAGGAGTGCTGCGGTAGTATTTGTACATTTCTCGTACTTCCTCGGGTATTTCAATCCAGGCATCTGTCTGGTTTAATTCCTGCCGGCAGAGCTCCTCGGCAAAGATGGGATATAAATCTTCTGCTTTCAGCGGTTGCTTGGTGCCGGGGTGAAGCGGCGGCATGGGCTTGTTCACCATATCGGCCTGTATGTTGTACCAGTAATGCGGAATTTCCTCTTCAAGGAGGATAAATCTTTTTGTCTTGTTGCTCATAGTGGTTAAAAAAATTAATGATTCAATGCCCAAATGTAGCCATAATTTTTAAACCAATTTCTTTTTGCAGTTGTTTTTTGTACATGAAAGCATTTTTGGGTAAGTTTGCCGCGTCTCGTTAATTGATGTTTTTATGAAGATTTATCATAAATTCCTGCTCTATCAAAATAAATGGATTCATCCCTACGTCAGGATGATATTGGGGATCATGACTTCCCTTACTTATCTGGCTTCCCTCCTTTTGATTGTGGGGGTGGTTTACGAACATGGATTTACTATCTCGGCGGAGGAACTCCGGCAACTCCACCTGCTTTATCGCGGGGTCTGGACGGTATTCATGGCAGATGTGACGTTGCGTATCCTGCTTGAATATAAAGATACCCGCCGCACCTTCAGCAAACTGACCTGGATATTGACCGTATTGCTTTATCTTACGCTGGTGCCGGTCATTTTCCATCGTCCGGAAGAAGAAGGGGCTATCCTGCAGTTTTGGGATTTCCTGCACGGCAAGACTTACCAGGTGGTTCTATTGCTGTTATTCTCTTTTCTGAATATATCCAACGGACTGGTGAGGCTGTTGGGGCGGCGCACGAATCCTTCACTCATCCTGGCTGTCAGCTTCCTGATCATCATACTTGTCGGTACGGGGCTGCTGATGCTTCCGCGCTGCACCGTGAACGGAATCTCTTGGGTGGATTCCTTGTTTATATCTACCAGTGCGGTGTGTGTCACAGGGCTGACTTCGGTAGATGTGGCATCTACGTTTACTCCGGCAGGCTTTGTGGTGATTATCCTCCTTATCCAGATAGGAGGTTTGGGAGTGATGACGCTGACCAGTTTTTTTGCGATGTTCTTTATGGGGAACACTTCTTTATACAACCAGCTGGTGGTGCGTGACATGGTCAGTTCCAATTCTCTGAATTCACTGTTGAGCACTTTGGTCTATATTCTTGTTTTCACGTTGGCGATCGAGGGGGCAGGCATGCTTGCCATCTGGAGCGATATTCACGGCACGATGGGTATGGATTTGCAGGAGGAGCTGGCTTTTTCCGCTTTTCATGCCATTTCGGCATTCTGTAATGCGGGTTTTTCCACGCTGCCCGGCAACTTGGGTAACCCGTTGGTGATGACCGGGCATAATCCGTTCTATATCTATATCTCTCTGCTGATTATTCTGGGCGGTATCGGATTCCCCATCCTGGTGAATTTCAAGGATATTGCCGTCTATCATCTGCGCCGCGTATGGAATTTTCTCCGTACGTGGAACTGGGACGGACGCCGTTTTTATCATCTGTACGATTTGAATACCCGTATTGTCCTGATTGTCACTTTCCTGCTTTTATTGTTCGGTACGGCAGGGATTGCCCTGTTTGAATGGAACGCCTCCTTTGCGGGAATGTCGGTTGCCGACAAGTGGACACAGGCTTTCTTCAATGCGGCATGTCCCCGTACGGCCGGCTTTTCCAGTGTGGATCTGGCAGGTTTAGGTGTGCAGACATTGCTGGTCTATCTCTTCCTGATGTGGGTGGGCGGTGGTTCCCAATCCACGGCGGGCGGTATCAAGGTCAATGCCTTTGCTGTGGTCGTGTTGAACCTGGTGGCTGTGTTGCGGGGTACGGACCGTGTGGAGGTATTCGGCCGTGAGTTGTCGTACGATTCTATCCGCCGTTCCAATGCCACGGTGGTGATGTCGTTCGGAACCTTGTTCCTGTTTGTTTTTGTCATCAGTATCTTGGAGCCGGGAGTTTCACTGATGGCAATCACCTTCGAGTGTGTTTCGGCACTGAGTACGGTAGGGTCCAGCCTGAATCTTACCCCTTCACTGGGCAGTGACAGCAAGCTGCTGGTTGCCTTGCTGATGTTCATAGGCCGTGTAGGGTTGATAACGTTGATGCTTGGCATAATCAAGCAGAAGAAACATACGAAATACCAGTATCCGAGTGGGCAGATTATAATCAATTAAAAAAACATGAAGTATATTATTATCGGTTTAGGAAATTACGGTCATGTGCTTGCAGAAGAGCTTTCTGCTTTGGGGCACGAAGTGATAGGGGCGGATATCAGCCCGGCGCGTGTAGATAGTCTGAAGGATAAGATAGCTACCGCTTTTGTCATTAATGCGACGGATGAGCATGCGTTGGCCATTCTTCCTTTGAATACGGTAGACGTGGTGATTGTTGCCATCGGCGAGAATTTCGGCGCATCCATCCGTGTGGTTGCCTTGCTGAAGCAGTATAAGGTGAAGCACATCTACGCCCGTGCCATTGATGCGGTTCACCGTTCCGTGCTCGAGGCATTCGAACTGGAGCGCATTCTTACCCCGGAGGAGGATGCGGCACGTGGTCTGGTCCGCCGGCTGGAGTTCGGGGCCGATATGGAAACTTTCCGCATTGCTCCGGATTATTATGTCGTCAAGTTCACGGTTCCTGAAAAATTTGTGGGTTATTATGTCAACGAATTGAATCTGGATAAGGAGTTCGGACTGAAAATGCTTGCCTTGAAGCGTGCCGAAGTACTGAAGAATTGCCTTGGCATCTCCTTTACAGAGCACAATGTCGTCAATGAGTTTACGGAGAACGACCAGATACAGGCAGGTGACCAGTTAGTGTGCTACGGACGCTACCGGGACTTCCGGAAGTTCTGGAAGGCGCTGTAAGAGGGAATGGATGTTTTTGTAGGGATGGAGTTTGAGCCATCCCTTGAGGTATATTCTTTTCATTACTTTAAAGTATATCGAGCCCGTATTTATAGCATAGCTGCAATTTTTCTGATATTAGCCAGTCTTTCCAAAACGATTTATCGGCTTTGGCTATTAAATATGGGGATTCTTTTTTTTGTTCACAAAATAGTGAATAAAAAAGAATGTTTTCTTGCTTTCCCTCCCTTGGATGAGTATCTTTGTATCCTAAGATTAAATCGTTCCATCGTGTGGGAAAAATCGTTCCACCATGGTGGAACGATTTTTCTTCCGTGGTGGAATGATATTTTCTCCATGGTGGAACGATTAAAGAATAGCATTTCTTCTCCTTAATGCCGGGGAAGAAGAAAAAACGGAATGGCAGAACCCTTTAAAGACAGAATATATATGAGTGCGTATTACGACCTTTTTGAGAAACCCGACGTCCGCCAGACCGGCGAGCAACAATCCCTTTATGCCCGCTTTGTCCCCAAGGGCACCATCGACCGCAAGGAATTTATCGAGCGTGTACATCTTTTCACCGGCCTCAGCCGCAGCCTGCTGGAAGGAGCGATGGCAGGCTTTATGGACGAGTTGCGCGACTGCCTGGCCAATGGCTGGACGGTAGAGCTTGGCGAACTGGGTTACTTCACCCCCTCTTTGAGTTGTACCCGCCAGGCGACGGACAAGAAAGAGCTTCGTGCCGCTTCCATTGCTTTGCGTGGTTTGAATTTCCGTCTGGGCAGGGAGTTCTATAAAGATTTGAAAGGAAAGATGCAGTTGGAGCGCTGTCCGCGATCGGCATCGGCGCCTGCTTCATCTGCCGATGAGGCGTTGGGTGTGGAGCAGCGGTGGCAGTTGCTGGATGAGTATTTGCAGCAGTATCCCTGCATCAATCGTGCCCAGTATGCACGGCTGGCAGGGCGCAGCTATAAGCAGGCTGTTGTCGATTTGAACCGCTTTATAGAGGCAGGAATGCTGATGAGGCATGGGATGGGGCCGAGTGTGGTGTATGCAAGGCGAAAGTAAAATTTTCCTAACATGATTTTGAAATATTCTTTTTGTATATCAGAGAAAAAAGGTATATTTGAACCGTAAAAATAGTAAAAATGTATGCACGAAAATATTTCAAATACCAACCGAATAAACTGTCTGATACTTCTTTTTGTGCTGAGTTGTGCAATGGCATGTACCCCCGACAAATCCGAACAAGAACCAAATCTGACCAAAACTTTTACCGTAAACGGTGAAAACTTTGAAATGGTTCTGGTGGAAGGCGGAACCTTCATGATGGGAGGCACAAAGGAGCAGGGAAAGGATTGCGAAGAGAATGAAAAAACGGTACATGAAGAGAAAGTGGATTCTTTCTATATAGGAAAGTATGAAGTGACTCAAAGATTGTGGAATGCCGTAATCGGTAGCGAACACAACCCTTCCTTTAATACCGGATGCGATGATTGTCCGGTGGAAGGTGTAAGTTGGAACGATGCACAGGTATTTGTCACCAAATTGAGTATCCTCACGAAACTGCCTTTCCGTCTGCCCACCGAAACGGAATGGGAATATGCCGCCCGTGGCGGCAAGCGGAGCAAGGGATATAAATACAGTGGCAGCCATGACATAGACAAGGTTGCCTGGTATGTTGACAATTATCAGAAAAAAAAATCAGGAGACAAGGGTACTACACATCCGGTGGGCATGAAGCAGCCCAATGAATTGGGGCTGTACGACATGAGCGGGAATGTGTGGGAATGGTGTGAAGATTTATATACCAAGGAGTACCAGCAGAATGGCAAGTCCGTCCATTCGGGATGGCCGTTTAAGGGGACGCACCTTTATTTCCGCCGTGTGCTGCGTGGCGGAAGCTGGGGAGGAACGGCCAAAGGATGCCGTGTGTCCTACGTTGATTACGATATGGGGGGTTACAGTGATGAATATGGCGGTTTCCGCATAGTTCTTGGACTCATTCCCGTACAAAAGCTTGAAAATTAATAATGTAATTCTATATTATGAAAAAAAGAAAGACTATCGGAGTGCTTGCTCTGTCTCTTATGTTAGGGACAGGGATGACAGGATGCAAGTCCTCTGGAACAACCGACACGCTGGTAACCATTGACGTAAAAGCCGATTATCCGGAAAAAGAAATGATTCTTCAAGACTTTATGGATGTGGAATATATCCCGTTGGAGACGAATGAAGAGTTTATCACCCAAGGAAGCGTGATGGCAATCGGGAATGAATTCATCATAGTGAAAAACCATATTAACGATGGTAATATCTATATCTTTGATAGGAAAACAGGCAAGGGCCTGCGAAAGATAAACCGGATGGGGCAAGGTGCCGAAGAATATGCTTTCATCAACGGTATTGTCTTGGATGAAGACCGCGACGAAATGTTCGTCAACAGCATCTCGATGAAAAAAATATTTGTATATGACCTGCAAGGCAACTTCAAGCGAAGCTTCAATCATACGGAAGGTGCGGAATATATGGAGGTGTACAATTACGACAAAGACAATCTGATTCGCTACGACATGTCCGTATATTATAAGGAAGGTGAAAAAAGAGGGGATCAATCGTATCATGCACTCATTTCGAAAAAAGACGGAAGCGTCACCCGTAACATTCCGATTCCTTTTGACGTTGTCAAAGCCCCTTTCATACAAAATGGGGATGCGGTAGCCGTTGCATCGGTACGTTCGATAACTCCATGCCGGGATAGCTGGTTCCTGACAGAGACTTCTTCCGACACGGTGTATCGCTATGCGCCGGATAATAGCGAACCGATTCCATTCCTTGCCAAAAGGCCTACGGTAGATCCTGAAATGTTTCTCAGCATGGGAGTTGTGACCGACCGTTATTATTTTATGCAGGCCATAGAGAAAAAGTTTAATTTTGAAAAAAGAAGGGGATTTGCTTCTATAGGCTTGATGTATGACAAGCAGGAAAATGCCGTTTTCAACCCCGTAGTTCTTAATGCAGACAACAGCAAGAACGTGGATTTGTTTTCGAGAGCAGGAGACGGCGAAGTAGCCACGTTCCAGAACTTATCGGTTGACCGGCTTCTGGATGCTTATCAGAATGGTGAGTTAAAAGGCCGTTTGAAAGAAATCGCAGCCGGACTGAATGAAGAATCCAATCCGGTAATCATGGTGATAAAGTATAGATAAACCTTAGGAGGCTGTAATTTGAATTGTGTCATATAAATCATCAACTTTGACGGCACGGCTCAAATTGCAGTCTCGATTATTTTCAACTATTTTTTTACTTCCTGTCTATCAGTTCTTTTCTTTTCCTCCAATATCCTTTTTTATCCTGCGAAAATCCTCTTAATCTACCGTTAAAGCACACCCCCGGTTCGCCCTCATTATATCTTTGCATCGTGATCACAAACAAACAGGTTTTGCTGGCTGACGAGTGAACAAGACCGATTTTTATTAATCATTTAAAATTAAAAAAATTATGGCTTTAAATTACGAAGTAAAGAAGAGAGCGTTCGGTTTTGACAAGACAAAAACAGAAAAGTATGTTGCCCAGATGAAAACCTTGGGAGTGGTAGGGTTTAAAGATTTATGTGATGAGGTTTCTAAAATAGGCATGGCTCCCCGAGGGGTGGTGAAATTGGTGCTGGATGGCCTGATTGATACATTGAATATGGATCTCAACAAAGGATTCTCTGTACAGTTGGGGGAATTTGGCTGTTTTCGTCCGGGCATTAATGCCAAGAGTCAGGAAAAACTGGAGGAAGTGACGGCCAGTACCATTTATCGCCGGAAGATTATCTTTACTCCGGGAGTTTATTTCAAGGATATGTTGACCCGTGCCAGTGTTGAGAAATTGAATTTTGCGGGTTCCGTTTCCGGCGGAGGATCTAACCCTGACGGTGGAGGTTCCGATGGGGATGAAAATGAAAATCCGTTAGGATAAATCTGCAGATAATAAGGAGAATATGAATTGTTTTCAGAAAAGGTTCATATTCTCCTTGAATTACTTGACTTCGCCTTCAGAATGTAGTATCTTTACATCAACAAATTAAAAATAAAACCAACTATGAAAACAAAAAATGGCTTTCGAATCACTACTTATAAGAAGAAAGAGCTGGCTTGCCTGTATTGCCCCGACTCGACCGCACGATGCGCCATCCGTACGCTTACCCGATGGATAAAAAGAAACACGGAACTATATAGAGCTTTGGTGAATACGGGATATAATGTCAGGACAAGAACCTTTATGCCGAAGCAAGTAAGTCTTATCGTTCAGTATCTGGACGAACCTTAATAAAGTTTTCAAACTCATTTTTTTATGTTAAAAGCGGAAAGTTGCCATTAAACTTTCCGCTTTTATTTTTGTCCTATAATCGTTGCAACACAATAGGTATAATTATATAAAGTATTAATTAAAAAAGGAATATGATAATGAAAAAGATAGTTTTGATGTTGGTGGCAGCCTTCTTTATGGGAGGTGCGGTAATGGCGCAGCATGCTCGCCGTGGTGATAAGATGCCCGATCCGAAAGTTCGTGCCGAACGCATGACGGAACGGATGGCAAAGGAATACTCCCTGGATGATAACCAGAAGAAACAGTTGCTGGAAGCCAATCTGGCATTTGTGGAGAAGATGGGGAACCGGCCGGGCAAGCATCACCGGAAAGAGAACAGAGTGGCTAAAAAAGAGGGGAAAAGACCTCAGCTGACTGATGAGCAACGGGCTGAAAGAAAGGCTGAAATAGAAAAGAGGCATGAAGAAATGAAAGCGGCCCGTACTGATTATGATGCACAGCTTCAGAAGATTATGACCAAAGAGCAGTATGCCGCCTACAGCAAGAAGATGCAAGAGAGAAAAACTAAAATGGAATCTAAGAGAAAAGAGGCCGCAAAGGCTTGAGTTTTCAGGGTGTTAGTATAAAAAGAGACTGATGGGAACATGGTAAAAGAGAAGGATTACCATGTTTCCGGTTCAGTCTCTTTATTGTTTTCAGCCTTTTCCTTGTGTTTTTGCCGCTCTTTTTGTTTCTTTGCGCTACTCAACTTACAAAAACGAAATGATGAAGAATATAGTCTATATGTTGGCATGTGTGTCGGTTCTCTTTCTTTCCGCCTGTTCGTCGAAGAGTAAAGACGGAAGTGATATGCAGGTATTGATGCAGGACAGTACAGAGGTTGCCGGTCCGCAACGTATGCAGGTATCTGATGTGAAAACTACTTTTACATATAAAGGGAAAGAGTACAGGTCATCCGTTGTGCGTCAGCCGGATGAAAGTCTTCCGGTCGTGACAGACGAACAGGGAGGGAAATTCATAGACAACCGTATTACGCTGCGTATAACGAGTGGTGGCAAACAGGTGGTGGACAAGGTGTTCACGAAGGAAAGTTTCGCCTCTCTGGTTGACGCCCGATTTATGAAATACGCCATTCTTGAAGGGCTGGTTTTTGACCAGACAACCCCCGGGGGAATGATTTATGCGGCCAGTGTGTGTTATCCGCAGTCGGATCTTTATGTTCCCATCCGGCTGACTATCACTGCCGACGGCAATATTTCCATGGCAAAAGAAGAGTTGATGGAAGATTATCAGCCTGACTCCATCCGTTGATGTTTTATTTATTTTTTCCTTTCCAGATTGTTTCCAGTTTTGCAGACCATCTTTGCCGGTATGAAAATCCTGATTGTAGAAGATGAGCAAGATTTGCGGGAAACCATCCGCACTTCGCTCTTGAAAGAAAAGTTTGTTGTAGAGACCGCTGCCGACTATTTTTCGGCATTGGATAAAATCAATGACTACGATTACGACTGCATTTTGCTGGATATCATGTTGCCTGGCGGGAGCGGTCTGGACTTGCTGCGTGAGCTGAAACGGCTGCACCGCAGTGACAGTGTGCTTATTATCTCGGCCAAAGACTCGCTGGACGACAAGGTGGACGGGCTGGAACTGGGAGCCGACGATTACCTTACAAAGCCTTTCCATCTGGCAGAACTCAATGCACGTGTCAAGTCATTGATACGTCGGCGGCAGGCGAAGGGAGATGTGACCGTCACCCTTGGAAACCTTTTGCTCTACCCCGACAAACGGCAGGTAGAGATAAACGGAAAACCCTTGCAGCTGAACCGCAAGGAGTTCGACCTGCTTTATTATTTTGTAGTCAACCCCGGCCGGGTCATCAATAAAATGAGCCTTGCCGAGTCGGTGTGGGGAGACAATATAGACCAGGCGGATTCGTTGGATTTTATCTACTCGCAAGTGAAGAATCTGCGTAAGAAATTGAAACAAGCTGAGGCTACCATAGAATTAAAGGCTGTCTATGGATTCGGCTACAAACTCTCCGAACGATGAAGCTGCTGAGCTACACCTACCGCAAACTTGCATTGCTGCTGTTTCTGTTGATGGCAGTGTGGGGTGTGCTGTTCTATTACGCAATCATTGACGAGGTGGTGGATGAGACGGACGATACGTTGGAGAATTACGGTGAGATATTGATGGAGAGTGCGCTTCACGACCCCTCGATACTCGAAACGGAAGGCTCGTTGATGTCTTTCTATAAGTTCACTCCTATATCCGAAGAGGAAGGGCGGCATTACAGACAAGTGTTCTATGATGCTACGGTTTATATCGAACTGGAGGATGAAGACGAACCGGTACGTGTCATGTGTACCGCTTTCCGTATGCCCGACGGGCAATATTATGAGTTGAAACTGATGATTTCCATTTTGGAGCGGGATGACATGGTGGAGGCTATGCTTTGGTATCTGGGAGCGCTGTTCCTGTTGTTTCTCATCTGTACTTCCATCGGCATCCAGTTGGTGCTGAAGGGAGTGTTCCGTCCGTTACATAGGTTGCTTGACTGGCTGCACTGCATTCAGCCCGGCAAGGAGGTGCCTCCATTGGACAACCCGACGAAGATACGGGAGTTCCGCCAGTTGAGCGATGCTGCATTGGATATGGGCAACCGCAGCTACAAGGCATACGAGGAGCAGAAGCAGTTCATCGAGAATGCCTCGCATGAGTTGCAGACACCGCTTGCCATCGTGAGGGGAAAAGTGGAACTGCTGGCTGAGAGTGAAGGGATGACGGAACAGCAAATGGAGCAGCTGGACGAGATATATGCCACGCTGGGGCGTGCCGTAAAACTGAACAAGTCCCTGCTGTTGCTTTCCCGTATAGAGAACGGGCAGTATACCGAGATGGAGGATGTCTCGGTGGATGAGATATTGGATGAACTCTTGCCCGACTTGATGGATATCTATGAACATAAGCAGGTGAGACTGATACGAAAACGGGAGGAGCAGCCTTTTATCATCCGTTGCAACCATTCGCTGGCGCAAATACTGGTTTCCAATCTGGTGAAGAACTCGTTGCTGCACAATAGGGAAGGGGGAGAGTTGCAGGTACTTACCACTCCAACTTCGCTGGTCATAAAGAATACGGGTGATGTTCCTTTGGATGGAGAGAAGTTGTTCCGGCGTTTCTATCATGGCATGGATGGCAAGAAGGACTCCACCGGACTGGGGCTTGCCATAGCGCGTTCCATTGCGTTGTCGTCTTCATTGAAGCTCACGTATGAATGGCAGGACGGTATGCATACCTTCCGTCTGGTTAAAGAAAGTAAAATTTACCGTTAACTGCGATTGTTCCCAAATCTTTCCTAATTCTCTACCGTTATTTGCAGTGTGAATAATATGAAATTTATTAGTAACATTAAAAAATAACGATTATGAAGAAAATTCTATCTTTACTTGTGTTGGCTATTGTAGCCGTACAGTTTTCATTTGCAAAAGATGTGATAACCAAAGACATGAATCAGTTACCGCTTCCGGCACGCAATTTTATTAACCGTCATTTTACTAAACCCGAAGTGTCTCATATCAAGATTGATAAGGAAATGCTGGAGGCTACCAAATATGAGGTGTTACTGACAGACGGTACGGAAATAGAATTCGACAGCAAGGGAAACTGGGAAGAAGTAAGTGCCCGAAAAGGACAGGTGATTCCTGCAAGTATTGTTCCGAACTTTGCCGTTGATTATCTGAAAGCACATAATTTTGCTGCTGAAGGAGTGACGAAAGTAGAGCGTGACCGTAAGGGATATGAAGTTGAATTGTCCACAGGCGTCTCTTTCAAGTTTGACAAGAAAGGGAAGTTTGTTAAAGCGGACGATTAAGTATAAGTGATAGTATAATAATAAACCTGAACCAAAAAAGTAACTATGTTGAGATTTAAGTTTGGCGCCTGGGCGGTGGTTCTGATGTTGGCTGCCCTTTCATTCGGTGCCTGTTCCGATGAAGATGATGATCCGGCTTTCAATCCG
>ERZ779855.1086-NODE-1086-length-19443-cov-3.631421_pt1 | contig 19443 bp, 20 predicted proteins | sample MGYA00511370_ERZ779855 | MGnify/ENA primary metagenome ERZ779855 (study PRJEB29588, sample SAMEA1967319) | human gut metagenome | biome: human gut; feature: human-associated habitat; material: faeces | place: Denmark | collected 2008/2010 ...
TAGGCACTATAAAAAGTGCCTAAAATTGGGGGCATGCCCTAAATTGAGCACTAACTGTTTATAATAGCATCATAGATGTCCTCATTGTTCTATTCAAAGAGGGTGGCTATTGCTATGACGACTTCTTGAAGAGCTCCCTTTCTTACTTGCGAAACTTAAATATATAATCTGAGATATACGGCCATCTGTCAATTGGCATTTAAAACCGAATAAAAATGATAAGGACATCACAGAAAGAAATAAAGAATACGCAGTTGAATGCTAAAGAATTGATATTTTCCGATCGTACCTATTTCATGGGACTTGCCATGCTGATGGTCATCTGTTTTCATTTTGTGAGTTGGGTCGGTTTTGGGAAATTTTTACTACCATTTCTATGGGGATATATTGGGGTGGATATATTTCTGTTTTTCAGCGGTATAGGACTTTGCTTTAGTTATAAAAAGTATTCTTACCTGACTTTTATTCAACGTAGGGCCATCCGAATTATCCCCTTGTATATGGTCGGTGCCGTGCTTGATACGGCAATCACTTCATGGCAAGATGGAATTTCATTTAGTTCCTGGGACTGGTTTTGCAATATCACTTCATTATCGTATTACCATATCGGAGGATATTTAAGAGATTGGTATTTAAGTAGTTTAATCTTGCTGTATTTGACATTCCCAATCGCCTATAAGTATGTTAATAAATGTAAATCGGGGGGGGTAATTTTCACGGTTATACTTGGACTGCTGGCAATTATATTTGTTTATTCAGCGACAGGCAAGAATATGCCATTTCAATACAACTGCCTGATAAGTCGTATCCCGATATTCCTGTTGGGTATTCTGGTATATGATAGATACACAGATATCGGCAATATTGAGAATCAGAGATATCGCAAGGTTATGTGGATTAGCATGGTGCTTGGAATGATGTTTTTAGTGGCAGACAGACTGATTCCAATCAGCATCGGTTTTGTTGCGACTGCCCTGATTGCGCCGGCCTTGATTTATGGATTGGCTATGCTGCATCGTCACATCGGCAAGTCTCTAATGCGAATAATAAGATTTATCGGGATATATTCTCTTGAATTTTATGTAGGCAATCTGATTATTCATGTAACGATTGACATTATGCCATCAAAGATGGCAAAGGTGGCCTATTACATAATAGGGAATCTGGTATTTGCTCTCATGCTGATACCGTTTAACAAGTTAGTGGCCAAATATTGTTCCTCTCTTATCAAAAGATAGTCGATAAAAACTATCAAGCAGCGATAAAAGTAGCTTTAATGGGGTAAGTACTAGTTTAATTCCTTCAACAAGTATATATTAATGTGTAACATCATTGACAAGTTTTTCTCCGGCAACCAACGGAGCATTGCGGTAAAGAAGAATATATTGGGGGCTTTTGCGGTAAAAGGAATCAGTATAACAGTTTCTTTGGTGTTGGTTCCGTTGACATTAGGGTATGTCAATGCCGAACTGTATGGAATATGGCTCACGCTGTCGTCTATTATGGTATGGTTAGGTTTCTTTGATGTAGGTTTTACATTAGGTTTAAAGAATAAACTGGCAGAAGCTATCGCTTTGTCTGATTGGATGCGAGGTAAAGCATTGGTCAGTACCACCTATTTCATGATGATAATCATATTTATCCCGCTTTGCATATTACTGGAATTGCTGGTTCCATTGGTTAATTGGAGCAGTTTCCTTAATGTGTCTATAATCTATAATCCGGACATAACGAGAGCTATTCGTCTGCTGGTACTGTTCTTTTGCCTGCAGATGATAGTCAATGTACTGACTTCTGTCATATCTGCCTATCAGAAAGTAGCTTTGGCGTCCACATTTCCCGTGGTAGGAAATATCCTTTCGCTTGGCGTTATATGGCTGTTGACGAAGCTATGTCCGCCGTCACTGCCATGGCTTGCTGTCGCTATATCGGCAATGCCTGTCATAGTAGTATCGGTGGCTTCCTTTATCCTGTATGGCAAGCGTTTCGGTAGGGTATCTCCAAGTTTGAAGCACATCAGCACAGGGTATGTCAAGGAACTGTTCGGCTTGGGCGCACGCTTCTTTATCATTCAGATACAGGTTGTCGTGCTTTATCAAAGTACCAATATACTCATAAGCAATCTTAGCGGCCCCGAAGAAGTGACGAACTATAACATTGCCTATAAATATTTGGGGGTTGCCATGATGATTTATGCCATAATGCTTGCTCCTTTATGGCCTGCTTTTACAGATGCTTATGCAAAACGTGATTTTACGTGGATGAAAAAAGTCTATGTGAAATTCTGCAAAGTCTATGTGCTTTCAGCTGTCGCTTTAATATTCATGTGTATCGTATCGCCTGTGGTCTATCACCTTTGGATTGGTGAAAAGGCAGAAACGTCCATGCCGATGACGGTTTGTGTTTGTATCTATATGCTGGTTCACAATTGGGATAGTTTGCAAGTGAATATGATTAACGGCGTAGGATCAATCAAGTTACAAACTTATGTCACTCTCATTGGTTTGATGCTTCACATTCCGCTTTCTTTTCTGTTAGGCCGCTATTTCGCTATGGGAGCTTTGGGAGTGATACTGTCAATGTCGGTCGTTAATTGCATTTACAGTACATTCTTTACGATACAAATCAATAAGATCATAAATCAAAAAGCCAAAGGCATTTGGATACGATAGTCACCGCTCCTCTTTTTTAGGAAGATATTACTGTTTAATCATAATAAAAGTAGAAAAGTTGATTCATGAAGTCAATGTTGATGAATATTTTATATAAAGCCTATAGGTTTTATAGTTGGAAGATAGTATCCCCTTGGAATGATTTCAAGATGAATTCCAAGAAACTCGGATATAGAGCGCCTAATACAATGTTTTGGGGACCATCTGTTATAGTTGGAGGCCAAAATGTATTTCTGTATGATTATACACAGCTGCAAGGTGGGCATACAATACTTTCATATACGGCAAAGTTTATTATGAAAAAGTATTCTGTTGCCAGTTTGGGGCTTACAGTGGTAACCGGAAATCATACACCTACAGTTGGAATTCCACAATTATTGCTTGGGTCTGGTCATGTGAATGACAACGAGCAAGATGTAATAGTAGAAGAGGACGTTTGGATAGGAACCGGGGTAACTCTTTTGGCAGGAGCGCACCTTGGCAGAGGAGCTGTCATTGGAGCCAAGTCATTGATTACCGCAAAGTCCATGGTACCGCCCTATGCGGTAGTGGTAGGATGCCCTTCTCGCATAGTTGCGGCCAAGTTCACTATAGATCAGATAGTGAAGCACGAAGAAAAATTGTATGCTCCGGAAGAACGCTATACAAGAGAAGAACTTGATGAAATATTCAAAAGATATTTCGAAGGGAAAAAAACGATGGGAATTGATTATAATCTTTCTGAGGCAGAAGAGGCCAAATATCATAAATGGATGGAGAAGACAGGACTATGGATATAGCCTTTTTCCTTTTGGGGGTTATCTGCCTGCACTACAATAAGCCGGCATTGACGTTCACTATATTCATGGGCTTGAGTACAAGCTATTTTCAGATGGGTACTAATTCATCTGATTTTATAATTTCTCATAATGTCCATGATTCGGGCATGCTGTTGTTCTTTTATATGTATTTCTATGGAATATGGAACAAGCAACGGTACCCGCTTCCTGTCTCCCGTCAATTATATTGGGCGTTGTTTATGTTTGGGCTATTTTTGATACTGGCCATACTGTATGATTATGCTCGTGGCAGAACGATTGTATCTATACTTCAAAGCTACAGGCACTGGCTGTTGTTGTTTTTTGCCATGCCTTTGATGCGGTTATACCCGATTTCAACATTTGAAAAGTCCGTGAAACAGATAATGTATATTTCTGTATTTGCTACTGTTTTAATATTGATTGACCATTATGCGGGAACACGAATCCTGCATGAAGACACCGGTGTGTTCCTGTCCAAAAGAGGTATAGCCTATAAGAGGGGAGCCATCCCTACGACGTACTGTATATTCTATATATTTTTGTTGCTGGCAGACTACTATAAAGGTCTCAGCCCCAAATTGAAATACCTTTTTGTTGGGCTGTTATTCCTGTCGATAGTAGCTTCCATGATTCGGTCTCAATTGTTTTCTGTACTGCTGGGAATCTTCTTTGTTTTATACATAACCCGTAAAATAAGACTTGGCAATTTAGGCACTATATTGATCGGCACGGTTCTTATGGCGGGTGTTGTGTTGTCGGATTCCGGATTGAGGGAAAGAGTGTTGTTGGGATGGAAAGAAGTGCACAGTTTATCCTCCTCTTCTCCCAAGAAAGAAAAAGGCAATATGTCTTTCCGCCTTGACCTGTTGAAAGAAAGATGTGATTATGTAACAGTCCGATGCGACAGGGCTCTATTGGGAATAGGCAGCATTCGGGAAAAAGAGTTCCCCACAACATTTAAAGTTGGCTTGTATAATGCCCGTATGGGCCGTCCGACGCAGCTTGATACAAGTGATATTGCATGGGCGTTGCTGGTTTTGCGGTTGGGCATCTTGGGAACCCTTATATTGATGGTTATTTGGATAAAAATGATCAGTTTATCGAGTCGTTGTTCTGCCTCTTTCGGCAAAGCGGTATATGTATATCTGTATATCAGCTTTTTGGTATCATTTTGCGGGCCTAACTTCTCGCAGGGCAGTTATTGGCTTTTTATGGTTGTTCTGCTGATGATTAGCTATCGGCAGGAATATGACAAAGAGAGGGTGGCAGAGTAATTTCTTTTTTTTAAAATGTAAATATTTCATGAAGGTGTTGCATATAGAGTCTGGATTAGGCAACCAGATGTTGAGTTATTGCGAGTATTTGGCGCTAAAGAAAGCCAATCCCAAAGACGAGTTTTATCTGGAGACAATAGCCTACGATATTCCGGAATGCAATGATACTATTTGCCAATGGAATGGATATGAGCTGAATCGTATCTTTGGAATAAAAGAGCCTGCGAACATACGCGATGTTATATCAGAATTACAATGGAATGATTTGATTGCCCACATCCGTGCTTCCGAATTTTGGCGTCATAACTGGAATTATCCTGTAGCTTTCACGAATGCTTTTAAGGCTATTGGCATAGACTTGGAGAATATTCGTGGAGACTTTGACCCGGACAATAGTATCATTACAGGAAGAAGAGGAGGAAATTACTTTGTAAATTTGCTGAAAGACAGTAGATTGTGTTATGAATTAAAACGGCGGGTCAAGCAATATAAGGCAAAATCGTACCTTTCTGTATTTGACAAGCGAAGTGTGCTGTTTTATCATACGGACAAGAGTCTATTTACGGGACAATGGCTATATTTCAAGTTTAGAGGCAATGCTCGCGAGTTGATTGAAGATGAGATAAGAAAGACATTTCAATTTCCGCCGTTTGTTAGTGACAGGGACATGGAAATGGCAGATTTCCTGGAAAAGAATAATACCGTAGCCATTCATGCGCGTCGTGGGGATATGATGAGCGCTGTTTGGTGGTGCTATAAATATGGCTATTTCAAACGTGCCGTAAAGCATATACGCAAACATGTAGCCGATCCTGTGTTCGTGTTTTTCACGAATCCCGGAAGTGTGGAGTGGTGCAAGAATAACAGTCACGTTTTTGGGCTGGATTTCAATAGGGATAAAGTCTGTTTTGTAGATTGGAATTCCGGTGAAGACAGTTATCGGGATATGCAGTTGATGGGGTGTTGCAAGCATGCCATTATCACAGCCAGCTCTTTTGGCTGGTGGGGGGCATATTTCATAAAGAACCCAAAGAAAATAACCATTTCTCCGTGTCTGGAGATTGATACCACTTATCACTGTTAATTAAAACACTGAATTGAATATGAAGTTACATATAATAATTTTTTCTTTTAATCGTGCATTGCAACTGGATACACTGATTCGTTCATTAAAAGCAAAGTGGAAGAATCCCACTTATAAAATAGATGTTGTATATAATACTACCAATTCCGGCTTTCAGCAAGGGTATGATTTGTTGAAAAGAAAACTATCATCAGACACATCCATTGAATTCCATAAAGAGAATAGTTGTGCGGATAAGATTCGTTTTATGGAGTTGTTGAATTGGAGAAATGCTTCATTCTATTATCGGTACAAGATGAGACATAAATCAAACTTCCGCTCTCTTTGCAACTCATTGCTTCAAGCTAATGACACAAGGCATGTGATGTTCCTTACTGATGATGCTATGTTTATCAATCCTGTGGATTTGAACAAGGAGGTTTTTGACTGGATTGATGAGAAGCCTTACGGCCGGCAGTTCTCCCTGCGTGTAGGCATTGGAATGAATGGGCAGAACAAAACCGTAAAACAAATCAACAATAACATCTACTGGGATTTCTACGAAAATGAAGGTAATAGTAATTGGGGATATCCATTTTCAGTAGATGCTCATATATATTCTAAAGCACCAATCGCAGAACTCTTTGCCCGTTACATTTATTGCAACCCCAATACGTTGGAAGGAAATATATGTACCTTGGTCCGTAGCAAGAAGTGGTTTGGTGAAGGTATGGGTAATTGTGCCGCAAGTATATTGAGCTATCCTATAAACATGGTGCAGAATGTAGTCGATAACGAAAGCTTAGGAATCGATTGCGGCTTGCTGAACCGATGGTACTTGGATGGATATGCCATGCAATATCCGGTTCCCGAAGATATTGATATATTTCAGCAATACCCTGAATACGTATATTTGGACAAGGACAACCGTCGTATTGTAAAATCATTGTTGCACTATAAAAAAAGATGAAAGGATGAAAATATCAGTTATTACTCCTGTGTACAATCGTTCGGACTGTATATCAAGATGTATAGAAAGTGTCATCGGTCAAGGACGATCAGAGGATTTTTCTTGGGAGCATATTATCGTTGACGATGGCTCGTCAGACGATACTGTCAAAATAGTAAAGGCGTATTGCGGTAATATGGATAACATGAAGCTGATTCGTTTTCTTAAGAATAAAGGAACAAATGCAGCAAGAAACGAGGCTATCGCTCATGCTACGGGCGATTATTGTATTCTATTGGATAGTGATGATTATTTCAGAAGCAACGCTTTGGTTACTGTAGCTAAAGTCATAAAAGACAATCCATCATATAAAGAATTTGCTTTTGCTGCCGATGACAGACAGGATTACTATAATTCTCTTCCCATGCTGAAAAATGGGAAAGTTGCGGTATTTACATTTGCTGATTTTTTATTAGGGAAAGTGACCGGTGATTTTGTCCATGTAGTGCGAACAGATATATTGCAGAAGTATCCTTTTGACGAATATGTCAGAATTCTGGAGGGTGTGTTCTTTTTACGTTTTTACAGAGAGGCCGGCAAGATATTATTTACCAATATAGTAATAACAGATAGAGATAGAGGAAGAGCGGACAGTGTAACTTTAACCGGAATTGAAATAAGCCGTGGTGCAATACAGAAGGCTTGTACTACTACCAATTTTCATATCCGCTGGTTTAAGGAAGATTATCAAAGATTGTCCGCTCAAAAAGAATGGGGACGGCTGTTGCGGAGAAAAGCTCGTTATTGCATTATGTTGGGAGAATACTCCGAGGCATACACTTTGAAACGTGAATTGGAATCTATGAACATATCGCTACCCATTTATCTGAGAATCCTTTTATCATTAAAACTAGGAGTGGCTTATCAGAAAATGTTCAGCTATTTGCTGAAAAAGAAATACAATATAAAGTGAATTCGATATAAAAAATGAAACCATTATTAGAAAAGCTATTGTCTATACCCAAAAGCTTTTGGGTCAGTATTCATTATTTTCCACTGACGGAAGCTTTGAAACTTCCCATTATGGTGAGGTATAACACCTGCTTGCTGTCTGTTGGAGGGAAGATAATAATACGTGATAAATCGGAGGGTAAAATCCTTTCATTCGGTTTTGGCGGTGTAGGTATCTTTGATAAAAAATACGAGCGCAGTATCTGGGAGATTAATGGTACTATTGAATTGTCCGGGCGTGTCGTTTTTGGTCATGGCAGCAGGCTATCTGTTGGAAAAGATGCAGTAGTATCTATTGGTACAAACTTCAGCAACACTGCCGCAATGACTTTGGTTTCACAGAAGCGCATTGTTATTGGCGATAACGTAACAACAAGTTGGAACACACTTGTAATGGATACGGATTGGCATCCTGTCATTAATCTAAAAAACAAAGAGACTTATTCCGTATCAAAGGATATAATCATTGGTAATAATGTGTGGCTGTGTACTCGTAGCGTAATTCTCAAAGGTTGTGTAATTCCTGACGGTTGCATAGTGGGGGCCAATTCTTTATGTTCAAAAGCATTCTCATCAGAAAACTCTGTTATAGCCGGAAACCCGGCCGAAGTAAGAAAAGATAATGTAACTATGTATAAAGTTTGAATTATAAAAGATTTCTTTTTAAGAATGAAACTATGAGGATAATACATTGCATCTGGAGCTTTAATACCGGTGGCGCTGAAACCATGCTCGTTGACATTGCCAATGAGCAGGTGAAAACACAAGAGGTGTATGTACTGATTGTAAACGATTCCTGTCAAAAATACTTAATAGACAGACTTTCACCGGAAGTAAAGGTGATATTCAACAAGCGGAATCCGGGTACAAGGTCTATATGGCCTCTGATTCGTCTCAACTGGACGTTGTTGCGGCTGCGGCCGGACGTGATACACCTTCATAACGGCGCACTGCCGAAAGTGATTATACCCCTTGTAAGTCGTGGACTGTTTTTAACAGTCCACGCCTTACAGATTCCATTAGAATCTGTAAGGCGTGGGATGAAATTGATAGCCATTTCCGAGGCTGTGAGAGAAGATGTATTAAGTAGGGGGAACTATGATATTGTTACGATTCCTAACGGCATTGATGTAGATGCCATAGAAAAGAGAGGGCGGCACAATCTGAACGGAAAAATGCGGATTGTTCAAGTGGGGAGGCTTGACGCCTCTAAAAAGGGACAAGACATCTTGATTGATGCCTTAGCTCTGCTAAAACAGCGCGGTTTGAAAGATATAGAGGTGGATTTCATAGGCCAAGGTGGTTCTATGGAAGAGTTGAAAGTGCAGGCAGATCAATTGGGTGTATCCAGTAATGTACACTTCCTAGGTCTTTGTGACCGTAACTATATCTATAGCCATTTGAAGGAGTATGACTTGATGTGCCATCCATCCCGATATGAAGGATTTGGTCTTACGGTGGCAGAAGGAATGGCTGCAATGCTTCCTGTGCTGGTTTCCGATGAAGGAGGTCCTTATGAAATAATTGATCACGGTAAGTTAGGATGGTCGTTCAAGATGGAGAGAACTGAAGACTGTGCAGAAAAAATAGCCTACATCTATCATCATTACCAAGAGGCATTAAATTTGGTACAAGAAGCTTTCGAGAGTGTAAGTATGCACTATTCTGTGGAACGTATGGCTGGTGATTATATTAAGTATTATAAGGACTCACTTTGTCGGAGAACCACAATTAATCCAATCCTTTTAGCAAAAAGAATGAAAATATGGACATACGAACTTTAAAAAACAAGACCAAGACTTATCTTGCCGGAGACTGGACCGGTGATAAGGCTGCCATTGATAAGCTGCACCAATGGAATGAGGGAAATCGTTGGAGTCTTCATTTTATTGATGTGCACGACCTGGCTCAATCCAGGGATAACAGCAACAACTGTAGTATCAAGAATTCTCTAAGAACACGGATGGGCATATCGAAGACATTTGTCCTTATTGTTGGTGAACACACCAAGTCTCTGAGGAGTGGCGTTTGTTATTTATGTGAATGGTATAGGGCAAATTCTTGTTTGCTGGGACATTCTGTGGATAATCGTAGCTATGTGGACTATGAGTGCGATATGGCGGTAAAAGAAAATGCCAAGATTGTGGTACTTTATAATTCTACCGTTGTAGTCCGAAACAAATGTCCGGAAGTGTTACGGAACAAAGGAATCCACAAGCCCATGAAAAAGTTCAACCTTGACACTTGGAATGTGGAATGGGATTACCAGACAGTGAAATCTGCAATTAATGATTGACGATATGTTCAGCAGTGTAAAGACATTCGTGGTGAACAACTACTGCTTCTTTCTTAAGCAGGTAGCGTTGGCGATGGGTACGTTCTCTTGCGTTCTGACAATCGTTATCGGTATATGGCCACAGTATAATTGCAGTTGTATGTGGGGATGTTGTCTGTTCGCTTCTGTCGCTTGGGGGATAAGTTCCATTATACCCAGTAACGAAATCGATATCGAATTTATTCGCATGCGTGTAATCCATGTGAAGGTGGGTGATCTTTTTGATACGGAACGTGGAAGTATCGTGATCATTCCGGTGAATAACTATTTGGACACTCAGTTGGAACATGATGTGATAGGTCCGCATACTGTTCATGGATTGTTTATACAGCATTATCGTGATAAATATCCGGGAAAGAATTTAGATAATGAAATAAACAATGCAATTGCAAGAGATGGTATTCTCTCATCGGGAAGTGTCCCGCTTCGTAGAAATGTAAGTGGCAAACTTGACAAATATCCGTTAGGAACAATTGTCCGTTTGTTTGAGGAAGACAAGCAGTACTATCTTGTGGTAGCGACAGAGTTTGATGAAAACAATCATGTGATTTATCAGCCGGAAAAGTTTACCAGCATGCTTCTTTCCATGATGGGGAAGATAAACACCTATAATAGCGGTCATCCTGTCTATATGCCTATTATTGGTTCCGGACAGACCGGGTTAAATCTTTCCAAACAAAAGACATTATGTCATATCTTGCAATGTTTCAATCTGGCCGATCATTATGTAACTACCGGAGGGACTACCATCTTGCTACATAAGAAGGATAAAAAGTATGTAGCCTTGAACAAGGTGAAATATGAATTTAACAATATAGAATAACAACAAGAATTCTAGATATGGGAACTTATAGAAATGGTACATACGTGGCTTTTGACGGACAAGGAGAAGCTTGCCCAATAAATAGCGACTTGCATAATTTTGAATTGCTAAAAGCATGGCAAGCAAATGACGATATTCGTTTTAATTTTGTGAATAGTCATGAGAAAACCTATAACGTAAGGGACACGAGCAGCCTTGCCACTTTAAAGTCAAGGCTGAAAGAGAGAATGGCTAATTCTAAGAATATGTTGGTTATAGTTTCTTCCCAAACTAATAAAAAACGTGGATTGTTGAATTGGGAGATTGAGCAGGCTGTTGAAGTATACGGGCTTCCGGTGATAGCTATTCAGTTGTAACTCCAACGATGCCTTTGAATAGTACGGAAATATATTGATACAAATAGTTTGCTGATTATGAAAGTTTTAGTAAATACCCCCTGCTTGAGATTGTTGGGTGGAGTGGCCAATCATTATTTAGGGTTACGTCAATTCTGGACAGAAGATGTAAAGTACAATACAGTTGGCCGACGCAGTGGCAAAAGAGCAAACGGAAACTACTGGCTACCTTGGGATGTTGTGAAATTCACTTTCAATTTGCTTACGTTTAGACCCAATGTGGTACTTTTAAACAGTTCCCTGGGCTCAAGTGCCCTAAGAAGAGATTTTATGTTTTCCCAAATTTCAAGAAGCTTAGGATTTAATGTCGTAATTTTTATCCATGGCTTCGACTTGGACTATGCTGCACAAATAGACGAAGGATGGGTGGCTAAAAATTTCAATAAGGTTTCATTGATTTTTGTGCTTGCAGAATCATTTAGGGAAACGATGCAAAGTTGGGGGGTTAAGACTCCAATTTGCCTAACAACAACAAAGGTTGATGATGCTTTACTTGAAGGATATAATCTGAATCAAGACAGAAAGTTTATAAATAAAAACATATTATTCTTATCTAGAATAGAAAAAGCAAAAGGTGTATATGAGGCCGTAGATACTTTTACTTTACTAAAGCCAAAATACAAAGACCTCACTCTTACCTTTGTTGGTTCAGGCTCTGAATTGGAGGCATTGAAAGAATATGCTGAAACAAAAGGATTATCCGATATTCGCTTCACCGGAAGATTAGATGGAGAAGCGCTTAGGAATGAATATAAAAATGCATTATTATTGTTATTAACAACACATGGTGAGGGTATGCCTACTGTTGTTCTTGAAGCAATGGCATTTGGACTGCCGATATTCACTCGTAAAGTTGGTGGGCTTGTCGATTTTTTTGAAAACGGAAAGATGGGCTTCATTTCAGATTCTTTAGAACCAAAAGATTTTGCTGAAGCCATGGTCTCGTATCTGGAGGATAAAGATTTAACAAAAACGGTATCTCTATATAATGCTAAATATGCAAAAGAACATTTTATGGCGTCAAGCGTTGCTAAGCAGATAGAAAATACATTAAGAGAATATATAAAGTAATGGAACTTTCAAGAATAAAAAAACTAATTTTTCTTCACATCCAGCACCTCCCAATGAAGTCAAGATGCTGGAGACCGATGATTTGCAAATTGGGGGGGGTAACAATCATAGACTATAAAAATACGTTTATCGGTGAAGATGTCTTGTTTGACACCAATTATCCACAAGATATTATCATTGAAAAAGGTGTTCGACTTACAGCAGGAGTAAAGATTGTAACTCATTTTATGAACCCTACTACAGGTCGTTACGATCGTGGGAAAGTGTATATATGTAAAAGCGCTTACTTGGGTATGTGCACAATGGTGGTCAAACCGGTTACGATTGGTGAAAATGCCATCATTGGTGCAGGCTCTGTCGTTACTAAAGATATACCTGCCAATGAGGTATGGGCGGGAAATCCAGCTCGTTTTATTAGAAAGAGATGATAAATGCCAAACGTAATATTTTTCTACAGACACCAAATTCGGCAAAGGTACTTATTTTGTATGTAAAGGAATCGCACCGTATTTGCAATCCACAAATAAATAGCAGAATGAACCTCATAAAGAATTAGTCTTTCTGTTGGTTCAATTAAACAGCGTTACGGTCTATCCGGAGATTAAATTAACAGTATATGTCAATAATAGAAGAAACAGACGAAATGATTGCAGCAGTGGAAAATTGGCTTCAATCACAAGATTACAGCTTTATAGAATGTAATTATGTCCCTAGTCGTCTTTTTGGTAAGAATCCTAAATTTAACGCATTGCTTCGTGCTTTCTTTAGATTATCTCCTTATAATTTTAGGAATATGACCAGACCGGAATCCGGATTGTATCCTTTGACTCCACAATGTCTGGTAGCAATGCTAAAAGCCTTTGCGATAAGCAAGAATCGGGAGGTAATTACCAAATTGTATCAGCGTACTCTGGCATTGCGTTCACCCAAGTCTAGAAATTTTGCTCTGAAGCAAGGAATTCGTATCGCTATCAATCTTTATGAAAATTCAGAAGAAGACCCGACTCCCTTGAATACTGTATGGTTCGGACAATTCTTGTTGGACGAGCAGAGCAGGGTTATCCCTGAACAGGAGAAAAAAGAACTGTTGCTTTCAATAGCCGCTTACCTTACAGAGGAGCTGGGGTACGCAGACCATAAAGAGCAAGGAGTATATTTTTATTATGGACCTACCTTGAAAAAGGAGGTATATAATGCCAGTGCCATCATCAGTGCGTTTTTGATAAGATTAGGGACAAAGTATAGCATTAGCGAGTATATAGAATTAGGGCAAAGGGGAATTCGGTATATCTGCGGAAAGCAGAATAAAGACGGGAGCTGGTTCTATGCCGGAAAACCCGAACGTCCAACGGTTGACAGTTTTCATCAGTCCTATATCTTACAGACCGTCTGTTCTGTAAAAGATTATCTTCCTTTCAATATTGCAGAAGTGATGGCAAAAGGTACTGAATTCTATAAGACACTGTTCATCGAGGAAAGGGGGTATCTGCGTCCTATGCGTTATGACAAACGATATATGCCGCATAACACTTGGCTATTTGTGAAAGTAGACGGACGGGATGTAGCGGAGGCATTGGTATTCTTTACTAAATATGTGCCTGACAAGGAAATGGTGCAAAAACTTCTGAGATATACTTACGATAAATTCTATACTAAGAAAAAGGGGTATATGGTACCTGAAATATTTGTTTACGGTAAAAATAGAATTCCTTATATTGAATTTCAGGCTTGGTTTCTATATGCTTTTCAAATCGTAAAGCAATATTACAATGAATAATACAATAAAGATAATATCTGTATATCCCAATTTTTTAAATAAAGGCGGGGCACAGGATGTAGCTTTGCAATTGGCAGAAAAACTGAATGAAGAAGTAATGCCAGTGGTCTTAACTGAAACTCATTTTGCAGAGATTGTACCTGATTATTGGAATAGAGCCAAGTTTGTTTCATTTGGATGGAAAGCAGTCCGCGAATTGGCAAATGATAATACCGTTTTTCTTTCCCATCATCGTAAAAGCACATCATTACTATTGCTTTTTAGCTTTTTATTACGAAAGAAATTACACATTGTTCATGTAGCACATAATACATTTAATAATCTGCGTTTTTTTAGTTTCTTTCCCAAAACAGTTGTAGCAGTATCTAATGGAGTGAAAGAAAATTTAATAAATTATTTCCATGTACCGGCTTCGCACATTATAGTTGTATTTAACGGGATAAAGGATTTTCGTAATGACAGGAATGTAAAGGCTGATAAAAGTGAAATCCATATATTGTTGTCAGGAAGAATATGCACAGTAAAACAGCAGGTGGAAATTGTAAGGCAGACAAGAGGAAAACTTGCAGCACATATACATATATTCTTTGCCGGAACAGGAAGTGATTTAGAAGTTCTGAAAAAAGAGATAGAAAATGAATCACAGTATCACTATATCGGGTTTGTCGATATAGAGGAGAATTTGAACCGATATGATTATGTGTGTTTATTTTCGCAGAAAGAAGGATTGCCACTATCACTTATAGAAGGCTGTATGTTTGGAAAACCTCTGATTACAAACAATCTTTCTGCCGTACTTGATGTAAACGAAGCCGGGGAAACAGGTTTTGTATTTCCTGATTTCGGTTCGCTTATTCAAGGATTGAATAATTTGCCAATGCCGTATAGTGAAGAATACAGAAAGTTATCTTTAAATGCCAGATTAAAATACGAAAAAGTGTTTACGGAAGAGAGAATGATAAAGAAATACAAAGAAATAATATTTGCATAAAATAGCTCACCCAGAAACAAGTCGTAAAAACAAACTGACTAAATAATCATGAATAAAGTCTCATTAAACGGAGTTGATGTTTTCCCTTTCATCTCCGAAGAACAATTATTGCACTATATGGATATGCATAAAGGCATCCTTGTAGCCATCAATGCGGAAAAGATACTACACGCTACGGAGCAGACACGTGCCATCATAAACCGCAATATAGCTTACTGCGACGGGGCGGGTGCACAAATAGCACTCAAACAAAAGGGATATAAATGCGCTTGTAAAGTGCCGGGCTGCGAACTTTGGCTGAAAATAGTAGCACGTTTCTATCGAGAAAAGACCTTCTATTTAGTAGGCAGTAAACCGCAAGTAATAGAGGAGGCTGTAGAAAAACTCTGCCGGGAGTATAAAGCTATCCGCATTGTAGGCTATCGGGACGGCTATATCAAGACAGAAGAAGAAAAGCAAAATTTAATAGACGATATTGTGGAGAAGTGTCCGGATGTGGTGTTCGTAGCTATGGGATCACCCAAGCAGGAACTGCTGATGGAAGAGATACGGCAACGGCATAATGCCATCTTCCAAGGATTAGGCGGCAGTTTCGATGTATATACGGGACACGTGCAGCGTGCACCCAAATGGTGGGTGGAACATAATCTGGAATTTGCCTACCGGCTGCTCAAAGAACCGAAAAGAATAAAACGGCAGATTCATCTGGTAAAATACGTCTGGTGGTTGATTTGTAAAAAATTATAATGGAAAATGAAAAAAGTAATGCTTGTTTTTGGTACACGTCCCGAAGCTATCAAAATGGCTCCGTTGGTGAAAGAATTCCAAAAGCAGAAAGAACGGGTGGAAACGGTGGTATGCGTAACCGGACAGCACCGGGAAATGCTGGATCAAGTGCTGGAGATATTCGGCATCAAGCCGGACTATGACTTGAATATCATGAAGCAGGGGCAAGACCTGTATGACGTGACGGCAAGAGTGTTGACAGGAATGCGTGACGTGCTGAAAGAAGAAAGGCCGGATGTGGTGCTGGTACATGGAGACACCACGACTTCAACCGCTGCCGCACTATCGGCTTTTTACCTGCAAATTCCGGTGGCACATGTGGAAGCCGGACTGCGCACGCATGACATCTATAGTCCGTGGCCGGAAGAAATGAACCGTCTGCTGACAGGACGGTTGGCGACTTACCATTTTTCTCCAACACCGTTAAGCAGGACTAACCTGATGAGGGAAGCGGTGGATTCCAGTCGAATAATGGTGACCGGTAATACGGTGATTGATGCCTTATATTGGGTGGTAAGGAAAATGAAGGAAGAAAAAGAATTGGGCGTGCGTCTGGATAAGGAGCTGAAGGAGGCAGGATATGATAGTAGCCGTTTGGACACCGGCAGGAAATTGGTATTGATAACTGGGCACCGCAGAGAGAATTTCGGGGATGGATTTATCTGTATGTGCCGTGCCATCAAGGCGTTGGCAGGAAAATACCCGGAGGTGGACTTTGTCTATCCGATGCACCTGAATCCGAATGTACGTAAACCGATTCATGAAGTTTTCGGAGAGGATTTATCCGGTCTTCGAAATCTGTTTTTTATTGAGCCGTTGGAATACTTGAGCTTTGTCTGTCTGATGGAGAAAAGCTGCATGGTACTGACAGATAGCGGCGGCATTCAGGAGGAAGCACCTGGATTGGGAAAACCCGTGTTGGTGATGCGTGATACGACCGAGCGTCCGGAGGCACTGGAGGCCGGAACAGTGAAACTGGTAGGCACGGACTATGACAAGATAGTGGATGGGGTTTCCGTGTTGCTGGATGATGAAGGTGTATACGAAAAAATGAGCGAAGCGGTGAATCCATACGGGGACGGACAGGCTTGCGCACGTATAGTAAATGCATTGCTGCATAGGATATAAGGCTGGATATGGAGTGGAATAAAAAAATAATTCTGTTGGCGGCTGGAATGCTTGTCGGTATGCCGGCATTGCGTTCACAGGAAATGGTGAAGCCGAAAGTGGAAATCTTTGCCGGAGCTGAACTGCATTACCAAGATCTTTTTTATGGCAAGATTTATGAAGTGCTGGTGAACTTGACTCCCGGCGTGAAGTGGAATATGGGCCGGCAGTGGAAATTGGCGGGAAAAGCCATTGTACCGGTCTATAACGATTATGGTGGCCGTTACAAAAAGGTTCGTCTGAATATGGCGGTGCTTTCTAAAGAATGGGACTGGAACGGAAGCCAGTTCTTGAAAATAAGTGGGGGGCTGTTCGGAAGGGAGCGTTATGGGCTGGATCTTAAATGGATGTATCCTGTGAACCGTTGGCTGGCAATAGACGCGCAGGCGGGAATAACGGGATTCTGTTCCATGGCTGTTGATTGGGAATGTAGCAAGATGGAACGGGTGACCGGACAAGCGGGTATGAACGTTTATCTGGAAAAGGTGAATACGGAGTTCCGTTTGCATGGTGGACGGTATATTTATGAAGATTATGGCGTGATGGCTGAAGTTATGCGCCACTTCAGACATTGCACGGTAGGAGTATATGCACAGTATAGTGACAAGGGCAAGGAAAACGGGGGATTCAAAGTGGTGATGATGATTCCGCCTTACAAGCGGAAGGCAAGAAAGGTGCAGGTACGTCCGGCTTCCAATTTCCGCCTGACGTATGACATCATGGCTCTGGTATATGATATGAAGATGTACACTACCGATCCGGAAGAGAACGAAAGGGAGGGCCACTTTGACCGTAGTTGCCTGCAATGGGGAGCCAACCGGATGTCACCGGACTTTAGCGTTAAGGAAGGAGGTGGAGGGGAATGAGAAAGGAAGAACGGGGAATAGGAATTTTTAGGTGGTTGTTTCTTTGGGGATTTCTGCTTACTGGAACCTTTTCTGCTCCTGCACAGCAATATACAGGCATGAGCGGGCTGATTCATGTGCCCAGTGCGGATATGGATGATGTCGGTGAAATTCGTGTAGGGGCGCATTTCCTGAATAAGGAGTTCTTGCCGGATGCGGGTTTCAATCCTTTGGGCAGAGGAAAATATCATACTACAAACCATTATTTAAGCATCACTCCCTTTTCGTGGATTGAGTTAGGATATACTTGCACCTTGCAAAAAGGATTGAAGAACGGCAATAAGGATGATATCGGTTTTTATCATAAAGACCGTTATTTTTCCGTGAAAATCAGACCCGTTAAAGAAGATAAATGGTGGCCGGGCATTGCTGTAGGAAGCAATGATCCCGTCACGACAGACAATAATGCTCATGAAACCGGTCTGCCGGAAAAAAACAAGAATCAGATATTCGGAAATGTTTATGTTGCCGCCACCAAACATCTTGACATAGAAGGACACTGCATTGGTTTCCATCTGGCTTACCGCAAATGGAAGCGCAGTTGCAACCGCAAATGGAACGGTCCCGTGGGAGGCATCACCTTCCGGCCGTCCTTCCTGAAAAGCCTGCGTGCCATTGCCGAATATACCGGCAACGAGGTCAATATCGGAGCCGACTGCCTGTTGTGGAAACATTTATTGTTGCAGGCTTCCTTGCAGAACGGCAAGTATTTCTCCGGGGGCGTTTGCCTTCAAATGAATCTGTTCTGAAAAATAAAAATGATGGACAGCAAGTCCATTTCATCAAATTCAATTATAAATTTATTAAAAAGAAGAAAACATGAAAATGAATTCATTTTTTAAGAAGTGGAGTCTTTTGACTTTTGTTGCGGCAGCAACAACTTTGGGATGCTTATCCTGTAGTGATAAGGATCAGGAGAGGGTGGAGCCGCCTGTTGTGGAAACCGTGGTTCACAGCATCAGCGGCATGGTGCTGACACCCGCGGAGGCAGCCATTGGCGGTGCCAAGTTAGTGGTGGCTATTGACGGGAAAACTTTGGAAGCGACTACCGATGCGCAAGGCAAGTTTGCGCTCGAGGACTTGGCGACAGCCGGTACCTATGCCTTTGTTTTTACGGCTGATGGACGAATTGATGCTACTGCGGAGGTAGTGATTGCCGACGACAAGAAGTCGCACAATGAAAGCATTACCGTGGTGATGGACAAAAAACCTGTGGAGCAAGAGGTGACCGAGGAGGTGAAAGTGGAGCACACCACTGACGAGGATGCCCAAAAGGCTGCCGATGAGGCCACGCAACAGGAAAATGCCACCGAAGACGCCAAAGCCGACTTGGCGAACGTGACTAAAGAGCAGATAGTCCAGACCAAGGAAGAAGTGAAGGTGGAAGCTACCACCGAAGTGGCAACGGAAGATGCGGAAGCTGC
>ERZ779855.1110-NODE-1110-length-19173-cov-2.745214_pt1 | contig 19173 bp, 12 predicted proteins | sample MGYA00511370_ERZ779855 | MGnify/ENA primary metagenome ERZ779855 (study PRJEB29588, sample SAMEA1967319) | human gut metagenome | biome: human gut; feature: human-associated habitat; material: faeces | place: Denmark | collected 2008/2010 ...
CATCCTCATCGTAGCCGGCAAGAATTGGGAAAAATACAGCATATCCGCCGACTACGAACAGATAACCCTCCAACCGGGCATCATCGGACAACGTGTGAACGAACTGTTGGCTCCCTACGGCCGTAAGTTTGCACCGGATCCCGCCTCGGTGAAAAGCGCCATGGTAGGCGGTATTGTCATGAACAATGCTTCCGGCATGAACTGCGGTACGCACGCCAATAGCGACAAGGTGCTTGTTTCCGCCCGTATTATCCTAATGGACGGTACCCTGCTGGATACCGGAAATCCCGTCAGCCGCGCCTCCTTCGAAGTGAGTCACCGTGACTTCATTCGCCGCATCTGCGAACTGCGCGATGAAATACGTACCAACGAAAAACTGGCCGAACGCATCCGTTACAAATATTCCATCAAAAATGTAACCGGGCTCAATCTGCTGCCCTTCGTCCGTTTCGACGACCCATTCGAAATCATTGCCCACCTCATGGTAGGTTCCGAAGGTACACTGGCGTTCCTTTCGGAAGTGACGATGAAGACTGAATATGATTATCCCTACAAGGCCAGCGCTATGCTCTACTTCAAGACCATCAAAGAAGCGAGCCGCGCTGTGGTAGCCATGAAGAAGCTGGTCGACGAAACCGGCGAATGGACAGTAAAAGGGGCTGAAATGCTAGACTATAAGAGCCTTTCTTCCGTCAATGACCCCGTATTCCTAAAATACAAAGGCAAAGTTGCCTCCTCTGCCCTCCCCGGCGTGGAGCCCGGCGACGAAACCGGGTTGACAGCAGTGCTGACCGAAACCAAAGCCCGTACCCCGGAAGAACTGCAACAGAACATATCTGCCATTGAAGCTTGCCTGCAAGCCTTCACCACCTATATTCCGGTACGCTTCACCGACCGTCCGGAGGAATATTCCAAATACTGGGCCATCCGTTCCGGCATCTTCCCCTCTGTGGGAGGTACGCGCCAGCCGGGAACCACTTGCCTCATCGAAGACATCGCCTTCCACATTGAAGACCTTCCGGAGGCAACGGCAGAACTGCAACAGCTCATAGCCCGCCACGGATATAATGACGCCTGCATCTACGGCCATGCTCTCGAAGGCAACTACCACTTCATCATCAACCAGTCCTTCAGTACCCAAGCGGAAGTGAAACGCTACGAAGACTTGATGAATGACATCAAGACCTTGGTAGTAGATAAATATGACGGTTCCCTAAAAGCCGAGCATGGCACGGGCCGGAATATGGCTCCCTTTGTCCGCCATGAATGGGGAGATGACGCCTACAAAGCCATGAAAGCCGTCAAAGAGCTGTTTGACCCACAAGGATTGCTAAACCCCGGTGTCATTTTCAATGATGACCCGCAATGCCATATCAAGAACTTCAAGCCGCTGCCTTTATTAGTGATGAGTGACAAGAGACAAGCTACGTCACTCGTAGCTGACAAATGCATCGAGTGCGGTTTCTGCGAAGTCAACTGTCTCTCCTGCGGCTTTACCCTTTCCTCGCGCCAGCGTATCGTGTTGCAGCGCGAAATATCCCGGCTGAAACAAAGCGGCGAGGACCCGACACGCCTTGCACTGCTCGAAAAACAATACCGCTATCCCGGCAACCAGACTTGTGCCGGAGACGGCCTCTGCTCCATGTCGTGCCCGATGGGTATCAATACGGGCGACCTTACCCATATAATCCGCCAGGAAGCATTACCCAAAGGCAGTCTGGGATACAAAGCCGGAGACTTTGTCGCCAATCATTTCGCTGGTGTCAAGAGTGCACTGCGTCCCGTATTGTCCTTAGCCAACTTCGGACATTCACTATTAGGGACAAAGGCGATGAGCGGCATTACCAAGGGGCTGCACAATGCATTAGGCATACCTCTATGGACGCCGGCTATGCCGAAAAGTTATCAGTTACAAGCTACGGAGTTACAAGCTACAAGCACTATGCAGCATAATAGCGCAGCACTTGTAGCTCGTAGCTCTGTAACTCGTAACTACAAAGTCGTCTACTTCCCCAGCTGCATCAACCAGACTATGGGTCTGGCAAAGAAGTCTCCCGTAGAGCAGCCATTGGTAAATAAAATGGTGTCCTTGTTGCAAAAAGCCGGTTACGAAATCATCTTCCCGAAAGATATGGACAAGCTTTGCTGTGGCACCATTTGGGAAAGTAAAGGGATGCTGGACATTGCCGATCGCAAGACAGCCGAACTGGAGGCCGCACTTTGGGAAGCCAGCGAACAAGGCAAATACCCCGTCCTCTGTGACCAAAGCCCTTGTCTGCACCGCATGCGCGAATGTATCAAGAAGATGAAACTGTATGAACCTGCAGAATTCATCTATACATTCTTACGTGAGAAGCTGATTTTCACACCTATTAACCGCCCCGTAGCAATCCACATCACCTGCTCCATGCGGAAAATGGGACTGGCAGATACCATTATAGCCCTTGCACGCCTTTGCTCCAGTAAAGTCATCGTGCCGGAAGAAGTAGGTTGCTGCGGTTTTGCCGGAGACCGGGGATTCACCTATCCTGAGCTGAACTCGTACGCCCTACGCAAACTCCGCCCGCAAATAGAAGCGTCCGGAGTGAATATAGGCTACTCTAACAGCCGTACTTGTGAAATCGGATTGACAACAAACTCAGGTATCCCCTATGTATCCATTGCCTATCTGGTAGACGAATGTACAAAGGCAGCTGATAATTAGGATTGATAATTAACTTAACACACAAATATTACAATGAACAGTACAAAAGTAAGTAAACGCATCCTTGCACTCGACATTCTCCGTGGTGTCACCATCGCAGGTATGATTATGGTAAACAACCCCGGTTCGTGGGGACATATCTATGCCCCCTTGCGGCATGCAGAGTGGAACGGTCTGACCCCCACCGACCTCGTCTTTCCCTTCTTCATGTTTATCATGGGAATTTCCACATACATTTCCCTGAAGAAATACAACTTCGAGTTCAGCCACGCCGCCGGCATGAAGATACTGAAACGCACCATCGTCATTTTCCTTATAGGCATGGCTATCGGCTGGTTCTCGCGTTTCTGCTATTACTGGGCCTCCGCTCCGGACGACCTCAGTTTCGGAGAGAAGCTATGGGCTTCCGTCTGGACATTCGACCGTATCCGTATTCTGGGTGTCATGCAACGGCTGGCCCTTTGCTACGGAGCAGCCTCCATCATTGCACTAACCATGAAGCATAAACATATACCTCATCTGATAGCCGGCCTATTGACAGGCTACTTCATACTGTTGATGTGCGGCAACGGTTTCGCCTATAATGAAACAAACATTCTTTCCGTGGTAGACCGTGCCATCCTGACCCCTGCACACATGTACAAGGATAACGGCATAGATCCCGAAGGTTTGTTAAGCACCATTCCTGCCATTGCACATGTGTTGCTGGGCTTCTGTGTAGGGCGGCTGATGCTGGATGGCAACAAGTCGGAAGACCGTGCCTCATTTCTCAATTCGCAGCTTATCACACTGTTGCTGGTAGGTGTTATCCTTACTTTCTCCGGTTTCCTGCTAAGCTACGGTTGCCCCATCAACAAGAAAATATGGTCTCCTACCTACGTACTCGTCACTTGCGGACTGGCATCCAGTTTTCTGGCATTGCTTATCTGGATTATTGATGTGAAAGGCTATAAGAAGTGGAGCATGTTTTTCGAGGCATTCGGTGTGAATCCGCTGTTCATGTATGTATTGGGCGGCGTACTTAGCATACTTTTCGGTAGTATCAGTTTCCCGTGGGGAAACAGCAGCATCAGCATACACGGATTCTTATACAATATAGTCCTCATGCCCGTTTTCGGTGAAACCGCCGGTTCCCTTGCCTTTGCCCTGCTGTTTATCGCCATTAACTGGTGTATCGGCTACCAGTTGTACAAACGAAAAATATATATCAAAATATAAGGATTAGGGGTTAGTGATTAAGGATTAGTGATTAATACGTTGCCTATAATTAAGAAACAGTATCACCTACCATTAATCACTAATCCTTAATCACTAACCCCTAATCCCTAATCATTAAACATTATTTATATGATTCTAATAGCAGACAGTGGCTCTACAAAGACCGATTGGTGTGTTGTAGAGAATGGAGTACTTCTCCAACAGATATTCACGAAAGGGACGAACCCTTTCTTTCAGTCGGAAGAGGAAATCAGTAATGAAATAGCAACAGCGCTATTACCTCAGCTGAAGACAAGTGAGCTGGATGCCGTATACTTTTATGGTGCAGGATGCGGATTTCCCGACAAGATAAGTATGGTGCACCGTGCCATAACCAAACACCTCAGTGTGAAAAATGAAGTGGAAGTCAATACCGATATGCTGGCTGCCGCACGTGGCCTCTGCGGACATGACTCAGGCATTGCCTGCATCATGGGGACCGGCTCCAACTCATGTTATTATGACGGAAAAAGCATTGTCACCAATGTATCTCCTCTGGGATTCATCTTGGGAGACGAAGGCAGCGGAGCCTGCTTGGGCAAACTGTTGGTAGGCGATATCTTGAAAAATCAGATGACACCCGAGCTGAAAGAGAAATTCCTCAAACAGTTCGACCTGACACCTGCTGATATCATCGACCGTGTCTACCGTAAACCTTTCCCCAACCGTTTCCTGGCAAGCTTGTCACCATTTCTTGCACAGAATCTGGGTGAACCTTGTGTACGCGCTCTGGTACTGAACAGCTTTAAGGCATTCCTTAAACGCAATGTCATGCAATATGAAGACTATCAGCATCAAAAAGTACATTTCATCGGTTCCGTAGCCTTCTATTACAAGGAAGTTCTGGCAGAAGCTGCCAAAGAAATGGGTATCCAACTGGGTGCAATCATCAAGAGCCCCATGGAAGGACTCATCAAATATCACAACTGAAAGTGACAAATCGTAAATCGTAAATAGTAAATCGTCAAATAGTAAATAGCCTTATGTTCGTAAAAATCTCAGAGCAACCATCGCTCTACAATGACTTGGAAAAGAAATCAGTCCGTGAAATTCTGGAAGACATCAATACCGAAGACCAGAAAGTGGCGCTTGCCGTACAGAGGGCAATCCCTCAAATAGAAAAGTTGGTAACCCAGATTGTGCCCCGCATGAAACAAGGCGGACGCATCTTCTACATGGGTGCGGGTACCAGTGGACGTCTGGGCGTACTCGACGCTTCGGAAATTCCACCGACTTTCGGTATGCCCCCCACGCTGGTTATCGGCTTGATTGCCGGTGGTGACACTGCATTGAGAAATCCGGTAGAGAATGCCGAAGATGACATTCACCGCGGTTGGGAAGAACTGACGGAACGCAATATTACAGATAAGGATACGGTCATCGGTATTGCTGCATCCGGTACCACCCCCTACGTGATTGGTGCCATGCACGAGGCACGCGAACACGGCATACTGACCGGCTGTATCACCAGCAACCCGGACTCTCCAATGGCAGCAGAGGCAGATGTAGCCATCGAAATGATTGTAGGGCCTGAATATGTGACGGGAAGCTCACGCATGAAATCGGGAACAGGACAGAAAATGATACTGAATATGATTACTACTTCCGTCATGATACAGTTGGGACGCGTGAAAGGCAACAAAATGGTGAATATGCAGCTCAGTAACAAAAAGCTTGTGGACCGTGGTACCCGTATGATTGTAGAGGAACTCGGACTGGACTATGGCAAAGCCAAGGCGCTGCTGTTGATGCACGGTTCGGTGAAAAAGGCAGTGGATGCGTACCGGATTTAGCTATTACTCACTCTTAAATTCCTTTATTATGAAAGCAATATATTTTTTTCTCTTTTCTCTTTGTCTGCAAGCTGCCACCGCGCAACCCTTGCAACGCGTAGCCCCTGAACAAGTGGGAATGGACTCACGCAAGTTGATGTATGCTGACGAAGCGATTGAAACAGCCATCTCCAACAAGGATATTCCCGGTGCCGTACTTGCTGTAGTACGTAACGGCAAGATGGCCTATCTGAAAGCTTACGGCAACAAGCGTATTTATCCCAATGTGGAGCCTATGACTGCCAATACTATCTTTGATATGGCATCTTGCAGCAAATCCATGTCGACCGCCGTATGTACGATGATACTGGCAGAACGCGGCAAGCTCCGTATGCTGGACCCCGTCAGCCTCTACATACCCCATTTCAAGAATTGGGAAAGCGAAGACGGCAAAGAGAAAAAGGTAATCCGCATTGCCGATTTGATGACACACACTTCCGGTCTTCCTCCCTATGCACCGGTAGCCGAGCTAGAAAAGCAGTACGGTTCTCCCAATCCTGATGGGCTTATGGAATATATTGCTACTTGTAAACGCGACTTCAAGCCGCAGACTGATTTTCAATACAGTTGCCTCAACTTCATCACTTTGCAGCACATTATCGAGACTATAAGCGGACAGAGCCTGCGTGACTTTGCACGTGAAAACCTATTTGATGTACTCGGCATGGAGCATACCGACTATCTGCCTTGCCAACGTGATAAGGATGGTAACTGGATTACGATAGTTGACAAAGGAACGAGAAAACAAGGACACAAGGAAAACAACGTAGCCAATTCTCAATTTTCAATTCGCAATTCTCAATTGAATAACATTGCCCCCACTGAAAAGCAACCTAATGGACAAGTTCTCTGCGGACAAGTTCATGACCCGCTGGCACGTGTCATGAACGGAGGTATCAGCGGTAATGCAGGAGTATTCTCTTGTGCTGATGATATTGCCATACTCTGCGCAGCCCTGCAAAACGGAGGTGAATGGAACGGACGCCGCATCCTGAGTCCGCTGGGTGTAAAAGCCATGCGTACTGTGCCACGCACTACCGCCAGTCTGGGACGCACTCTCGGTTGGGATAATTTTACAGCCTATGCCTCCAACAATGGAGATTTGTTTGGTCCTAATACCTATGGGCATACCGGCTATACGGGTACCTCCATCATTATCGATCCGGACAATGACACTTCCGTCATACTCCTTATCAACGCCGTACATCCGGAAGACGGACACAGCGTAGTTCGCCTGCGTTCATTGGTTGCCAACGCTGTGGCGGCTTCCATCTACCCCATTCCGCGTATTTATACAGACCATTACTACAAACGTTTCCTACAGTTTATGGATGAGCCTGCCATTACAAGCAAGGACATCGTCATGCTTGGCAATAGCCTGACTGAAGGTGGCGGTGACTGGTCTGCCCGTCTTGGTAAGAAGAATGTACGTAATCGCGGCATCATCGGTGATGAAGTGATGGGTATCTATGACCGCCTGCATCAGATACTTCCCGGACATCCCGCCAAGCTGTTCCTGCTTATCGGAGTCAATGACATTTCCCATGACTTGGCACCAGACAGTATTGTAGACATGATTCGCATGACGGTGGAACGCATCCGGAAAGAATCTCCCGACACAAAACTCTACCTACAAAGCCTACTCCCTTTCAATGAAAGTTTCGGCCGATACAAAAAACTGACTGGAAAGACAGATATGGTTCCTGAAATCAACTCCCGCCTGGAGGCGTTTGCCAAAGAGGAAGGCATTGCCTATATCAATCTTTTTCCACTATTTACAGAGAAGGGAACAAATGTACTACGCAGTGAGTTGACCGGCGACGGACTGCATTTGAATGAGGATGGATACAAAATCTGGGTAAAGGCCATTAAGAAGAAAATATAAAACGAACCAGTCTCCGAACGTCTGCCACACTACCAACAGGCTAAAGAAGACATCTCTCCATTAACTAGATTCCCCCTGCCATAGACATCTATAGCAGGGGGAATTCTTATATTCGGGGCGTTTCGGCACACACCCTCTTTTATCTCATTCGGCAAAGCTAACCAGTTGCAAGTCAAACGTCAACAGAGAGCCTCCGGGGATTGTATTTGTAGAATAAGGAGCAGTATAATCATTTATACCATATCCGCTTTGATAAGGGATATACAACATCCACCGCTCACCCATCCGCATAAGCTGCAAGGCAGCTGCCCAACCGGCAACGACACCCGAAACTTCAAAATCCACGAATGAATCAAAAACCGTAGGTTCTTTTACCGGAGGAATAGGTATATCGCGGTCAATAGCACTATAACCGTCAAAGCAACCGTCGAATTCTTCGCCATTCACATAAGTCCCATAATAATAAGCATTCACCTTTGAATGATAACCCGTATACAACGGGCGTTCACCCGTCTCATTCTTCACAAGCTTCTTGCAATAGACATACTGAGCACCTTCAGAAGTGCTTGCAGTCGTCTGTATGGCATACAGTTTCCCGAGTTCCATAGCATCGGCCTGCTCTGCTGTGGCGACATAATTCTCGCCAGTCAGCCTTTTTATCGAGTCAACAAAAGCCTCGCCGCGTTCTCTCCAATTATCATACTTTCCAGCCTCTTCCACTTCTTCACAAGAGATAAAAGCACCCACCAGCAACAGCAAGAAAGGCAAAAACAAAAGGGACTTTTTCATTTACTATTTTACTATTTTACTATTTACTATTTCAGTTTGTTCACGCACCGGTCTATTCCATAACCGCTTTATTGCAAGGTTTTCAGCAACGATGTGATGCTTACACGGTCTGCAATAATATTATTCAGTTCAGAGATAGCCACGCGCTCTTGCTGCATGGTGTCACGATTACGCAGTGTCACACAGTTATCTTCCAAAGTCTGATGATCCACGGTGACACAGTACGGAGTACCAATGGCATCCTGGCGGCGGTAACGCTTACCAATAGAATCTTTCTCATCATACTGACAATGGAAGTGGAACTTCAGATTGTCAATGATTTCGCGCGCTTTTTCGGGCAGACCATCTTTCTTTACCAACGGCATTACGGCCAGTTTCACCGGTGCCAGTGCAGCAGGCAACTTCAAGACAACACGGGATTCACCGCTATCCAACGTCTCTTCACAGTAGGAAGCCGACATGATGCTAAGGAACATGCGGTCTACACCGATACTAGTCTCGATGACATACGGAGTATAGCTTTCGTTGGTTTCCGGATCGAAATACTTGATGTTCTTGCCGGAGAACTTCTCATGCTGGGACAAGTCGAAATTTGTACGGCTGTGAATACCCTCTACTTCCTTGAAACCGAAAGGCATGTGGAACTCGATGTCACTGGCCGCATTGGCATAGTGCGCCAGTTTCTCATGGTCGTGGAAACGGTAGTTTTCCGCTCCGAAACCTAATGCCTGATGCCAAGCCATACGGGTCTTCTTCCACGTTTCGAACCATTGAAGCTCCGTGCCGGGCTTCACGAAGTACTGCATCTCCATTTGCTCGAACTCGCGCATACGGAAAATAAACTGACGGGCCACGATTTCGTTGCGGAACGCCTTGCCGATCTGTGCGATACCGAAAGGCAGCTTCATGCGCCCCGTCTTCTGCACGTTCAGGTAGTTCACGAAGATGCCTTGGGCGGTTTCCGGACGCAGGTAAATAGTGGAAGAACCTTCGGCCGTAGAACCGACCTCGGTCTTGAACATCAGATTGAACTGGCGGACGTCAGTCCAATTGTGCGTGCCGCTGATGGGGCACACGATACCCTCATCCAAGATGATCTGTTTCAGTTCATTCAGGTCGCCCGCATTCATCGCATCACTGTAACGCTGGTGCAACGCATCGCGTTTCTGCTGATGTTCCAACACGCGGGGATTGGTTTCGCGGAACTTCTGCTCATCAAAGCTATCCCCGAACTTCTTGGCCGCCTTGGCTATTTCTTTGTTTATCTTTTCCTCATACTTGGCAATCTGGTCTTCAATCAATACATCCGCACGATAACGCTTCTTGCTGTCGCGGTTGTCAATCAAAGGGTCATTGAATGCGTCCACGTGTCCGGAAGCCTTCCAGATGGTAGGGTGCATAAAGATGGCGGCATCGATACCTACGATGTTCTCGTGCAGCAACACCATGCTCTGCCACCAATATTGCTTGATGTTATTTTTCAACTCCACACCGTTCTGACCGTAATCATACACGGCACCCAATCCGTCATAGATGTCACTTGAAGGAAACACGAAACCGTATTCCTTACAATGTGACACTATTTTCTTGAATACATCTTCCTGAGCCATACTCTATTCGTAAAATATTGATAAATCTTTCGCAAAAGTACGCCTTTTTTTTCATTAAAATGTTATTTTTGCGTTAAAATAGATATATAATCGACATAAATATGAGCGAAGACAAAGACGAGTTGACAGACCTGACTACGGGAAGCCCGGAAGAGGAAAACGACGCACACTCCAATTACCAACCGGAAACAAGTCCTCACGACAGCATCACGCACCACCTGAGCGGAATGTATCAGAATTGGTTTCTGGATTATGCCTCTTACGTGATTCTCGAACGGGCCGTGCCCCACATCAATGACGGTTTCAAACCGGTACAACGCCGCATCCTGCACTCCATGAAGCGTATGGACGACGGGCGCTACAACAAGGTGGCCAACATCGTGGGACATACCATGCAATTCCATCCGCACGGAGACGCTTCCATCGGGGATGCCTTGGTACAGTTGGGACAGAAGGATTTGCTCATAGACTGCCAAGGAAACTGGGGCAACATCCTTACCGGCGACTCGGCGGCAGCTCCGCGTTATATCGAGGCCCGGCTCTCCAAATTCGCCCTCGATGTGGTGTTCAACCCCAAAACCACGGAATGGAAACTTTCATACGATGGCCGGAACAAGGAACCGGTGACGCTTCCGGTCAAATTCCCTCTGCTGTTGGCTCAAGGCGTGGAAGGCATTGCCGTAGGTTTGTCTTCCAAAATCCTGCCGCACAATTTAAACGAGATATGCGATGCCGCCGTAAACTACCTGCATGACGAACCGTTTCAACTTTACCCGGATTTCTTGACAGGAGGAAGTATCGACGTAAGTAAATATAACGATGGCGGACGAGGGGGCGTAGTGAAAGTACGTGCCAAAATCACCAAGATAGACAACAAGACGCTGGCCATCCGTGAGATTCCTTACGGAAAGACTACTACAACCCTGATCGACTCCATCCTGAAAGCCATCGAAAAAGGCAAAATCAAAGTACGCAAGGTAGAGGACAACACGGCTGCCGAAGTGGAAATCTTAGTGCACCTGACGCCGGGCGTAAGTTCGGACAAGGCATTGGATGCCCTCTATGCCTTTACCGACTGCGAAGTCAGTATCTCGCCCAACTGCTGTGTCATCGACGACAAGAAACCTTGCTTTCTGACCGTCAGCGAAGTGCTGAAACGTTCAGTGGACAACACGCTCGGACTGCTCCGCAAGGAATTGCTCATCCGGAAAGGAGAACTTCAAGAAAGCCTGCATTTCGCCTCGCTCGAAAAGATATTCATCGAAGAGCGGATTTACAAAGACCGCAACTTCGAACAGGCCAAAGATATGGACGCGGCCTGCGCACACATCGACGAACGGCTCACGCCTTTCTATCCGCAGATGATAAGGGAAGTGACTCAAGACGATATCCTCAAACTGATGGACATCAAAATGGCCCGAATCCTGAAATTCAATAAAGACAAGGCCAACGACGCCATCGCCCGGATGAAAGATGAGATTGCACGCATCGACCGCGACTTGGACAACATGGTAGAAGTCACCTGCAACTGGTTCCGTATGCTGAAAGCCAAATACGGCGATGAGCATCCGCGTCATACCGAACTGCGCAATTTCGATACGATCGTAGCTACCAAGGTGGTGGAAGCCAACGAGAAACTGTACATCAACCGCGAAGAGGGCTTTATCGGCACATCGCTCAAAAAGGACGAATTCATTGCCAACTGTTCCGACCTCGACGATGCCATCATTTTCTACCGCGACGGAACTTATAAAGTCATCCGTATCAGCGACAAAACGTTCGTGGGCGAAACGGAAAGGAGCAAGGCGGAAAAGAAAAAAGCCGAAATCATCCATGCCGCAGTGTTCAAGCGCAACGACAAACGGACGATTTACAACGTAGCCTACCGGGACGGCAAGGACGGTTTCTATTACATCAAACGTTTCAATGTGACTTCCATTACCCGCGACCGCGAATACGACCTGACGCAAGGCAAACCCTTTTCACGCGTCATCTACTTCACGGCCAATCCGAACGGAGAAGCGGAGGTCATCAAAATTACCCTGAAACCTGCCCTGAAACTCAAAAAGATATTTGTGGAAAAGGATTTCAGCACTGTGACTATCAAAGGTCGCCAAAGTATGGGTAACATTTTAAGCAAAAACGAGATACAGCGTATCGGCCTGAAATCCCACGGCGGTTCTACCCTGGGCGGACGCAAAGTATGGTTCGACCATGATGTCAGCCGCCTGAACTACCACGAACGGGGAGAATACTTGGGCGAGTTCCACAGCGAAGACCTGATTCTGGTCATCCTGAAAAGCGGAGAGTTCTACACGACCAATTTCGACGTAAACAACCATTATGAACCGGGTATACTCCGTATCGAAAAGTTCTCACCGGACAAGATATGGTGTGCCGTTCTCTACGATGCCGACCAGCAAGGTTATCCTTACGTCAAGCGTTTTGCGTTCGAACCGAGTACCAAGCCCCAAAGTTTCATGGGAGAAAACAAGGACAGCCGCTTCGTCTTGCTCACGGACGAAGCCTATCCAAGGTTGCAAATCACGTTCGGCGGGCACGACAGCTTCCGCGACCCACAGGAAATTGATGCGGAAAGTTTCATCGGCGTAAAGAGTTTCAAAGCGAAAGGCAAACGGCTCACTACGTTCGATACGGAAGCCATTACCGAACTGGAACCCATACGCCGCCCGGAACCGGAAACCGAAGAAGCCGTGGCGGAAGAAACGGAAGAAAAAGACACAGAAAAGGAGAATCTGGATCCGGATGCCGGTAAAAGCCAAAGCGACATCATGGATGAGCTTACCGGGCAAATGAAACTTTTTGAAGACGAATAATATGTCTCACCTCTTACCGGCCTATACAACCGTTTCGTTCCAAATGTCCCGCTCCGTCAGGGGGCGGGCACTCATTTTCTTATTAGCTATAGGGACATTCCTTGGCACCAGGCCATGCCAAGCCCAAGATGCCGCCTCCCTTCCGGAAAACCGCTATACGACACACGCCACACTCTTCGGCGCGGGACGCACAAGCCTATACGAGACTTACCTGTCTCCCTCCACTTATACCGGGCCCCACCTGAGCATTCTGCATGAGACCTTACGTAAAACCCACTGGTTAGACGGACGCATCACGACACAAAGCATCCTCGACGGATTTTTTTGTTATACCTCCAACCGGGCAGGAAACTCCGACGAACTGGGGGGCAAGATAAATTATTCCATCGGTTGGCATTACAACTGGGTCGTAGGCGGACGGTTGCGATTGATGGCCGGAGGAGAAGTCCATGCCGGACTGGGGGCGATTTACAACAACCGTAATTCCAACAATCCGGTACAGGCCAAGGCTGACATCGACATAGACGTATCCTTGATGGCCGTCTACCCGTTCCATATCCGCAAAGTACCTTTCACCACCCGCTACCAAACCAGCCTGCCGCTCGTCGGAGCCATGTTCTCCCCACGCTACGGACAGTCTTACTATGAGATGTCATTAGGCAACTACGACCGCAACGTATGCTTTACTTATCCGGGCAACGCGCCGTGCATGCGCCATTTCCTGACATTGGACTTTCCCATTGCGGGATTTACGTTCCGGGCCGGCTATTTGTGCGACATCCGCCAAAGTCGTGTGAACGGACTGCGCAGCCATATCTGGAACCATAGTTTCATGATAGGCTACGTGAAGCATTTCAGCTTCGTCAAACGCAAAGAGCCGCAACACCGCCCGTTTATCCTGTAACCCACCATCGGTATGAAACATTACATCTTTATATTCTGCGCCATTCTCGCCCTGCTTTTCTGCCCGAGTTGCATTCGTGAAGAAGAGCCGGACAACACGCCGGTCAATAATTTCGAGACGCTTTGGCGCATTATCGACACCCAATACTGTTTCCACGACTACAAGGCGCAGGAAGGATGTCTGCCATGGAACGAGGTATATGCCAAATACCGTCCGCGCGTACATGACGGAATGACTTCCGCCCAACTATTCGAAGTCTTGTGCGACATGCTGTCCGAACTTCGCGACGGCCACGTCAACCTCTATTCCGCAGCCGATGTAGGCCGTTACTGGAGCTGGCATGAGGACTACCCGAGCAATTTCAACGACAGCATCCATCAAGTTTATTTGGGTACGGACTACCGCATCGCCGCCGGCATGTATTACAAGATTCTCGACGACAACATCGGTTATATATATTATGGAAGCTTCAGCTCTGGCATCGGTGAAGGCAATCTGGATGAAGTCATGTATTATCTGCGCTTGTGCAACGGACTGATTGTGGACGTACGTAACAATTCCGGCGGCACGCTGACCTACGCCGAACGATTGGCCGAACGGTTCACCAACGAAAAACGACTGGTAGGCTACATCGCCCATAAAACCGGAACAGGACACAATGATTTTTCGTCCCCCGAAGCCGAATACATCGAACCGTCGAAAGGCATACGCTGGCAAAAGAAAGCCATCGTGCTGACCAACCGTTCGTGTTATAGTGCCACCAATACTTTCGTACGCGATATGAAAGAATGCCCCTTGGTCACCATTATGGGAGACCGCACAGGCGGCGGTTCCGGTCTCCCCTTTTCTTCCGAACTCCCCAACGGATGGTCTATCCGCTTCTCCGCCTGTCCGATGTACGATGCCGGAATGAACCAAATCGAGTTCGGTATCAAACCGGACACTTGCGTATCGCTCACACAAGAAGACCTGGCACGCAACAAAGATACGATGATAGAAGCCGCCCGAGAATTTCTGAAACGATAATTTGGCCAAGCCGATAAATCTTTCTATCTTTGCAGCCGTCTTACCGCGCCTGTGGTGAAATTGGTAGACACGCCAGACTTAGGATCTGGTGCTTCGCGGCGTGTAGGTTCGAGTCCTATCAGGCGCACAGAAAAAGAATCCTGAACACTTCTTGATGAGGTGGTCAGGATTTCTTTTTTATGGACATCAAAAGCCTCTCTCCTCCCTACCAGAGTTTTCCCAAAAACACCTTTCATCTTTCAGGCTGTATGACAAGTCTCTTATTACCTTGTAGTTACAAGCTGAAAGATGTTCCAAACATCCTTCAGCTATGCTTCATTTCGTTCTGCGGCGAACGATAAATCGTTTGGCTGAGAATGATTTATCGTTCGGCTGAGAACTTTTTACCGCCTTCCGCAATGAAAGGAAGCTGAAAGATGGCCTCCTTATCCTTCATTCCGTAACACTTTATATGAAAGCCATTTACCATACATCCTGAAGGATGAAAGGAGTTTTTGGAAAAACCTTGGTGGGGAGAGAATGAAGAAGGAGGATACCTCCATACGGCTTCTGCCATTCAAGTGTATCCTCCTTATTTACCAACCGGCTTGACTTCCGTAAGCCCAATCCGGCTTGCCTATGCCCAATATTGGGAGCAGCCTTATTTGCAAACGACCTTCCGCACCTTACCGTCTGGGAACTTCACGATGCAGACCGTACCACGACGAAGAGCATCCAAACGTTCTCCGGTGAGTGAGAATATCTGACAATCGTTTCCTATATGCTCAGCCTGTACCGCATGAATGCCCGATGCCTCATCAAATTCAGCCTGAGCTTTCTCCGCATCTTTCTCGATTTGCCTTATAATCCTATAGGTCCCGGTATAATCGACCGTATAACTTTCCGTGAACAGCCATCCGGCATATAAACTGTCGATCTCATATTTTTGTTGATCGATAACTTCCTTTGCCGCAGCCAATTCATCCTCAAATTCGGCAGCCACGTCCGCACATTCGGTTGCAATACTCTCTTGAGCCTCCTGCAACTGCTCATAAAGCTTGTCTATCCGTTCCAAAGCCTTGTCGTACACCGTCTTATTTCTACGTTCCAACCATTTGTAATTGTTGGCAATCAAGGTATCCACCAACTCGCGCCCACGCGTCAGGTACTTTCCATCCACCTCGTTAGGACTCCTGTCCACACAATAATCCATCAGAATAACTCCCGTAGGCCCCGCTTCATGCGTCTGCAAATACTCTATAATAGCCGCATTCGTGTAGGTCGCATTCTCACGATAGCCATTCGCCATGGATATCGACCCGGGATAAGCCGATGCAAAGTTAAACACCCACACCACGTCCGACTCGTCTTTTGTCACATGTTTCGTACTATGCTCCAGCATCTCGGTTACCGCGCTTACCTTCTTGGCCACACCTCCTTCGCTATCTTTCGTATTGGCATAATCCTGCACCCACAAAGGAGATTTATAATCCGATGCCGCGCTCTCCCCTATAATATTGCAAGAAGACTGTGCATTCCAGTCCAACCAACCGCACCAGCTTTGGAAAAAACCACCTGTTATCGGTTTGCCAGCATATTGGTCACGGCTCAACAGTAAGATCTTTCCACGCATATCCCCTACCGTCAAGTCCCGCCGGAACGGAACGAAATAGTCCTTCAAATCCTCACGCGACAATAATTCGCGCAACATGGTTTCGTATTTGGTTTTGTCACTATCGTAACCAGAGGCATACAAACAATGGATCACCGCAAATTCGGATGGATGCTCCTTCAACGAATCCCGCAACAGGTACAAGGCATCGTCGAAACGAAGATTGGTCACAGCAATCCCATGGTTGATATTCAAATAATCGCCTTTAACTTTCGGACGGAAATCGAAAGCACGGATTCCGATAGACCACTGCGTGGCCACATCTATATCTTGACATTGAGAATAGGAAGCCAAAGTAACCCCATTCCCCGTAGCGGCATCATGCGTTCCGGGTATAGAAACTTGGGATACAAAAAGATTGTCCGGCAGACGTTTCATCCAATCTCCGGCTTTCACATGGACACTCATGCAAAGCATCAGTAATGAAGTAAAGTAAACGTTTCTCATGATTCTTAAAATTTAAAAGGTTCCTAAAAATTGTTTTTCTTCCTCTTACAAAGGAAGCAAATGTTTCCAATATCAGAATGAAAATCAGGAGAAAAAAACGGGGCTAAAGCTCATTTTAGCATAAAATAACACAAAAAGGTAAACTGAAGCTCTCACACTTTCACCACCAAGACCTCGTCCAGAGTCATCGTATAACGTCGCGAAACGTATTGCCTCTCCGAAGCATATTTCTGTCCGGTCCCCAATGCTGCCACTTTCACCGCGTTATGCCCGTTCTTACGGTTTATCTCGTCAACAGCCCGTATCAATGCCCCACGCCTTCCACGATCCAACTTATCAAACAAATCCGTCTGAACCGCTTCACGCGGTGACAAATCCCAAACGATAACGCCGACTTTCTTGTAATCGAAATGCCCGTCATACGCATGCAACCGCAACGCTTTCAAAGCCGCATGTACGATTTCGGCCGCATCCTGTGTCGGTACAGGCATACGTACCTGTTGTTGAACCATATTGCCGGAAACATCCGTCCGGAAACGGCTGGTATAAGCAAACACCGTGACCTGTCCGCAACAAGTGCCCTGTTCGCGCAACTTACGAGCACACTCCGAAGCAAAATACGACAAGAAAGGCTGTTTTTAGCTATTCGGGAATGACTTCCTGCATGTAGATGGCGGCCAGACTCCATGTGGCCGCATCGTTGGTGCACACCACGGGATTCTCGTCCACCGGTGCTGGAACTTCGGGCACCTCCACACGACGCACCGTGAAAGGTTTGTCATTATGCCACACGTGCCACAATTCATCCCAAGCCTCGGCAGCCAGTTCCCTATTCCCCGTTTTGGCAGCGGCATAAGCCGTAAGGCGTGTCACAGGGAAAGGATTGTGCGTAATCGTGCGCGCCTTCTCCTTGTATTCCCTGGCAAAGGTGAGCCACGTGCGGTTCCATTCCGGCAAGTCTATCATTTCCATCAGCTCGTTCATCACTTGGAAACCGCCCATGATGGTAATCAAATGTTCAGTGCGCTGTAAATCAGGGTCTCCCTCAACACACCCGTGGCAGGGTCGAAGCCCAATACGCCCGGCCCGGTGAAGATGCCGTGGGGCAAGGCCGCAATGCTCTTCATGCCAGCGATGATTTTGTCGCGGTAAGCCGTGTTGCCCGTCCGTTCCCATTCCGTCATCCAGTTTCCGACGTAAGCCAACCAATCGGGACCGACACGCAGGCGTGCCGGTGCCGTACAAGGATACTTCTCACGCGGCAGAGCCAGCCTCATCGGATCGATGTCATAAAGTTTCTGTTCGGCATCGCGCACTTCTGTCATCAGGTTACCGCTGCGCTCATCCGTGGTCAAATAATAATAGAAACGGTTCCATGCCGCTTGGCTGATGCGTGCCTCCTTCGCTCCACAGCCCCAATGGCTCACGTTGTGACGCGACCCCAATCCGGCAAAAGGTCCGAGATGATACACGTCGCACTCCGTCGTGTGGCGGCTCATAGCCACGGCCATCCGCCAAAGGTCGGCACGGCCGGTGCGCAGAAAACTGTACCACAACCACATATTGGAGGCCAGTTCCGTGTTGTCCCATGCGTACCCGCCCACGTCATACCGCCATGTATGACGCACGGAATCGTAGGTGTGCATAAAATCACCGTAGTTCCAGAAACCGTACCAGCGATGTTGATCGACAGCCTTCACGTAATAGTCCAAATAGTCTTTCAGACGGTCCTCCACCCGTGCCCGCTTCAGGTTGCTCCGGTCGGGCAGGCTCCACACCCCGAAGGCATGCTTGGCATGGAGGTATTCCGGTGTGCACAACAAGGGGGCATCTTCGGCTAACATGACCGCCGTCCGGGCTACCGTCTCCTTTCCCCCATAAGCCACAGACGGAACGAGAGTCAACGTGTGAGTACGCGCCACACCGTAGGGCGTGCTCATCCCTTCCTGCACGTCCTCATAACTGGCCTCCAAATCGTGCGCCACATTGTCGTAATGACGCAAGTCCATCGGTTCCGCATCGGGACTCCACATCCATACGGTCAGACGGGCATTCCGGGCAGCGGCATTGTCCACCTGCAAAGCCGTGGGATAGGATTGCCAAAAATCTTTCAGAGCCACGCCCAATCCGCCGCTTACGTCTCCGGCAAATACATAACCCGGCGCACGGGTTCCCGAGAAAGTCCCTATCCACGGACGGTCGGCATGCGTACGTTTACGGATAGAAAAAGC
>ERZ779855.1112-NODE-1112-length-19165-cov-2.608163_pt1 | contig 19165 bp, 7 predicted proteins | sample MGYA00511370_ERZ779855 | MGnify/ENA primary metagenome ERZ779855 (study PRJEB29588, sample SAMEA1967319) | human gut metagenome | biome: human gut; feature: human-associated habitat; material: faeces | place: Denmark | collected 2008/2010 ...
CGGTTTCCTTGTCCGCCACTACGGAACTTCCGGAGTTCAGTTTCAGGTAAGAGTTCGTACCGTTCAACATCAGTCCGCGTCCTTCGGGCAACAGCCATGTGCCACCGTTCATTTTCAGGTTCAGTCCGCGTGCCTTGTCTTTCAGAATATTGCCTCCGGCTTCATCCATCGGATAGTAGGACAGCAGTCCAGTTTCGTTGCCGCTCAGCAACAGGTTGCTCTGTGTCTGCAACTGTCCGTTGGTGCGGGCTTCGGTCCATACGCGTACATTATGTATCTGTCCTCTCAGTCCTTCCGCCATGTTATAGGCAGCAGATTCTGCGTGTACCGGTACATTGTCGCGTTCCAGACAAGCCGTGAAATTGTAGTACAGCGTCAGCTTACCTTCGGTTTCACAATCTTCGTTCTGGTCGAGTACCAGCGCTACGTGGTTCCAGTTGTCGGTATAGTTTTCATGTTCCACCGATTCGGAAGTATAGGTCGTTCCATTTACGGTAGCCGTCATACGGTGGTCTTTGGTCATACCGAAGCTCAAGGCTTCGTCGCCCGTGCCATGACGGAAGATAACCGCATCCTGGGCTTCGGGCACGTTAATCCATGCCTCTATTGTGATGTCCTTGCCACGGAAGCTGCGCTCCAGTTCGCTGCTGAACGAGTCGCCTCCGTCGGTTTCTACGGCTACGGTATGTGCCGTTTGCGTACCGTTTCTGATACCGGTTACTTCAAAGTTGTTTTCGCTCAGATAACCGGCGGCAATCGCTTCGTTGAATGTAATCTTGACATCATCGTTGATGGTCAGGATACCGTTGGCCGGTTGCGGAGTTCCGAACAGGCATGGGCGGTACATGTCTTTCACCCCCGAACGGACTTCGGAGAAATTCTCCACTTCCGTATTGTTGATGTTACATACCGTTACGGCGCAAAGGTCGTAAGACTGGTCGGGCATGTCGTCCAAGAACCACTTGTAGCGGATGGTTCCGCGGTCTTCGGCCTTAATCATCTCGGCGTTCAGTCCGGCTTTGACAGCCTCGTCATAGTATTCCTGATTGTTGAAGTAGTTCATCAGCGTCACCCAGTTTTCGTCCGAAGCACTGCTCGGCTTATACATCAGGCGGATGCTCTTGAAGTTGTCGTAATTCACATTAAAGTCTGTGATTTCCACATTCATGTAATGTACCGTCTGGTCGTTTTTATCCTTTTCGGTAGGCAACTCGGTGTTGTATGTCCAGTTGTTGCCCGGTGTCTTCACTGTCACGTCCGAACAAGCTGGAGTGAAGTGTACGCTGAAAGTTACGGTGTCGGCCACAGCCGGGAAGTTGGCTGTCGGGTCGCCTTGGCATTGTGATGCCAATACCAGTTGCAGGTCGTCGTAGTTCAGACCCGGTCCTTTGGTCACTTCCAATATCTTGGTCAGTGTCTGTCCAGCGGGAACCAGAATGGTACGTCCGTTGCCGATGGCGCCTCCGTCCATCTTCAGGCCTGCGCCCAACTGGTTGGCTTGGTCGTCTACGATGAGGTTGAACCAGGCATCCTCGTTGATGGCCGAGTTGTTGCGCAAGTAAAGCGTCACGTAAGCCGGTTCGCCGCTGGGTACATTCTCGATAAATGCATTTTCCACGGCAATTTCCGGTATTTCCACTTGCAGTGTTTTTTCACTGATGACCGTTCCGGGCTTGTAATATTGGGTCACGATTTCGTCTTCATACGGGCAGGAGGTGGCTCCAGCACGTGTGCGGAAGATGAAAGTAGACAAGTTCAGGTCTTTGGAATCGATGTCACCGGTTCCTACATCTTCATTTTTACCGCCTGGTTCCTGATATACGTCTACCGAGAGATAGTCGTTGCCGCTGTCGGCCAGTACGAAACCTACCATGGTAGCGGCTTCTTCCTCGCTCGAACTTTCTTCTCCTTGCGTAGTGCTCAGACTTTCGTCGATTTCCAACACGAAACCGGTACCCAATGCGTCAAATTCCACGTCGGTGGCAAATCCACCGCCGATGACCACAGAGAAGCTGTTAGTCGTGTTGGTCACGTTGGAATAGCCGCGGCTGTATTCCACAGAGGCACCGGCCTGCATAGAGAAGTTTTGGATCAGTTCGCCGTCTTCAATGGCCTGCACTTTGGCGCGCTCGTTGTCTTCCAGACGGGCAATCCAATTGTCCATAGATTGGTTCAGCGTGTGGATGGTGTCCGAACGCTGTCCGTATTCTGCCGGGAAATAGATTTTGTAGCTCGGTCCGTCGAAGAGAGTTCCTCCATTCTTATAATAGTCGGGGGCATCTTCGAACACTTTGTCGGCATTGCTGCGACCGTAGTTTTCATTATCAGGACTCAGCAAAGATACATAGATAGGTTTGCCGGTGGCGTTGGCTTCGGCCTGGAAGCGGGATTCCGACATTTCGTCTTTACTGTGGAGGAAGCTGTTACGCAATGTCTCCAGTTCCGGAATCAATCTCGATTCGATGTGATATTGCGGATAGGCAAACAGCGTGGCAAAAGAGGTTCCGGCTTCCAAAGAAGTGGTTTTCACCAATGCGTAACCGGTGCCTTCTATATCTACAATATCATATGGTTCATACTTGCTGGTTTGCTCCGCAGCTTCAAGTTGTCCTTTGTCTACCAATGTGATGGCATCGGCAGAACCATAAGAAAGGTTGGTGCTATAACCCAAGAACACGTCGCCCATGGCGCCTACATAGTCTTCGTCATCGCTGGTGCTGAACTGTGTAGTAGTGGTGGTTACGGAAGTCTTGGTGTTCGAGTCGCTCCACTCTTCGGAGTGCTGTATGCTCACTTCGCCCGAGTTGGTCTGCTCTATGGACTGTATCGTACCCACACCGACACCGGTAAAGGTCACCAGTTCATAACCCACATTCGTAGTCATGGTTTCTTCACCTTCTTGTGTCAGCGTACCGTTGTAGGTGGTGCTTTCCGTAAAGGTGGTTCCCTTTTCCAGATAAGAGTAGGAGTTGCTGCCCGGGGGGTCGCGGAGTACGGCCAACAGTTTGTCCGGTCCGGCTGTCACGAAGTTGCTGCCCTTGCTGACAGAACCCTTCATGATGACCTTATTGCTCTTCTCGTCGAACGGACTGGTCCAGTTGATGGACGTGGCATTGTCCTGGTTGCCCACCGTGGCCTTTACGTTGATGTTGGCGCTGGCAGTGGTCAAATCCACCTTAGAGGCCACGAACGACCAGTAAGCCACACCCGTAGAGTCGGCCACCACGCTTTCCACGTTGTTGGAACTGTTCATCGTGGTCTGGAATGACACTACGGCATCCGTGCTGCTCACCTTGTCGGATATTTTGCCTGAAGCGACCTTTCCGCTGGCATCAAAATACGGATATTCTTCATATACGGAAGCCTTCAGCCGATATTTGTTGCCTTGGCTGAATACGGGAAGTCCCAATTTATAAGATATTTCCTTGGTGGTTTCGTCTTCTTCATACAACTTCAGCTTGGACGTTTGTGAACCGTCGCCGACATGTTCCAGATAAGAAATCTCGGCGTCACCGAAATAGGGCACGGTGGCGGTCATTCCGCTGGTCTGTTCCACGCTGACCACCGGTTTCACGCGGGCGATGAACAACTGCTTCTTGTTGTAATCGACCGTGTCGGAATAGCTGCGTTTGTCCCATTTGTTGTTGACCAGAATGGAGTCGATGTATTCGTGCACTTCTTTCTGCGGCACGAAGGCGTCGGACAAGCTCAGCTTGCTGTTGTTGCCGGAGATGTTGCTGTAATAGTCGCCGGGAACGGAAACCTTCACGGCAAAGTCGAGCGGAGGCAGGTCGGCGATGAACTCACCCGTTTCTGCATTCGGGCGGATGGTCACCACATTGCTTTCCGGACGGAATTCCACTTGGCTTTTCTTCACGTCTTCCGGGCGGTAGCCTTCGTCTTTCATCTTGCCGGAAACCAGATGTTCCTTGGTCTCCGTAATCGCTTCCTGAGATTCGTTTAGCTGATAAGCCGGATTTTCGTAAGTGAGCTGTACATAAACACCGTCACCCAAGTTGTTGGTAGACAAAGAATGGCCCACTTTCAGTCCTTCCTGTACCACACCACCGGCCACACGGCCGATAAGGCGTACCTTGGTCTGGTCTGTCAGTTCCAATTCAGAAAGAGGTTCCTGATAGTTTATGTCGTTGCCATAGTCATCTACGATGCGTCCGCCTTTGGCAAACGTATGGTTGGCCAATACGGCTTTCACTTCGTGTCTGCCCACTGGAACGGAAATCTGGAATTTACCCTGGGCATCGGTGGTGATGATTTCTCCCTTACTGTTGGAGCATACCACACCGTCTACATAGAACTGCACGCCCTGCACGGGAATCGTACTGCCCTCATAACGGATGGTTCCGCTCACGGGGAACGAAGATTTGTCCACGAAGCCCACATTGTGGTTCACGCTCGTCGCGCTCAGCGTCACCTGTTGTTTGGTGGGGGAGAACTCGTGCGTGCCCAGACGCGGAATGACTTCATACAGCGTTCCGTTGCCGATATAAGGCACACCGGCCAGATAGTATGAACCGTCGCTGTCCGTATAGTCTTTATAGTTCAGCTGGTTGATGGACGGGGTATCGTCGGAAAGCACCGCTTCGACAAAGACGCCGTTTTCTGTGTTGCGTATACGTCCGTCGTTCATATAATAATGTGAATCCTTGTGGGCAAAGTCATAGAACTCTTTCGTGGTAGAATAGTTGAAGTTCCAGTAACCCGCCAGGCCGTCTTCGTCACCGGCCAGATAGCTGTCGAAAGTCCGGGTGATGTCGTCGGCTGTCAACGAGCGGTTCCATACACGCACTTCGTCTATGTTTCCTTTCAGGTTGCGTCCCATGACAAACGGTTCGTCTGTGCCTTCCACCGCACCGACTGCTGCTGCGGAACCTACCGGTTCGTTGTCGACATACAGGCTCAGCCCTTCCGGTGCGCTGACTGCGGTAATCTGGATGTAGTCCGATGCCGCCGTCAGTTCGGTCACGCTCTTTTCGGCTTTCAGACCTTCGCCTTGCTTACCCACCAGGAAGTACAAACCATTGTCTTTTACATACAGTCTATACATGCCTGCTTTTTCCAGCAGCGTCTGTTCGGCTATCGGGTTTGTTATCTTGGCAAAGAGCTGGAACGTGATGCTGTCCGTGCGTTCGCCTTTCAGGAAAGAACTGTCGTTGACCTCCAGATAATAGCTGCCGGCGAACGCATAGCTCTTGCCGCTGATGTCGGCTTTGGTTTCCAGACGCACTTCCGCACCGGCCACGGCCTGTCCGTTTTCGCTGTCGAAGGTCAGGCGTCCGTAGATGTTACCCGTAGGCGTGGTGAAACCATAGCTGTAATCTTCGGTCTTCACCTCTTCGTTGGCGCATTCCTTGGAACCTTCTATCAAGTATTCATACACCTTGCCCGGCACAGCCTTGGTATCGGTATAAGCATAGTTCACGATACCGTTCAGTGCCTCTACGGTGGCAATCTGCACATAAGGGTTCTTGGTTCTGTCGGCTTCGCCGTATTCCCTACGTTGCACGGAGAACACATCCAGCGAACCGGAACCTTCGGCTACCTTCCAGTCCAATTCCACTCGGTCGCCGAAATAGCCGTGAGAGGCGTTGAAATATTCCAGACTGGCAATCTCGCTGTCGTTCAAACCTTCGGGTCTGTTTTCATAAACAATTTTGCCATCCTCATCGCGTTCCACATCGCCCGATTCGTTTCTCATGGGCTGGAAGTTGTGTGTGGCATAAATGTCTTCTTGCGGCTTGTAGTGGGTTTCATGCCCTTCTGTAGGCTGCAAGCGTATTTTCCAGCGGTAGAGCACACAACTCTGCGGAATGATGATGGTTTTCTTACATATCAGATTTTTTTTATCTTTGGTATAGACTGTATCTGTCAGAAATTCGCTGCAATCAAACCGCGTCTCTTCGTCTAAGTTGAAGTTCTTGCCGTCGAGCGACACTTCGCGCGTCACCACAAACTGCGAACCTTCTTCCAGCACCACGGTGGAATTGTCTTTCGGATTGTAGTTCCACAACCATTCCAGTTCTACCTGACGGGCTTCCATCAGGCGTGTGGAAGTAAACTCCGATACGATACTGTGCTTCAAAGGCTGATTGATGGTTGCCTCTGCATCAAAAGGCCAGTCTTTATGTGCATTTTCACGCTTGATGCGATAGCTTATTTCTTCATTGGGAGAATGCAATACATCGGGGTCATAATAAGACCGGACATCACTGTTTAATGTGATAAATTCTTTATATGTTCCATCTCCTATTTTTTTCTCTATAATGAATTTTCCGGCTGTATATTGCCGGTCTTTTGAACCCCTTATAGGGTCAACGTCCCATGAGAGGTCCACTCCTCCGTTTTTGGCTTTTTTCGCGTTGAAATTTATCGTTTTAGGATAATGGTACAAAATGACCTTGTTTTCTTTTGTAATTGTTGCACAGTCATTCAATTTGTATTCCACTTTGTAAGTCACTTCTCTGGAACTGTTCATGTCAAACTCCCATGTAGCAGTATTGCCGGTTGTGCTTTTGCCACTTTCAGTTTCAATGTATTTTATCTCTTTGGCCTGGTCATGTGCTCCGACTTTTACAGTAATTTCCTGAGTATGCTTTTTACTTGCAAGTTCATGTGTGGAAATTTCAGGTATCGGATACTTGCCTTTCCAATTTGCTTTTTCTTTTTCGGTTAATGTATAATCCTCGCAAAATATGGTGTTTCCCCAAATATCCAAGTAGACATAAAATTCCGGTGATTTTGTAATAATATCTGCCGGCAGAAAAAAAGTTAGCGTGGCTTTAGCCATATAACCGCTTTTAGTGCAGGTTCTTTTAAGATAGTCGTAGCCGACCTCTTCACCGTCAGCTAACATCTTCCAATTATTTGTTGGCATAGGGTCATAGTTAGACTCTCCGCTCTTTATTCTTCTGACTTCATACCAATACTTGCTACTTTCGTCTTGTATGGTAGAGCCTAACCAGCACAGTTTGTATTCCTTATCGCCATCTATAATAACCGATATATATGAATCCCTGCTTTTATCGATACATTCGTCATATCCGTCGTCATGATAAAAAGGAATGGTGACGGTATAAGAACCATCGGGGTTGAAAGTACTCGGAAGGTGTATATCACCTGTCTTGATGTCCCCTCCCAGCATCGGGGCAGCCATGCCGAGCCACATGAGCCAGAACAGGCTGAACCATTTCCATTTTACTGATTGTTGTGTCATATCTATTATTTTTAGTGATTACTTTTGTTTGATATGCATTTTTTTGTTGCCTACGATATAGATGCCGTCGGGCAGTTCGTGGAAGGCATCCTCGGCCTGCAAGTCTACATGTTTCAGCAATCGTCCCTGCAAGTTGTACACCGGCACTTTGCGACCGTCGGCTTTCACCATTCCGATGCTGTCGGGATCCAGTTCCTTGAGGACGCGCTTGATTTCGTCGGACAGCATCTTGAGGTTCTCTTGCAACAAAGCATAAGTCGTGGCCTCGGTTGAGAGCTTGTCGGCGGCTTTCCATGCCTTTTCGGCCTGGCTGAGCACGTCTTGCAACTCGGCGTCCGTAACCTCTTGCAGCAAGTCTTTGGCCATGGCTATGGAGTCGGACAGCAGCAAGGCTGCCGCGTCATACTGTTGTCCGGCTTCGGCCACGCGGTCGGTCAATCCGGGCAGGGTGGCGTTCAGGGCGGTGAGACGGCCGTCTTGCACACGGCAAGCCTCTTCTACCGCTGCGGCCAGGGTTGCCATCTCCTTGTTCTCCATCAGTACGGAGAGCGAAGCGGATTTTCTCAGCATATCGGCTGCACGGGCTTCCTGGTCGGCACAGTTGACAGAGGCTTCCAGATAGCTGCGGAGCACCTGTTCCGTCATCTGGCGGACGGCTTCGATGTCGTCGGATTCCAAATAGCTTTCCGCTTCGCGGCAAACTTTCAGAATCTCGGATTCAGTCTGCGATACACCATAATAATAGTTGTGCTTTCCGATAGCCGTATTGCGGGCTTCTGCCAATGCGCTGCGGGCCTGTCCGATTTCCGTGTCCAACTCTTCCTTGATTTCGTCCATGCGTGCGGTCAGGGCGTCCGATGCCGTTGTCAGGTCGGCATAGCGTGCCGTTCTCTCCGTTTCGGGGTCGGATTGAGCTAACAGTTCCCGGGCGGTGGCAATGTGGGTGGCCAGTGCTTCGTCTTCCGTGCGTGCCCACAGGGCTTCGGCCGCCGTCACACCTTCCTGCAATGCCTGACGTGCGCCGTCATACTTGCCTGACTGCGCTTCGCAGGCCTGCTTCAACGTTCCCATATGTTCCTCGATGGCTGTGATTCTGCCGTCTTGGGTATAACGGGCATTGATGGCCTCGGCTATGCTGTTGTCGAACGCATCGTCCTGCATCAACAGGTTGAGCGCTTCGGCACGGTCTATCCAAGTCTGGATTTCTTCTTCCAGTTGGGTGCATGCTGCCTGTATGTCTGCATAACATCCGTCGACTGTTATGGTCATCTCCTGTAACTGATGGATATTCTTTACCTCTTTAATATAGGTGTCGGCAGATTTGACCACCGTCAGAATATCCGATTCTGTCACAGCCTTGCCGTAATACACATTGTGTTTGTTGTTGGCGATGTTGCGGGCCAGACGCAACTCGGATTGTGCGGCCTGATAATCTTTTCGGGTCAAAGCCACGGAGTCTTTCAACGCTAAGTTGTAGAACACCAAAGAGTCCTGGTTGTAGCTTTCATAGATGGCCCATTCGGCTTTGTCTACGGCCAGTTGGATGTGGGTATCTTCCGTGCGGTCGCCATAATAGGTCCGAAGGTCTTCTTTGGCATCCGCTACGCTGTTTCTCAGCACGTCCGATGCCTTGCAGAATTCACCGTAGACTTGTGCCACCGTCTTGATTTCTTCCTGCCATTGCACCAAGGTGGTCATGTTGTAACGTATATCTTCCTCGGTCTGACTCAGTTCATCGGCCAACTCCCGGTTGCTTTCCACATATTTTTTGGCATTGGAAGTGGGTACGGAATTTTCATCGGACCCGTACACATCGATGTCGGCATTCAGATTTGTGTAAACTTCCAACCAACTGTTGGCCACACCGCGGCGCAAAGGCCCTTCCACTGCTATGAGCGCGTTGTCCAAATCTGTGATGGCTGTTTGCACATTGGCAATAATCTGATATGGGGCTGTGTCGATTTCATCCAGTACGGTTTGTGCTTTGTAGATGGCGGTTTCCAGCTCTTCGTTGTCGGGATAGTTCTGGTCGAAGGTCAGTTTGGTTTCATTGACTGCCTTTTCCAAATCGGACACGGCCTTGTTCCATGCGGCGTCTACCGCGGTCAGCATGTTTTGCAAACTGTTCTGGTATTCTTGCAATACCTTCATGTCCGTACATACACGGTCGCCTTCAACGGCTTCAGTTTCTTGAGACGGTTGCAGGTCGGCTTTCACCTTTTCTATCAATGCAGCCTGGTCTTCGGGTATATCACCGGCATAGCGCGCCGTCATTTTGTCCTTGACCGGACCGGCAATATATTCGTCCAACTTTTGGGTCAATAGAATATATTGTTCTTTGGTCTGATTGATTTCGCGTTGCAGCACATTGTATTGCTGTTGCAACTTATAAGTGTCTTCGCTGCCTACTACACTCTTGGAAGCTGTAATGGCATCACCCAAAGAGGCATAATTATACTTCTTCTGTATCTCTTCCGCTTCGTCTATCAGACTGCTCAGAGCCTGTTGGTATTCGTAGGGGTCGGAATAACCGCCGGTCTCCCTGTACACGTTATCCAGCTCGGTATAGGCTTTTTTCAGGTTTGCGATATTCTTCTCTGTTTCCAGTAATCGGTTTTTGTCGTCAATTTCCGTCTTCAATTTTTTCAGTCTATCTCCCAGCGTAGCCTGCCATCTGCCGTAATATCTTTCGGCTCTTTTAATCATCTCTTCCAGTTCGTTGTGGCATGCCTTGCTGAGGTCTTCCGTATCTTTAATAGCCTGTGCTATTTCATCCCACAACTCTCCGGCCGTACTGTTGGATACGTTTTTGGCCTTTTCCTGCAATTCGGCCAGACGACCGTCTTCATCGCCATAAGTGTCGATGCAGTCTTGCAGTTTGTTGATTTCATCCTGTGCTTTATAACGGTTTTGTGCCAAGTCGTATGCTTCTTGCAGGTCGGTGACGGCCTGGTTGATATTGGTGTCTGTCAATTGCATCTCGGCAGCCAAGGCTGATTTTTCTTTTGCAGTTTGCAGGGCAATAGTCAAATCCGGGTCGTTTTTATCGTTATTCCAGTCTTCGACAGTTCCAATCAAATCCTTTAATCGCTTGGCACATTCCTGATAATAGGCTGTTTCCGTTTCAATTTGTGCGTCCAGTCTTTCGGTCGCTCCGGTATAGGCAGACAACACCTTGCTTTCGCTGTTGAGCAGGGTGGTGGCATCCGTAATGATGGACTGAAGCTGCTGGTGGTGGTTGTCTTTCCCCTCCTCGGCTTGGTCAGCCAGCACGCCCAACAGTTGGTTGGCTTCGTTCTGTTTGTCTTGCAATGCCGTGCGGCATTCATTCGATAAAACGGACAGGTTGTTGAGGCCTTCGTTCACGTTGGCTTGTGCGTTATGGATGTCGTTTGCTTCGGTAGCTTCGGCAATGACTTCATTTAACGTTTCTATCAGGGCGTTGACTTTCTGCCATTCTTGGTTAGCACCGTTTTGTTCCTCTGCCGTAAAATATTGGTTTAAAGTTTCCAATGCTTCATCGCTGCTCTTTTGAGCCTCGATTTTCAGGTCGGTCAATGCAATGAGTGTACCCAAAATATTGCCGTTGTCTTTGATGGTGGTGATATTGCAGTTGACTGCAGTACTTATTATATAGACATCATGGGTTTCAGATACAAGCTCTATGTCATATTTCGGTCCGTCATCTTCCGGGGTTTCACCTTCTCCCGGCCCTTCACTGCCTTCCGGACCTTCTTCTTCACCATCTTTATTTAGTTTCCGTAGTTTGCTTCCCGGCTCGACATATTGAATAACCTCCACTAACATCTCTTGATGTTCCCAACTTTTAGTTGTAATGTAGATCTGCTCTGATGTCAACTCTTGGTAAACGGAATTTTCACTGTCTATCTTGGTTATCAAATCTATTAAGATTTTACTATAGTCTACCAACAGGCTATTGGAACGTGCGATGCAAATCTTAAACTGACGCTCCAGCCCCGTTTGGATAGTATTCCGCTCGTCTTCGTTTTGGGCAAAATCAGGAAGAAGATAGTTTATCGTATCCTTGACCATCTGGTTGAGTTCTCCGAAATCGGATTGGGTAAAGGCATTTGCTGCCGCTTCTTCACCTACCGGCTGGCCATAGAATTCGAAATATTTAGCCTTTAGCGTCTCTTCATCGACTGCTTGAAAGGTATTCTCTTCTAAATTCTTGGCGTTGTTAATTATATCAGTCAATTTCTGTGTGATTTCGGTTACCATTTCTTGGGTGGCCTCCTCGTTATCAAAGACTTCTTGTGCCTCAATGGCCTGGTCTTTCACATATGGGTAGATAGAAAGATTTGCCTCTGCTATAACTGCTGCCAATTGGGTTTTATCCACAGTCGGAGCAGGCGGGTCAACTTCTTCTCCTCCTTCTCCATCTCCGCCAACTTCTCCGCCTCCTTCTTCGTCAGGCACAGTCGACGCTGCCATTTGGCTGCTCACGCTTTTGCCGGGCAGCCCGCTGCTACTGTCTGCCAAGGCATGCGGCAGACCACCGCTTGCCAGCAACACACATACAGCTGTCATTTTTTTCATGTTCATAAATATATTCTCGTTTTAATGATTATTGTTCGAAGCACTTTTCCATGTAAAGGAATGTCGTTGTTCTTCAAGTTTATCTCAGTTTCTTTTAAAAAATTATATTAAATACATGGTCTTGCAAAATTAGTGTCTTTAGGCCATCGAGATGGCTTGGTGTTGAAACAAAGGCGCGGAGAATGGGTCAAAAAGATACTAACCGACCTTAAAAAAGGCCTTAAAATAGTTAGTGTTATATTAAAAATGATTATATTTGTAGCCGTTAAGATACTACAAAAAGCACAATATGGGACTATTCAAGACTTTTAGCAATATCCGACGGAAGATATGGGACTATTTCTCCTGTGATTTGGAATACAACTTCGTAAATTGGCAGCGGCTTTCCATCTATCTGTGTCTGGTCTTGATTATTTCAGCCTTGTTCTTGTTGCAGTATGTAGGATGGATGGGAGAAAGATGGATGTTTCTGTTGCCGTTTAGAATATTTATAAATGTGTTGTTTACCGGAACGTTTATCGCTTTCCTTTTCCGAAAGATATTACTTTCCACCGCTTTGTCTGTCAGTATCGGGTTGTGCGTGGTGTTCAACATAATCGTTATGGTGTCTTTGGTACACGATGCTCCCGACTTTTATCTGCAAGCCATCGTGAGCAGCATGGTGATGTTGACCATCATGTTGTTTTTTGCTATCTGTGCGTATCTTAGGGGACTTTCTTATGTGATAGCCTTGTCTACTGTTTTGGCATACGGTTATTGCTGCCTGAAAAGCGGTTGTCCTTTGTTGAACAATCTGTTTGGCATATTAGCCATGATAATAACCATAGTTACCATCTTGGGCAACAGGCTTATCATACTGCTGAAGCATCTGACTACGGTAAACAGGGAAATAAAAAACACGCATCAGACCATTTTATCGCTCTCGAATATGACGAAATCCGACATGCTTTGCCTGTTGCAACTAGCTGGAAAGAACGACCTGATGTCTTTGCAGACCGACAAACTGATGGAACTGATAGGCAAGGAGACGCAACAGGATGTCAGGCAAGATGCAGAAGAGTGGTACAGGCAATTGCAGAATCGGCAGGACCCGCTCAGAATGGCATGTCCCACACTGTCGCCCACGCAATATGAAATCTGCCAGTTGATTATAGCTGGTAAAAAGGTGTCGGAGATAGCCTATCTGATGAACAAGGCTCCTTCCAACATCACGTGCCAGCGGACCAAAATACGGGCGGAGCTGAAATTGCAGAAAGGTGATAACTTGAGAGAAACCTTGCTGGAGATTGTAAAAAAAGGAACAACATGAAGGCAACAACCTATCTTAAAAATATACACCGTATTATTCCGGTAGCTTTCAGGCAGTATATCGAAAACTCTTTTGTAGACAAGCAGCGCTTGTTTATCTATATTTATGCCACGGTGGGCAGCGTGCTGATACTGGACATCAATCTGTTGGGTGTGTCAGGCCCTTACGGTAGCTATTTTTATGTGGCTAATATGTGTCATCTGCTGTCGATTCTGTTTATCTACCTGGGTTTTATCAAGAAACGGATGTCTCTGAAAACCTCGTTGATCTTGCTGATGTTTATTTGTCAGGCTTTCACGTTGGCTGAAATGATATATGCCGCCCATCATATCACTTATTATCATGTGACCTTGATTATCGGGGATATGATATTGTTGGGTGCCATCATCTTTTTCTGTATTATTGGCTATTTGAGCCGATATGTCTGGCCGTTGGTCTTTACGACCTTCCTCACCTATATTTATTGCTGTGTCTTGTCAGGCAATGTCATATTGTCAAACGTCGTATTTCCTTTCATTATCATATTCCTGCTTGTCGGACTAATGGCCAAACCGTTGTCCTATCATCTGGCTATCGTGACCAAGGAGAATGAAAACCTGCCAGCCGTTACCGCCTGCTGTCGTTGCTGCACGTCAACAAGAAAGATATCAGAAAATACATACAGTTGGCACATACGCAGGGCGTTCCGGAGAAACAGATGGATGAGCTGATGAATATCCTGATGGAAAAGCAAGGCTTGCAGGCGCAGAAGAATGTGGAAAACAATATCATGACTTGGTATGAACAGACCCATATCGATTATGAGAAAATGGATCTGGTTTTTCCGGAACTGTCCCGTTCGGAATGTGAGATAGCCACGCTCATTCTCAAGGGATATGGCATGAAAGATGTGTGCAACATATTGGATAAGAAAGAGTCGAATATAAACTGTCAGCGCTCCAATATCCGGAAAAAACTGCAAATCCCTTCGGGTACGGATTTAAGAAAAGGGCTTTTGCGAAGATTTATATAAAAGGTATTCCCTCCATCTTGCATTTGCGCTCGGAATCGTCAATAAGGACATAAAGCCTGATGTCGCTCAAAAAACAAGGGGCAAAACTAAAACGGCCGTTCAGGAAAGTATAGGAGGCATATCAAAAATATAAGGGGAACCTGCATTTGGTACACCTCCTAAATTCTTTAAAATAGAAAGCTTACCGTTGTTTCAGCAGCTTTTCTATTTCATCCATTTTGGATTTGAATGCCTTGTCTACGTGCAGCCGGTCTTCTACTACGCTGCAAGAATGCAATACCGTGGCGTGTGTGCGTTTTCCAATCAGCGAACCGATACGGGCTAATGACAGATTGGTATGTTTTTGGGCCAAGTACATGGCTATTTGCCGTACCTGCGCTACGGGTTGTTTGCGGCATTTGGTGAACACGTCCTCTTGCTTGACATTGAAGTACCCACACACTTTGTCGAGTATGAAATCTATGGTCACCGGTTTGTTCTCCTGTTTTACCGCACGTTTAAGAATCTGTTCCGCCAAAGGCAAGTCTATGTCGCGGTTCCATACGACGGAGTAAGCCATGAGAGAGTTGACGATACCTTCCAATTCGCGTACGCTGTCGTTCACGTTTTCCGAAACGAAGTCGATGACTTCTTCCGGTATTTTCAGGCCGTCCTGCCGTATTTTGTTTTCCAGAATATCATGGCGAAGCTGTTGGTTCGGCTTCTCCAGTTCGGCCAATAATCCCCATTTGAAACGAGTCAGCAACCGTTCTTCCATGCCTTGCAAGGCTGTGGGCGGTCGGTCGGATGTCAGGATGAGCTGTCGTCCGTTCTGGTGTAAATGATTGAATATGTGGAAGAACGTGTTCTGAGTCTTGGTCAGGCTAGCAAATTCCTGCACATCGTCGATAATCAGTACGTCGATGGTTTGGTAGAAGTTGATGAAGTCGTTTACGGTATTTTTCCGTACGGAATCCGTGTATTGCACCTGAAAAAGGTGGGCGGAAACGTACAACACACGCTTTGTCGGGTGAAGTTCTTTGATTTTGGCTCCGATGGCGTTTACCAAATGAGTCTTTCCCACACCGGAAGCTCCGTAGATAAACAAAGGATTGAATGTAGACTGTTTCGGATGTTCGGCTATGGCCTGCCCTACGGAGCGGGGCAGTTTGTTGCTTACTCCTTCGATGAAGTTTTCAAAACTGTAGTTCCGGTTCAACTGAGGATCCAAATCCTGAGGCATGGGAGCCTGTAACGGACTGGGTGCCCTGTTGCTACCCGTTGCCTGTATCTTGGCACGGGGCGTCAAAGGCTGTGTGTTGACCGGCTCGATGTCTACGGTCAAATGATGGGTCTGATCTACCATCAGGCTGTATTTCAACTGCGTTCCTTCTCCGAAAACTCGTCGTACTACGGAGAATATCAGCCGGCCGAAATGTTCCGACAAGAATTCATAGAAATACTGGCTCGGCAAGCCGAATGTCAGTACTTGCTTCTCGAAAGAGATGATCTGAATCGGTTCAAACCATGTCCTGTATTGTTTCTCGTCTACGTTATTGCGAATGATGGGCAGACAACGTTCCCATAACGATTGCGCTGAACCTTCCATTAGATTTTGTGTTTATCCGATGAACTTCCTATATACTTCTACGCTGCAAATTTCGCAATATTCCGCGATAAAAACAAGCCTTTGGCTAAGGACGGGAAGCAGAAGGCGTTTTAATTCCCTTGCAGTCAGAATGATAAAAAATAAAAAAATAAAATTGTGCTTTTTGCTTGTTTTTCTCTAAGTGTTTGTCTTGCCGAAAGATAGGTTTTCAGGGAGTGGTCGGGAGGGAAAATACAAAGCCGGACACCTTGGTCGGGTATCCGGCTTTACAAGCCTTGCAGCCTCTGTTTTTTCGAAGTTAGTTCTTACGTCCGAAAAGCGAGAAGTGTACATAGCGTTTCGGATTTTCTTTCAAGTCTATAAGCAGGTTGTTGGCACTGCCCGCCGTATGAGTCAGATTGTTGTACAAAGCACTGTCGTTCAGCAGTAGTCCCAACGTATTGTCTTTGCGGTTCATCTTCTCGGTCATGAGCTGCACGTAGCCCAATGTCGTATCTACCTTGCTTAAGGTGGCTTGCAGGTCCAGTTCATTCATGTGGTCGGTCAGGGTAATGACATTGTCGCCTATCCGGTTCATCTTGTCTGTCAGTTTTGGCATATCGTTACGTAACAAACCGTTCAGTTGCCGACTGCTTTCGTTAAGGTTGGCCGTAATGCTTTGGGCGTTTTCCATAATGTTTGGCAAGTTGGGGTTGGCTGCCAACGTATTCAGTGTGGTCAGCAGTGTGTCCACTTTGCCCATGATTTGTTCCACTTGCGGGACGATGTCGGCAGCTTTGTCCATCAGCCCCTTGGTGTCGTCTCCCTGAATGGTGTCGCCCGGAGCGTAGTGTCCGTCTTCAGGATTGCCCAGTAAAAGGTTCAGGTTACAGCCGCCTAACATTTCCGTAACCAATGTGCCTTTTGTGCCCTTAGGCAGGCACATGTTTTCGTCCACACTGATTTCCACCAATACATGGCCCGGCTGTTGGTAATTGTAAAGTATGTCGCGTACCGTACCTATTTTATATCCGTTGGCTAACACAGGACCGGACTTGGCCAATCCCTTGATGTCCGAAAATTCTATATAATAGGAATCGCTGGACTTGAACAGGTTAATGCCTTTCAAGAAATTGAGTCCGATAAAGAGTGCAGCGATAGCCACAGCACCGGTTAAGCCGATTTTAACCTCTTTCGTAAAGTATTTCATAAGTTTTTCAACGTTTATTTGTTCTTTTTATATTCGGAGATAGCTTCAGAGAGTTCCATCTTCCGGCCGTTTTTAAAGGCCACGATAAAAGCCCCTTTGAAATCTTCTTTTATTTTATTGCGTATTTTGATAGCTTCCTGATAGTCGGTGGTTGCCCCGTACGTGTACTTATAATAAGCTCCCTCTTTATAGAAATCTATCGGAGACAGGTTTTTAAAGCGGGAACTGCCTGTGGGAATCTGCCGGGTGGAAGCCTGGATTTGTATCTTGAATACAGGCCGGGAGTCCGTTGCCGGTTGTTCCTGCTTTTTCTCCTCTGGTCCGGAAGCTGAAGGCTTATCACTGTTTTGGGTCAATAAATCGATATCACTTTCGGGAGCATCCGTTACAGCACTTTCTACGGCCTGCATTTCGTTTCCTTCAGCCTGTCGCGCATCCTTTTCCGCTCCCGTTGTTTTTCTTTTCGTATGCTGCTTCTTATAAGAAAGGAAAGCGTTATAAATGCTTTGGCTCATTTTACGGATACCGTTTTGTGAGTTGAGGAAAGCCTCTTCATCGTGTGTGGAGATATAGCCCAATTCAATCAATACGCTTGGCATGCTGGTTTCCCGCAAAACAAGGAAGCCCGCTTGGTGTACGCCTTTGTCTGGCCGTCCGCCGGTTGTCCTGAATTCCTTTTGGATTTGTTTGGCAAAATCTACGCTTTGGGCCATGTATTTGTCCTGCATCAGTTCGAAAATGATGTAGCTTTCCGAAGATTTCGGATCGAAGCCTTGGTAACGTTCTTTATAATTGTCCTCCACTAAAATAACGGCATTTTCCCGTTTGGCCACTTCCAGGTTCTCGTCGGCACGGGCCATACCCAACGTGTAGGTTTCGGCTCCCCGGCCTATCGCTTTGCCCGGCAAGGAATTCGTATGTATGGATACGAATAGGTCGGCGTTTGCCCGGTTGGCAATTTCCGCCCGTCGTCCTAACGGAATGAATACATCTGTCTTCCGGGTGTAAATCACTTTTACGTCCGGACAATTTTCCTCCACCAATTTGCCGAAAGCTTTTGCTACAGACAGGTTGATGTTTTTCTCGCGGGAGAAACGGCCTATGGCACCGGGATCTTTCCCGCCGTGTCCTGCGTCGATGACCAACGTGAAACGGTCGGTTCCGGCCGGTGCGGCCGAAGCATATAAGAATTGGGTCTCTCCGACGTATGCCAAAAGAAACAAGAAGAGGAGCTTTATCGTTTTTATCGTCTTTTTTAGTTCCATTTTGTTATAGAGATAGGGATAGTCCAAGGCAATTCGGTGCTTCTTAAAGTACGGACTGTCGCCTATCTTGTGCAAATATAATAGATTTTCAGGTAAGGGACGACTTGTTTTCATGCTTTTCTGTAAGGCATCCCTGAGATTTTAATAGATTTTATCAGTCTGCCGGTCGCGTGTCTCCTTTCTTTTCGCTATATTCGCACCGTCATTAACTGAAGGCTCATGAAAAATAATCTGAGGAAAACTTGTTTATGTATTTCGGCCCTGTGCATGGCCGGGGCCGTATGGCCGGTTGCCATGCAGGAGGAAGATGCCGTTTCCGCCTGTGTAACCGGGAGGCCGGAAATGAAGTCATCTCTTTCTACAACCGGGGAACGTTTGGGACGGGGAGCCGTAGCTGTCAGGTTATCACCCGATACGGTCATGGTGGGTTGGCGTTATTTGTCTTCCGATTCGGTTCGTACGGTGTTTAATGTGTACCGTGACGGTCTGTTGGTTACCCCAAAACCAGTGTCTGTTTCCACGCAGTTTTACGATTATAACCCGTCCTGGGGAAAATCGGTATATGAGGTACGTCCGGTGGTGGACGGCCGGGAAGAACCCTCGTCCGGCGGCAAATGGACGCTTCCGGCCAATGCCCCGTGCGGTTATCTGGACATCCCGTTGCAGCAGCCGGAGCCGCAGACTATGCCCAGCGGCGAGGTTTGCACCTATACGGCCAACGACGCGTCCGTCGGTGATTTGGACGGCGACGGGGATTTCGAGATAGTGCTGAAGTGGGAGCCTTCCAATGCCAAAGACAACTCCCACAGCGGTTTTACCGGAACCGTGTTTTTGGACGCTTACAAGTTGGACGGTACCCGCCTATGGCGCATCGACTTGGGGCGCAACATCCGTGCGGGGGCGCATTACACCCAGTTCATGGTGTACGACCTCGATGGCGACGGACGGGCTGAAGTCACGGCCAAGACTGCGGACGGCACGGTGGACGGCCGGGGACATTCGATAGGCGAT
>ERZ779855.1130-NODE-1130-length-18987-cov-6.152546_pt1 | contig 18987 bp, 13 predicted proteins | sample MGYA00511370_ERZ779855 | MGnify/ENA primary metagenome ERZ779855 (study PRJEB29588, sample SAMEA1967319) | human gut metagenome | biome: human gut; feature: human-associated habitat; material: faeces | place: Denmark | collected 2008/2010 ...
AGAGTAGTAGTGGCCGTCATAATCGATGTGATAATTATTAGGCACCTTCAGTACTGCTTTGTAATCACAAGTTGTGTATTCTCCGCATGGCAGTGGTTTCATACATGGTTTGTCATACTTGATAAACATTTCTTGTCTGGAAAAAGCTTGATTCTGAAAAGGTCTCGCATTGAGGACGGCTACTATCTTTTTGATATCAGCATTCAAATCCTCAAAGGATGTGTAAATCTTTTCTTTTAACTTTTCTATAAGATGTGTTTCAAGGTAACGCACATGATTCTCGACCGTTGGTTTTCCCTTAGGCTTACGAGCCGGTGGTGGGAGCACAATCGTATCATAGAAGTCTTCCAGATCAGAGAAGGTTGACTGCAATACAAGATCATCTTTTGTATGCTTCGTAACAGCTGTTTTTAGATTATCTGGGACAAAATGTTTAGCAACTGCACCATAGAAGGATACCGCATGTACGCAGCCTTCGATAAAACAAGGAAGTTTTTCATTTGGAAATGCCTCTGCATAGATCATACTGCTTACGCCTAATGTTGTGGCAAAGATATGAAATCTCATGATTTCACTGGTTGTAACATCCGTCAGAAGTCCAGGCTGGTCGCCAACCCAGTCGATGTACATCTTTTCACCAGGCTTGCGATTTACCGCCATTGAAATTTTTGTGTCACCATAGTTTTTCTGAACAAAACGTTGATAGTATTCATAGAACTGGGATTTTTCATATCCATCTGGATTCTTTTCTTTGTAGTCCAGCCAACAGAATGAAATATTTACTCTACTGTTTGGGGCATGAATACGATCAAAGTAATACTGAAAATCAGGAAGTGGAACTTCTTTGCGTTGAAGATTTTTCTGTGGGTAAAAGAGGTTCTCTACTTCTTTTGGTGACATAGCTTCAAGCTCGTCAATGGTGAGCTCAAGAGCCTTATATCGACTCATGATCAAGTTAAGAGTGCTTGATCCGATTCGAAAACGATCCATAACAGATCTGGTTGGGCACTTATTCAGACGCATCTGAATAGCACCAATAATAGTGTTGTAGTCCTGCATAAAAATGCATCCTTTCGTAATCTAAAAATAATGACTACGAAAAAACTATAACACTTTATAAGAATGCGTGATCCGATGAAGTGGAAAAGTGTTCCGTTACGACCGGAAACACTGATCCGTTGCTAGCGGAATCGGTGATCCGATGAAGCGGAATTTGCAGCTGAATCATCTGCGACCGTATTATTACTTTAAATATATCCTTACAGAGCTGTCGAAACTTTGTGACGAAAGAGGAAATATAGATCTGGCAAAACTGGCTTATCTCATGCCATGGTCAGATAGTCTTCCGGACGAATGCTGGAAACCGCGCCGCCCATAACAGGCGGCGTTTGTTTTAATGGCTGGCGCATGATTTGACGTTTACGTTAAAAGAGGATTTAGACTCAAACGCCGGTAACAAGCCCTTATAGGGTGTGAACAAACCACAGGTTAAGCCGGTGGTTCTGATTATATATTTTTCTTGTTATGTTATGTTTTTGCGAAATTGAAACGCGAATTGTCATTTGTATGAAAGTTACTTGATAAACGATATGAGCAAGAGTATTATGTAAATATAATATAGCTGAAAAGATTTTATAAAAATGATCAGAGGGTGAGTCAATGTTATGGAGTATTGTAGAAACTGCAAAAGCAAACAGGTTAAAACCGTATGAATACGTTGTCCATCTGTTAACAGAGATACCGAAGCATATGGATGACAAGAATAAGGACTTCCTTAAGAAGTTGCTGCCATAGTCACAAGAACTGCCGTCACACATACGGAAGCCGGTAAAAACAGAAACCAAGAGATAACCATGCTGTTTTTCACGGCATCTAATTTGTCAAGGTACACGGGTTGCACCGTTTACTATGAAAGTGGTTAGTTATGGATCAACAGATTCTGGTTTTGAAGGAAGTCAAATATACTTTATATTACATTAGTATTCTTTGCAGATTAACACGTATAGCCTGATATATGGTGGAAAGGTAATTTCTGATTTGGTCAAATATGTGATTTATATAGATATGTCGATGTATGATGAACCTGTTTCTTCCATATATGTTTATTTTTCTCTTGTATAATATAAAATAAAATTATGACTTTGCTATAATTGTTCGCTTACTATATAAAATGAAAATTGCATGATACAATAACTGTAAAAATAGTATAATCTATTGCTATAAACGAAAGAAATGGAGTAATAAGAATGAAAGGTGCACTCATATTTAGAATTAATTTGGAAAATAAAGCAGATAGTTTTGCAAAAGTCAGCAATTTTATTTCGAAACTAAATGCAAAAGAAATTATGTCATCTAGCGATGTGCGTGGTGTTTTAAGTCTTTCGTATAGTAATAATAAAAGTGATTTTGCTTCAGTGGCAAGGTATGCTTTTCGTAAGCAAGATTCTTTTAAGGAAATTAATAAGCCGGAGCGGTTAGGTATAGTAGAAGATTACGATGTGTATTATTGCATATGGATAAAAGAAGATGCGGTTAGAGATGTTGTCGATTTTCAATATGATTATTTGATTAAAAAATTTTTTTCAAATAAAAAGATTTTTTCAATCTTGATAGGCAGTGATGACATGTATTTTAAGGCGTCACATTATTTATATAGTATGAGTAGTGAGGATGATGCATGGTATAATAGTGTTTTTTATTGGAAACAAGATGATTCATTGATTCGATTGCAAAGAAAAAATATTATCCGTTTTAATGATTTTATGCCATTTCAGTATTTTTCAAAAGAAAAAAATTCGATTCGTAGAAATATGAAAGAAGTGGTAGAGAAAAGAGATTTCTTAAAAGCGATACATGATAAGAAGTATGAATTAGATATGATATCTCCGATTTTAAGAGGTAGTATTGGAATTTTACGAAAGTTATTTAAAGCGCTTGATCAGGAAACGGTAGAAAAGATTAGCGATTATTTATTGGGGGGAGACGTTTTTACTTTTTTACTCTTTTGTTATGCATGTTTGAATAATAATAGATGGAAAGAAATTTCGTATAATGAAATTATAGTATGCTATGATAAAATACAAGAATTTTCCATTAGTTGTGAACAGTTAATGGAAAATGTTGTAAATCACTCTAGTGCTAAGGCCGGAGGTGTCTCTATAAGATTTCATGAAGGAAAATCTGAGTATTTAAGCCGAAGATATAGTTTGCCTAAAGATTACAATAAATACATAGAAATTCTTATAACTGACTATGCAGGAAATAATATAGGGGGAAATATCGCTCAGAATTTTTTGAACAAAATTTCTGATGAGGAACAAAAATTTTTGCAGGGATTAACACCGATTGATTTCTTTGTTGATTTGGATAACAGTAACGAAAAAAGTATTGATATGGCAAAGCGATTGAACAGGTATAATATTAGCCCCGAACATATTGGTCAGCATATTGGATTAAGAGTGTTTAAGAAAATAGTTGAAGAAAATAATGGGCAATTTGGATTTTATAGTCATAAAGAACATGAGATAAGTAGTGGCGAAAATTATAATTATAGAGAGTATACGAAAATGGGGATGCCTGGAACGGGATATACCGTATTATTCCCAATTGATTTTTATCAGATAAGCTTAAAGCAACAAACACAAATAAGTATAGACGTGAATATTGATTTGGAGAGCAATATTCATGATTATGTGGAAGGGTATATTTGCTCAGAAGAGAATTTGTGTAATGGACTTACGGTTTTTGAATCGCAGAATGAAAAGGAAGCAGCGATAATTGATTTGGCAAAGGCATTTCGTATTGAAAGAGTAGAAAAGGGGAAAAAGTGTATCAAGTACATATCTGCTAAAGGAATGAATAACAATTTTGCAGAATATATTTGTAAAGGACTGATCATTGCATCATTTGATCAGTCCATACCGGATTATGTTTTTTATAATTGCTCAAAATCATTTGTTAATGCATTTCTGAAGACGCTTGCAGTATATTGGGAAAATAACGATTTTATGGAGTGGTACAAAAAGAATGAATTTGTTATCGCTTTATATACAGAAATTCCGGTAACAAGCTGTTTTGTTATTTTAGGAAATCGTGAGAAAACAATATGGGCCAATAAAGTAAATTGTTATTCGGAAAGTGAGTATGCGAATGAAGAATGGCTTGTGGGAGAGAAAAGTCTAAATACAAGAGGCACAGAGCATTGGAAAGAAATTCCACCATATGATATTTTGCATATTACAAAGCAAGATAAGTCAACTATTTTTGAAAAATATGCAACACAGGTCTTGGAAAATGATATACAGGAACAATCATTTGGTTGTAAACTTTCAGATACACATATGCGCCTTGGGTCAACTATACATATAGATACATTTTATGAAGCCGAATTATTGTTTAGCAATCGATTGTTTGCAAACCGTTTTGCCTATTTATTAGTTAATGATATAATTAAAAACCAGATTTTTGCAGATTCCGATAAAATTACTTTGTACAGTTATGCATTATATTCGGAGAGCTTGGTCGTTGAAATGGTGGATCTGTTGACGGCTTTATATGAGGATAAGGACATTGACTATGTGATTTTGGAGAGAGAATCTGAAGTGCGGGGCGCTGAGCATATAGATAGAATTAGATATGGCAAAAGTTTTGAAAGTGAACAAGCGCGAAAAGAATATTTTAAAGATAGAAAGCTTATTTGTATAGTCCCAATTAATTCGACAATGAAAACTCATGAAAAGCTTTTGTCATTGTTCGTGGAGAAAAATGGGGAAGTATGCGAGAAAAATATTATACTTAATTACGCACTTGTTTTGATTGGATCAAAAGAACCAAATAGATATTGGATAATTGACAAGGAGAAAAAATCTTTTAAAAAGTTGAGCTTGAAAATACAGCCTATTCCAAAATATTTCATAGAGGTATTGGTTGACTATTATGAAGCAAATGATTGCGAACTATGCTTTCCGCCTAAACCATTAGATGAAGTTCCTCTTATAGAAGTAAATGCTGCTTCAACCATACCGAATCAGTCATTTCGGTTAGGGCAAGATGTGGAAGATGTTGAGGTAAAATATGAGTGGTTGAGAAGCGAAGAAAAAAAATTAGAGGAATTAAAAGATGTACTGTTATACAAGCATACTGTGCGCGGAGAAAATCATTTTTTGTACTATTTTAAGACGGATCAGTTATTCATAAAGCAAAAAGATAGTATAGTTACATGGCTGAGACAGATTGCTCAAAAATTAAAATTGAATACAAGGGATTATCATATTTTATTTTGTCCGGCACATTATAGCAATGCAGGGTTTGTGGAGAACGTCAATAGAATCGTTTTTCGAGATGCGGCATTGCTTATTAGAGTGGATATTGATAAAGAATATAGAAGCAATGTACGCGCGAAGTATTCTAATGTTGCCAAATTGATTGAGATATTGGAAAAGAGTATTACGACAGATAGGACGATTCGCATTTACTATGTGGATGACAGTATTATCACTGGGCGGACTTTCTATCGTGCAAAAAGTTTAGTGTCTAGTATTGTCCAACAATACAAAGAAAGATCTAACAAAATAGATATTCATGTGTTTGAAAAAATTTTTGTACTTTTAGATCGAAATTCGAATCAAAGTAGGTTACAATATATAGGGTGCTGGGATAGCGCCAATAAGAGTGAAAAGCAAATAGAAGATAATTTCTTTTGCTATAAAACTTTAAATATTCCATCGATGCGCAGCCATGGAGATTCTTGTATCCTGTGTAAGTTGGAGAGAGAAGCGGAACTTTTGTACTCAACGTCTTCGACTCAGAATATGATTGACTATTGGAAAATGCAGCAGAAAAAATTTTCAATTAGCAAATTACGTGATCATTTGGAAGATGTGGATGGAGAAACGATTGAGGGAAACAAGGATAAATCATTTAGGAGGATGATCTGTTATCATCTTGCAGAGACCACATTATTGAAAGGTAAGCAGTCAAATAAGAAGGAGGAGGTAATAGAAAAAATTCTCCGTTTATTAATTGTAGATTATAATGGAAGACGTGATGAGAGTGGAAACGAAGTTGCAGTTGAATATTTCCTTTCTTATTTAAAGATTCTATCAAGACCATTTATTGTATTTGATAAAACAGTTAAGGAGGCTATTTTTGATATACAATTGGTTCTTTCTGAGGCAATATTAAGTAAGAAAGAAACGAAAGAAATTCTTCAGGAAACGAAAAATAAGAAATATTTGATTAAGCAAAAAGCATTATGGGAAGAATTGATAGATGACATAGTAAGAGAGCAATTTACAAAAAGGAATCAAGAAGACTTATTGAAATTACTTATGAAGCAGTTAACGGAAATGAAGAGTAATTTCTTCATAAGAATTGAAAATATTAAGAAGTTGTCGCTGTATGCGCAAAGCATTGATTCGGAAAAGGATAGAGATCTATTTTATGAGCGTTTTTTGCAACAAACGAAAAAGCTGTTAGGTCTTAGTTCGGATACGAGCAAAAGTGCGTGGTTTAGCCGACAGATTTCCGGTCATGAAAATGAATTGGGATTATCACGGGATGTGTTGGGCCGGGTAATCCTTGAAAATACGCGGGCATACTATGATGGAATAAAACGGTTAAACTCTATAGGCACAAGTGATGTGAATGAAGAAGTAGCAAAACCACAATATAGAGATTTTTGTTCTGTATTAAAGGATCTGCGATATATTGGGGATGATAAAAATTTGACAAAGAGAGGTGCGGAAGTAGTAAAAGCATCAATTTCTTTACTTAAAATTTGTAATGACGATATTGCTACTCAAGGTCGCAAATTGTATAATAAAAATTGAAGAATTGTGTGATCGGATTGTTCGCTTAATACAACAGATTTTAGGGGCTGATCGGGTTCAATTGCTTTTGGAATGTCCGTTAGAATGTAATTTATGGGTAGACCGATTAAAAAATCAATACAATCAAATTGTTAAGCGGACATTAAAAAATGAAACGGATTCGGCTGCGGGCGATGAACTGCTTCTTCCATTAATCAATGAAAAAGAATATTCCGTAATTGCCTCAAGCAAATCCAAAAGTGATAGAACCATTGAAAATGCGGAGATCGCTATTGTTAAACGTATCAATATGTATTACCAAGCTAAAAATGATTTGAAGTTGGAAGGCGTGTATGTCAATGAACAGGATAAGTTTATGGTTTGGGAAATCGGAAATACGAAACATCAATTGGGCGATAGCAGAAAATTGTTGATTTATGTGGAGTTCCCTGAAGTAAGTTTGCCGACAGATTGGCACAAGATTCGAAATTTACTTTGTATGAATTATGAAATGCATAAATCTGTGTTCAATAATGAGGTTATCAATTATCTGTTTGAGTTGCTTTTGGCGGACAAAAGAAGAATGCTCAATGAACGTGAAAAAGCGCATTCACATACGACGGAGAAGGTGAGAATAGCTCAATGCGAGTGGGTGAGAATGAATGAAAATCAAAGTGTCCATAGATCATTTGTTTTAACGTTGCTTTCGGATTTAATGGTTAGTGAAGTATATAGAAATAGCTTAAAGGATGAGTATTATAATCAGGATGCGGATTTCCAATCCTGTTCATTGAATGATGTTTTAGCATCAACTTTCGAAGGAAAAAATGCTTTGATTGAGGTCTTAGATTCAACGCACGTTAATCGATGTAATTGCTTGCAAGTAGAATTCCTAAAGGAAGACTCTTTTTTTGAAGATGATTCTGCTATGAATTTAGAGGATTCTTTGATTGCATATGCAGTAGCAAATGGAAAAAATGAGATTTTTCTATTGATTATGGCATTGATAATGAATGCAGGAGTTGCTGGGCGAGGAAAAAAGGAGATCATAGAAAAGGAACAGAAAGAGAGAATAAAAGTATATGTATCGAAGACTTGTGATGGAAATTTAAGAATTGCAAATAAGAGTTCGGTTACAGAACAACAGATTGAAATAATTAATGAGGAATTGCATTATCCGCCGCAAAAGAATCAGGGAATATCTTTGTGGAGTGTATCAAGATATATTAAGGGTATTTTAAGTATTATCATTAAACATAAGCTAGATAGCGTCGATATAAAATGGGAGGAATATGAGAGTAAACGTGTAAAAAATGAGTTATTGAAGTTAAAGCAATGGATGGAAAAGTATTTGAGTAATGAATATGATATTAGTGTTTGTAGAAGAACAAGAATCAGTGAGGAGAATCAAGAAGTTTTTTTCTGTATAGATATTCCGTTATATGCAGAAAAGTATCCGGATGCATTATTTAAGGAGGACAAAAAATGAAACTTGCAATATTAGAGGATAGACCTTGGATTGTAATGAATACAATAAGGAAAATGAAATCAATTACCCAGATTGAGGAAATTGATTTGCTCTTTTATGAGAATTCTTTTGAACAAAAAGGCGAAATTGAGCAGAGTATTGTTTCAGAGTGCAAAGAATTGGATGTTCGATTGATTAGAATTACGGAGAATGATTTTGAGAGTAAAATGAATGAATTATATAGCGACAAGGATAGAATTTTCTTTTTTGATTTAGTTTTGGATGATAATTCAGATTTCTTTGAGGAACGTATTAATGTAATCTATGCGGATAATAGAAAAGCTGATAAAAGGATATGGTTTTACACTACATCAGGTAAATATAATATTACTAAGATAAAAAATATGTTTGGAAAGCAATATATACCAGTAATAGACTATGATGTAAAACAAGATGCTTTAGTTTTTGATGAGAGTAAGTTGACAGAAATTTTGAGTCAATCATAAGGGAGATAGCAACATATTGATGAATTTGTATTATTATACTAGAGTTGAAACAATGAGATATATTTTGATGAATGCAAATATATTTGCTACCAATATAAAGTATATGAATGATTCTGAAGAGTATGCAAACGGTCTAAAAGAATTATACAAGATCTATGAAAGTCATTCTGATGGGAAGTTGGTATCTTCTGAAAAGATAGAAGCTGAATTAGAAAAGGATATTCCTATATATTCGATATCTTTTTCGGGGGCAAGAGATTTACTTAGTCAGTGGTCTATGTATGCAGGTGAATCAGGTGTCAGTATTAAGATGCAATTTGACGGGACTGAGAAGTATAAAGTTTATGATTTGATTTCTGGAAAACGGAAACGATTAGTTGATGGTGACACTTCTATAAAGCCTCAAAAGGTATGGTATTGTACAGAAGAGGCTATGAATTCGGATGATTATAAAAGAGTGACGGATGAAATATGGAAAGAAGCTTTTTTGGACGAAAATGATGTTGTAAAAAATGATACGGAAGGTAATTTTGGTGATTACAGTAGAAAGATTACGCCTTATATAAAGCGTGCAGAATTTCAAGCTGAACAAGAGTATAGGATTGTGTTTGAGAAGAGCAAGTGGAGGAATACTAAGTGTGATTTTAGAATTGATTATCGAAATAGTAGAAATGTGTTAAAACCATATTTGGATGTTTTTTGTAAAAATGGCTGGCCTATTCATGAAATAATTATTGGACCGGGGTTTAATCAAAAAGTTGTATTTGAAAGCGTGCGACATTTTTTGAACAATGCTAAGTTATCAGTGCCAACGTTAGGCAATGATGCTTATTTGATGCGCTTTGAAGAATATTTAGAGTTATGTGGAACGGTACCGAAATGTATAAAAGATCTTTATGAACAACAAAAAGAAGAAATTGCAAATGCACCAAATATTCATCGTTTTTTTACTAATATAAGAAATTCTATTATTGAAAAACTTAAGATGGAAAATGTAGATAACGAATTTTTGGAAAAAATAAGTAAAACGGAGTTTACTAAACCGGGGATCATTTTAAGTCGTTCTCGAATTCCATATATTTTTGAAAATTAAAAAATATATAGGGTTTGGTAATGGGATATTCAAGAAAACAATCAGCATAGGAAAGCAGGATTTTGCCTTGCTCCGTAGACAAAATTGTTTTTATATTGATAAAACTGACTTTATCAAAGAATGGTGGAATGTTTCTTTTCAGTGAAGTATGCGAAACGTTTGGATTTAAGAGGTAGATATGGCAAAATTTGATGGCATTGTTTTTGATTATAATTTGCAAATGAATGAATTTAATAGCGAGCTTGCTTTGAATAAAGCATTGAATCAGAACGAACTTGCATATGAAGATATTTCTGAGAAAGAATATAAGCATGAAAATTTTGGATTCTGTTTTAGAGATGATATCCGGGCAAGTAATCATTTTTATATGCAAATACGGGCTTTAGATGAGATTGATGATAAAGAGGCATTGCTTAATACAGCTTGTGATGATTTGGAAAATTATGTGTTTGCTTGCAAATATTGTGGTGCGGAGGAAGATGTTGAGGAACAGGAACATAAAGCAAAGCGCATGATTGAGTTAATTTTAGCCTATGGAGGACAAGAAGTAATTTACAGAAAAATAAAAGAAATACATATGGAAACAATTGAGGAGTATAAAGAGGATATTGGGGGAGATAGGTATTTCTTTTTAGACTTTTTCGATTTGTATGAAAGATGTGGCGATTATATGCTTTTTATAAAAAAGGATACTGATTTAGCTTTAAAGTTTTATGAACTGGCTTCACTGGATTGGTATGACTTTGCAAATCAAAAGGATTGGAATATTAGTGAAGCAGATAAGGGGGATATTGTTGATAGAATACAAAGATTTACCAGAATTAATAAATTGTTGAGAAATCCAAGAATAGAAGTTATTCAATGGAGTAAAGAAAATAGAACTAAATTTGCAGGTGAGGAAAATTATAAAGATCAATTTATTAAGTATATGAATAGTTTGAAAATCGAAGATGGAAAACAGATATGCACAAATGCATCCATATTTTTTCACGCGTTAAAGAGGATGAGAGATAATAGATGTAAATGTGAGGAACTTCGATTGCCGTTGCTATTAGCATATTATATTCAGGAAAGTTCGTTGGAATATATGTTGGATGTGATGCGGAAGTATGCTGATATTACTAAACTTGATAGTATAAATAGACAAAATATTTTTGAAAGTATTCGAAAAAACCATAGCAAAACATTAACTCCAATACGGGAGTATATAAACCGGGTAGAAGAAAATGAACAAGTATTTAAAAATTGCTTTGATCTGTTGAAAGTAAGAGGGTATACAAAAAGTATTGCAGAATTTCTTAAGAGGGATAATTCTGATAAAACGGAGTTAGCTTATTATACCAGTGTTGATACCTTCTCCTATATGCTGCCGTCTAAGGCTGTGGATAAAATGTTGGGAAGACTTTCGATTATGAACATAGCATATATGAATGATCCGAATGAGGGAAAAACATTGCAAAAATATTTGTTTTCAGGACAGGTACCTTTTGAAGGGGATGGAAAGCAGCGAAAAAATGCAAGGTATCCGTATGTGTATATAAAGTGTTTTACTCCACAAATTGATTTTTTACCAATGTGGGAAATGTATGGTGATCATGCACAGGGATGTTGTTTAGTAATTGATTGGAAAAAAATTAGCGAAGCAGGAACGGATGTACCTTTATATAACATGTGTTATTTGAGTAAAGTTGGAAAAGAGTATAAAGTTGAGCGACAATACAATATGAATTTGAATTCATGTAAAGAAATTGAAACAAGTCTTAAACTATTATCTGATTTGTGTAAGGCGATAGTGAAAAAAGACCATGAAACTTTGGAGCCGTTACAAAATATTTTAAATGAAATTTTATATTTGTTTAAAGATGCAAGCTATTCATATGAAAGAGAAGTGAGGATTTGCTATCAATATCCAGAAGTTAATTCCGAGTTTGAGCATACTCCTGGAGCATTTGGCAAATTATATGTAGCTACAAATTTCCTGATTAACTTGAAAGAGATAATATTGGGACCAAAATTTTTAAATAGAACGGATGTAATGCCATATTTGCAGGAACAGGTTGATATCATGTGCCAAGAACTTGATATGAATGTGCCGAAAATTACATTGTCAGATATAGCATTGATGTAGAAAATGATAATAAACTTAAGAAATAATGTTCATATTAAAAGATGTAAAGCGGAATGTCCGCGAAAAAAGGGGCTGTCAAAAGCCCCTTTTTCATTATCTCCCCACATAAACCGAAATCACCCCATAGGCAATTTCCCTTCCTGACTTGAATATTCTTGTGACTCGAAATCGCAAATCCGTAAATTTGGGAATCATGGTTCCGGTACCCGGAAATCACCTTTTTGTGCTTGATTACAGTTTCTATTTCTATGGGAATATTTGTCAAGGCCTTGCCGCATCTGCGGTGCGTAGCAGCCTTTACAAATATCCCTGTAGAAATTATGATTCAGTATGCACAAATATAGTTCGAAGTTTTGTTCGATAGTAAGCGCCTAGTTTCAGGGTGGATTTAAAATCATCACAAAATTTGCCATAATTATAGATGATAGATGCCAGCATTTTACTACAGTATCGGCGCTAGATACTATAAATGCGAGCGTTTTACTATAACTATGGAGGTTTCTTGTATGAAAACGCAAAGACGCACAGCAGACGAACAATATCAACTTATCATGGAATGCCGCAGCAGCGGTCTTAGTGACTACCAATGGTGTACAGAACATAACATCCAATCCCGGCACCTTTTACAACTGGGTTAAAAGACTGAGAAAAAAAGCTTGTTATGATATCCCCTCTGCCACAGGACGCGGCGATTATAAGCCAGCCCTTAAACCGGATGTTGTAAAACTTGAGGTGATACCTGATCATCAAAACCCGGGCATTCCAACTGTCGAAAGCACAATGCTTCCGCTGGAAGAACCCTGCCCCGCCATCGAGGTCATGCTTGGGACTGTTTCAATAAAAATTTCAAATGATGTTGACCCGAAGCTGCTGTCACAGATCCTTAAAGCTGTGACAGGGACATGTTAGGAGACATCACTGTCGCAGACGAGATTTATGTGATCTGTGGTTATACAGATATGCGCAAGTCCATTGATGGATTATGCGCTGTCGTAAAAGACCAGCTGAATATGAACCCTTCCAGGCCAAATGCAATCTATCTCTTCTGTGGCAGACGTAGTGATCGAATAAAAGTGCTTCTTCATGAACGTGAAGGATTTGTACTTTTATATAAGCGACTTGATGCCAACGTAGGAAAATACCGTTGGCCGCGCAACCGTAATGAGGTAAAACCCATTACATGGAGGCAGTTTGACTGGCTTATGTCAGGTCTTGAAATCGAGCAGCCAAAGGAGATAAAAAGTACCGGAAATGCTTGATTTTTCAGGATTTTTCGCTTGTTTTATGGTATAATTGAACCATAGAAAAGGAGCGAAAAAACAATGCCTTCAGGAGTAAGAGATATCCAGCTCTTAGAGCTTAAGGATACGATTTCACAACTGAATAATACAATCAGCACTCAGAACGAGCTTATCCGTTCCCTGCAGAAAATGCTGCAGGAACGTGATGCCAAAGACAGCGAAAAGGATCAACTGATCGCTAACCTTCAGGCACAGTTGGACTACCTGAAGACCAGACTTTTTGGCTCCACCAGTGAGATCCGGCATGAACAGCTCCCGGGACAGTTGGATCTGTTCCACCTGCAGACGGAGGATGAACCGGAACCGGTGCCCCTTGAGGTGGAAATACATTGAGGTAAAAGCACACAAGAAGGCCCGTAAATCGAAAGCTGCTTATGATGAGGTCTTTGCTGATCTTCCGACAGAGAATGTTTATGTAGATACTCTTACGGAAGAACAGAAAACGTGTGATGTTTGTGGAACAATGATGATTCCTATCGGACACGAACTCATCCGGACAGAACTGCGTTATACAGAGCCAAAGCTGGAGCGTATTGATTATTATGCGACTACCTATGAGTGTCCACAATGCAAGGAAACGGAAGATCCCCGGTTCATCAAGGACGAAGGAACTCCTGCACTGATCCCGGGGAGTTATGCATCGTCCGGTCTTGCAGCACATGTGATGTATTATAAATATGTCATGTCCATGCCCTTATACCGTCAGGAGAAGGACTTTGAACACCTTGGGGTAAAGATCAGCCGTACGACCATGGCCAGTTGGATCATCTACTGCGCAGAGAATTACTTTCTGCCAATGTATGAATATCTGCACCGGAAACTGTTGAAACGCAGATATCTGATGGCAGATGAGACTCCGATCCAGGTATTAAAGGAAGAAGGCCGCAGACCACAGAGTAAATCTTATGTCTGGCTGGTACGAACTGGTGACAATGGTGGGATTCCTATCATCCTTTATAATTACACTCCGACCAGAGCCGGCAGTCATGCCGCTGCTTTTCTTGCAGGTGCAGATCCCAGATACTATCTAATGGTTGATGGTTATAAAGGATACAACAAAGTGCCGGAGGCACAGCGTTGTTGTTGCTGGGCTCACATACGACGCTATTGGCTGCGGGCAATACCCAAAGGCCACGAAAAGGATTATACACATCCGGCAGTCCAGGGATTCCTATACTGTAATAAGCTGTTTGAGTATGAACGATCTTATCGAGAAAAAGGATTATCGCCCAAACAGATTTATAATCGCCGCCTGAAGGATCAAAAACCTGTCATAGAGGCTTTTTTGTCATGGCTTGACCAGCTGCATCCGGAATCCGGAGACAGGCTGATCAAGGCAATCAACTATTCCAATGGTTGCCGTCCGTTTATGATGAACTATCTGAAAGATGGTGCATGCAGCCTGAGTAATAATCTCAGTGAGAACAGCATTCGGCCATTGGTAGTTGGCCGTAAGAACTGGCTTTTCTGTGATACACCAGCCGGGGCAGATGCCAGTATGAAAATCTATTCTATGATAGAAACGGCAAAAGCCAATGAACTTGATCCACTTAAATATCTGAGCTTCCTTCTGGAGCATCGTCCTGGTGCTGAAATGTCAGACGAGGAATTGGAACAATTTGCCCCGTGGAGTAAATTGGCTCAGGAAACTTGTAAATAAAATGTAGTGAAATACTCGCATGTCTGGCATCCTAGCGCGGGGTGTCAGATTTCATTTATAGGGTACGCCCTAAAACTATGCGCTTACGACCATACAGGCGTACCATATTTTTTCCTTGCCACATCACAGATTGCCATTAAAGCATAATAATTTACTCGATTAGGATAATGCACAGCAGGGTGATAATAATCAAGCACCAATGTATCCTTCCAAAGTGCCAACATATTATCCCATGTATCATCATTCTGTAATTCTTCCCCTAATACAAGTTTCAATAGGCTGAGATTATTCCCACATACAATGATATCAGGTTGTATAATTTCCAATTCACGCTTTATTTCCAACCTGTCTTCAATTGCGTATTTTTTCAAATCTTCATATTCAGATTCGCTTCCGCCATTGCTCTTTTTCACATTGACCACTGCAATCCGGTCAATTATTGCTTTTTCCTTAGATCGTAATACTTCATCGTCATACTCACAGATATTATCGTTAAATGCATTATATATTGCCTGTGTCCATATTGCTACCTTTCTCCACATAGTCCATGGACGTTCACAATCATGCAAATCTTCTACCAGATTATAACCATTTTCATTAGAAGTGTATGCTTCCTTTAAGAAATAACATACTCTTGGTGTGTGCTGTGCTTCCCATTTTTCCTCACACACTATACCATCTCTGATAAAACGCTTATATCCGTTATTTTTATGTTTTTCTTCCCAATCGTCCATTAAAAGTTTTATATCTGTCTCTCTACTCATGAATATTTTCTCCTATACTCCAAGAATTTCATTCGTATACTTAAATAATGTCACATTCAGCTGCATAATATCATACTGCTTATCTATTATAGCCTTCTGCACGAGCAGATCTACCTTACTGCTTGGGCTGAATGCCCAGTCTGCTCTGGCAAGTAAATCTTTTGACTGTTCCAGATCAAGCTGCAGCGCAATACAGAGTGCCATTACCGTCTTCTTCTTTGGATGATAGTTCCGGTCACACTGAATCTTTGAAAAATGTTTTCTATCAAGGTTTGCCCGTTTCCACACATCCTTATTATCAAGATGCGATTCGTCGATCAGCTCAAATAATTTATCATGAAATGAAACTCCGATATTTGCAAGCTGGTCTTCCAAAGAAATGTCTGCTGACAGCATAGCAGGCTGCGCTAACCCTGTGTCTTCCTCAAGTGGATAGTTATCTTCTGCCTCTCTTTGAAGCATCTCCTCATAGAACACTTCCTCTGACAAGTCTCTCGTGCGAGCACCGCTTCTGCTTCGCACAGGATACTCTTTTTTATAACTTTCCCTGACATAATTAGCACATATGTAAGAATCAATATCACCTACAATCTGAGCCGATAGCTGAAAAGACATTTTATCAAACACTACAAGTATGATTTCAATTTCATTTTCGGTAAGAAACTGGCTGAATACTGACACAGCAATCTGTAATGCCTTATCCTTCGGAAATCCATATACTCCTGTCGAAATTAATGGAAATGCAATGCTCTCGCACTTAAGTTCCAATGCTTTTTGCAATGATTTACGATAGCAGTCCTCCAAAATTTCAAATTCATGGTGTAATCCATCCGTCCATACCGGTCCCACTGTATGAATAATATATTTTGCATTTAGGTTATATGCACCGGTAACAGCAATATCACCTCTTGCAATCTTACCGATACTCTCTCTTTCCTCAAGAAGCTTTTCTTTGCCTGCTGCCTCGTATATTGCTAAGTCCGTGCCACTTGCACATATCGGATTTGGATTGGCAGTATTCACGATTACATCTGCTTTTACCTTTGTTATATCGTTGCGAACAATCTTAAATGGCATTGTGGCACCTCCTATTTTCTAATTCTCATCCAATCTGCAATAACATTATCCTCCCCTCTTGTACTTGTACCCCAATACCCCGGATGTGCTACAGGGTATATATATGTTTCTCCATAAATATAAGGTTCTCCAGTTCCTATAAGTTCAGATACTCTATTGCAGGAAAACTTTTTATCAATCAGAGTTCGTATTACAACCACAGATGTATCAAGCCCCAGACAGATTATGTTTTCCGGCTCTATAATGTCAATCAGTGATTTTATTTCGGCTGCATCATTTGCCAATATCTTTCTGGTCATATTTCCAGAATACTTATCTCTGCGATAGCCCAAATTACAATTGCAGAAAAACAAATCTGGATATTTTTTCTTGTCAATTTCATTTTTACCAAGCAGTTCAAAGTATCCGACAATATTTTTATCCGTCTGTGAATCCCTTGCTTCCAAATCTACATTTTCATGGAACATCACATCTATACCATCATTCATCTTACGGACATTTGCAATCGTACCCTTTAGTTCTTCCTTTTCTGGTGGTCCGAAATCCTGACCTATCAGCATATATTTAATATGTGGTGTCTTCTTGGCGTAATCTCTCCCTTGCCAATATGTCCATAGGTTAATTTCCTGACACAAATCTTCTCCCTGACGTAAATCGCACCAGCCAAGTGTCAGGTTCTTAGCATATATAGGATTTTTTCGATATTTGTTTTTTACATTTTCTATCAGATTGCAATAATCTGCGGATTTTTTAGCATTCATTTTATGCATTCATCTTCTCCCATGTTTTTCCATCCTGCGCCATATTCGTCAGCTTCCTTGTGACTGCCGCTTCATCCTCTGCGATTGCTACTGTAATCAAAATGTTCTCCCAAATGCAAAAAATCCACTATACTAAATCTGTTTCAGTATAGCGGATTCTTTATAAAAATACAATTGATTCAATTTGATTGGCTAATTACTATGACTTTTATCTCGCAAAGGCACTGGCTCCGCCTGCGATACAGCCTCCATCGCAGAGAATGTCTGTGCCGGTCAGATAACTTAACCTCTCATCGATCAGTGCAACATAAAGCGGTGCAATCTCCTCCGGGAGTCCATTTCTCTTGATTGCCGCAAATTTCAGATAGGTGGACGCTTCCTCTTTTTCGAGATTTCCGAGCGGTGTCTCAAAGTTTCCTGGCGTAATACTTAACACCCGGGCATTCTTTCTGGCAAAACGTGCTGCATCCTGCTTTGCAAACCAGATAGTAAAATGCTTACTCATACTGTAGGCGACACCTTCTCTTGTTTTCCGTGGAAACATTTTTACTTTTTTCATCATTTTATCCATAAAAAGCTTCCGGTCTGTACATGCAAGCGGATAAACCCTTTTTGGCATAATAAACGACGGTGCCATGTAAGCAGAAGTGGAACTTGTGTCGATCACACAGCCGCCCTCTGCGATCACTTCAAAAAATGCGTCGTTGATATTGACGGTTCCAAGTGCGTTTGCCTGCATGATTTTCTCCGCATCTCCCATATGCGGACTCATTCCGGCAATATGCAACACGGCCTTTACTGCCCCACATTCTGCCGCATGCCTTGCCAATGCAAAGCAGTGTTCCCTGTCTGAAACGTCACAGCTATACGCTTCTGCTTCGCATCCGTCTTTTCTCAATTCTTCTACTGCACCTGCAAGTTTTTTTTCATTTCGTCCAACTATCATTACATAGTACCCTTTTTTTGCTGCCTCTTTTGCAGCTGCAAAACCGATTCCGGAGCCGCCTCCGGTTACAACACATACTTTTTTCATATCACAAAAATCTCCGTTATAAACTTTTTTCCTTTCCACTGCCTTTTATGCAATTTTTCCTTCTGCTCTAAGCCACACTGCCTCATCATGCAATGTCTCCGCATAGCTTCTTGTATGATAGCCCAGTTCCTTTTCTGCCTTGGAATAGTCAAATGCATTATTGCGTTCCAGATTGTAGACAGAAAATGTCGTCATCAATGCTTTCGCACCGGTTTTCGCTGCCTTTCTCTCCATCTGCTTTGCGAGCAGTTTTGCCAATCCGAGCGGCAGATAAAATTTACAGGTGCCACAGTGAAGATCTTTGTCTAACAGTTCACACATTTTCTTTAACGTTACTTCCTCATTTCCAAGAATGTAACATTCGCCTTTTCGTCCTTTATCGGCTGG
>ERZ779855.1158-NODE-1158-length-18673-cov-7.176657_pt1 | contig 18673 bp, 11 predicted proteins | sample MGYA00511370_ERZ779855 | MGnify/ENA primary metagenome ERZ779855 (study PRJEB29588, sample SAMEA1967319) | human gut metagenome | biome: human gut; feature: human-associated habitat; material: faeces | place: Denmark | collected 2008/2010 ...
AATTGAATTTCAATTATTTCAAAGAACTTCTATGATTTTTTAGTGGACACTAATGCACTGATATAAAACCTCTGTATCAATTTCAAATGTACGCAACATATCTCCCGCTTCAATGTTTTCTATATAAATATTCTCTATAAATCCTCCTCGCCGATGATTTGTCTTCAGAAAGAGTAAGCGATGAACCTTCCTAGGAGCGTTACAATCAGTCATATAAATATTACGTATTCCACCAGAAATTTCACTTCCAATTCCTAACAACGTATGTCCATTAAGAATATCACAATTTCGAATTACAATATTTTCACAAGGAGTATGCAAACGCCATGCATCTTGGTTACGTCCAGCCTTTATAACTACAGCATCGTCTCCTTGGTCAAATCGACAATTCTCAATCAGAAAATTTCGACTCATTTCTAAATCTATACCATCATTATTATGACCATGCGCTTGCACGTCAAGTCGACGAACGAGCCCACTGTTACACATATACAAATGAATAGTCCAAAAAGGGCTTTGGCGGATATGAAAATCTTCCAGCAATATATTTCTACAGCGGTTGAAGTGAATCAGATGAGGACGAAGATTGTTTTCACCTTTTGCCATTTGCCGTTGTTCCACGTGAACACCAGTTGATCCCATAGCATATAACTGTTTCAATGCATCTAAGTGAGCTTTCGGTCGTTTAAACCAAATACGCCAAGTATCCATAACAGGAGAAAGGATTCCTTTTCCTGAAATACCTATGTTCTCACATTCAAAGGCATAAATCAAAGGAGAATAATTATAACATTCCAATCCCTCCCAAGAAGTCATGACTGCTGGAAGATAATCATCAGGATTATCTGAGAATCTAATAATAGCTCCTTCTTCCAAATAAAGATTTACATTGCTTTTCAAATGTATAGGACCTGTTTTCCACTCTCCAGAAGGAACTATAACCCTTCCACCACCTGCCAGATGACAAGCTTCGATAGCTTTGGCAAAAGCCCGTGTATTAAACAATATACTTCCCTTCTTAGCACCATATTGAGTTATAGGAAAATCTTGATCAGGAAATATACACATACGAACAGAGTCCATTGGAAAAGGGGCTTCCACTTTTACAAACTTTAAATGTACTTTAGACACTTTTTGTGCAACAGCCTGATATGATAAAATTACAGCCCCCAAAAGAAATATAATCTTAAGCCTTATTATTATTTCATTCATATTTATTTCTAAAACTTAGACAAAAAAATTAGTACTCAACACTATACAGAATCATTGCATAACAGAAAATTATTACAAGAAAATTCTCTTTAAAATCAATTGATCTAAAATTATCCCCTCATCAAGTGCCTTTATTTCCAGACAATGATTTTCTAGTTCAGACGAAATTGGCAGGACAACTCTCCTATATGCCTGATTACGCAATACATTTTCTTTCCATTCTTCACTACGCCCTTTAGTTTCATAATGAATAGGGGCAGTCTCCTTCCCATCCAAAGCTACAGTAAAGCGTAAATATTCTCCTTCTACCGGATGAGAGGGTAAAAAATAAAGTTCAATGCCTATTGAATCTGAGTTTATCTTCAGGAAATTAAAAGTAATACCCTTACCTTTAGGTATATTTACAGCCTTTTCTTCATATCCCAATCCTTCACAAGGAATAAAACTACCAGAATTACATTCCGAAGCATTCCACATACAAACGATATCACTTCTTTCTTCTTTCATAGGTTTTGAAAGTGAAACGCGTTTCACTTTTTCAAAAACAGACAAATTACGGGGTTTAAAATCCATCATATAATTCCACTTTCCATTATTCTGTATACCCACATTATAAATCTGAGTCAATGACACAATGCTATCATAAGCCGCATCACTCTTATCCCACCCCATTTCACCGTGACGTGCAAACTGAGCAAAAATCATCTTCTTATTCATCTCGGCAGCACTTTGTACAGGATATTTTACCAATTGAAAAAACGCATCCTTTCGATTATCCGGAATTTGAGAGTTTATTATCTGAACCTTATCCGAAAGTTCGTTGTAATCTTCCACACGCTGCTTAAGATAAGCTGAGCTCCAAGGCAAATCTTTTACCGTCTGAAAATATTCAGAATTACGATACTCTTCTACGCGGGTATTTCCCATAAACTCAGGCTTCCTAATATAAGCCAAACGATAATGTTCATTCATGACAGGGCATAATGTTTTACCTATTGATTCGCCAAACTCCCTTTTTAAAAAACTTTCTAAATGAGTCCAAACTCCACCTTTTGCAACTTTTTCTATATCCCAAGCCATATCCAAGAACAATTCTATTTGATATTCTGCAGGTTTAATATCACCCACATTAAGAATCCACATTTTTTGTATTCCACGGTCGTAAGCTAATTTCATTTGCTGGAAAAGCAGGTAAGGACTGAATGTACCTAGCCAAAGATAATCGTGAGGACGTCCCCAGTAAGAAACATGATAATACACACCATTACCACCTTTTCTGGCGCGTTCTTCAGCTGTTGGAAAATGACGAATATACCCATAATTATCATCACACCACATTAAAGTCACATCTTCAGGGACTTGCAATCCTGAATTGTATATATCTAGCACTTCTTTATATGGAATAAAAACTTGTGGTACCTTTGTAATATCCGGATTAACATATTTCTGCAATAATGTTCTTTGATCCACCAATACACGCTCCAGCACCTTACGTTGTTCATCTATGGTTTTTGCGCCATTCATTTGCCCGTCATGTACTCCGCGCATTCCTATTGTATAAAGAATATCTTGTTTTGAGACCTCCTTAACACGCTCCTCCCAGAATTTATATACCTCATTAGGATTGTTTACATAATCGTACTCCCCCTTTCCCCGTCTGTGCCACTCCACAGCGGTACTTGAAGCCATAGGTTCACAATGGGAGCCTCCAATATAAATCCCGTATTTCTCGGCCATCTCCCGGTTTCCTTCCGTAAGGAAAAAAGGTTCCGTACACTCATGCATGGCTGGCCAATAATAATTGGCACGTAAACGAAGCATCAGTTCAAAGATTCTTTCGTTAGTGCGCGGTCCGATTCTTCCAGGTTTATGCCAAGGCTCATAATTTAAACTGCTCCATTGCATCAAGCCCCAGTCTTCATCGTTTATAAAAATTCCTCTATATTCAACGGATGGTGATTGAACTATCTCAAAATCTTTCGGAAGTTCAAAAAAATCTCTTTTTCTTGGAGTCACATCAGCCCACCACTCCCAGGGGGAAACACCTATCATACGAGAAAGCTCCATGATACCATAAGCAGTCCCATGCCTGTCACTTCCTACTACTAACAATTTATTGTTTGGCAATACCTTTATCATGAATCCCTGCTTTTTCCCTTCTAAGGAAGAAAAGTCTACTTGCAAAGATGTCATCAAAGGATTATTCTTACCCATAGTAGACACAATGATGTTTCCTTGAGATTCTGAGATTCGAACACTATCAGAAAAAACATTCCTATAATCACGTTTAAACAACTCTAATGCCTGCCATACCACATTTTTCTCGTTTGGATTACAAGCTACATTTATAGGATTTCCGGTAGATATTCTAAATTGCGCCCATAAAAATTGGGTTATGATACACATAAATAAAGTAAGAATGTATTTTTTCATCATTATTCCTCCTCAAAATATAAAATTTGATTGATACTTACACAAGTTCCTTTACTGCCATAAACCCGTTTGGTTTTGTCTGACCAAACCGGCCGAATGCCTGTAACTTCTACAGAAATAGTATATTCTCCTTTTTCCATCACAGGAGTAATAACACGGATTGCCATCTCCGGATATTTACTATAGAAATCTATTAAAGAACTGTATACGGTATCTCTTTTCTCATTTATTACATTTACCCGAGCATATCCCCCCAAAGGAGTAGACTCTCCTATGATGGCAGCTCGTGTTCCTCGAAACGAAGCCGATAATACACTTCCTTTCACATCTGACTCCATTTTATCTTTTGTAATATGCCAGTAGCTATCAGCGTAAATCTGCTTTTTCTCTATTTGTAAACTACCGTTCAACGGATTTACAGGCTTAAGTTTATTAATATCCCAGGCTTGCCAATATTCAGGTATGGATATTTTAGTGCCTTCTACCTGCAAAGGCATCCATACATAAGTTGCAGCAGAGGCCTGATGAGGATACGACCAACGGTCTCCCATAAACATCGGTATTGTATCATTCCCATATTTTAAAGGAAAGACAAAAGTCGTTTGAGAATTATAAGTCAGTTTCCCTTCAGGACAAAATAAACCACGTTTTGTCCACGGGCCTTCTATTTTCGGAGCTGTGAAATAAAAATTGTCATTTTTTTCCCAGCTGGTCAAATTAGAGTAAAGCAAATAGTACATATTATCCTTTTTAAACATAGCAGGAGATTCACCAGATCCTTCGATATACGCAACCTCTTTTTCCACCGACTTATAATCCTCACTAAGACGATAGATTGGACCATGATGTATTAACAGGTAGCCTTTTCCATCGGAATCCTGAAACGTGCCCATATCCCAACGTTTTACGGGTTTCCCATTGTAAAGCAATGGTCCTTGCAATTGGTAGTCTCCCGCTATAGTTTTACAAGTGGCAAGTCCGATATAAGGGTCTTTATAACTCATGTCATCGGCATGCATCAACATAATATATTCACCCGTTTTAGGACATTTCATAACTTTTACCCGTTCGCCCACCCGGTCAGGCCCTAATATTCCATCTTGTTGAACTTTCAGTACTACATTTTCAAACTTCCAGTTCACCAAATCACTTGAAGAATAGCAGGCAAAACCTGGAAATGCATTGCTTTTATCTGATTTCCATTCTCCGAAAAGATAATACCTTCCGTTTTCTTCCACTATACAGGCTCCATGTGCATTGACTATATTATCATTATTATCATACCATGGAATGCCATTAACTATTAAATTGTTCTTCGCTAAGGATAGTCCTCCCCATAAAAAAAATAATAGGATAAATAACTGCTTCATTTTATTATAAATTTAAGTAATCAATAAATTGCATTTCCAAACCAAAGCTAAAATCCAAACAAAACCATCCATATATGTTTACCATTTTACTGAAAACATATTTACGACCTATATCAATCCACATTTATACTAGAACATAATTAAATACAATAAGAACATAAGTTTTCAAAAAACATTAATTCTACGAAAAACAATATACATCAGTAAACAAGACTAGCCTCATATAATTTCCTGCCAGTACCTATATTCTTTCCAAAATATGAATAAAAGATATACCAACGAAAAATTTATGAAATAGCCTGAAAAACTATATCAGTATTTCCTATCAGGACTATATGCAAAAATCAACACAAATTTATCCACTAGATGTAATTTAACATTATTAGTCCCGAATAGGAAACGAATCTAAACGAATCGCATCGAATCGGGACTAACTCTTTCTATTTAGCCATCCATAAGTAAACAGAGGTTTGCAAACATTTTATTAAACGAAAAAATTTCAAATAAGTAATGCATACTCTATTACAATCCGGTCTTCTTGTACATTTAAATCTGGCGATAAGATAACTTTAATAGTTTCTATTTCCTTGATATCAAAGTGAGATTTTCCAATAGATGGCTCAACAGATACTTTTCCTCTCTCACCAGGCCCTATAACACGTACTGGCTTTAATTCATCCAAAGAAAGATTATATAAAAGCTCCTGACTCTTTAAAGAAAGAATGTTACCAAATTCCATGCCATTTGCCAGTTGTAAGACAACCCAAGCCTTAACAGGATACTTACTTAAAGACTTCCCCCGGATTTCTAAACTTTTTTTGGATTCCAAATCTTTTTTCCGACCTAGTATCTCTTCTTTCACATAATGGCTTGTATATCTTAAATTATCTCCACTCAATTCTATTCCTAATTTATTCGGCAACAAAGAAGGATGAAAAACATATCTATAATGCCTATGAGACCTACGCAGATGAATACAATCTTTCTCTACATCCAACAAACATATAGGCATATCTTTTTCTACAACTCTCAGGACATACATCTTTGTATTAGTAAAATTCACATAATTACCTTCTACATTTTCAGGAAACACCTGCGTCTTTCCCTCATTTTTCACTATTATTTGATAATTCAAGATATCCTCTTGAGCCAATAAAGCCTCAGGAATCATCGCAACATACCCATAACGCGATGTTCTTTTAAATTTTATCGGGCGTAATTTACGAGGCTCTAATGTAGTAACCTGCAATAATACACTATCAGGGACTTGCGAAGAAATTACCTCCGCTTTAATTTCACAGGAACTTCCTTTACTCACCTCTTTAAGGGGGTGGTGAAGCAAGTAGCAATCTGACGTAGCTGCTGGAGCTACAAATTCATTCAATCTTATATTTTTCCACCGACTATTAGGAGTCCATTTTGGTTGCATACCTCGTCTTTTCAAAATATAAGTTCCTGGAGATATAAAAATTCTACCATCTTGAGCTATTTGTTTATTATTGTTTCCCTGATTAATGCCTTCTACAAGAAAATCTCTACCTAAATTAGACAAATGTATAGTCATTGGATATGTATTCCACACAATAGCAACTACTTCTTTATTCAACAGAGGATTGGCAAAAGGATTTTCAACGATAACAGCATCGGGCATCACCTCCAAACGCCAAACACCATCTTCCAGCTTGTCCAAAAAATAAGCTCCCTTCCCTTCATAAGTTATAACTGACGAGGAGCCATACCCCGTTATTTCCTCCAGTTGATTCAAATCAAAAGGCTTACTTGTTGTTGAATTCGTATATATAAACTTTTTTTCACTAACCATTTCAGCCAAATTTAATGAATGACTCAACCGAAATGCATCAAACACCGTATCTTCGGGAAAAGATTTGAAGCTCATTCCTCTCGGTATTCTATCAAATACTTCTTTCGCAATTTTTAATCCAATTGCTTTCTGAGGAGTGTAAGCTAAATTCATAAAATGCGTTCTAAATTCATAATTTGCATATCCTAAACCAAGAGGATCATACGTAAACATTGCTGCAAACTGAAAACCTACAGAGCGCAACGTACGTGCAATCATGGGATAAGAATAAGCATAAACATTATCTGCAGCATCTATTTCATAAGCTATTAATGACTTATTACTCGCCTTTATGTCATTTGTTATTGAATCTTTCGGCCACTTATCCAAGAAAGGGAAAATATTACCCTTAAACTCAAATCCCGCATTATGGCTAAGAGGATACCACTGTGAGGAACCACCTTGAATATCGGCTTTCAAAAAGCCTTTTCTTAAATGAGGTGCAATAGACATACAATAAAACAAAGGCTTCTTACATCCTGTTTTTCTTACCGCTTTTACTAAACGATTAATATACGGAGTCACTTCACTTACAGTATGCCCATGATGTTCTGGCTCATTATACAACTCAAAAGCAATAATATCAGGATCTGATTTATAAGCTATTCCGGTATATGGATTAATATGATTCATCAATTGAAACAAGTATCTTTCCGTTGCTTGAATTGCTTCTGAAGTAAATGAATATTTTTTCCCATATTTTTGTCCAAACCCATACTTAGTCTCTTGAGTAGGATAATAAGTCAAAGGAGTTATAATAATCTTTATATTACGTTTTTTCATTTGCATCAATGTATAATCCAGCAAACGCAAATGATCATTTTCTAACAGATTACCTAATGTATCACTAATTTCTGAATCCCACAAATGAATTCGATATGCAGAAAGTCCCAAACGAGCTATATGATACACATCTTTGTCTATCTCCTTTTCTGGAGAAAGACCTAACTTTTTAATTCCTTCATAAGCAGAAGAAAAAGGCAAAGCATAATGTACACCAAAATTATTAATTTCATGTTTATTTCCCCTCCAACGCAAAATTCCTTTTTTATCAATATAGGTACTAACGGAACCTTGCGCATTAACGGTTGAAATCATCATAACTTCTATTATAGCCAAAAGTACACAACAGAAATAAAATGGCTTTAACGAACCATCTTTTATAATTTTGAATAAAACCATAATCGTTTATTTTAAAAATCTAAATCAATAAAGTTTCATCCGATAAATGCTGGCTACGCATTTATCAGATGAAACTCAATAAAACTCATCGCAAAGCAGGTTGATCCGATTCTAATGGCCAATACGGATTCTGATAGATAGAAGAACTATTGATTGTTGTACCATCAGAAGATGTTAATTGGAAATTTTTAATCGATATAGGTTCCAAATAATGCGCCATATGCCAAACAAAACCATCATAGCATTTTTGGTTCTTTCTTTTTTGATAAGGACGTATATACTCACTCAAATCAGGTGAAGACATATTAGCCTTTTCTGAACCATCTATAACATAATTCGTATACCAACTTTGCATCGGTGTATTCCACAAATGCATGCCTTCAGGATGATATGGAGTATCTAACATTTGGTCCATAGCCCTCCAGCGACATAAATCCATATAACGCAACCCTTCTGAAATAAACTCACACCGACGTTCCCGACGGATGTTATATAAGATTTTATCTGTTAACACCTTACCTGCAGAATAAGCTCCCCAATCATTCAAAGATTCCTTTTCCATATCAGTGAGATCAACTGTATGGTCTATATCATCACTGACTTTAGCACGTTGTCTTAATAACGTCCAATATTCACGAGCAGACTCATCAAGTACTCCTTTTTTTTCATAACTTGCTTCCATATAATTCAGTAAAGCTTCAGCTGAACGGTAAATAGGAACTCCCATATACGATCCATTTATATTAATGTACTGTGCGATATCAAAAGATGCCCCTTTTCTCATTAAATATCCTGTGGGATAACGATACTGCCCTTCTGAAAGAATATCAGGCTTAGGTACTGTATAAAATATATTTTGAGAGGTGGATCCATCAAAAATATTTATTTGCCCTGGTTCCTGCAAAAAAATAGACAAACGAGAATCACGGTTAGCTCGAACGTCAGCAATCGTTTTATCCCCTTTATAATAACCATCCCCATCAGCATAAGTACCATGAGTATAAACGGGCGCCCCATCTTGCATTAAAAAGTTTTGAACATATGCCCGCGTCAATCCAATGCCAGCTCCATTATCCGTATTAGCTTCAATAGCAATCGCATGTGTTTTGACCGAAGTCGCATAACGACGCCACAACAACACCTCTTTTACAGTAGATAAGTCCACACTGGCATACATATCATAAAATGGGTTTACCGGATCAGAAGCACTTTGCTGCAAAACTCCTGTATTTACAGTCAATTGATTTTTATACCTCTCTGCAACTTCTTTTGAAGCCTCCATAGCCTGCGACAAAAACCAGTCAATTTCCTCATCTATTCCACCACTAGGATATTGATAATTCGCATTATAATCTTTATTTTTCCCAGGCCAACCTTCACCATTCGGAACAAAAGGAGTTCCCTTAAAATACTTTAACCAAGTTCCTTCATAAAGTGCAACACGAGACTTCACTAACAAAGCTACATCTCTATTAATTCGTACCGTAGGAAAATCCTTATCTGTCATTAAAGTTATAGCCTTATCTAAATCAGATATTATAAAACGAGCTACTTCATTACGTGGGCTACGTTTACTTGCTTCTGTCAATACAGCTAAATCATCAGGAAGCGGTAATGTTATAATCGGAAAATCACCTATATTCTGATAACGTTTAAAATATTCAATAGCCCTCAAGGTATACATTTCACCTATAAAATGCTTAATATCCGCTAAAGTACCAGAAATCGTATTTTCACTACCATCCAAATTCCGCCCAAACTTTGAGTTCACACTGGAAAAAAAGTAATTACAACGATAAATATTATCAAAATCCCAGTTGCCACCAGTTTGTCCAACTTTCCATTGCCCTTCTTCAAATCTAACAGGAGGATTATCTATTTCAACTTGATTGTCTGTCCCAGCGTCTGCACCATAAGCCCCATAAGAATTACCCGTATTATCAGGAAGAATACGATGATACATATCATCAACATAAGCTTGAACTTGTGATGCATCAGTAAAATAAATTTCAGGTGATATAGAAGACAATGGCTCACGATCTAAAAAATCTTCACAAGATGAAAAGCTTGCCATTGCCATTATCATTATTACATAATACTTTTTCATAGATTCTTATAAATTAAAGGGTTATATTTACTCCAAATGACCATGTTCTTGAAAGAGGATAAGCATTACCACCAACCCCTCCACTACAAGTTTCAGGATCAAACACAGAGAATATAGGACTAAAGGTCAATAGATTCTCTCCAGAAACGAAAAATCTACATTTTGAAACTCCCACTTTAGATGTCCATGCAGTAGGCAAAGTATAACCTATCTGCAGATTTTTCAAACGTATATAACGAGCGTTTTGCATATAACGAGATTGAACATATTGGTTTTTCCCATTTGCAGAACCGGAAAGGCTCACTAACGGACGTGGAAAATAGGCATCAAGATTTGCAGAAATCTCATGTCCCTCCAAACCTATCGGTTCAGAACGGAAATAGTCCTCATGTTGTTTAAACCCACGAATATGCCACATAGATTTATTTCCTCTAACTCCCCAGAAATATCCTCCACCTCCTTCATTATTACCACTTGAATCCCCTCCGGGCCAGAAATCATGTTTAAGTACTCCTTGCCAAAAACAACGAATATCAAAACCCTTCCAATCTGCCGTTAAATCCAAACCTATGAAATAATGAGGAGAAGCATCTCCCAACACTTTCAAATCACCATGATCATCCAAAGTTCTTGCTCCTTCAGAAATCTTTCCATCGCCATTCAAATCTCTATACATAATATCTCCCGCCATCCATTGAGTTCCTAAAGCATTTTGACCACCATTAGGCAATGAACTTAAATGTTTATCCATTTCCTCTTGACTTTTTGCTATTCCTATTGTTTCAAATCCCCAGATTTGTCCTATTTTTTGTCCTGCAACATAACTACCAGTCGATCCATTTTCTCCAATAGAGTTAGTCAAATTTCCAGGATATCTATTAATATAAGTATTTGAATTTGATAAAGAAAGATTTACACTATAACTCAATCCATTATTTATCCTGTCTTTCCAACCTAATGAAAGCTCCCAGCCTTTTGTACTTAGGTCTGTATTATTCGTTTTAGGAGAAGAAATTCCTAATGTAGGAGGCAGTTCAGGAGAAGGGCCTACCATATTTAAAGTAGAACGCTTATAATAATCAAATGAACCTGTTAACCTATTATTAAACAATCCAAAATCAAAACCTATATTCCACGAACGAACGGTCTCCCATGTGAGTGAAGTACTAACCAAATCTCCTATACTTGCGATATTAGGAGCCGTTCCATTTAATGCTAGCCACTTACCAGCCAATGACTCAACATCCATAGATCTATAAGTAGGATACCAGTTATCTGTATTTTGATTACTCAACTCACCGTAAGATACACGGAATTTTAACAAATTTACAACATCAGCAATCGAACTCCAGAAATTCTCTTGAGCAATGTTCCATCCAAGAGAAAATGACGGAGATAATACCCAACGACTACCTCTTCGAAAACGAGAACTGCCATCATATCGCATATTAGCTTCAAAAAGATAACGTCCATTATAATCATAGTTCAAACGTCCAAAAAAACCAACTGTAGCCCACTCATTACTATAACCAGAGATAGCAGGATCTACTGGCTTATTATCTCCCCCCAATCCATTGGTCAAATCAAATTCGGGCATTCCGCTTATAAGTAGACCATATTTTTTTACACTGAAAAAATTCCGTTCCATTTCCTCAGATTGGAAACCTAACATAATTTTTGCATTATGCATTTCATTAAAAGTATGAGAATACTCGCTATAAACATTCAAATTAAGATATTTCTCTTTCTTATCACTTTGATAAAGGCTAGAACTAGTAGTACCAGTATTTAAGCTCCCATCCGGAAGATGTTCATAAGTTGGTATAGAAACGCTCTTTTCGTCTTCATCAAATATACTATAATTCAGCTCCACTTTTGTAATCCATCTTTTTATGGGTTCTATAATAAAAGCTCCTTGATAATAATTACGATAACCTTTTTTGTCACTCAAACCACCATATTCCATATCCCGAGCTTTACTTTGGTACAAATAACCGTTTGAATCATATATAGGTAAATTAGGCCAATTCTGCCTTCCAAAATAATTATACCCCATCCCTGCTGAAGGATTCCACACATCATTGTGAGTAAAACGCGTACTAAAATTAAAAGCAAGCCATTTTGTCAGTTTCGCATTAATCTTTCCCGTTATATTATAACGCCGAATTCCATCATCACCAAATTTCAGCAAACCCTTCTGATTCATATAATTAGCCGATACATAATATGACATCTTATCACTTCCACCAGAAATACTTAAATTATGTTCTTGAGAGAAAACATTCTTCTTATAATATTCATCATACAAATCAGTATTTGCATAACCTGTTGACCAAACATCATCCCATGCATTAGGATTATTAGGTGAAGGGTCAAGTCCACCAGATAGTTTTCCCTCCTGGTAAGCAATCATTTTACGCATCACATCATCACTAAAATATTGTGATGTTCCGCTATTGATTTGAGCTTGATTCAACATCACAGCAAAACTATATGAATCCATCGATTCAGGTAAATTCATAGGACTTGAAATGCGAAAATTATTATTATAATTAACTGAGACCTTACCTTCTTTTCCGGTTTTAGTTGTTACCAATATAACTCCAAAAGGAGCTCGAGAACCATATATAGAAGAAGCTGCTGCATCTTTCAATACTGATATATTTTCAATATCTTGCGGATTAATTGTATTTAAATCCCCTTCCATTCCATCAATCAAAATAAGAGGACTTCCACTAGAACCATCGCCTATAGTGCCTTGACCACGAATAGACACACTCATGTTTTGATTCATCTCTCCTGTATTTGTACTAATCTGTAAACCAGGAACCAATCCCTGCAATGCTTGCGTTGCACTAGTTACCGGACGAGACTCTATCTCTTTTGCTGTAGCAATTCCTACAGACCCCGTTAGATTTACCTTCTTTTGCGTTCCAAAACCAACCACTACAATCTCATCCATCACTTCCGTATCTTCTTTCAAAGTAACGGTCAGTGATCCTGACTTAATTCGAGAGGCAGCAAATTCCTGACTCTTATAGCCAATATAACTAACAGCCAGTGTTCCACTTTCAGAAAGCTCCAGTGTATAATTTCCGTCAAAATCGGTCACGGTACCGTTGGTAGTTCCTTTTTCAACTACTGTAGCCCCAATGATCGGCTCCCCATTAGCATCCTTTACTGTTCCTGTTACCTTTTTTCTTTTTCCTGAAGTAACCTGCTGCTGACTTCCTTTTTTGATTACAATATTTTTACCTTGAATTTCATACGATACATTCTGCCCCTTCAAAATCTGAGCAACCGCATCCTTCAGCTGACTGGCATTAATTGAAACCGTACGGTCTGTATCCACATCACCAGCTATATATACGAAAGAATAACCACTCTTGGTTTGAAGTTCCGTCATCGCCTTCTTCACCGATACATTGCTCATTTTCAACGATATACTCTGTGAGTATATGCTTAGATTAAGGCATAGCAAAGCCCCGGCCATTAACATGGCTTTTTTTCTGTAATTCATAAGCTTAAATTTTAAGATTAAAAATTTCTGATAAAAGGCGTTTTACAAGGAATGTTTTATTACTTTTGCCGCACTCCTTAGAAAACATCTTAAAAACTAACAAGTTAGAAAGAACTAAGGTATTTGCCGGAGGAACTTCCCCTTCTTCCGGCTTTTTTTATGTTCTTTCGTCAAATACTAAATTTAAGTACCCACTTTCTGCATAATTTTAAGGTTTTAGTGTGTTTAACAATCGGTTAATATAAGGTTATTTCCCGGTTTTTCTGCGTATAGCGCACTTTTCCGGTTTTTTCTAATGCTTCCAAAATATCTTTAATGCCTTGTTCACCACAGCCAAAGCAGCCATAAAAGCAGAAGTCCCGAAGAGAATCTGTAGCAAAAGTGATATGTACATCGTAGCTTCTTTCCAAAATCTTCACCACTTCCGGCAATGGCAGTTCATCAAAGAACAACTTACCGGAAGTCCATTCCAACACATTCTTTACTTCTTTTGTTTCCTTTTTCATGTGACCTTCCGCCTTATCCAACGTAACTTGTTCATTGGGAAGCAAAATCATCTCTGCTTCTGCCCGCAAACGATTATCCAGCGCCACTTTTCCTTCCAGCAAAGCCACTACGGCTTCTTCATCGTTCGGATAGTCACGGAAATTAAACTTGGTACCCAATACTCTGACCGATAAAGAAGGAGTCTGTACATGAAACGGGAGTTCCTCATTACGCTCTACCTCGAAATATCCTTCTCCACTTAATTCCACTTCACGGTTGTCTACTCCAAAGTCCTGCGGATAGACCAGACGGGAACCGGCATTCAGGACTACCAGTGTACCATCGGGTAAACGAAGACGTGTCTGCGCACCAAGAGGAGCTTCCACCTCTACCTGAGTCAACGCATTTTGCAGGTTGCTTTCTCCCTGACGGTAAGAGAAGAAGGAAATAAGGCCCACCACCAACACAGCAGCCGCATATTTATAGATTGTTTTCCAATCTATGACTTTCTTGGATTGCTTCTGAGCCGTACTTGCAGCCACCCGTTTCCGGAAGGTTTCAAAAGCGCGGTCGGCATCATAGCGCGTACGTTCTTCCTCCTGCACGGCAGAAAACCAGATTTCCTGCTGCTGCATGAAATAACGTCGGTTTTCTTCAGAACTGGCAATCCATGCGTCCAGTTCTTCGCGTGCTTCCTTGCTCAGACCTTTACTCAGAAAAGCGGCAATCAGTTCGTCGATATGTGAATTTCTTTCTTCCATTTTCAGGGTTTCTATAGGTGAGACGAAATTTTCGCCTGAGCGGGTAGGCGAAAAACGTAATTTTTTTACTTGAAAGTCGAAAAAAATAAAATCAGGATAATCAAGTACTTCCCGAGTTCTGAATGAAGAGATGATAATGCACTCTTTATGTGATACTTAACCGTATTAACAGAAATATTCAGCTCTGTAGCAATTTCTTCATATTTTTTCCCCTCGAAACGACTTTTGATAAAAACTTTCCGGCAGACTTCCGGCAAATTCCGGATGGCATGATGAATTTCTTCCTCCAGTTCATGTTCCAGCAAACTTCCCAAAGGATAATCGTCAGAGAGCAGATAACGCATCTCTCCTTCTTCCGGAATAGAAGAAAAAGCCACTTCCGTACGCTCCTTCTTGGAGGACAGGTAATCCATGCAGTGATTCCGCACGGCACGCACTAAGTAACTGCGTAAGGAAACTTGAATGTCGAGTGTCTCATGTACTTCCCACAGATGAAAAACGACATCTCCTACCAGCGTTTCAGCCAGAAAATCATCTCCCACATATTCACGCGCTATATGACACAACAAGGCATAATGATGACGGTAGAGGTATTTATAAGCCTCTTCGTTACCTTGTTTCAGTTGCTCTATGATAATCCGTTCCGTAATTTCCATCTGTGTGTTGTAGCGTAAATTCAATTTATTCAAACATTTTCCGATAATAGGCGGCTTTATCTGTTATTTGTTTCCATTGTTCTATCCCATTGATGGAAGAAGAATGCACCCGCTCATAAAACGCGATTTCCTCCTGAAACGGTCGGAAATCATTTTGCATCAGTGAAAGATTCAGTGCTTTTTCGATTCGGGCAAAACCATACATCAGAGAATCTTGTGCTACCTGCTGAATTTTTATTGTATAGGCAGAATCAGCTCGCAGGAAATCTCTTCGGGCAGTAAGCGTATCTCCCTTGTAATCTTCGAGTACAGCTTTCAGGTGAAGCAATTCGGACGACATGGAATCGCTCATACATCTATCCATTTCACGCAACAAGTCCAATACTTCCGACAGGCGCCAGCTCTGCAACAAATAGCGATATTTCAACAGATAAGTCTGCTTGTCAGGATGCAAAGCAATCGCACTGTCTAGTTTTTGACGTATAAGTGAGTCATGGATGCATACTTGCGGATGCGACTTGTCAATTGGCCGATTCCAAAACAAAGAATCACTTTGCATCAAGCTGTCAGCCTCCAGCACAAGTGCATGCACAGCCTTTTGTATATCAGACGCATCATCTGATTTCTCATGCATACATGCAGAAACGATTCCAGCCAGACAACCAGCCATTAAAAAGAGTTTTGCATCCATAGTTCGAAGATTGGTTTTGCGCAAAGTTAATTTTTTCATTTATACCAAACATAAAAATGCAAAAGAATCTAAACAAAAACAGAAATCTCCCTACGGAAAAAGTCATTCGCCAATAACAAATTCTCTGTTTCACACTGTGGGATACAAAAACCACAGTGTGGGATATATATTTCACAGTGTAGGATACAAATCCCGCACTGTGAAACAGAGAATATAACAAGACAAAATGGAGTATTCACAGAAGCATCTGAAAACTATATCTGGTGAGATTCAGGTTATTTCTTCAGACTTCTTTTTACTACTGCAGGTACGCCGGCTGCCAGAGAATCATCGGGAATATCTTTGGTTACAACACTACCTGCTGCAATGATACAGCGATTGCCAATGGTCACTCCCGGACATACTACCACATTTCCACCCAACCAGCAGTCCTCACCTATCGTAATGGGATAGGCGGTTTCTTTTTCTTCACGGCGCTCCACATAATCCATGGGATGCTGAGGTGTATAGAACTGACAATGGGGACCTATCAGGGTGTGTTTTCCGATACGGATATAGCCTCCATCGAGCATGATACAGTCATAGTTCATAAACACATTTTCCCCTAAAATGATACCTGTACCATGGTCACAATGGAAAGGCGGACAGATGGTAGTGCTTTGCGGAATACCGGGAATCAGTTCTTCTATCACCTGACGGTAGTCTTCATCGTAGATGGTCATGGAACGCAAACAGGCACAGACTTTCTTGGCGTGTACCAGACTGGCATGTATTTCAGGGTCGGAAAAATAATAGAGCTCCTGACTGCGCATTTTTTCATATTCTGTTTTCATAGGCTTTAATACTAAAATTACCAGGCTCAAAGGTAGAGGGATTTTTGTTTATTTGCAATGAGATTTGATACTCATTAATTTTACTACATATAGGTAAAAACAAGAAAAGCCCTGAAAATGCGAATACACACACTTCAAGGCTTATACTTATATGTTGAGAATCTTTTACAAGCTATAATATCTTATAATCATATCATTGCTTTATCAGTGTCATTGTATATTCTGTATCACTATCCCATTCTCCTGCATAATCATGCCAAGTGTATTTATAAGTGGCCTGATTGCCAGAAATAGAGATTGTGCCTTCTATATAATCATCATGATTCAGAATAATTTTCAGCTTATCGTCGTTCAAGGTATAAGAACAGTCAGAAGATATTTCATCATCTTCCCAGATTAAACCTCCGTCAGCCTTAAAGGTAAATTTACCAGAACGCATATCCTCATCTATGGTGGAAGTATAGCTCCATGTACCTTCTATAGCTGAGGTTGCAGCTCCATTTTCATCATCACCACAAGACGCGAAAGTTACACACATCATCATGGTCAATAAAACCATGCCCATTAATTTTAATGCTCTCATCTTTATTGACATTTTACTCCTATGTTCCCTTATCAGAGCGTTATTAATTTTTTTAGTGCGAGGAACATGAACCTAATCACACACTCTTTATTTATAATCATTATTTCTTTAGTAAAAACAAGAAACCCTTGCAAGTTATCACTTACAAGGGTTATTCTTTTCTTCGTACCCAAACACCACATGTCCATCCTATGTCTTTCTCTTTTCACAGGCAATCTGCCACCAAGCCGAGTTTCCAGCAGCTTGACATCGTACAGCTGTCTTCTCCTGCCCTGCTCTCTTACCTGCAGGAAAGGGGGATAAATACGGCACTGGCGAAAAGAGAATGCCGTGAGGCACACTTCACCAACAACGACAAACGGTATTTCGCCATTGCTTTTCCGAACATATCGGGCAGATATGAAATCCGCAACCGATATTTCAAGGGCTGCATCGCACCGAAAGAAATATCACATATCAGACAATCGGGAGAGCCGAGAAAAGCATGTTACGTTTTTGAGGGGTTCATGGACTACCTTTCCTTTCTGACACTAAAGCTTGAAAGCTGTCCGCAATCCCCCGATTTCGACAGACAGGACTACATGGTTCTGAACTCTGTTGCCAATGTTTCCAAGGCACTCTATCCGCTGGGCAGCTATGAACGCATCCACTGTTTCCTTGACAATGACCGTGCAGGAATGGAAGCCCTGCAGCAAATCAGAAAGGAGTATGACAATACCAGACATATACGTGACGCTTCACACATTTACAGCGGATGCAAGGATTTGAACGAATACCTGCAAAAACAGACAGAGACAAAGAAACAGGCTCAATCCATCAAAGTGAAGACACCGCCCAATAAACCGGGAGGCTTTCGGTTATAGCCCACTATAACTACACGCTTCGCTTACGTAGTTGTGGGCTCTCCCGAGGGGATTAGGGTTTTACCCTAATAACCCACTCAGGGCGTTTCTCCCCTGAGAACCCCGAGCAAAGAGC
>ERZ779855.1175-NODE-1175-length-18459-cov-203.983482_pt1 | contig 18459 bp, 5 predicted proteins | sample MGYA00511370_ERZ779855 | MGnify/ENA primary metagenome ERZ779855 (study PRJEB29588, sample SAMEA1967319) | human gut metagenome | biome: human gut; feature: human-associated habitat; material: faeces | place: Denmark | collected 2008/2010 ...
TTGTCTGTTTATGTAAAATCTTTCAAAGAACTCTTTCTTTAATCGCTAAGAGAAACCGTATTTCTCAAAAGCGAGTGCAAAAGTACTAACTATTTTCCTTTCCACCAAATCTTTTCGCAAAAAAGTTGAGATTTTAGCCGATTTTTAACACTTATAAAGATTTTACACAATAGATTTTTGCTGTTTACATTATTATATATATGCACCCGCTAGTGCAGACACCTAGGCGTATACGCAAGCGCACAATAAATATTGGTTACTGAAGTTTCGCCCCACACGCCCTGTTACTGAAGTTTCGCCCCACACGCCCTGAACCAACGGTCACCGGCCGAAGGGAAAGGTAAAGGGCGTGTGGGACAAAACAGGGCGTGTGGGACAAAACTTGAAGAAAAAATTGCTAATGATTGTTAATAACTGAGCTTTCGTAAGTTTGCACCACACACTTTGAAAGGGCGTGTGGGACGAAACTTGAAGAAAATTGCTAATAATTTCACATTACTTTATATTTAGAAATTTACGCTTATCCATAGCCATTAACTTTATTTCGCTGATAATATTTTAACGGCTTATACATCAGGGATACAGATTAGACTTGGATTCTAATAGATTTCTGTAGAAAGAGATCACAAAAAAAAGAGGAACCTCTAAAAAAAAGATACCCCTTTCTGAATCGAAAACAAACGCTAAAATATGTAAAAACTGGCTAGACTCTTAAAATATGTTTATAAAATACGCAAAACACCCTTCACCACCCTTCACCCGTAACTATTTGACACTCAAAACGTTAAATAAAAAGGTGAAGGGTGAAGGTTTGAAAACTCTATTTTATATATGTACGCGTGGGTAAAGGAAAAAAGGGTAAAATCAAAAAAGTACCCTAGGGTCAAAAATCGGAAAAAACCTAAAAAAAGAATATAATATAAGATTTAAAATATACCCTTCACCCTTCACCTCGTTGCCACAACCCAGCTTCCATATCTTCATCATCGAATTACCTACATTTGTCTTCTGGGGTTATCCTTCGGAGATATTCCGCTATCTTTCGGAGATAATTTCTTATCCTTCGGAGATATTCTGCTATCTTTCGGAGTTATGTTCTTATCCTTCGGAGATATTCTTCCGAATGATTCCATGATATTTTTCGCACTTTATTTCCCGAATCCACGCAAATCGCACAAATCGCATAGGTAGAAAACGGAAAAAACGTATCTTTGCACTCGAAATAAAGCGAATGGCAAAATGTGAAAATTTGTAAAATAGGGGGGGGGTAAAAATGGGTAGATTTATAAATTTATAGTTAACGAAGTTTAAATGAAGGCAGTTTTTTCTTTTTTTGAAAGTCCTTTTGCTTATTTTTCGCTATATTTGTGGCAGAAAGAATAATTAGATTAATAACAAAAACAGAAATAGGAAACCGTAAAATAGACACTTTTCTATCAACAAAACAATACAGAAGCAAATGAAAACAGACAAAGAACTGCGCATATTGCTCCTTCTTGTTTCAGCACTTTTCATTACTTCAGCATCAGCACAAGACTGGCGCTTGAAAACGAACTTAGCATACTGGGCTACCACAACACCAAACATCGGAGTGGAAAAGAGATTATCAGACCACTGGTCGCTAGATCTATCCACAGGTTGGAACCCATTTACTTTTCGCAAGAACAAGAAACTGAAGCACATTGCCATACAAACAGAGATGCGATATTGGCTCGACAGCCCGTTCCTGGGGCACTTCTTTGGAGCCAATTTACTCTACTCACATTACAATGCGGGTGGCGTACACTTCCCTTTCGGGCTTTTTCCAAATCTCAAAAAGCATAGGTTCCAAGGCGACTTGGGAGCCCTGGGCGTAGTATATGGTTACGACTGGGCGCTCGACAAGGAAAACCGTTGGAATCTGGAAGCGGCTATAGGTTTGGGAGTGGGAATCACACGCTATACCCAATACAACTGTTATGGCAGATGCGCCACCGCCATTGAGAAGAAGACGAAAACTTTCGTAATGCCGACCAAGGTTGCAGTCTCGCTGGTTTACAACATCGGGCAGACAGCGAAATAGAACAAAATCATTTAAGAACAAATAAAATATAACTAGACTATGAAGAAGTTCAGATTTTTTAGCTTTGCAAGTACGATGCTTCTTGCAAGTGCAGCAGGAATGGTTTCCTGCTCTTCAGATTCAATTGAGCCAACAGGTGGCCCAGGTGTGACAGGACAGGTTGTAAAGACCCAGTTCTACATTAATATCCCTTACAAGGGGGATAACGGAAGCGCTTCCACACGTATGAACGATGTTAATACCCAAAATACAGGTAATAACAGCGCGAACTTTTTAGGCATGGTAAATACACAGATGTATGCATTTAAAGGTGAACCTGGTACTACCGGCTTTGCAACATCAGTGAAGGCTATCCCTATTGGTGATGCTGCAGATGCATCTAGCAAAGATGAATGGAGAAACGTATACCGTGACATCGCTATTCCTGTAGGTACTACGAATTTACTTTTGTATGCAAGAGCTGACAAGAAGTCAAAAAACAACTTTCAGGCTGGTTATTTAAGCAATCCATATGAAAGTACAACAACTGCAGATGCTACAGAATTATCTGCTCTCAACTTTGCATTAACCGAGGTAAATAAAGATAAGGATTTCAGCACAGAAGGAGCTGATATTTTGACAGCATTGAACCTTGTTGCAAATACAAGTGTGACTAAGACAGGGGCTACAGTAAAGTGGTCAGAAATAGATAATTCAGATTTAGGAACAGCAAATGAGCGTTTGGCTCTGAAAGAAAGATACAATAAGTTTATAGCTTTGACTTCAGGTTCTGCAAAATCAGCCCAGCTTCTTATAGAGAACTTAAAGAACGTAATTAATGGTAGTAGCAGTCTTGAAGCAGAAAAGTTAATGGCTAATAAAATTGTCGCTAATTGTACACAAGCACTTTCTGACTTGGCCAACTCTCCTGCTAAAGATTTTCCAAGAAACTTAAACTTACCAGATGGTGTAGCGAAGGTTAAATGGAATGACATAACCAAAGCATTCGAATATGAAAATGTTAACAGCACAGTAAGTACAGGTAATCTCATCAATTATACCACCATCACATATCCTTCTGAATTGGCATATTATGTAAGTTCTCCTGTTAAGGTATCGGACAATGAAATCACAGCACTCAATGACTTACCTGATTATGACAAGTGGATTGGCAATACTGCAGATTGGTCTAGTTATGGAAATGCAGTAGAAAGCAGTACCCGTTTTGTTGCTTTACAAAAACCTGTATTATATGGAGTTGCAAGTCTCAAATCTACTGTAAAATGCGCAAGTAATACATTGATAGACAATGCTAAAGACAAAGGGCAATATGAATCAGACAACAGCATTACCGTAGATGATACCAGTTTCCCTATTACAGGTATTTTAATTGGTGGTCAGCCAAAGCAGGTTGGCTGGAATTTTGAAGCAGCAAATACAGTTACAACAAATGAATTCAAATACACAATTTATGATTGTGATATGAATAAAGGCACAAATTTGACAGCAGCTGTAACAGGAACTCCAGAACCAAACTATACTTTGGTTCTGGACAACAAGGATAAATCCGCTACATCACAAAATAAGGTATATATCACAATTGAGTTAGAAAACAACGCAAGTGATTTCTTTGGTGCTGATGGTTTAATACCAAAGGGCAGCAAGTTCTATATGGTAGGAGAATTGGATCCTAAAGCCACAAGCGGCATCACTCAGCCTACTGGTGAAACTTTAGACCATGTTTTCGTTAAAGATCATACGACCATCGCCAACTTCACAATTAAAAATTTGAAGAAGGCTTACAACCATATTCCTGATATGCGCAGTTCTAAGATCAACGTAGGCCTTGCTGTAGATCTTTCTTGGAAGTCTGGTATTACATTTGATGTAGAAATTTAATCATTCAACCTTACTGAGCTTTCGCAAGTTACGAAAGTTCAGTAGGGTAGATTTAGCTGTTTATAATCCTAATAAAGGACGGAAAATGAGAAAGAAAGAATCATATAGAATATTTCTGATAGCTCTGATGACTTTTAGCATCGCTTTCGGTTTGTCTTCATGCATCGATGAAGACATGAGCAAGTGTGGCAAAGACTATAAAATCAAGTATAATCTGGTACTCCATACACAGATTCATACCCTCATAGACATTGACCTCAACACCTCCGAGGAGCAATACATCGCCAACAGACTGAAACAGGAACTCGGCACAGTCTTCACCGACCATGCCCTTGACAATGATTTGTCTTTCTTTATCGGAAATGATCTCTACCGTCACGAAGCTAACATCATGAATGCCAACTCGGTATCCTACACCATCTATCTGCCGCGAAACGACTACCAGAACCTTTCGCTCGCCAATACCGGAAACGCCAAAAACGTAAAGATTACCGGTGCAAATGCCTGCAAGGCTCTCGCCCTGGAACAGGAGCAGAAGGATACCATCGACAGTCACAATATCGGTCTGTTCACTTCCCGACTCACCATCAACGAGGCCGATTTCGAACACGACCTGCAGACCACCCTCTATATGGCAAACTGTGCAGCAGCGGTAGTCATCAACCAGCAAGAAGTAAAACCTGCCGAGCTTTGGGGATTCGTAGAAGGAATGGCAACCCACTTTCTCGTAAACGACAGTATTTTCTCAACATCCCGAAACACCATCGTGAGAGCCAAGCGAATCAACGAAGCCTCAACAGCCTCAGCCCAGACTCACGATGCGCTCTATGCCGTAAGTTTCCCATCCAGCAAGGCAGAGTGGCGCTACCACATCATCGCCAAGGTAAACGGCAAATATACAGAAACTATTCTCACGCTGAACGAACCGCTGAAAGCCGGAAGGCTGAAACTGATTAAGGCAAAACTCAAAGCCGACGGTTCGCTGGTTGTTACCAATGCATCAGTAGGAGTAAGCGTGAAACTCGACTGGAAGCCAGGAGGAAGCCACGATGTGGATATTTAGGTAAAAAAGAATTGATACATGAATCATATTACGAAATACATATTTGCGATACTATCGCTTATCATGCTGACAGGATGCAGCGAAAGCGAAAAGAACGAGGTAAGACCAATGGATACGTTGGCACCCATCTCGCTCACCCTATCTGTGCCTGCCGATAAGACGGAAACACGCATCGGAGATCCGGGAGAAGACACCAACGACATGGTGGACTGGGACCGGCTCACCATCATCGTTGCCTATAAGGAAAAGACGCAAGGCGACGAAATACACGATGCAGCACCCCAGAAAATGGTATATTACGATACCTATACCAAGGAAGAATTCGACAGAAAAACCCTCGTCACCCATGCCACCTCAACCCTATCAGGACCTGATGCCAACGGCTTCCGCACCTATACGATGTATCTGCCGCTAGGCACCTGTTGCGTTTATGGGGTTACCTACAGTAGCGGACAAGGGTTGAATCTGGAGGGAATGCTAGACGGCATCGCAAAAGACGGGCAAAACCACAACTCAGATATCTATAACTTACAGATTACCAACGACTATGCCAAACCAAGCGGCAGCACTACGGACATAGCCAAGTTTATCAGCGTAGCCACAGGTTATGCACTCAAACTGGACCCAGAGACGCAAATTCTCACCAATGACAGAGATATAAAAGTAGAGCAGAACATCAATGCCAATATCAACACCAAACAATACTGGCGCATGGTACTGGGCAGACTGGCTGCCAAGATTGACATCCAATGGGATGCCAAGGGAGCCTATGAGAAAGACAAGGATGGAAATCTGAAATATACCAACGTGAAAGTAAGCCAGTTTACTTATCACGGAGAACCGGCAAATCAAGAATCAACCATTTCCGGCTCCGGGAATGGTAGACTCTTCCCTACCCTTTATACCCTTTACCACCAAGAAGTATCTTCCAGGACTTCGGTAAGCGGCCACACAACCTTTGTGAACACCTCGGAAATCAGCAAGCGTAACGGAAGAGTATATCATTATACCTTCCCAGACGGAGCCATTCCTCCTCGTCTCACCTTCAAGCTTGACACAGAGAAAGAAGGAACGACAGGGAAATACAACGTGACATTTGACATGAGCAATCTGAAAGATGGCTTTATCCCAGCTCGCTGGTACAAGATCAATGTAAAAATATCGGGCACTCAGCTCACAAAGGAAAATATCACGATCAACAATTTCAACATATAAAACTCTTTTCAGCATGAGAATACATCATACGACATACAGGAAAATCATAGCAGTCCTCATCCTCCTGAGCTGTGTCAGCTCCCTGTTCGCACAGGGCAGCAAGACCTATCATGTAACAGCTGAGGCAACTGACGGTGGTGACGGCTCATCATGGGCTCAAGCTATCACCCTGGAAAATGCGCTGAGCCAAGCCAAGGCTGGCGATGAAATCTGGGTGAAAGGCTACGAGGATATTACCGGTCACATCTACAAGGCACCGAAGGGAGGCTTCGTTCTCCCTTCGGGCGTTGCCATGTATGGAGGTTTTGCAGGAGACGAAACCATCAAGAACGATCTCCCTACGGGCAGACATAAATATCAGATGAAGTATCAGACGGCTCTGGTAGGCGATATCAACACCAACGACAAGGCGAGCCAGCAGCTGATTATCTATCCAGAGAACACCACCCGCACCGACAATGCCACCCATGTGCTAACCCTCCAGATGGGCGTAACAAAGGACAACACCAACGACGGCAGCAAGCCAACCATCGTTTCCGGTTTCCTCATCGCAGCAGGTAATGCCAAGGGAGAGAATACTTCTGCAAATGGCAGAGGCGGCGGCATCTACGTGATAAACAACAGCAACGACAACAATGCCGGCAGCCGTTACTTCCGTATTTCGCAATGCAACTTTGCGAACAACTACGGCATGCGCGGCGGTGCCATCTATGTGGATAAGTACTGCACCAACCAGCAGTCTGCCATCAGCTACTGCAGCATTTTTAATAATGTGGCAGGCAAGCGAGGCTCCAGCGAAAACGAAGGTGGCGGTATGTGGATAGACGGAACAGCCACCGTCTACAACTGCAACATCAACAACAACACAAACGGCGGCATCCGACTTTCGAACACATCGAAAATCGTCAACTGTTCTGTTATTGCCAACACCGTATCAGCCGCAGACCTGACCACAGACGGGGCATCAAACAGCAATGGCGGCGGAGCGGTTTACAACACCGTGCTCTGGCATTCCACTGCACTCAGCAAGCAAGACAGCCGTCCTGCCTTCTATTCCTGTGCATTTCCGGAAGTAGAGGTAACCGATTCCAAGGCCAACACCGACGCTAACGGGAACGTAAGGATCAGCAACGAGAACCACGGCATAGAGCCAGCCCCTTGGTTCAAGCAGAGTGCCGTAACCCAGGGTTACGACTTCTCATTCAGCAGTAACCTGAAGCAATTATACAGCACTGCTTTCACTTTTGAGGAAACCTCTGCCCTTTTGAACAAGGGAAAACTGGAATACTACAAAAATCTTGTAGTTGATGCAAACCTGGAAACAGCTTCTACCGACATCATGGGTAGAACACGCTATCAGACAAGCACCATCGACATCGGAGCCTACGAGTATGCCCGCATGAAGGCAGGACGCATCAGATACGTGAAGCCCCAGAAAGAGGGAAAGGGCGACGGATCAACATGGAATGATGCCACGGACGATATCCAGTGGGCCATCAACGATTTGGCAGAAAAGGCACCAGGCGAGAAAGGCGAAGTCTGGGTAGCAACCGGAACCTATGTAGTAAAAGACCGCATCTTTAACGATGCATCAGCCCCGGTATCCCTACTGATGAAGAATGGCATCAGCGTTTATGGTGCATTTAAGGGAACCGAAAAAAGACGTTCCGAGCGCATCGAGGAATCCAAGGGTTTAAAGCCATGGGGCTGGAAACAGGAATCCATCATCAGGGGTGCGGAATTCAAGGGAAGCGACGATGCTAATTGGAATAACACTGACGAAGCCTGGAACATAAAGACCAGCGGTTCCTACCATGTGGTATGGTTTGCTCCCCTGCCTGGAGGAAATGCCTTTACCGACGAAGTATATCTTGAAGGCTTCACCATTGAGGGAGGTAAATTTCACGATACGAACAAAGCCGAATACGCCCCAGACTGTGGTGCAGGCGTTTATATCAACGACCCATCAGCCCGAATGCGCTACTGTACCGTGAGATTCTGCAACCCGGGCATGAAAGAAAGCGGAACCATCAAGCCTCGTGGCGGCGGCATCTACTGCAAGAACGGACAGACGGAAGGTAACCTGGTATACAACTGTTCGGCTTACCAGGGCGGAGGTATCTATATTGACGAAGCCGGCTTCATCACCCGAAGCATGGTAACCAACTGTTCTGCCTATCAGGGAGCAGGTGTATATCTGAATGGTGACGCTAATAACTCAGAGAAAGCCTATTATCAGATTCTTGCCACCTCGGTAATCAGTAACAATACCAGTACCCGAAATGGTGCTGTGTATCTGGATGGTCACGGACTGGTGATTAACAACACCATCGTCAACAACTATACCAACAACACCTCGGATCCTGCTGACAAGCTGTCATCCAATACGGGTGGTGTGTATATCAAGGAAAAGGGTCTTCTTGCCAACAACGTCATCTGGAACAACTCGCTGCTCCAGCACAAATCAGGCACCAACAACTCTGCGTCCATGGCACAGATTTATGCAGCCAACCCATCAGAAGAGACCGTACAGTTTTACAACAACGCCATCTCGGATGTAAATGCAGCCAAATGGACCAGCACCTATCAGAGCGGAACCATCTCCATCAACACGTATTACTCGGGCAAGGGATTCGTGATGGGCAAGGAAGCACCCTACAACACGGTGGAAGCCTTCAACGAGAAACGTGGCGTTCTTACAGACATGAAGACGGTGAACTATTACTGGGAAACATTGACAGGTAGCCGACTGCGCAACGTGGGCATCAGCTATGCTCTCCTGCCATCTTCCTACCTGTATCAGCCAAAAATAGACCTGAGCGGAAAAGCTATCAGTTCGGTTCCGTCAGCAGGAGCCTATATGGCTGACAACCACGACCTTGTATTTGAAAAGAATGACAGCAAGAAACGCCTGCGCATCTACTTTGACCGTTCACGAGAACTGGTGGACGGAACAGGAGAGTCGTGGGAAAAGAGCTATACCTCATCATCTGTAGATGAAATTCTCGGTTATCTTGCCGACATCAAGGATCGAGACAAGGTAAAGGTAGTCACTGCCGGCAACACTACGCCAGAGGATTTCACTATTGAGAAGAACAGCGGATGGGAGTTTGAAATCTGCGGTCGTGAGGGTATCTTCGAACCAAAGATAGCTTACACTTTCGAGGAAACAGACGCCAGGGCATGCACCTTTAACATTCAACCTTGCGTACTTCCAATTACCGTGTATGGCGGTTATCCGGAATATTCAGAGAATCCGAATCCGAAAGATGAAGACCGTGACCCTATCAAATACCGCACCGAACTGAACGGAAACCTAAATGGTTCTGAACTCAACAAAGGGCTCTACCATCTGGTCCGCATCGAAGCGGGTGCCAACATCACCATCGACGGCTATGCCTTTACCCATGCATACGCTGCCGGTACTGCCTACATGCCTTATGGTGGCGGCGTGCTGATAGGCAGCATGGACCAGAGCAGCCAAGCAACTACCGTGAAGCTGAAGAATTGCATCTTTGAGAACAACACGGCGACAGATGGCGGTGCTATCGCTACCATGCCGGATGCCGTGAATGTGAAATTGGAACTGGAAAACTGCGTCATCAATAACAATACGAGCAAGGATCCGCTTAATCCAAGTACATCGGAGCTGCCTTCCATCATCTATCTGAACAAGAGCCCAGGCAGCAACAACTCTCTCACACTCAACCACGTGAGCATCATTAACAATGAGGGAGTAGCGCCAGATAACGACCTTGTGAAGAGAACCTCGTATGCTGTAGGAAACAAACTGAACATCAACGGCACATGGGATGGTTCGGAATGCAAGAACAGCATGGATATCAATACTCTGGGAAAAGACGGAGCCCTGAACTTCAGCAACCCAACCAATGATGTGGGTGCCAAGATGAGCGGCAACGTTTATTACGGAGGCTATTCATCCTTCCGTCCGCTGACCAGTTCTGTACAGGCTGGCCGCATCATCAACAGCGCCCAAGAAAACAATGCAACCACAACAGCCAAGGACATCACCGGCGAAGACCGCAACTTAGGTGGTGTTCCTGACCTGGGTGCATACGAAGCTCTCCTGCCAAAAGCAGGAAAGATTATCTACGTGCGTTCGTACAACCAGGACTATGAAAGTAGCAGCGATGCCAACAATGACGACCAGGACGGCAACCCGGATTTCAATCTTCTGAATGAATCAAATACCGAATATGACGGAAGCAGCTGGGACAAGGCTATCATCGGTAACGCCATGTGTGATAACTATCAGGCTAGAAGCGGCAATGATTTCTATGTAAAGCAGAGAGACAATACGCTGCTTAGCACCACTATTGACAATACAGATTATAGTCAGACTAACGGCAAGTATCGTTCTGAGACAGATTCTTATGGCGATTTCTGGACAAACTCAGATAACCAAGCGCGAGCCTATTCCAACAATTGGGGAACCTATAACAAGATTGCCAACAATAGAAAGGAGCAATACATCAGCGGTTTGCAATATGCTGTAGAAAGAGCGGCAGAGTTGAATAAGAATAAAGACAAGAAAGACTGGGTAGTAGTTTGGGTAGGTGCAGGCATCTATACAGACTACAAAGGCTTTGTTGTCAGAGACAAGGTGGAGGTAATAGGTGGTTTCCCATACGAAGGCTATCCTGGAGAAGACGACCGTCATCCGCTGCTGTCACAATACGTGCCAGCACGTAAGGAATACGAAAATCTGAAAAAGACCAAATATGAAACCATTCTACAGATCAGAAAGGAATCGCCTGTATACTTCAAAAACGGAGATAAGGAAATGTGGTATCAGGAGAACAAGCCTTCTGATGGCTCTAATTATGACTTTACAAAAACATTGATAAACAGCGGGAAAACAGAGCGCCATTATGTACTGTATCAGCCAGACGTATGTCTTCCTACCTGGTCGCCATCGGGTGATGGAAACACCTCACGTACAGATGGTAATGCCGTACGCTATAAAGGAACTTTAAAAGACGAAAACTACGTGGATTACGAGCATGCCAAATGGGATGGCTTCTCCGTACGTCATGGTTATATCATCAACTATCCTGGTGCCAACCGTGACGGAGGTGCAGGTGTGCGTGTATTCCGAGGTGTAGAACTGGAAAATCTTATCATCGTCAACAACTTCAACCATGGCAGTCGCGTACGTGGTGGCGGTTTGTATATGGACGGCGAGAACAGTAAGATTTCGAACAGTTACCTGCTGAGAAACCTGAGTTATGCCAACAGCAGTGAAAGTTATGGAGGCGGAGCCTATATGATTCAAGGCACCGGCTACAACCTTGTGGTGGCAAACAACCGTTGTTATAACGGATCCTGTCGTGGCGGAGGTATCTTCCTGGAGAGTGCCAAGTTCTACAACAATACCATCGCCTACAATATGGCGACAAACGGAACCGGCATCTATCACTGGCAGGATGCCAATACCGGAGTTAGCTCACAGCTCTCACTCTACAACTGTATCATCTATGATAATTACGACAACAGCAAGCAGATTACAGATCAGGTAAACTCAGCTGCATCGGGCAAGATGAATCCATCTCACAACTGCTACATGAACAGTGGTAACATCAACAACAAATTCCAGGAAAGCGATGGAAATTTCACTGGCACAGATTTGGCTTTCCCATTTGAGGACCAGACCTACGAAAGTGGAAACAATTTCCGCTTCCGCAATGCACGATTAAAGAATAACTTCCGCCTGAACGAGGCTAATGGTTTAGCAGGTAACAAGTGTCTGAATGGTGGAACCACAAATGTAGGAAATGGAATCATCCTTCCGGAAACCGATATGGACTATACCAACCGAATCAAGGACTGCGCCATAGATATCGGTGCCTATGAGGCTGATAATACTACCAATATCGCACCACAGGAAAAGACAAACAGCGCAGGTATTATAGATTACATTTATTATGTAACCCAAAACGGATGGGGAAACAGAAGTGGAGACAGTCCGGAAAACGCTGCCTGTGCTGACAAGCTGCAGGATGTGCTGACTGCTGCCGGAAAGAAATTTAATTCAACAAGTCAGAGCAAGGTGTATGTAAAAGTGGCAGGCTATCAGGCTGATGAAACCGGAAAGCGCTTTACTTATCATGCCAATACGCTGGCAGACCCTAGCGATCCGCAGAGCTATACCTTCCTGATACCTAACGGAGTATGTCTGATGGGTGGTTACTATGAAGGTGACCAGGAAGGAGGTAAGCTGAAAGATAGAACCGCCAATTGGGATAATGACAAACGCGACTGTATCAGCACTTACCAGACGGTATTAAGCGCGAAGACTGAAGTAAAAGAAGGTTCTGCCGTTAACCAGGAGGTGAACGGCTACCACACCGTGTGCTTCGGCAAATGGCCTATGGGCGACTATGACGACTACAACACTTCTGCCCTGTCAGACAATACCATCATAGATGGCTGTCGCCTGATAGACGGCAAGGCAAGCGACAAGTCGGGCTTCAAGAGTATGGGTGGTGCAGCCATTGTACCAAGAATGGCACATGTACGCAACTGTGAAATTTCCGACTGTCAGGCTACCCAAGGCGGTGCTCTCATGTTGCTGAAGGGTAGCATCGTAAGCGGTAGTGTCATCGTAAGAAACAAGGCACAGAAAGGTGGCGCCATCTATGCGCTCCGTTCCAACGATAAGAACGAAGACACCAAGAACTACCATGCCTACGTCATCTCATGCACCATCGCCAGCAACGAAGCAAACATCGGTGGCGGAATCTACCAGGAGGAGAACTCTCTGATTGGCAGCAACTCCGTGATATGGGGAAATACGGCTGAGACCGACAACAACATCAGCGGTGATGTGAACTATCAGTCTCACGACTTTCTGCAGGGAATCGGAAAATATTCGGAAGAATTATTCTATCCATACAACTATTGTTTCGTAGAGAAGATGGCGTTGCCAGCCAACAGAATGAACACGGAGATGACCAGCGACCTGGACAATTACTTCAATGACAACAAAATCTTCAAGCCTCGTGCCTATTCACCATTGATTGGCAACGGAGTTGAGAAAGAATACGTCAATGCATGGAAGAATTATGGTATCAGCAGCTACGACATTACCGGTAAGGAAAGAAACATGACCAAGCAACAGACAGCAGGTGCATACACATCTGATCTGCCTGCGTTTGATAATACCAAGCTTCTGAAGCGCCTGTTCGTTTCTCAGACAGGTGGTGAGATTGTAACAGAAGAAGAGAAGGCAAAGTATTATGGCCGCTCCTTCCTGACTCCTTTCAACAGTCTCGAAGCAGCCCTCGATTACATCAATGAGGCACGAGAAAAGAATGTGGCAAATGATAAAACCCACTTCGAGATTCTGATGACAGGTGGAACCTACAAGCCGAGCAAGATGCGACAGAATAAAGACCTTTCGCCAGAGCAAAACACGATAGACCGCCGCTTGCAGAGCTTCACCATCCCTGTGAACGTAGATATCTTCGGCAGTTTCTCGAAAGATGACCTGTATTCTTCTACTCCTGTTGATCCTGCTACGGGAAAAGAAACTGGAGATAAGTTTACAAGCCTTGGAGGTAAGACTTTGACTCCAGATGGAGACATCAAAGTCATCTTGGCTAACCGCAACTCCAACTACATGACCGACAACAACAAGAACGGATTGATAGAGCCATGGGAGTTCCAGAATCCTACGATTCTTTCCGGTGACATCAAGGCATCGGAAAAGGAACGTAATGTATATCATGTAGTCTACAGCAATGCGGGCTCCACGGGTGCTTCGGCTACCTTGAACAATGATGTCGTATTAGACGGTATTACCATCATGAATGGTGAGACCACGACAAAACTGAAGACTGAAGAAGGAGGAACTAACGAAGTTGCCGAGATTGGTCGAGGAGGCGGTATCTACACCAACCGCGTGAACTATACATTGAACCGTTGCCGACTGATCAAGAATTCCGGTCTGCATGGCGGAGCTGTCTATGTAAACAATGCAAGTCTAGACATCATCGGCAGTACAATCAGCGGTAACAGTAACGTATCAGAAAAGGCTAGTCAGGATGAAGTCACCGAACCAGGTAAGGGTGGAGCCATCTATCTCTATCTCACAAAATCGGATAATGGAAACCTGCATATCGTCAACTCGCTCCTAGCCAACAATGATGTAACTTGTGGCAGATATACGGGCACACAAAATTCACAAGGCGGTGCCATCTACATCCGTAGAGCAAACGATGCCGGCAGTATGGCTGCGGACTATCAGGATGCCTACATCGTAAACAGCCTCATCGTGAACAACAAGGCAAAGCAAGATGGAGCCATCCATGTGGAGAACGAAGTGACAAGCGGTACGATTACACCTATATTATATAATACCGCCATTTGGGGTAATGAATCAACAGATAATAGTGTGCTCCTCAGAAGAGAGCACATGCGCAACTGCGCCTGGGATGAATTACCTGCTTCTACTGCAAAGGATGGTAACATCAAGCTGAGCAAGGAGAACATCGCATCGGATGGTCCACGCTTCACAGCGCCTACAACGACAAAGGGTTACGAAGGTTATACACAGGATGCCAAGTGGAATCCACAGGCTATCTCTGTGCTTACAGATGCAGGAGATGGAAGCAAGGATGCAGACGATAAAAACGAGACTGGTAAATATCAGAAATGGTGGAGTATGCACAATAATCGCCTTAAGGAATATGGTTATCGATCTGAGTATATCCGTTCTGCTAACAGCAGTAAGGAATACTACAGATACGTTGGTCCGAAAGACGAGAAAGGTGTAGTGAGAGAAAAACCTATCGATATCGGTATGTATGAATTCCAGTATGTATTCAAGTTTACAGACTTAGAAAAGGTTTATATCGGAACGGAAGAGAAAGGAAATGGCGATGGTAGCAGTTGGGATAATCAAAGCACCGACCTTCGTGGTGCTATCATTGCCATGGCTAACCCTTCAGGCAACGTAGCTGCTGGTACTACAACCAACAACAACAGAAAGGTGTTTGTACGCGGAGGTACCTATTATTCGCCAACCTACTCTAGCGGCGACGCCTTCTCTCTCATTGTGAACAATGACGAAAAGGCAAAGTATATAACATCGATTGAACTTGTGGGTGGTTGTACAGGCAAGAATGCTGACGGAACAGAGGTGCAAGACTTTAGCAAACCTTCGGTACTCATTGAGAACCCAGCCAAGGCGGGCGAAACCAAAAACTTGCTCAATATCGTAACGAATGGTAAGCCGGTAACTATTTCCGGTTTCACATTCCAGAACCAGAGTGGTGTGGGAGTAAATGCGATGGTTAATAAAGATCAAGCCGAAACGGGAGAAGGAATGAAGCTCCATCATTGTGCCTTTAGAAAGAATAACGGAACCGGAATGGTGGTAAACAACCGAAAAGAATGTGGCATAAACATGTGGAATGTACTGTTTGCAGATGGAAACGGAAATGGTCTTACTATGTACGGTTCCCAAAAAGTAGACATAACAAACGCCACGTTTGTCTGCAATAAAGACACAGCTGTTTCAGGAACCCAAAGTGTCTATAATTCTGTCGCATGGAAGAATAAATATCCAAATTTGAATACAGTTAACAAAAATGTCGTGATAGATAATTCTATCGAGAATGATGATGTGCTAAATGGTCCGAACTTCGTTGATCCAAAGAACGGCGACTATAGAATTCGACCAAGCTTCATGTTACTAAATCAAGGAGACAATGACAAATATCAGCAAAATGTAGGCTTAGCAAAAATATATAAAGATAAAAGCAATACTGAATATGACTATGCTAAGATGTTTGCCTCAGAAAAGGACTTAGGTAATACTGCCCGTCTGATTGGCGACAACATAGATATCGGCGCATACGAGTGCGACACGAAGATGATTCAGATTATCTATGTTAAAGAAAGTTCTGCTGTTGCAGGAACAGGTGAAAGCTGGTATAACCCAACCAACGACCTGCAAGGCGCCATCAACCTGGCTGAGCTTTATGCCAACAAGAATTCTGGTAAATATGGCTACGTCTTCGTAGATAGAAATCTGAAGGCTGATAACGTGAACATCAGCATGCCAGGCGTCAAGATGTTTGGTTCGATGCGCGAAGAAAAAAGTTCTAAAACAGAACCAGAAGCTATCGTAAAGGAGCTCCTTACTCAGAGAAAAGGAATCATTGAGTCTGCCAGTCAATCTACCATCAATGGGCTGACACTCAACAGCGGAACTACAGATACCAGAATGTGTATTGTAGATGGTTTCAAGGTTTCGGGCAACGTCAGTCTCCAAGGCAACAGCATGCTCTCTACCTCTATCCTCGATGCAAATGCAAAGGTAACAGGCGATGCAAGTGGTTTGCTCTATAACAGTCTGGCGTTAGGAACCGTGGAGGATGTGAAGGCCGTCAATGTAACAGCTTCCGGCGAATTACCATCAACAAATGGTAGTGGAGCCAACAGATCATCTGTAAACACCTATAATAAATATGTGAAAGATGATTATTGGAAGTATCAGCTTGACGAAACATCTGGCGACATCAACGCTAACACAGACGCAAGCAAAACCCAAGAATGCATCGACATGGTGATGCACAACCATGACCTTGCCGGCAACAAGCGCATCAGCGACAAGGTAGACAACGGATGTTTCGAGACATGGTATCTGACAAGCGATGCAGAAGCAAAGGAGACAGATTACCCTCATGGCAAATCCGTGGTCTATGTCATGGCAGAAGACAAGGAGCTGAAACTCGACAATGGCTTCTATAAAGAGACGAATCCGTTCAGCCCAGGCTTCCTACTCTTGAAGCACCACGCTGGTTTAAGAGGCAACAACAGTTATGTAAACCTCACCAACTTTGCCGTGGAAAGAAACCTGAAGGCAGGAACCAACTTCTTCTCCATGCCATTCAAGGCTACCAATATGGAGGTTGAGGGCACAAATAATCCTGCTGACGGTAGCGTAATCGCCTACTACTATAATGCTGCAACCCGTGCCAAATACGACTATAAGTTCGACCAAAGCGAGAGTAAAGCATGGGTAAGAGGTGTGGATAACCAGCGAAACTTTACCGCAGGTTTCAGAATGGATACTAATGGCAACAAGACCGTTCGCTTCTATGGAATCAGTTACACTGAGAAAGATGGTAGGACCAACAGGAGTCTGCTAGATAAGATTACCCTGGTACAGAACAATAACCAGCAGCCATGGTCAGACAGTAATGGCGGCGGTTTGAAGTTCACCCACAAGGAGAACATGGGCTGGAACCTCTTCGGTTCTCCTTATCTCTGCGCCATGAACTATAGCGATATGGAATATGGCAGAGTCATCTACCAATGCGAAGAAAACGGCAGCTACAAGGCTATCAATACCTATGATTCAGACACGGGTGTTTCAACGAATGGCTACATCCCGGCAATGGATGCCGTGTTTACGCAGACTGCCACTCTGGATAATTCAGAAAGCGTGATAGTAGGACATTCGGAAGCAAGGGCAGCAACAGCCTATCAAACAACCCGAGCCCTCGACATCGCCATCACACAGAGCAACAGAAACAGCAGAGCCGGCAACAGCACTTCTGTAGATGACCAACTCCAGTTGAATACAGTTCCTGCCTACGAAGCAAAAAGCGACTTTGATATGGGAAGCGATGGAGTGAAATGGATGACGAACCAGAATGCTCAGATCTATGCTATGCGCAATGGTGGACGCTACTCTCTACTCTCTGCGGTCAGCATTGATGCAGAACAGACCATCGGAGTCAGTCTGCCGGAAACCGGTGAATACAACATCAGCATCCCTGAAGATTGCGACGCCAGCGAATATGAAACCGTCTGGCTGAAGGACAAGGAAACCGGCAAGGCGGTAGATCTGAAGGATGGCAGTTATCCATTCTATGCTGCCCAAACAGGTGAGATGAACAATCGCTTCAATATCAGTTTCAACCGCAAGGAGACTGACATGAAGTCAGACATCACCATTGTTCCTAGCGGCAACTATCATATCCAGATAAAGGGTCTGAAACAGAACGACATCATCAGAATATACGGAACCTCAGGTGTCCTGGCGCTTCAGAAACAGGCAAAATCTGATACAGAACAGCTTCGCTCACCAGTAAATGGAACTGTAGCCGTAGAGGTAACGCGAGGCGGAAAACAGATAGCCGTAAAGAAGATAGCCCTTAAATAAAGGAATGAATGACGTAAAATTACGGAATAAATGTTAATAAAG
>ERZ779855.1176-NODE-1176-length-18450-cov-7.493232_pt1 | contig 18450 bp, 24 predicted proteins | sample MGYA00511370_ERZ779855 | MGnify/ENA primary metagenome ERZ779855 (study PRJEB29588, sample SAMEA1967319) | human gut metagenome | biome: human gut; feature: human-associated habitat; material: faeces | place: Denmark | collected 2008/2010 ...
CGCCGCGGGGGTCGGTGTATATAAGCGGCAATGGGCCGGCTGATGCCGCGGGGGTCGGTGTATATAAGCGGCAATGGGCCGGCTGACGCCGCGCTGGTCGCTGCGTTTTCGTCGAATGTCGTTGACAAGTGGCGCTTTCTGGTGGTATACTACCACTGTTAAGTGAATAGGGTCCGGTGAAGTCGTGCGGCTGCCCGCTGCAAAGGCCAGGTCTGGTCAGGCGGCAGCCTAAAAGGAAATGGGTCAAAACCCACCGCGAACGGCACTGTGAGCGCAAGGATGCACCGAAACAGCGAGAGCTGTGTGACGAAAGTCAGCCATTGGGCGTGAGCCTGAGAAGGTAAGCGGCAGACGGGGAGCGAGAGCTCCGCGGCGCGAGGCAGAAGAATTGCACGTCGGAGGACCAGGCACAGCGGGCGTTTTCTCCGTGTGGCACCACAGGAAGGACCACGCTGTTTTTGCGATGCAGAAACGGCGTTTTTTCTTACCAAAAACGCACCGCCTATCCCTGCAGAGGGATGGGCATTTCTGTTGCGGTCAAGTCGGGGCGGCGTCAGCCGTCTGCTTTCCATAGAGCGGGAGGGGTTTGCCGACCCCTTCCGCCCGTCTTTTTTCATGGCGAGCAGAGAGAACTGGGCGTATGATGCACAGGCGGAAACGATCCTGGCTTCCAGTGCTGTGCGTGCTGTTGGCGGCACGCACCGCCTGCACATGGAGGCGGAATTCACCCCGCTGTACGACAGCTGCTGCATCTTGCGCCGAAACCTGTTGCGTTCCGGCGTGTCCGTCTGGTATAATCATGGTATCATTCTGCAAGGAGGTCGACCCATGCGAGATCTGAAGAACACCTGCCGCGTGGCGGTGGTGCAGGCCACCCCTGTGATGTTCCGCAAGGACAAATGTCTTGAGAAGGCCCTGCGGCTCATCGACGAGGCCGCCGGCGAGGGCGCGGAGCTCATTGTCTTTCCGGAGCTGTTCATCCCCGGCTACCCCTACGGCATGACCTTCGGCTTCACCGTGGGCAGCCGCAAGGCCGTGGGCCGCGAGGACTGGAAGATGTACTACGACAACTCCCTGCTGGCCGACGGGCCGGAGATGCGTAAGCTCCTCCGCCGCGCCAGGGAGCTGGGCGTCTATATCAGTATGGGCTATTCCGAGCGCGACGCCGTCACCGGTACGCTGTATAACGCTAACATGATGATCTCCCCGGAGGGCGAGGCCCTGAACCACCGCAAGCTCAAGCCCACCGGCAGCGAGCGCGTGGTCTGGGGCGATGCAGACCGGGATTACTTCCCTGTGATGGACACGCCCTGGGGCCCCATGGGCAATCTCATCTGCTGGGAGAGCTATATGCCCCTGGCCCGGGTGGCGCTGTACCAGAAGGGGATATCCCTGTACATCTCCCCCAATACCAACGACAATCCGGAGTGGCAGGACACCATCCGCCACATTGCCATCGAGGGTCACTGCTACTTCATCAACGCCGATCTGGTCTTCCGCCGCAGCGACTATCCCCAGACCGTCAGCGGCACCGCCGAGATCGCGGCCCTGCCGGACATCGCCTGCCGGGGCGGCAGCTGCGTCATCGACCCCTTCGGCCACGAGGCCTCCGTCACCGTCTGGGACAAGGAGGACATCATCTACGCCGACCTGGATATGCAGAAGGTCCCCGCCAGCCGTATGGAGCTGGACTGCGTGGGCCACTACGCCCGTCCCGACGTGCTGGAGCTGCGCGTCAACGAGAAATAAAAAGAAAACGCCCTCCTGCCGGGAGGGCGTTTTTGCGTTACAGCTCTCGCACGACGCGCTCTACCAGCGCGCAGAGCTTCTGGCTGCTCTCGTTGGCGATACGCAGCACCTCCTGATGGGAGTGCTTCTCCCTGGCGATGCCGGTGGCCATGTTGGTGATGCAGGCGATGCCCAGCACCGCCATGCCCAGATAGTTGGCGGCGATGACCTCCGGTACGGTGGACATACCGATGGCGTCAGCGCCCAGGTGCTCATAGGCCCGTATCTCCGCTGCCGTCTCATAGCACGGACCGGGGAAGATAGCGTACACACCCTCCTTGCACGCGAAGCCCAGCGCCTCGGCGGCCTGATGGGCCTTCTCCCGCAGGCGGTGGGGATAGGCCTCCGTCATATCCGGGAAGCGGGGGCCGAAGCGCTCGTCGTTGGGACCGATGAGGGAGTTGGCGCCCAGCATATTGATGTGGTCCGACAGCAGCATCAGGTCCCCGGGGACAAACGTCCGGTTGATGCCGCCGCAGGCGTTGGTGACGATGAGGGTCTTTACCCCCAGCAGCGCCAGCACATACACCGGATAGGTGACCTCCTTCATGCTGAAGCCCTCGTAGTAGTGAAACCGCCCCTGAAGCGCCGCCGCCACCTGACTGCCCAGCCGCCCGATGACCAGATTGCCCGCGTGGCCCGCCACGGTGGAGCAGGGGAAGTGGGGGATATCCCCGTAGGGGATGACGGTCTTGTCCGTCATGGCGTCCACCAGACCACCCAGCCCGCTGCCCAGAATGATGCCCACTGTGGGTGTCTGGGGGATGTGCGCCCGGATGTATGCGGCGGAGGCGCTGACCTTATCGTAAAACTGTTCCATAAACTGTCCTCCTGCATGGGATGTTGTGCCTATTGTATCACGGCGGACGGCACTGCGCCAGAGAAATCGCATATTTTGTGAACAAATATCATGACTTCTGTGAACATTAGCACTCTCCTATTGACAGTGCTAAAATCGGCGTTATAATAAAGCCGAACCTTGAGGGAGGGAAACGGAAGCAAACCTCCGAGGGGTGATGAAATGTATACAAATCAGTGGCAGCAGCCCCTGTGCTGCGGCGGATGGCCGCAGCGCCCGGGCAGTGTTTCGAATGGAGGAATGACATATGTTGCCCAGCATTTTTGGTGAGAATTTGTTTGATGATTTCTTTGGCGATCCCTTCGGCATGATGCCCCGCGGCCGTGACCCGCTGTACGGCAAGCACGCCAAGAACCTGATGCGTACCGATGTCCGCGAGACGGAGGATACCTATGAGCTGGACGTGGATCTGCCGGGCTTCAAGAAGGATGAGGTCACGCTGGAGCTGAAGGACGGCGTGCTGACCATCCAGGCGGTCAAGGGCCTGGACAAGGATGAGACGGATAAGAAGGGCAAGTACATCCGTCAGGAGCGCTACGCCGGCGCGTGCAGCCGCAGTTTCTATGTGGGCGATGCGGTAGAGCCTGAGGACGTCAGCGCCAAGTTTGAGGATGGCATCCTGACCATCTCCGTGCCCAAGAATGTGAAGAAGCAGCTGCCCAAGAACAGCGCCATCTCCATTCAGTAACAGGAGCGAAACGCCCCGGCGCCGAAAGGCGCCGGGGCGTTTTTGCATGGCAGGGGAGGGGGGATATTTTTCTTGCCTTCCCCCGCTATATGCGCTATACTGAGCCCAACCTGACCCATAGGAGGATGTACATGGACCCGATTTTTGATATTGAATTGCAGGACTGCCCCATCTGCCGCGGCGTGGGTGCCATGCAGGATGAGCAGGGCTGGTCTGTCTCCGTGGCCTGCATGGACTGCGGGGCCGAGACGGCGCACGCCGAGTACCGCACGCCCGAGGAACGTCTGGAGTCCGCGCGCCGCGTGGCGCTGCTGTGGAACATGGGCAAGGTCGTGCATACCGGCGCCAGCGATTGAACGGCTGCACATGACATGAAAGGGCCGCCCCGAACGGGGCGGCCCTTTTCCGCTTATTGTGCTACCGGAGCGTCCAGCCAGTAGATGACGTAACATTCCTGCATCTCTCCCATATAGAAGAAAATGTTTTCGCCCATCTCGATGTGCTCGCCGAAGGTCAGATCAGGCACGAACAGCCGTCCGCTGGTGCGCTTGGGCCCCTTGATGGTAAAGCCCTCCGCTGTGGGGTGCTGCCGCAGCTCGTTGGCCGCTTCCTCCAGTCCGGGGAAGTGCAGCGTCTGTTCCAGCTCTGCCAGCTGTGTCGCGCCGTTGATATAGACCAGGTGATTTTCGTCCTTGAACCAGTTGATACGCATGATACGTCCTCCTTGGTGGTGATGGGTGTAGTATAGCACGGCATATGAAATTTGTCACGCTATTGGAAAACGGCAGGTGCGCGGATTGCACACCTGCCGTTTTTTGGTTATCCTGTTGCGCAGACGGCACAGCTTTTTTCGTAAATCAGCATCATTTAGGAAACCTGCGCCGCTGCGCCTTGCCGCACAGCGGCTTTTTCTTTGTCTGACGGAATTTCTGACGGCGCAAAGTCCCCACTGCAAATCGGCAGGAAGCAGATGCTCTGTACCGCCTGCTGCTTGTGGCGAAGAGAAACATGGACATAGGTTTGCAGCGTGATCCGCACGTTACTGTGCCCCAGCATTTCGCTGACGCTCTTGACATCCACGTACTGCTCGATGCAGCGTGTGGCGTAGGTATGCCGCAAAGCATGGAAATTTCGATACGGCACGCCTGCCCGCTTCAAAAGCGACTTATATCGGTTCTGCATAGTACGCGGTTCCAGCGGATCGCCGGAGCTTGTCAGCAGGCAGAAACTGCCCGCGTTCTCGGGTCTGTGCGCTGCCAGCAGGGACAGGATATCAGTTGGCAGCGGTATTCTCCGCAGCGACGATTCGCTCTTGGGCGGCTGCACAATGAGTCTTGTGCAGTCTTTCTCATAGATCCGCTGTACCTCCCGCTCCACCCGCAGAAAGCCCGCATGGAGGTCGATATCCGACCATCGCAGCGCACACAACTCTCCCAGACGAAGGCCGCTGTTCAGCGTCAGTAGAACGCCAAGACCGGTCAGGTCAGGCTCGTTTACGATATGATGCGCCAGCCGCAGGATCTCCGGCTCGGTGAATATCTCCACCTGCCGCTTCCTGTACGCCGGCAGTTCGGCGTTCAGGCCCGTGCAGAAGCACCCCCGCTTGGCCGCCATCCGCAGAATGGCTCGCAGCAGTACGCCAACATCCCGTGTACTTTTGGCCGACAGGCCCTGCTCCTGGAGCTTCCGGTAAAAATCCGCTACCCACTGCTCCGTCAGCGCATACAGCGGCGCAGCGCCCAGCTGCGGCTGGATATACTGCCGTACCACATACCGATACCGGCTGACAGTAGACTCCTTCAGCTTTCGCTCTCGCTCCGCGAAAAACAGATCCACGGCTTCCGGCAGTGTCATGTTATTGCCGGGCGTGATCTCGCGGGGCAGCTCCCGCAGGCACTGTCGCCGCTTTTCCCGGCAAGCGCTGTAAGTGGCGGCGTAGACGTAGCCGTACTGCGCCCGTCCCTCCGGCGTCCGACCTCGGATATAGCGGCCCTCCCAACGGCCATCTCCGCGCTTATAGATGTTCTCCCCTCTGCGTGCCATTTCTTACTCCTCCTGACGCGATTTTTGACGGCGAACACCCTTTTTATCATCCAGCATCGCGGAAAGGCTCGGCGGATATACCTCCCGTTTCGGTCTCCAGCGACTGTTTTCGTCCGGGCAACGATGTCATACTTGACTTCCCGTGCCGCAAATGCTATTGTTTTACCATAGCCGGTGGCGAAAAATGCTTTCCTGAATGATGCTGATTTACGAAGGATGTCGCTCCATTTGGCTGAGTTTATTATGCCCAGGAGGGACATAAAAATGCCACAGGTCAACGGGGATAACCTACTGCACCAGCAGATCGTCAAACGCACCATCGAGGCCCTGCAAGCGCAGGACGAGGCTTTTGCGATAGAATATGAAACCGCCAGCGACGCCGACCTCATCGCCTATGTACGTCAGTGCGTCGATGTGTCCTATACGCCCGCACCCTGCGAGGTCGTGGGTGGTGCGTACATTGCCCAACGCTTCGGCAACTGGTCTGCGGCACTGAAAGCTGCGGGGCTGCCCTCGCAGTACAAGCCGCCGCGGGAGCATCACTATCCCCGCTACGAGCAGGAGTACCAGCGGCAGGAGGTGCAGCTCTTGCAGGAACGAAAAGCGAAACGGCAGGCCAAGGCCGATCTCGTCGCTCAACGCAAGAACCGCGACAAGGCCCGTGCCGCTGCCAACGCCGCGAAGAAGAATGAGAAAAAATGACGGGTGTATCCACGGATACACCCGTCATTTTTCGTTGTCACTTAGTGAGCAGACCGCCCACCAACACAAAGTAGTCCGGCGCTTTGCCATCCCTGCCCCACAGCATGGGCAGGTGGAAGTAGTGCTGCAAACAGCCCTCCACATCGCCGCCCAGCGCCTCGATGGAGTAGCGCAGCAGCTCCGGTCTGCCGCAGGGATGTCCCTGTACCTTTTTGCACGTCTCGCACTGGTCGCAGGTACCCGCCAGCAGCATCTGACTCTCCGGCGTTTCCTGCTCCCACCGCTGGAGCTTCTGCCGGTATAGACGCTTTTCCTGCTTCAGCGCCGCCACTGCCACGTCCAGAGGCTGCTCCGGCGTATCCGCCTGCAAGATGCGGGCATACAGCCGTAGTCCCCTGTAGCTCTGCCAAATGGTCATGGGGTCAAAATCGAAAGGCGGGCACGTCCAGCGGGTATTGTAGCTGCCGCACTGCTGGCAGAAGGGCAGGAACTTCTCCACATGGACAAAGTGCGTCACGAAATCCTCTGCACTTGTTTCCACCGTCATTTCACGGATATGGTATTGGAACGCCATCTCAGACACCTCCTCGGCTCGATGCCGACAGTATAGCACACGGCAGGGGTTTATCGCGTCATAGGATCAATTTCATTGCACCCGTCTTGCCAGTGTCTGCGTATGCAGAAGGGCATCCATCAGCATCCGCCCGTCCTCGCGGTCGCTCCACCAATATGGACGGAGGAACAACAGCGCATTCTCCAGCCAAACATAATCGTCCCTGGTCAGCACACGGCTTTGAAGTCCCTCGCTGATCCGGGTATATGATTCTCTGACCTTTTCACTGGCGTGTTCCCGCACCAGGTAGGCGTTGAGCAGACCAGTAATTACAGATACTTCTTCGTCGGTATAGAACATGACTATCCTCCCTGTAGACAAACACACAGGCCAGAGTATAGCACATTTACTCTGCGTCTACAAGAAGTCTTGTCTCATTCTTTCCTCTGTCTTAATACCTCCGATAGAGTGAGTCCTTCTGGGTACGCCATGATGACGCTACCCTTATGACAGCTTAAGAGCGCACCTCCCCCTTGGCGGGAGGTGCGCTCTTTTCCCCTTCACTTGACGCGGTACAGATTACTGGTCAGGCTGCCGTTGGGACGGCGGCGATGGGTGCGCTCCAAAAATCCGTGACGTTCCAAATCTGTCAACGCCCGCTGCACGGTACGGCGGGACAGCTTCAGATCCTCCGCTATTCTGCGGACGCTGGGCCAGCAGGTGTCTCCGGCGTTGGAGCGATCCTTCAGGTACATATAGACCGTCCTGGCGCGGTGAGACAGCTCCTGATCTGCATAGATGCTTCCGAAGTAGCTCATGGCTTCACGTCCTCGCTGTAGAGCCCCATGGCCGAACGGGGCGTTCTCCTCTGTGTGGTCGCTGCCTGCTGTGTCTGTGCAGGCTGGTCACTTCTCCTGCTGTATTTCTTGCCGATACTGAGTAACAGTTCCTGACGGCTGGCGTATGCCACAGGCCGCGCCGCGTGTTCTGGGGTAGCATACGGCTCACCAAAAGTAATGCCCCAATCGAGGAACAGCCGCAGCTTCGTCTGCATGGGGTGCGTACCTGTTTTCATCACCACAAAGCTGCCCTTGGGGATGGATTTCAGCTCGTCCGGCGTCATCAGCGGACGCTCCATCATCTGTAAACTCTGGCTGGGATCGTTCTTGCCACGGCTGACAGAGCCGCTCAGTACTGTGCGGCTGCCCATTGCTTTCGAGAGTTTCTCCGCCGTTTGGCTGTTAGGCGCAAAACCGCCAAAGATAGTGTCCTGACAGTTGTCTGTCAATATTTCTGCGCCTTCTCTGCCGTAATTCTTCTCCAACTGCGCCAGCGATTGGATGATGGGTACCAGTGTGATACCTCGGGAACGTCCCGCACTGAACAATGCCTCCACATCGAAGGCAGGCATGGTGCCAAACTCATCACAGTAGAAAAGGACACGATTTGGCAAGCGTCCGCTGCCTTTTTCCGCCAGCTCAAACAGCTCTTTGGACAAATTCTGTATCATAAGTCCTGCCATAAAATTCTTCGTGCGGTCCTCCTCCGGAAGTATAAGGAAGAGGGCAGTCTTTTCTTTGGCAAATTTCTCCGCATCTATATGGTTGTCGAAACAAATCACCTGCTCCAACGCGATATCCATAAACGTATTCATCTGCGCCAGCGCTGTGGACATGGCGGAAGCCGTTGCCTGATCTGATGATTCCAAAGCGGACGAAGCCAGATTTCGCGCTCTGTGGTGAGCGGGCAGCATATCCATCAGTTGCTTGAAATAGCTTTGTCCCCGCACACCGGAGGGCGCCAGAAGCTGCTGGATTAGAATAAACACCGACACCAGGTGCCGCCGCTCTGTGGGGTGATCCTTGTCCGGTGGCAGGAACTCTGCCAGCAGCAGAAGCACCGAGGCCACCACACCCTCGGCGGCTTTATAAAAATAGTCATTCTGGCCTCGGCTCTCCTCGCCTTTCGGTGAGATGATACTGTGCGCCAGAATATTGATCAGATTCTCTGCTTTGCCATATGCCTCAATGCTGTGCTCACGGAGCGCTTTGTCCATATAGCGATTGATAAGCGTCATCAGGTTGTAGCCATCCGAGCGTGTGGGATTGCGCAGATCCACTACAGAAACATGATAGCCATAGTATTTCTCCGCCACTGCGCCGTAGTTGCGGGCGAGGTCACCCTTGGTATCCAGTGCCAGGAAGCTCATACCGCTGGCGCAGGCATATTCCAAGTTTGGGTACAAAAAGTACGCTGTCTTACCCACGCCGGATGCGCCGATCATAAGACAATGCACATCGTCCTTGTCCACCAGCGCGGTGATGCCGTGCTTGCCGCTGATACTGCCCAGCACCAGTCCCTGCGCTTCAGGCAGATTTTTGCCTGCCCGCCAGTCCGGCACTTGGAAGGGGACGAGGGCGTAGGTCTTGCGGATCTCCGTATCGGTAGCCCACCGCGCCGTGCCGTGCTGCCCGTCGCCCACGGTCTTGGACTTGATGTTATTCAGTGTGTAGCGGTCACCCAGCAGCGACAGCGTAACGATGACCGCCACCATGACACCCGCCGCCGCAAAGAGTATCCAGAGGTTATCCATGGCCACCTCGCTTCGCCCGCAGGTCATCGTTCCAGTCCTTTCCCTGCGGACGCAGACGCTCCACGTCCACATCCATCTCCTCCAGCACTTCCATCATGCTTTCACAGGCGTCCTCGCCCGCCTCGTCATTGTCGAGGCAGAGATATACCATATTCAACTTCGGATTCTGCCGCAGCCTCTCCAACACCGGCTGGACAGACGTACCGCAGCAGGCCACATAGCTATGCTCCAGCCACCCCGCCGGATAGAGCGTGATGTGGGACAGCAGATCGATGGGTGCTTCAAAGACATAGAGGGAACAGTCCGTGCCATCCTTGTGGAAGCTGTGTTTTGCCTCGCTGCCCTCCACATTGATACGGAACACCTTGCCCTGACTGTTGGTGCTACGAAGATGGGCGTGCTTGGCCTCGCCGTGTTTATCCTTGCCCACGAACACACAGTTGTGGTGCAGGGCGTCCTCGTAGAGCAGCTTCTCCCGCACGAACTCCGTGACCACATCCCGGTCGATGCGCCGGTGGGTGGTCAGGTAGGCGTAGAGCCGCCGCATATTGAGATAGGCCTCCGGCAGCGCGAAGGGCTTCGGCTCTCTCGACTCCGGCTCTTTCTTGACGATGGGGATGATGCCCTGGCCGTCCCGCCCCAGCAGCATAGTCACCGCTTCGGGATAGGTCTTGTCGTAGAACGCCATGACGAAGCCGACCGCCCCGCCGCCTCGCCGGGTGGCATGGTCAAACCACTTGGCGCCGCGAACGGTGATGCTGTGGTCGCTGGCCAGACGATATTCCCGACCGGCCATGATGAGTTTTTCGCCCCGGTCACGAAGAAAAGACGGCAGGTCAACCTCGTTGGCCTGCCGTTTCTCCGCAGATGTGAAATATACAAATTTGCCCACGCTTCATACCTCCTATTGCATGGTGTTGTCGTTGACATGGTAGAGCTGCTCGTCCTCATGGTCGTCCCGCTTATGCCCCATGGCCATGCGTTTCTCCTGTAGCCGTCTGCGGCGCTTGGAGTCGATACGCAGCACAGGCGGGATGACCGGCATATTGCTGCGGAACATACGGCTCATGTGGTGGAACAGCTGCATGACCGCATTGGCTGTTAGAGCAGTTCTCGGCATTTCTGGCCGCGGCTGCTGCACTGTGGCCGGTGCTTCATCCAAAGGATTCTGCTGCTCATTCTTTTCTGCATCTGTACTCGTCTGTACCGGCGTAGGCTCACAGATCGTTTCCGCCTCACGGATGATGAAATTCTTGATGGCCCGGAACTCTTTCTGCTGTACCAGCGGCTGATGGGGTGGTATATTCCTCCCATAGTAACCGGCGATCTCGTCCTTCAGCCTCCACCACTGGCCATAGCAGGCCGCCACCTCCGGGAGCTGCGCCAGCCGTTCCATGATCTCGTCCACCTGCGTCTTGACCTCTTTTGGCAGATAGGCATAGACGTGCTTGCCGTCGACCTGTTCCAATGCGTGGGACAGTTCCCACAGCTTTTGTTCTATGACAGGATCGGCTGACTCGCTGCCTTCCAGCATCCTGATATATAGCAGCAGTGACTCTTTTGCGGTCTGGATGCTCTCCTTGTAGGCAGCATCCTTTTTGATGTAGAGTTCCGTCATCTCCTCATGGAATATGGCGTTTGTCATCCTGGAGCGCATGGTAGCGATACCTTCCCGCGTGAGATATCCCTTCTTCGGTTCAGTCGACCACACCATCATATGGACATGAGGATGATGCCCCTCGTCGTGGTACGCTGCGTACCAGCGGAGACCATCTGTCTGAATACGCATGGCCTCCGCAATAGTAGCGCTCTCCTGCTTCAGCAGATTCTGCCACGCGGCGGCTTTGTTGTAACCCAGGCGCTCCGCGTCCTCACGCCGCAGGGAGAAAATGAACGTCCACACTTTCCCATTGTGAGCTTCCAGATCGGCCTTCGCCGCCTTGAGGTCGGTGGTGTCCGCCTCGCTGAACAGACCATGACCGCCGTGCTTTTCGGCGCGGGGCCGCTGGGCGATGTAGGACATATAGCCGCTTTCGGACTCCACTTCGTGCAGATGCGTGTCCAGTGCGGTGGCAATAAAAGCAGACGCCGTACCTCGATTGGGTGTCTGCAGATAGTCGCTGTACTCGAATAATTCTTTCGCGTCCGGGAAGTCCTTCAGCAGTCTTTTGATGAACTGTTCCTGCTTTTTAGTCACGGGCTCCGTGCTTTGGATAATCTCCACACCGTCCCGCGTAGCAACGTATTCCATGTAGCCGGTCACTTTGCCCGCTTTGATGTAGCCGCTTTTTTGTATCAACCGCGCCATGCGTTACTCCTCCTGATGGAACAGCAGCACGTCCTTGAAGGAGATATTACCGTGGGTCGCCGCCACCTCGCGGACACTGCTGCCGCGCATCTTGCTGTACTCGTCGCGTGTCATGTCTACATCACCGCCCAGCAGGTGGTTGGTCATATTATGCTCTACCACCAGCTTGAACAGCAGCCTGCCCAGCCGGTCACCGAACACACCCAGCGTGCCCTCCAGCACTTCCCGCGTTGCATGAGGCAGGTATGCGCCTGTCTTATTTGCGTGAACATAGCCATCATAGAACCGTATCGCCTTTTCAACAAACTCACTTTGGCTGCCGCAGTTGTCCATATGGGCATCTATTTCTACCATCTTTTTTGCTTCGTCTGTGAGCCAAAATGCGTGCTTCCGCTTGTCTGTTGCCACTCTTATTCACCTCCCCGTAATAAGCTGTACGACCCCGCCGTTTTCCGCTGTCGTTCCTTGGATTTTAGTTCTTACGACCCCGCAAGCCTTCTTTTTTCGCTTTTTTGACCCCACAGAAAAGGCTTCGGAACTGCCCGCACTGCGGGCAGAAGTGAGGCTGGTGGGGCGTTTACGACCCCACCAGTTTCTCCTGCTACCGCTTTCGGCGCACCGAAAAGCGGGCAAAAACGTTGCAAATCTCCGGGGCCGCTATCCTTACCCTCCCGCGTTCCTGCGAGGCCACAAACCGGCCCACAGGGGCAAACACGGGGCTACATCTGTATCTGCGGAGACGGCCCCGGCTCCTCTTGAAGCTGCCGGGCGAAATCGTGCAGGCTCATGCCGTTTTGCTGCTGACAAAACGCCTCCATCTTCCGAGCCAGCACCTCCTGCTCGGCGGCATTCAGGTGATAGCTCCAATTCTCCTCTGTGCCATCTCCCTTGCAGAGGTTCAGCTCCAGCGTATCGCAAGGTCTGCCCTGCGCGATGTCATAGTTGGCGTAGATATTCAGCCAGTCATCATTCGCATCTGTACACACGAATGTGCCGAAGGCGGCATCCACATCGAATTCGGCCTGTACATAAAAGTTTAGCTTGCCGTTCTCCATCAGGATCTCATCACTGAACGAAAAATTCTGCGCGGTGAGATGCCCCGCCGATGTGAGTTCCTTCCCGTTCAGGTGATCCAGCAGCTTCCGCCACATCACGTCCTCGGACGCATATTGCTTCTGCACTGCGCGGTAGGCGGCTGTAGATACGTCACGCATCGCCCACGTTGTCCAACCGTCCATAATGTGAACGGCCGAAAACTCCTGCTTGTCAAAATCCAAATCAAACACGCCGGTGACTTTTCCGGTATTCTCCATACGGAGACGTATCAGGTTTTGATATTCCTCCGGCGTGATAGGCTGCGCCTGCGAATACAGAGAGATGAATTTGCCGGTGCTGTGGTCTGTATCCTTGAGGTATTTGCGGAGCGCCCTTGCGGCATCCAGCAGCTCCTCACTGGGCGAGGTCGTGAAACACCATGTCTGTCCGTTTTCCGTTACGCGGTATGCAGCGCAGGTAACAGCCGCATCGTCCTGTATTCCCATATCAATTGTCCTCCTTCGGTCTCACTTCGCTGATCTGCGCCTTGGGTGTGGCCGATTTTGCCGGTCGCTTGGGCCTTGCGGCAGGCGCGGTCTTACTATCCACATACTCTCGCACCGCTTCAGGCACCTCCGCTTCGTAGAGTTGTTGGAGCATTTCTGCCATGCGCCGCTGTACAGACGACCGCTGCTTGCGGAGCGCGAACTCCAGCGCATCCATCTTGGCCGCATCAAAATTGATGGTGATATTGGTTTCTTCCATTCGCTCCTCCTTACTCATAGCTGATATACGGGACCTCCAGCCAGTGCGTCCAGCCGCGACCTTCCAGCTGCGTCTTGACCACGCCGTACTTAGTACCCATGGCCTCAACGACTTCACCATTGCCGATATATACGCCGATGTGTCCGGACTTCCACACCGCCAGTCCCGGCGTGTCCGGCATAGTCTCGATCGTACCTTTGTGCGTGGTATTGAAGTACATCTCATTGGCACCGATGTCCGGCATACCATGTGTACCGTAGTCGATAGTCATAGTGTCGGTGGACAGCCAGCCATAGCCCTTGATGAGTCCCACGCAGTCGGCGGTGTGTCTGCCCAGCCAGTTGGCACGGATGAAGGCCGCATACTTCCCGACACCGTCCGGATACTGCGTCAGCTTATATTGCAGCAGTTCCGGTGTCAGAACTTGCCCATAGGTACCCCACACATAACCCCAGCCGGAGGTCCATGCGTTGGTGACGTAGGTCACAAGGTCGGCGGCGTTCTTCGTAGTCGGGTCGGTGAGCATGGATACATCCAGCTCGATTGGTGCGCTGCCGCCCGACTCATAATCACCGTTGAAGGTATCGCCGCCCATGCTGCCCATGACCATGGCGTAGATGTTCGCAGCATTGGAACGAGCCTCGTCAGACACCATGCAGCCACGCCAGGTGGAGAGCTTTTCGTAGACTTCTGCCATCGGAAGAGGTACGGTCACCTCGTATGTCTCCTCTACCAGTTCCTCCGTGCCGTCCTCCTGCGTCACCGTTACCATCCGTGTCCGTGTTTCCGTTTTGTAGAAGCAATCCACGAAGCGGTCTGCGGCAGCACGGGTCGGCGCGTTGTCGCCGAAGCAGAGGGCAAAGAAAACAGCCTTGACCTGTACGGGGTCAAGGTTGCCTTCCTCGGCTTTCTGATTGACATAGGCGGTGGCCGAATCCAGAAGGGAGAATGCCTCCTGCATCTCGGTGATATGTGTGCGGTATTCTTTGGGGACTTTGTCCGAAAATTCTGCGCCATAGAATGCCGCAGATACCACAGCGTTGTTGTGCTGGGATGCACCGTCACCGAAGCAGCACAGGAACGCCGCCAGTATGATAAGCGGCGACAGGATCAAGGCCAGCACCTTACCGGCTGTCCTGCGCCCATCCTCATTGGTCAGCACGGCTGCCGCCAGCCGCGCCAGTGCAGGTACTGCCATATATGATTTCCCTCCTCTACATCTGTATGGTCATATCTCCGTCCTGTTGTTCTTCATCGCGCTCATGTTCTTGGTACAGTTCATCCACCAGCGTGTAACACCCATCACATTCCTCATTCAGCATAAGTAGGGTGTCCTCTGCATCGGTCTCATCGTAGAATAGCAGCCGCGCTTCCTTGTCTCCAAGGCATAAACGGCCATCTGCACCCTCCGTGACGAATTGCCCCGACCATATCTCGATGATGGACGCGGTATAGTCGGTATCTCTCTCAAAGGGCATATCTGCTCACCGCCCTCCAGCCACGCCGAACAGCGCGGCCTTGTGGGGCGGCGCTTTCACCTCCAGATGATACCGTTCCATGCCGCACTTGAACAGGCACTCACCGCGGCGTGCGTGCTGGATGAGTTCGAACTCCGCCTCGTCCAGCTGCAGCATATCCATATAGAACCGCTTGCCGATAGAGCCGGGGTTGAACAGAAACTGGTGGGGCGGGATGGCGAACAGCGGCTTTGTCATTTCCCGCACACCCTCCTGGTCGAAGTCCTCCAAGTTCTGCGAGGCCATTATCAGGGTGGAATCCCGTTTGCGGACACGCTTCAGGCAGTTGCGAATGTACTCAATGGCCACGGGATTGGACAGCCACAGGTACAACTCGTCCAATGCCGCCACCGTGTTGCCTGCTGTCAGAAGCCTGTCCGACATATACGCCAGCACATTGAACAGCAGGGCGTTCCGCAGGCTCTTGGCCGCCGTCAGTACGCCGCCTACGCCGAATACCAGAAACCTGTCGTCCGAGATGTTGGTGTGCCCGTTGAAGAACGGCGCGTCCGCACCCACGCACAGGGAGTGCAGCCCCAGCAGCACCTCCTGCAGCAGCTCCCGCGTGTACAGGCTGCCGTTCCTGTAATTCACCAGTTCATTATTGATGAGCGCATACAGGTCAGAGAGAATGGGGTAGTCCTCCGGCATAAGCCGGCGGAAGTCAGTTTCCTCTGAGATGCCCCATTTTTTATACAGCGCGGACAGCATGATCTCAATGGTATCCAACTGCGGGTCGGAGAAGTCCTTGTAGGCACGAAAGAAGTCCTTTAAGAAGGAAATGTGCCGCGCCAGCAGTGTGGACTTGCGGAAAGCCCCCGGCGCGGACTCGTCCGCCTCCGTGTCCTCATTCCAGTACCGCACCTCCAGCACATTGATACGCTTCTCACCGGCCATCAGGTCGATAAAGCAGCCGCCCAACTTGCCGCACAGCTCCTCCAGCTCATGCTCGGCATCCAGCGAGATCACGGATTTCCCCGCCTCCAGCAGGTTGCAGATCAGCAGCTTCATAAGGTAGCTCTTGCCCTGTCCGCTGTTGCCGAGGATGAGGATATTGGCAGAGGTCTTATCGCTGTCGCGGCGGTCGAAATCCACCACGATGTTGCTTCCATATTTATCCTTGCCAATATAAAAGCCGTTGGGATCTGTTTTACCGGAGTAGTTGAATGGGTACAGGTTGGCCACGCTGCCGGCGGGCAGTACGCGTTCGAACTCCCGTCCAAGGGTGTTATAGCCTACGGGACTGGCGCAGTAAAAGCCCTGCTTCTGCCGCAGGAGCAGCTTGTCCACATTCAGCTTACAGCGCACCAACTCCGTCAGCACATCGGTCTGAAGCTGCCGCAGGTACTCCATGCTGTCCGCCGTCATCTCCAGATACACGGCGCAGTGGAGCAGCGGCTCATGCTCTCGGTGCATCTTATGCACCAGCTCCGCCACATCCCGCAGGTTGCTCTCGGCCTCCACTGCCTGCCGCAGCTTGTTAGGATCCGAGCCGTCCAGCTTGTTCTTCTTGTTGGCATTGTCGATGATCCTGTCCTCCTCGCCGGGGGACACCTGCCGGCAGTAGAGCCGCAGCGTTACGCCGCTTTTCTCGCCCAAGTGCCGCAGGATGGCCTGTGCCTCGGTGCTGGCCGGGTATTCCCGCAGCGCCCATACGCAGCGGTAGGTGCTGCCGAAGATGTAATGATCCACCTCGAACTTCACCACGCCCGGCGCGATGCTGTCCAGATAGGTGCGGATGAACACTTCACGCGGGGTGGGGGCTTTCTTATGAAACGGATTCTTCATGGGCATACCTCCGCTTCCGTAGTCAGCCACCGCGCTCCGTCCACAAGGTCGAATACCTCATGGGTGACATCCTGTTCAAAGTAGATGGCCAGCAGCTCCAGCAGCACCTGCCCCTCGGCACGCTGGACGGTAAAGCCGCTGTCGCGGAGCTGCTGCTCCACTGTAGTGAAGTTGATAGCACCATTCGTCTTTCTGCGCCGCAATACGAAGCAGAACTGCCGCGAGGAGGCCATCATGGTCTGCACATCGTCCAGATGCCGTCGGTCCTGTGCCAGCAGCGCACGGATGGCGGGGTTCTCCTCCCGCTCTATCCGCTGGCGGTAGAAAAGCCGATTGTCCTGAAAGGACTCTTTGGAATCCAGCGCCAGCATTTCTACTTCCGCCATGCCTTTCAACACACTCAGCAGCGCCGTCACTCGTTCGCGGACTCCGGCTTCCGGCAGCACGTTCAGGTTGGTGGGCTGCACAAAGTAAAATGACAGTTCACCGTCTGCCGTCTGTACGCTGCTGCCCGTTATGTTCTCGATGCCCACCAGCTGCCTGGTGGACTTTTTCTTTCTCATGTCTGCTCCCTCCATTCGTAATATTGCTGGTCGAAAAAGAAGAACGCCGCGGCGTAGCGCAGGAAATCCAGCATACTGACGCCGCCGTGCCGAATGCAGAGAAAGGCCAGCACCGCCGTGACCACCAGCGGGGCGATGCTGCCGACCTGCGTCAGTGCCAGCACTGACAGCAGCAGACCAATGCCGATGAACGCCACATCCCGCAGCGTCCACAGCCACAGCATAGGCCTCGCCGTCAGGTTTTCAGGGTATAGGTACATAGTGTTCCTCCAAAAGTAAAGCCGCAGGCACACGCCTGCGGCTCTGTATGTTCTTATTTTGCATCCCCCGCGTCGTTCAGCTCCCGTTCGATGAGGCCCAGGATGAAATCCTTTTGCTTCAGACCGTTCCTGGCGAGGTAGTCCTTCAGCCGATCAAAGAGTTCCTCCGGTACCTGAAAGGCGATGGTGCGGGTGTTGGTATTCATAGTCTTTGCTCCTCCGTCAAAATGTTCTTTGAGTATGTCCGTGATGTAGTCGGACAGTGTCTGCCCGCGCTGCTCCTGCTCCACCCGAAGCCGATGGTGCAGGGACAGCGGGATAGGCGCGCAGAGGTTTTTCTTTTCCTCCATGATGTACTCCTTTCTGCCTCCCGCGAGGCAAGCAAAGCATAGCCGAAACACGGCGGCGAAGCTATTGACAAGTACAACGAAGAAGCAGGCGCAAACGAAGCGGAATGGACAAGTTTATCCATATCTCTCGCTCTCCTGTATAGCGTCCGCCATACACTTCATCACGAAATCCACGCAGGGGATGGCTACGCTGTTGCCCAGCGCCTTATATCGTGCGCTGTCGGACGCACCATGGATGTCCGTCCAGCCATCGGGGAAGCCCTGCAATCTCTCACATTCCAGGGGTGTCAGGCGGCGGATGAGCAGGATGGGCAGGTCTGTGTCACCCATCAGTTCACAGGTGTGGAGTATCAGGTCAGTGGCGTCCTTGCCCTGCCGTGCGCTCTGGGTACCGGCGATCTCGTCAGTGGTGAATGCATCCACACGCTGGCGGCGAAACACCGCGTGCCGGTCAAAGCCGGTCAGCGTATAGGATACGTCCTCCTGATACCCGATGCCGTTGCCGCCGTTCTCCGGCTCACGGTCAATGGCGTTGCCGGTGATGCAGAAGACCTGCTCACCAACCAGCGGCACATTGTTGCCACCCGTTTTTCTTATCTTTTCTGTTGACACGATTACATTCTCCTTTCTGTTGTGTC
>ERZ779855.1180-NODE-1180-length-18419-cov-300.374210_pt1 | contig 18419 bp, 17 predicted proteins | sample MGYA00511370_ERZ779855 | MGnify/ENA primary metagenome ERZ779855 (study PRJEB29588, sample SAMEA1967319) | human gut metagenome | biome: human gut; feature: human-associated habitat; material: faeces | place: Denmark | collected 2008/2010 ...
TATAACATTTTTCTCGCCCTCTTTTAAACAAGTATTTTATATCATAGAAGATTTCTCCAGCCAAAGTTAGCGTATCAGCCTCTAATGATGCAAAATAAGATTCTTCAATTTTGGTTTTGCCAAGCCTTTTGTTCCATTTGGAAATTTTCAATGTGCCAATGTTGGCATCATCAAATGTAAGTCTTATAGACATTCTTGTGTCGGAAAGTTTCACCTCTCCGACATAACTATTTATATCTTTTTCCAAAGTGGCAGCTTGACTTCTCATGCTATATAAAAGCAACAAGATAATGTTTATCGCCAAGGCGACAGGAATCCATTTGTTTATTCTCATACCATAGTTATTTTGCAACTATAATCATTTTAATCATTACGTTCTTTCTCATCTGTAATAAGTTCTTTCATATCCACAGACAACAACTGCGCAATTTCAAGAAGTGTGGTAAGATTGGGTTGAGAGCGGTTGCATACATAAGCATTGACCGTACTGAAACTCCTTCCCAACTTCTTTGCAAGCCATGTTTGGCTTATCCCTTTGTCCTCTAAGACTGCTCTTATGCGATTTAACTTCATGTTTTTATCGTTTTTACGCTACAAAAATAATATTTTATCGTGATAATCCATCCAAATCCCTTGAATATCTGCTGTATTCCGTCGTAATTTAGACAAAATAGAAATATAATCTGCAAAAATGGAACTAAGCAATTGATTCCCCAACATGGAAAGATACATGTATGCGTTCATGAATATCGCTCTTTTGCCATATTCTTAAAATGTCAAAATCGGAAAATTACCATTGTTTTCAGTGTTAATTTATGTTTTCTCATGCTTTCATTTTGGGGTTTCTTGATTTTGTTGTTCCTAATTTGTTTCTTTCGTCATTTTATCATTCCAATTAGTATTGATTATCAGTATATTACGAGCAATCAGTAAGATTTCAAGAAAAAGATCATGATGATTGTAGGAGCATGTATCTTCCTCGTGGCAGCAGCACAGGCATTGCCATTGTTCTTCGGGGTGACCAACTAACGAGTGATAGCTATTCAGTGCATATTCAGTAATAGAGAAACGACGTGAAGAATGGCAAGAGAAGAACAGGAAATCCGCTACCCCGACTACCCACTGTTCAAGGGACTCCAGAAGCCCCTTGAATTCATGGGAATACAGGGACGGTACATCTATTGGACAGCAGCCACGGCAGGAGGAGCCATCATCGGCTTCATTGCCGCCTACTGTCTGATGGGTATCATTGCAGGACTGATAGTGTTGGTCGTGGCAATCACTACGGGTGCAGGTCTCATCATGTTCAAGCAACGGAAGGGACTGCATACCAAGAAGAACGACCAAGGAGTGTTTATCTATGCCTACAGCAAGCGCATATAAAATGTAAAACAAAAAAAGTATCGACATGACCAAGATGTGGATGACAAGTAGAAAGTGAACGACTGGTAGGCTCATTCTCCCCAAGGGTGTGGGTCTACCTTTATCTGTTTCAGCAGAAAACATTGCATCTTCGCTACTAAAGTACAATTGTGAGTATGAAAGGAAAGAATATTATAATAACGGCATTGGCAGTGACATTGCTGACCGCCTGTAAGGACAAGACCTACAAGCCACCCACATTGGATGCGATGAGGAGTGCTGACAAGGCAAGAGCAGCTTGGGCGAGAGAAATAGAAGAACATCCTGCAACAGTGGAAAAACAAATAAGCAGGATGGATTCCACTGCAAAAGATAGTGTGTCAACCCTTTATGGCGAAGAAAGCTCCAATACCTCTTATCAAGAGCATGACACCAAATCATCCAGTATGGGAGAAAATCATCAATCATCCGAAGAAACAGAAGAATAAACGAATATGGTACTATATGTAATCTTATTTTTCGTGGCAACCTGCATTGGCATGGCCATATCGGTCTATGCCTTTGGCACTGGAGGCAAGCGGAAGAAAATCTTTCAGGACATCTATTTCTCCGTGGAAGACACGGACGGTATCGGTGTGCTCTATACCAAGACTGGAGAGTATTCTGCCATTCTGAGAATGGAGAACCCAGTACAGAAGTATTCTGCCAATATAGACAGCTATTATGAGTTCACCAACCTGTTTGCAGCCATTGCACAGACTCTGGGTGAAGGCTATGCCCTGCACAAGCAGGACATCTTTACCAGAAAGCAGTTCAAGGATGAGAGTGGCAATGGTCATGAGTTCCTGTCAGAATCCTACTTCCGCTATTTCAACGGAAGAGAATATACGGACAGCATGACCTATCTGACCATTACGCAGGAAAACAAGAAAAGCCGTCTGATGTCTTTTGACAACAAGAAGTGGCGAGATTTTCTGGTGAAAATCAGAAAGGTGCAAGACCAGCTGAAAGATGCCGGTATCAAGTCGGAGTTCCTGAACAAGCAAGAAGCAAGTGTGTATGTTGACCGTTTCTTTGCCATGAACTTCCGTGACAAGATGGTGAGCATGACAGGATTCAAGGTGGATGACGAGACGATAGGTATGGGTGACAGACGCTGCAAGGTATATAGTCTTGTGGATGTGGATTGCGCCAACTTGCCGACACAAATCCGTCCGTTTACCAACATCGAGGTAAACAACACAAGTATGCCAGTGGACTTGGTGTCATTGGTGGACAGCATTCCTGGTGTGGAGAGTGTGGTGTATAACCAAATCATCTTTGTGCCGAACCAAAAGCGTGAGCTTGCCCTGCTAGACAAAAAGAAGAACCGCCATGGCAGTATGCCCAACCCAAGCAATCTGATTGCCGTGGAGGACATCAAGCGAGTGCAGGAGGTGATAGCGAGAGAAAACAAGCAGCTGGTATATACCCACTATAATCTGATAGTGACGGTGAAGCCCGACACGGATATACAGAAATGCACCAACCATCTGGAGAATGCCTTTGGCAGGATGGGCATCCATATCTCGAAACGAGCCTATAACCAGTTGGAACTGTTTGTCAACTCATTCCCCGGCAACTGCTATGGGATGAATGCCGACTACGACAGATTTATGACTTTGGGCGATGCCGCCACCTGCCTGATGTACAAGGAAAAGATAGTACATAGCGAAGACACGCCATTCAAGGTCTATTACACCGACCGCCAAGGAGTGCCAGTAGCCATCGACATATCGGGAAAAGAGGGAAAGAATAAGCTGACCGACAACAGCAACTTTTTCGTTCTCGGTCCTTCGGGAAGCGGCAAGAGTTTTTATGTAAACTCCATGGTGCGCCAAGCCCATGAGCAGGACACCGACATCGTGTTGGTTGATACAGGAAACTCGTATGAGGGACTGTGTGAATACTTTGGAGGCAAATACATTTCCTATACCGAAGAACACCCTATCACGATGAACCCTTTCAAAATCAAGAGAGAGGAATGGAACATCGAGAAGTTGGGATTCCTGAAGAACCTGGTGATGCTGATATGGAAAGGAAGTCAAGGCACGGTGAGCAAGACCGAAGACAGGCTGATAGAGCAAGTCATCAATGAGTATTACGATGCCTACTTCACCACCAAGCGAGTGAGCAACCTCTGTTTCAACACCTTCTATGAGTTCAGCACGGAGCGACTGCCGAAGATATGCGAGGAGAACGGTCTGCATGGCATAGACCTCTCGTCCTACAACTATCTGTTGAAGGACTTCTATAAAGGAGGCAGTCACGATGTGACACTGAATGAGAATATGGACAGCAGTCTGTTTGATGAGACCTTCATCGTCTTCGAAATCGACAGTATCAAGGGTGCGCCCGTCAAGGCTGCATAAATAACTATTCCACTGGCAAGGAATTAGGCAAGTGTACATTGAAAAGACCTATCATCCGCCTACTTATCCATTCAACGAAAGACGATGGGGAGTGTAGCATGTAGGAAATCCATAAGTCAATCAGCTATCAGATTGCGACTGAATGGTGGGATGAAAAGATAGACAAAGGATAAAATCTATACTGATTGAATGATAGTCCAAGCGGTATCTGCGCGTACCTGCAACATAAGATAGCTAAACTCGTTGTATCGTGACACTCATTTTCCAGTCTTTGAGGAGAATAGAGCATGTACTTGTCACGACGCATCTGCAATAAGCAGAAAAGGACGAAAGTCATATCCTCCTGTCTATCAGGCAAGAGTTATTATGCAAGCAAACGGGGATTGCCTAAATCGGAAAGCCACTTGTAAGGCTATGAGGTGCAGACCTCTGAATATCTGACAAGGCAACGGAGCCTCCGTAGTAGTCCGAGCAGGATAATGACCTGCACATGGCAAAGGGAGGCAGTTAATTCTTTTAATACAATTAATGAAAAATGTGTGAGACATTATGAGAAATTCAGAAAGAGTATTAAACAGTCTGGCTATACACAGCCGACAACCGAACTATAAATTTGAGCGGCTTTACCGCCTGCTCTTCAATGAACAGATGTACTATGCTGCCTATCAGCGCATTTATGCAAAGGAGGGTAACATGACCAAGGGGGCAGACAACGCCACCATTGACCACATGAGTATATCACGCATTGAAAAACTGATAATTTCGTTGAAAGACGAGTCATATCAGCCCATACCGTCAAGGAGAGTTTATATTCCCAAGAAGAATGGGAAGAAACGACCTCTTGGCATACCCACATTCAACGACAAACTTCTGCAAGAAGTTGTCAGAATGATTTTGGAAGCGATATATGAAGGTAGCTTTGACAACAATTCCCATGGTTTTAGACCCAAGCGAAGTTGTCATACAGCCTTGCAACAAATTCAAAAGTCATTCAATGGGACACGTTGGTTCATAGAAGGGGACATCAAAGGCTTCTTTGACAATATCAATCATAACACATTGATAGACATTTTAAGGAAGCGAATTGACGATGAGCGTTTTCTTCGATTGATACGCAAGTTCCTCAATGCGGGATTTATTGAAAATTGGGTATTCAACAAAACATATAGTGGCACGCCACAAGGTGGAATAATCAGCCCGATATTGGCAAACATCTACCTTGACCAACTTGACACTTATATGCGTGAATACATCCAAAAATTCAACAAGGGCAAGGAAAGAGCAGACAATCCCGAAAGGGTGAAATTTGAGTACGGCAAAAGTCGTGCAGTGTTGAAACTCAAAGCGGTAACAGACAGGGAAGAGCGCAAATCCATAGTCAAAGAAATAAAACAATTTGATAAGGAAAGAGCAAAAATTCCTTGTGGTGTGGATATGGATGCAAATTTCAGACGCCTAAAATATGTACGGTATGCAGATGATTTTCTGTGTGCTGTCATTGGAACAAAGAAAGAGGCGGAAGCCATCAAGCAGGACATCAAAAAGTTCCTTGCCGAGAAGCTTTCGCTTGAACTTTCAGATGAGAAGACACTCATTACACATGGAAGAAAGTCTGCAAAGTTCCTCGGCTATGAAATCTATATCCGCAAATCTGTATTGACCAAGAGAAACAAGGCTGGCAGATTGACAAGACCCTTTAATAATAAGGTGTACTTGAAGATGCCGACGCAAGTGATTAGAAAGAAACTCCTTGACTATGGTGCATTGGAGATAAAGATGCACAATGGAAAGGAGTTTTACAAGCCTAAGCACCGACCATATCTCATCAACAGTGATGACTTGGAAATCTTGGAAAGATACAATGCTGAAATAAGAGGTATCTATAACTTCTATTCAATAGCAAACAATTGTCATTCGCTTCATACATTCAAGTATATCATGGAGTATAGCATGTACAAAACCTATGCGTCCAAGTATAGAAGTTCTGTAGTGCAAATCTGCAAGAAATACAAGAAAGACGGAGTGTTCACAGTAAGCTATAAGAACAGAAAAGGACAAACCTTAAAGAGGCAGTTTTACCACGATGGGTTCAAGCGTAAGAAACAAGAATATGGAGATTGCTATGACAGATTACCTGTTCAATACTTTTACCACGGAACAAGTCTTATCGACAGATTAAAGGCAAACCGTTGTGAATTGTGTGGAAAGGAAAACGTAAAACTTGATATGCACCATGTGAGAAAACTCAAAGACCTTCAAGGAAAGGAAGATTGGGAACGCCACATGATTGCACGCAAGCGTAAGACGATAGCTTTATGTCGTAGCTGCCATAAGAAAGTCCATTACGGTAGTATAGACTGATAGAATTAATGGAGAGCCGGATACGCCGAAATGTGTAAGTCCGGTTCGGGGGCGAGCATTTGGAAACCTACCATAGTAATATGGCAAGGCGCTGGGTGCTTAGCCTACATGATCCACTGCTTTTTCCACTGGTGACGCTCATCATCATGGACGTGTTCCTGCAGAAGATGCGCATCAAAAAGAACCGAAAGATGCTCATCATCGAGGAGGCATGGAAAGCCATCGCCTCGCCTATGATGGCGGAATACATAAAATATCTGTATAAGACCGCCAGAAAATTCTGGGCAAGCGTGGGTGTGGTGACACAGGAGATACAGGACATCATCGGCAGTGAGATAGTGAAGGAAGCCATCATCAACAACTCGGATGTGGTGATGCTGCTCGACCAGAGCAAGTTCAAGGAACGCTTTGACACCATCAAGGCGATACTCGGTTTGACCGATGTGGACTGCAAGAAGATATTCACCATCAACCGCTTGGAGAACAAGGAAGGACGCAGCTTCTTTCGTGAAGTGTTCATCAGACGAGGACAGACCAGCAATGTGTATGGTGTGGAAGAACCTCATGAGTGCTATATGACCTACACCACGGAACGAGCGGAGAAGGAAGCATTAAAACTCTACAAGCGAGTGTTGAAATGCAACCACCAACAAGCTATCGAAGCCTATTGCAGGGATTGGGATGCAAGTGGTATCAGCAAGAGCCTCGCTTTTGCTCAAAAGGTAAATCAGGCAGGAAAAGTACTGAATTTAGGGAACAAAAATAAAAAGTAATCAAAGATGAAACGACTTCTATCCATCATAATGCTGATAGTCTGTGTGTTGGCAAAGGCTGACGCACAGTACTACAGCGTGAACTATGACAAGCAGACTGTGGCTGCTATGGCTGCCGCCTACGGAACGGAAGCCGTGGCAGAGGCATACTATAACGAGCAGGTGCAGAACATTTTGAAGCACTATAATGCTGCAGAAGTGGCAAGTGCCGGTATCTATGCCTCCAAGTTCTTGGAACGCAAGGCAATGACAGAGTTGGGCATCTGGAACAGTAGCACAGAGAACTACTATTACCGCCGTATCTACAACATGGTGTCGGGCAAAATCATGCCGAAGATATGGACGGTGGCAGGAATGATGCTGAAAAGTCCGCAGACTGCCCTGTATTGGGGAACCTATCTGATGAAGATATGTGACGACACCAAGAACCTGTGCATGCAGTTTGAGAGTGTGGTAACAAACAGCACCCTCACATTCTCGGACATCGCCTTTCTACAAATCAATCAGGAGATAGCTGCCATACTGAAACTTTCAGAGATTGGCAACGTGGATTGGAAGAAGATGTTGGACGATTTGTCGAAGGTGCCAGGCAATTTTACAGTGGACAATCTGAAATCCGACATCGACAATCTGTATAAGGCAGGAGCCAACCTTGCAGGAGCAGGAATGAACAATATCGGCAATGCCCTTTTGCAGAGCAGCCAGTTCAACGATCTCTTCCAAGACAAGCTCAGTGCAGCCATCGACATTGTGGATAACTATTCCTCGCTGTTCAAAAGTCTTGACAAGAGCGTAGGCAACACCCTCTTGGGCATGATTGGAGGCAAGGACAACGTGGCAGGACTTTTCTCTCTTGCCAACTATAACCTCACCTCATGGATGACGGACTATCTGGATGAGACCGCAGGAAACTACTATACGCAAAGATGGTATATCGCCCGAAGAGACCAAGGACAAGAAAAACTGTGCGACTATGTACCGCCCACCGATGACAATAGCATCTTGAAAGGCGACCACTGGTATAGAATCAATACCAAGGATGCCAACTTCTATCCCAACAGCAGCCAAAAAGAAGCCATCCTGCAAAACTCGGAGAATCATGCAGGATGGTCAAGGACAAGGGTGCAACAGCTCAATAACCAGAATGACGGCTTTACTTATAGCATCAGCTATTGGTTGAACAGCTATATCATCAGCAGCAAGAAAAAAGGACAGAAACAGAAGGCATACGCCTACGAGATACAGGTGTATAAGAGCTGGAACAGAACAGAAGAAGTGTATGAGGCAGTCTTTGACTCCTATTCGATGGACTTGAACACCTTCAAGGCACAACTGCAAGCCCGGTTGAGCGAATGGAATGACAACGAGGAAGGCTATACCTATTATATAAGCAGTGATGCACGCAACTACTATCAGGCCACCGATGCCACCAAACTGAAGGGATGCGAGAGCGTGACCATCAGCGTAACGTGTAGCGATGGCGTGCAGCTGGGGCAAGGCACCACACAATATAAATGCAAGAGTTGTGGCGGTTCGCTGAATGACCACAGCAAGAAATGCGCCATGACAACATCTGTGACAGAAAACAACCTTGACCTCTCAGATTTGTATAAGCAGGAGCAGGAAGCCAATGCCAAGATAACCTCTTTGCAATCGCAAATCAGTCAGTTGGAAGCGGAGAACAAATCACTTGTCAAGCAAATCGCCAATGCAAGTGTGGAAGATGCAGCCAAGTATCGGGAGCAATACAACAAGAACAAGGCTTCCATCGAACAACTGAACAAAGAACTTGCCACATGGCAACAGAAACAAAGGGAAATAGAGGAAGCCAAGGCAGAGGCAGGAAAGGACAATGACGTGGCGACGGATGACTACTATCGCATACCAGCCATTATGAACGACTGCAAGAGTGCCTACAACCTGACTTGGCAAGGGGAAGGAACATGGAGCGGCTATACTTACATTCGAAAAGCCACCATGCCCAACATCAACGGCATCATCACCTTCAAGGCAACATTGAAGATTGCCCGAAAGCCGAAATACTTCTTGGGCATCAAGATACACAGAGCCATCCTGCAGATCAGTTGGGAGCTGACATCGGAATACACCAACACCTCGGTAGTGGATGTGATAACGCTTGACCCAAGCAAGACCGAGCAAGAAAAAGCGGACGAAGTGAACAAGCGCATCTCGGAAATCGCACAGGAATATCCATCGTGCAAGATAACCACCGAATATGCTAAAAGCGCACCTGCCGATGACAATAATACCGATGACACCTATCACCTGCTATGGTCAAGCGACAGACTGGAGATAGCCAGAGAGGTGGACAGCAGAATCACAAAGATATACGCAGACTTGGTATCGTTGGAGAAGATGATGCACTACAAGCGCAACATCATCGACGTGCTGATGGACATCGCTCCACATATCAATGCTGACGAAGGACGACGGTTGACACTGGTGGAGAAATGCAAGAAACGTTGGTTAAGGAAAGCTGCCGACACCAAACATTCAGATGATTATCACGGCAAGTTTAATGATGAAGACAATGAAAATGAGAAATAGAAGAGAATACAAGGCTGATGCAGCGGAGAGGGTTGCAGGGTCAGTGAGCAAGAAGCGACGAATGGATATTGTGAGAACATTGCTGGTAGCAATCTTGCTCCTCGCCCTCCCCTCTAAAACATTCGCCCAATGGGGATTTGATGTTGCCAGCGTGGAAGCCTACATCAATGACCACAAGAAACAGCGGAGTCTGTTGCTCGCACGAAGCACGTTGGAATACAGCAATAAACTATTGCACAGTTACAGTAAGGACGAGACCAAGGCATACAAGGAACTGAACGTTGACCTTGACAAGTACACCAGGGCGTTTGATGTGATAGATGTACTGTACCAGAGCCTCAGAACCAGTCTGAATGTCTATTCTACCTACGAGGGTGTGAGCGACAGGATTTCTGACTACAAGAAGTTACTCGATGACTACAACGAGAAAGTCATCAAACGAAAGCGCATCTCGCTTGCCGACACCATTCTGATAGGCATCAACCGACGAGCCATCGAAAACATCGCCAAGGAAGGAGAATACCTCTACAAGAGCGTGAGCGACTTGGTGCTGTATGCCACAGGAGCGGCAGCATGTTCCACGGCAGACCTTCTTGTGGTGCTGGAAAGCATCAATACGTCGCTCGACAATATCGAGAAGCATCTGAACAAAAGCTACTTTGAGTCGTGGCGATATATCCAAGTGCGCATCGGCTATTGGAAGGAAAAGGTTTACCGAACCAAAAGCAAGCAGCAAATACTGGAAGATGCCTTCGGACGGTGGCGAGTGGCAGGTAAACTCGGATATTGAGAGAACGAAGAATTTATAACCCATATATAATAATGTATAGGCATGGATAGAAAGAAAACAAAGGCAGGAGCTATATTACTATTGTTGGGCATAGCCATGACAGGCAATGCCCAGAGTTATGTGACATACAATCATGACAGTTCGAAAAAGAACCAGATAACGGTAATGGAGACAGGAGGCGGTAGTCTGTCACCAGAATTGTACTATCAGTTACTGCACAGCAGTTACAAGAAGTCGGCTGCGAGTAAGAACAAACTTGGTTTTCGTACAACGGCAGGAATCGGAGCCTACAATCAGGTGGAATATGCCGAAGCCATCGACTCTGCCTTGACAAAAAGAGCAGAGATTGAGGCGTTGAATATGGCAGACCGTCAGATTGACCTCGCCTGGAAAGTGGAAGGAAGCAAAATCAACAGCAAGATGAATGCTTTCAAGAACAACATCGACCGCATTCTGCCAGTAGGCGGATCCATTGGTGACAAGCAGCGATGGACAGAATACTATCATGTCTATGAGACAGCCATCAAAGCCACCAAGGATGCCTATATGCCCAATGCCAAGCGTAAGAAGATGTACCTACAGATTTATGCAGATGTGGCAAAACAGAATGAGACACTTGTGAAGCAACTGGTGCAGATGTCGAATGCCAGCAAGACCAAGGAATTGTTGACAGCAAACGGCAACTACCAGACCGCCAACAAACGAAGTATCATCAGCAGTGCATCCAGCAAATGGCGAGAGGCAGGAATGGCAGTGAGAAATAACACATCTTCTGGCAGTAATAACGGCTCGAATGAGGATGACAATGATTTGAAAATAAACAGATAAGGAGTTATGGCAGACAACAGCAGCATATTATCCGACTTCGGCATCAACATCTTGGAAGAAGAAATTGATGACGTGATTTTCCAGACCAACGAGTTTCTGTGCGACGCTACTTTTACAGGCTCAAACGGACCTTTTTGGTGGGTCGTCCAAATGTGTATGGCACTCGCAGCCCTCTTCTCCATCGTGGTGGCAGCGAACATGGCCTACAAGATGATGGTGAAGCATGAGCCACTGGATGTGATGAAACTATTCAAGCCACTGGTGATAAGCATCATCCTCTGTTGGTGGTACCCACCAGCCGATACTGGTATGACAAATAGTGGCAGCAGTTGGTGCGTACTGGACTTCCTGAGTTACATTCCAAACTCCATCGGAAGTTATACCCATGACCTTTATGAGGCGGAAGCCACACAGATAGAGGACAAGTTTACGGAAGTTCAGCAGCTTATCTATACCAGAGACACGATGTACACCAACGTACAAGCTCAGGCAGACATTGCCCATAAGGGAACAACAGACCCGAATCTGGTGGAATCGACCATGGAGCAGACAGGCGTGGATGAAGTGACCAATATGGAAAAGGACGCAGCCAAGCTGTGGTTTACCTCACTGACTGCAGGAGCCGTAGTGAACATCGACAAGATAGTAATGCTGATTGCATTGATCGTCTTCCGTATCGGTTGGTGGAGCACCATCTATTGTCAACAGATACTGTTGGGAATGCTGACGATATTTGGACCGATACAATGGGCGTTCTCGCTACTGCCGAAATGGGAAAGCAGTTGGGCGAAGTGGCTGACAAGGTATCTGACCGTGCATTTTTATGGAGCCATGCTCTACTTCGTGGGCTTCTACGTGCTATTGCTCTTCGACATCGTGCTCTGCATACAGGTGGAGAACCTGACGGCTATCACCGCCAGTGAGCAGACGATGGCGGCATATTTGCAGAACTCGTTCTTCTCGGCAGGGTATCTGATGGCAGCAAGTATCGTGGCTTTGAAGTGTCTGAACTTGGTTCCAGACCTTGCGGCATGGATGATACCAGAGGGCGATACCGCATTCTCTACCAGAAACTTCGGTGAGGGTGTGGCACAGCAAGCCAAAATGTCGGCACAGGGGACACTTGCCCATGTGATGCACTGATAAAGGTAAAAAAGTAAAAGAGTGAAAAAGGTAAAAAACATTATAGCAATGGTAATCAAGAATTTAGAGAATAAGGTGAAGTTGGTGACTATCATCTGTAGCCTGTTTCTGGTTGGATGCATGCTGATAAGTATCAGCAGCATCTGGACGGCGAAGAATATGGTGGTGGATGCACAGAACAAAATCTATGTGTTGGATGGCAACGTGCCTATCCTGGTGCAGCGCACGACGATGGATGAGACATTGGATGTGGAAGCAAAGAGCCATATCGAGATGTTCCATCATTATTTCTTCACATTGGCACCAGATGACAAGTACATCAAATACACCATGGAGAAAGCCATGTATCTGGTGGATGAGACAGGATTGGCGCAGTACAATACACTGAAAGAGAAGGGCTTCTACTCCAACATCATGGGAACAAGTGCCGTATTCAGCATCTTCTGTGACAGCATCAAGTTCAACAAGGAGAAGATGGAGTTCACCTATTATGGCAGACAGCGCATTGAGCGCAGAACCAATGTGCTGACCCGTGAACTGGTGACGGCAGGACAACTGAAACGTGTTCCAAGGACAGACAACAACCCACATGGATTGCTGATAGTGAACTGGAGAACCTTGCTCAACAAGGATATTGACCAGAAGACGAAGAGCAACTATTGAAGGTAAAAGGGTAAAGAAGTAAAAAGGTAAAAAAGAAATAACGATGAACACAAAAGGATTTAAGCAGATGCTCATTGGGGAGAAGATGCCCGACAAGGACGACCCAAAATACAAGGAACGCTATGAGCGAGACGTGAGAGCTGGAAGAAAGTTTGCCAGGATGTGCAGAATTGACAAGGCTGCAGCCAAGGTGCAGAAATTTGCCGACTTGCATAAGACAATGTTCCTGGTCATCGTGTTCGGTTTTGTGGGTGTGAGCTTCAGTTTCAACATCTATCGCATGGCAAGAGCTTATCATTATCAGGGAGAGCGACGCACCGCTACGGAGCGGCAGGACTCCTTGATAAAGACTCGCCATCAGAATATGGGGAATGCAAAGAATATAGTAAGAACCAATGAGGATGCACGCCATCCTCATAAAGACAAATAACGATGAAGCTGACAGAAAGAATCAATTTCAGACAACCCAAGTACATGCTACCTGCGATTGTCTATCTCCCACTGCTCGGTGCATCCTACTTTATCTTCGACCTCTTTGATACCAAGGTAGCGGAGAAGCAGGATGCCAATATGCAGACCACGGAATATCTGAATCCGAACCTGCCACAAGCCCATATCAAGGGCGGTGACGGTATTGGAGGCAAGTATGAGAACATGTTGAACGCCTACGGCAAGATAGAAGACCATAGTGCCGTGGAGAATATAGACCGAGACAATGAGCAAGAAAAAGAAGAATACCAAAGCAAGTATTCGGATGCAGAACTGCAACAGTTGGATGCCGAAGCCAAGAGGCAAACTGAACTGGAAAAACAGAGAGAAGCGCAAGAAGCCCATGAGCGACAAAGAGAGAACGAGGCGTTGGCAGAGCTGAACAAGGCACTTGCCGAAGCAAGGCTGAAGGGACAGCAAGCCACGCAACAGAACTCATCGTCTTCAGCAACAGCTTCCGATGAAACATCAGCTACAGCCAAGGGCGGAATCAACATCGAAGGCAAAATCAAGGTGAATGAAAATGCCCGAAAGGAAGCGGACGAGAACGACAAGCCAAGCGAAGTGGTGAAAAAGGTGAAGACATCATCGGATTACTTCAACACTTTGGCGGTGAACGAGAAAGAGCCGACACTGATAAAGGCTATCATTGACGAGAATATCAAGGCGATGGACGGAAGCCGTGTTCGCTTGCGATTGCTTGATGATGTGGAAATCGGTGAAATGGTGGTGAAGAAAGGCGCATACCTGTATGCCATTATGAGCGGTTTCAGTTCGCAACGAGTGAAAGGCATGGTGAAAAGCGTGCTGGTGGACGATGAGATAGTGAAAATCAATCTATCACTATATGATACCGACGGCATGGAAGGATTGTATGTGCCAAGCAGCCAGTTCCGTGAGACCACCAAGGATGTGGCAAGCGGAGCCGTGACCGGCAATGTGGATATGAATACCACCAATACTGGCAGCAGTTTTTCGCAATGGGGCATGCAGACCATGCAGAATGCCTATCAGAAAACAAGCAATGCCATAGGCAAGGCTATCAAGAAGAACAAGGTAAAACTGAAATATGGCACCTTTGTGTACTTGATAAACAGCAAAGAGACCAAGAGTAAGTAAACGACAACATCCAAAGAATACGAATATGAATATCAAGAAGACCATTGGCACACTGATGATGTGTGCAATAAGTGCCACTCCACTGATGGCACAACAGACCAGTGCGGAGAGCTATCAGCCCTGCACATACCAGGAGATGGAACAACTGACTGTGAACGAGCAAGTGACTACCGTCATCACTGCAAGTGAACCCATCCGCTTTGTGGACATATCCACTGACAAGATAGCAGGAGACCAACCCATCAACAATACTGTGCGTTTGAAACCCAAGGAGGGAATGCATGAAGATGGCGAAGTGCTTGCCATCGTGACCATTGTGACGGAACGATACCGCACACAATATGCGCTGCTCTATACCACAAGACTACAAGAGGCAGTGACGGATAAGGAGATACAACAGATAGAGAAGAATGCCTATAACAATCCTGCGGTCACATTGTCTTCTACGGACATGGCTCGTTATGCTCGTGAGATTTGGAGTTCGGAAGCCCATGTGAACAATGTGAAGACCAAAGCGCATAAAATGGTGATGCGACTGAACAACATCTATTCATCGGGCGACTATTTCTTCTTGGACTTCTCGGTGGAGAACAAGACAGACATACCGTTTGACATAGACCAAATACGATTGAAGCTGACGGATAAGAAGACCGCCAAGGCCACCAACTCGCAGATTATAGAGTTGCATCCAGTGTTTACGTTGGAGCAGACCAAGCGTTTCCGTTATGGTTATAGAAATGTGATAGTCATTCGGAAAATGACATTCCCGAATGACAAGCAATTAACCATCGAAATGACGGAGAACCAAATCAGCGGTCGCACCATATCGCTGAAAGTGAACTATAGCGATGTGTTGTCGGCAGACTCATTCAATCCCATATTTCTGAAATAGCAATCATATCCAATGGAAGAAAGCAAGGAGTTACAAGGATTTTACAAGATATTCAGGGCGGTCATCTACATATCCGTGTTGATGGAGTTCTTTGAGTATGCCATAGACCCAAGGGCGATAGACGGCTTTGGCGGTGTGGTGTGTGACCTGCACGACCGCATCAAGCAGTGGGTCATCTACCATGACGGCAACTTGGTGTATAGCAAGGTGGTGACGTTCTTGTTGGTGTGCATCACCTGTGTAGGCACGAGAAACAAGAAACATCTGGAGTTTGATGCCCGAAAGCAGGTGCTCTACCCCTTGGTGAGTGGCGTGCTGCTGTTGATATTGTCCGTGTGGCTCTTCGGTTATGCGATGGACACTCGTCTCTATACCCTAAGATTGAACACCATTCTCTATATGGTGGTAACCATCATCGGAACAGTACTGGTGCATGTAGCCTTGGATAATATATCGAAGTTCTTGAAGGAAGGACTGATGAAAGACCGTTTCAATTTTGAGAACGAGAGTTTCGAGCAGTGCCAGAAGGAGGAATACAACAAGTACAGCGTGAATATCCCCATGCGCTACTACTATAAGGGTAAGTTCCGCAAGGGATGGGTGAACATCGTAAACCCATTTAGAGGCACTTGGGTAGTGGGTACGCCAGGTAGTGGTAAGACATTCTCCATCATCGAGCCATTCATCCGTCAGCACAGTGCAAAAGGCTTTGCTATGGTCGTTTACGACTACAAGTTTCCTACCTTGGCAACCAAACTGTACTATCACTACAAGAAGAACCAACAGTTGGGCAAACTGCCTGAGGGCTGCAAGTTCAACATCATCAACTTTGTGGATGTGGAATACTCCAAGCGAGTGAACCCGATACAGCAGAAGTACATCAATAACTTGGCAGCAGCGAGTGAGACTGCAGAGACACTGCTTGAATCCCTGCAAAAAGGCAAGAAAGAAGGCGGTGGCGGCAGTGACCAGTTCTTCCAGACTTCAGCTGTCAACTTTCTCGCCGCCTGTATCTACTTCTTTATCAACTATGGCAAGGAACCATACGACAAGGACGGCAAGATGCTGATAGCAGAGAAAGTACTAGATCCGAAGACCATGCAGATGAAGCCGACCGGAAAGGTTTTTAACCATGCAGGAGAAGAAGTGGAGCCAGCCTATTGGTTGGGCAAGTACAGCGATATGCCCCACATTCTGAGTTTCCTGAACGAAAGCTATCAGACCATCTTCAATGTATTGGAGACCGACAATGAGGTTGCACCATTGCTGGGACCATTCCAGACCGCCTTGAAGAACAAGGCTATGGAGCAGTTGGAAGGTATGATAGGCACACTGCGTGTTTATACCTCACGCCTTGCCACCAAAGAAAGCTATTGGATATTCCATAAGGACGGTGATGACTTCGACCTGAAGGTCAGTGACCCGAAGAACCCAAGCTATCTGCTGATAGCCAACGACCCAGAGATGGAGAGCATCATCGGAGCATTGAACGCCCTAATCCTCAACCGACTGGTGACACGAGTGAACACAGGGCAAGGCAAGAACATCCCAGTGAGTATCATCGTGGACGAGTTGCCCACACTCTATTTCCATAAGATAGACCGACTGATAGGTACAGCCCGAAGCAACAAGGTGAGCGTAGCCTTGGGATTCCAGGAGCTGCCCCAGTTGGAAGCCGACTATGGTAAGGTAGGTATGCAGAAGATTATCACCACCGTAGGCAATGTGGTAAGCGGTTCGGCACGAAGCAAGGAAACACTTGAATGGTTGTCCTCCGACATCTTTGGTAAGGTGGTGCAACTGAAGAAAGGCGTGACCATTGACCGTGACAAGACAAGCATCAACCTGAATGAGAACATGGACAGTCTTGTGCCAGCCTCCAAGATTTCTGATATGCCGACAGGATGGATCTGCGGACAGACCGCAAGAGATTTTGTGGCGACTAAGACTGGCATGAATGGCAGTATGAACATACAGGAGAGCGACGAGTTCAAGACCAGCAAGTTCTATTGCAAGACCGACTTCAATATGGCAGACATCAAAAAGGAGGAAAGCGAGTATATGCCACTGCCCAAGTTCTACACCTTCAAAAGCCGTGAGGAGCGTGAGCGCATCCTCTATAAGAACTTCGTGCAAGTTGGTGAGGACGTGAAAGCCATGATAGCAGAGATATTCAACAAGAAGAATGCCAAGTAACAAAACAATGGCATCCCCAAAAGCAAAACAAAATCAACATCCATGACGAAAAAGATAAGGACATACATCACTATAATGTTCTTGTTCCTGTGTCAAAGCATCATGGCACAGAACAAGACACCCACAACAGATAGCCCAAGCCAAAGCGACTTGGGCATCTTCGCTTTACCACCCTTTGAACGAGCCGTGCGGTGCATCAAGTATTATGAGGGGTGGCACGACATCAAGCGCAACTATCCATATATCGGATGGGGACATCGGATATTGCCGTACGAGAAGTTCAAGAAGAACCTCACTTATCAGCAAGCCGATTCCTTGTTGCGCTCAGACCTCACCAAGTTATGCGCCATGTTCCGCAAGTATGGTAAGGACTCATTGCTTCTTGCCGTACTTGCCTACAATGTCGGACCCTATAAGATATTAGGGAACAAAAGATTTCCCAAGAGCCGTCTCCTACAAAAGATTGAGCGAGGAATGCGTGACATTGAGAAAGACTACCTTGATTTTTGTAGATGGAGAGGCAAGTACATACCGTCCATCAGAAGACGGAGAATGACGGAACTTCAACTTTTTTATACATCCCATAAAAAAGCAATAGCACTTTATCGGTCATTGAAGTAGTACTTCATTGCTTGTCGAAGTTATACTTCATCGGTACTTGAAGTATATTAGCCTAACAGCATACAAAAATCGCATAAAACAGGTATTTGTTTATGTAAAATTTCTGAGATATTAAAGAATTTAGGCTTAAATAGTCTTAAATTTGCACGTCTGTATTGATATTTCCTGCCATTTCTTGTCATTTCTCGATAAATTTTCGTATT
>ERZ779855.1207-NODE-1207-length-18126-cov-4.327929_pt1 | contig 18126 bp, 17 predicted proteins | sample MGYA00511370_ERZ779855 | MGnify/ENA primary metagenome ERZ779855 (study PRJEB29588, sample SAMEA1967319) | human gut metagenome | biome: human gut; feature: human-associated habitat; material: faeces | place: Denmark | collected 2008/2010 ...
TTCGATGGCGTGCGCGACAAGCAGGGACGCCGCGCCGAGCAGCGCGCCGAGCGTATTGCAGAGCACATCGTCCGTCTCCGCCATGCCGAGGGAGAAGCGGTACTGCGCGTACTCGATCCCCGCGCTGAGCAGGCAGCCGGCAAGGGTCGTGACGCCGATCCGAAGCCAACGGTTCCACCGGCGCGGCAGGGCGTTCGAGAGCGTGAGGCCGAGCGGGAAGAAGAGAAATACGTTCATCAGCATCTCGCGGTAGATCTCCGGCTGCTGCCGCGCAGCGGCGAGGGCGGCAAAGGGGGTGAGGATGGCTTCATAGCCGCTGGACGTACGGGTCAGTAGGGTGGTGTAGAGAACGACAGCAGTTGACAGGAAAAAGAGAACCTTGTTGATTGCTGCCCATCGTCTCTTGCGCATATGTTGGCAGAGTGTTGCCCAAACAAGCACCAAGGTTACAAGCAAGATGCATGTCACCCAAAGGTTCATTGCGTAAATTCGTTGAAACATAGCACGCTACCGCGTCAGCCTTCGGATCGCACGCGCAAACAAGCTTCTATTCCACCGTTCTTTTGCCAATTCTTCCTTCGTCGGCTCACAGCAGGCAGAAACCAAATCATCGAAAGGCGTTTCACTGTAGTCTGCCCAGAACTCGCCATAGCGCGCAGGTTTTTGAATGGGGGCAAGCACCGCCAGATTAAAAGCAAATGCGCCATCCGCGGCCGCTGCAGTTTGTAGCTTGTCCTTGCAGCTTTCCAACAGAGCGCGTCCCTTTTCGCTATGCAGCAGGATCAAAGATGTCCCCTGCGGATGATAAGCCTCTGGCTGAATACCTTTGACGCCCCAATAATCCGCCAGCGTAATATCGCTGCAGCGCTCTACACCCTTAAATTTGCACGAGAAACACGAACTGCGGGAGTATAGCCCTTTGAGGAATCCACGCTGATAAGGGTTTTCTGCGGCAGGCTGCTGGAATTTCTCGCCGTTATCAAACTCAGCGCGGATATAGTAGCCCTCCCAGCCGTTTTCCTTGTTGCGAAAAGAAAAGCTGGTCAGCTTCCCGTCATGTTGCTTCTCCAGCGCTGCCATGTAGTCTTTCCATACCATAGGAGAGGGGACGCTGTGGCAGGCGGTATCCTGCGTGACCAGCGTTTCGTATTCTCTGCCAAGATAGTTTTTCAGTGCCGCTACCTGGCACGGCACTCCGCTGAAATAAACCCAACGTCCAGCAGACAACGCCCTCTTTACCTGCGAATAACAGCCATCTGTCATGCGGCTTTGAACATATTTGGAGCAGCAAAGAGCAGGAAGCTCTGAAAGTGTCTCAGCAGCAGTATGTACCACATTGAAATTTCCGTCGAACGCCGCGCCAAACACGATGCCGCCCCGACGGATGATCTCTGCTGCCAGCACAGGAAAAATCGCGCCAGAGGAAGATTTTGTTAGTAGCGTTACATCCTTGGCATACCCAGCAAGGATATCAGTGTGTGCAGATACCTGCGGCGGCATAGAAGCGGGGCATTTTCGGGCGCAGAGGCCGCAATCTGTACACTTTGCCGCATCGACTACCGGATGTAAAAAGCCATGTTCATCTGGCTGCATTTGAATTGCGCTCGACGGGCAGATTGCCATACACATACCGCAACCGATACAGAATTCATTTTTTTGAACCGCCACTGTCTCACCTCGCATGATGTAGAATTTTTCTGAAGGCTCCGCTCACAATGCCTTTTTCATATGCGTTAAATGTAATGAAATATGATCCAACCAAAAACAGCAGTGTATACAAAATAATCCCCGCAAAAAGTGCGCCCCAGCTTCTTCCAAAGTCAACATATCGTGCAACCGCCAACCCCGCCACAAGCATTACTGCCGGAACAGCTGACATTTTGAAAATATTTTTCCAGAACAGAGGTATATCAATTCCGGTTACACGATAGTAATAGATATTCATAATAATCCCTTGGCCGATAATATAAGAAACACCGGAACAGAGCGCAGCACCGAATCCACCAAGGTATGGGACAAGAAGATAGGTAGAAACCACATTAACCACTGCAATGGCAAGATAGGTAAGGCTTCTGAATTTGTGTTTGTTCTGAGCCATCACAATGCTAATCCCGGTATTCTGGATTAGTGGAACTGTAAGGGGAATTAGCGTTACCAGCGCGATCCAATAACTATCTGAATAATCATTTCCTGCCCACTTCCGCAAAAAGGCTTGTCCAAAAACAATAAACCCAGAAAGAGCCAAGGAAATCAGCGCATACTGCAATCGACCGACACGGATAAACACGGCAGAAAGCTCTGATTTGGGGGCATCCTGTTTCACCATGATTGTAACTTTCGGCTGCAAGACACCGCTGACCGCCGTAGATAGATTGGTGAACATCGAGTTGAATGTTACACCGACATTGTACACAGCAATGGCTGCGGTGCTTGCCTCAATGCCCAAAATCACCTTATCTGTTGCCCAGAACAACATATCTACGATGGAGCCGATAAAAACATACAGGGAAAAACCCAAAATCTCGGTAATCAGCCGAGCGGGCATTTTTCTGAACTTTGGATGCAGTCCAAGCTGCTTTACGCAGTAGACCGCGTACAGGGGCAGCATTACTAACTGCATCAGCGTTCCAGCCAGCGTCATTCCAACGGATGCATAGCCAAGATAGAGAGCGACGAGATTTGCAACCGGCGCTGCTACCGTAGAAAAAATGTTGATTGCTTGCCGGTAAATATAACGCTCATGCGCAACAATAACGCTCCCGAAGACACTAATTGGAAACGATATCGCCATATTGAATGACATAATACGGATAAGAATCTTGATCTTATCCAGCTCTGCGCCAGTCAAACCTTTATGAAAAATAGGCTCGACATACGAGGATAGAATCCATCCGCCAATCAGCACAAGCACACTGACACAGCTATATATGGCGATAAAGAGGCCCATCACGCGCTCTTCACCGTCTTTGTCACTGTCTGCTCTATATATCGAGAGATATCTGATTATCGTACTGCCCAATCCGAAGCTCAACAGAGACAAATATCCTGTGATAGATTGAGCCAGTCCCAAAAGTCCGTACTCACTTTGCCCAAGGAGACGTAGCATGACCGGTGTGTAAAGCATCGGAATCAAGCTTCCAAGGGCAAGATTTATATAAGTCATAATGACACCGGCGCGAAGCTGGTTCGGTTTGCTCATGATATCATAGTTCTCCTGTTTATTTGAGTCTTGAAACAGCTTCTGCCGCAGTGTACGCTCGCTGAATGTACTCTGGCATCACACGCTTCAAATGTGCGCGGATGCTTTCCTCATTCGACACCAGCCAGTCAAACCCATCTGCCAATTCATCCGGATTTTGCAGTTCCTGCACCGGCAAAACGTAGTGCTCCTCTGTGCCGAAAATATCTCGCGCAATCCCTTTTGATTTTACAGAGTAACCGAGTACCATTGTTGGTACGCAGGAGGAGTAGGCCGCAATCGTTGCGTGAGTACGGGCACCGATAAACATTCTGCAATGGGAGATATAGCCTTTCAATTCGCAGCAGTTATGATCTTCTATGAGCAACACGCGACCAGAGGGAGCAAATTCCTCATACAAATTGTGAAGCGGAATCCGGTCATCATTAGTTGCTACGACGACATGTGGGATTAAGGCCACGGTCATATCCGTGGTATCCAAAATGTGCTTAATTAAACGTTGATATGCTTCGTAGGCAACACTGCCGTCTTTCGCACATTGCATGATAAGAGGACTCGCGTTAATACCAATGGTGTTGCCTTCTTTCCAGCCTTCTGGTAATGGCAATTCTACGCTGTCCAGCACGAATGCAGGATCCGCTACCAAGATTGTGTTTGGATTCACGGCTTTCAGTGTTTCATAGCTGATACTTTCTCTCGCAGTTATAAGATCGTACCGCACAATGTCCTTCGCAGTGGCAGCATCCATTTCGGACGGCTCAAAAGAGCACCCCCAGAAAACCGTTTTTCCACCTTTCTCGTGAATGATTTGATTGTAGTGTCCCAGAATGTCTTTGCCAGCATAGCAGTAGTTATCTCCGCCAATAGACAGATAAATATCGCCTCTCTGTACAGCCGAAAAGAAGTTTCTATGCGAAAACTTCGTGTAGAAAATATCACTCCCGGTTAACTTGTGGTGTATTTTGAACTTCAATGATTCCAAACCCGCAAGCGGCGTGGAGTTGTCTTCCCGAATGCTTACCATATTATCCAGGCCATAAGCAAAATCAGTATCGGGAGCAGTACTCCAAAGGAATAATTTTGTGCTCAGCAATTTTGAAGTTGAGCGGACAATAGCCTCACAGCCGTGATTTTCGCTGCCCCCGTGATAATAAAGATTGATCATATGTTAATCTCTCCTGAACATAAGAGCATTTTTTGCTTTACATAGAAAATCTGCCAGTAAAACATTTATATAGCTACCAGAACGATAAGCAGAAAGATAAAGTGGATGCACAAAGCATTTCCTTGTATTAAGTGCCTCTTGGAATTCTTTGCTCCGCATAAATGTGCTATTCCATTTACGCTTTTCTCTTCTGCTCATATTGGGTGCGCGCATCGTGTTACGCAAAACCTTTTCATACATGTAGAATCTACTGTCATACAGTTTTTCTATCTGCGTCTGCGCCACTCCCCACCTTTCAAGATGTGCCAAGCATTCTGCATTAAGCCCACGGTATATATCCAGTAAATCCTGACGGTACTTTGAATCGAGACTATCATTATTGCCACGTACATAATTGTATAGAGGCTTAGTTACAACGGCAATTTTGTTGTTTGCGGAAGCATCAATATACGCCAGATTGAACAGCCAATCCTCGCCCAGAGATAAAGCTTCAGGGAAATGCAAACCAGACTCTTTGATAATCTTCGCTGTATACAACTTGTTCCACGGGCCAGTATCTAACCACATCTCGTGCAGAGTCATATAATCCTTCAGCGTATAATATAAAACTGACTCTTCTGATATGTAATTTGGTGCAGCATTTTCCTTTTGATACCCCGTCACCGTCTGAAAACAACACCAAATATGCCCGCAATCCGGATTGGACTCTGCTGCTTGAACGAGGTTTTCAAGATAGTCTGACTCAAGGTAATCATCGCTGTCGCAGAATGTGATATGCTCACCAGTTGCGGCATCAATGCCCACATTCCGTGCCGATGACACACCGCCGTTAGGCTTGTGAATTACTCGAATGCGGTCATCCTCGGCAGCAAATCTGTCGCATAGTTCGCCACTGCTGTCCGTTGAACCGTCATCTACAAGTATCAATTCAAAATTGGTGTAAGTTTGCTGCCGAATGGAGCCAACACAGTATTCTAACGATTTAATGCAGTTGTAAGCTGGGACAATAATTGAAACCATATACCTACCTCGTCCTTGGAACAAGCTTATACATATCCAAATGTAGATTCTAACCTTTTGCGCATTTCCTGCCGTTCTTCTTCTGAGGCATTTGCCCATTCATCCCAGCGATGTTCGCTGAAATACGGCTTTGCCTCAAGATTTTTCAAGTGTTTTGCCTGAAAGTCACTAAAAGAACACACAAATTTTGCTGGGTTTCCTGCATAAACACTGTCAGACGGAATATCGTGTGTTACGACAGAGCCCGCACCAATAATTACATTATCTCCAATTCTGGTATTGCAGAGAACAATACTATCTGCTCCGATAAAAACATTGTTTCCTATTTTCACAACGCCTATTTTGGTATGTGCCCCTGCCTTCACCGTACTTGCATCGTGTGCAAGGATTCTCACATTACTTGACAATGTGACATCGTCACCAACAGAAATCAACCATGGCCAATTTGCATCTATAGGATAGCCGCTGTTATATTGAAAGTTTTTTCCGGCCGTAAATCCGTGAGCGAAGCAGTAGTCCATTGTAGCTTTCTCAGGAGACGTCCACCCCAGACGGACAATTTTCTTGATAGTGTCTACCATCCTCATATTATTTCTCCTCTTTACAGTCCAATCTTCAGCGCATTGCGGACACGACATGCAGCCATCAAATTGCTCTTTGCCATGTTGAGCCAAAGCTTTTCTTTCATACTGCACCCTTCTGCCTGAAATGGATGTGTTTCCATCACTCTTTCGAAGTAGGATAGTATCTTCTTGGCCTCAGCCTTGTCCAGCGTTCGCATTGCCAGCTGTCCTTGATAGATACACGTGAACCACAAATTGCGAGCGCTAATATATTCCAATTTATGAAAATGCTGTTGAATATAGCTGTGTCTTTGCACCTTTGCTTCTATAGCCTGAAGCCGCTTTGCTATCGGAATTGAGTGCATAACTGATTCTGGCTGCTGACGATATGCATACATGTAGCAGGAAGAATGAACTAGTAGCTTGGCGTTAGCAATTACTCTATATGTCCAAAACTCATCATCAATCTTCTTACCAACGGAAAAACGAATACCGCTAATAACGGTTCGCCGGTAGAGCTTATTGGGAGGAGTTTGTTTAAATATCTTATCTTGAATATGTAACTCCATCGCCGCCATAGTTTCGTAAACGTCGCTCTTATATTCTTGACCGTTATCAAGCTGTGCATCATCATCCTCTACCTGAAGGATATTGCATTCTGCAATTCCAATATCGGGGTTACTTCCCATTAGGCTCAGTAAATGTTCGAACATATGCGCTTCGATATAATCATCGCTGTCTACGAATCCTATATAATCTCCTTGCGCAACATCTAACCCCTTGTTTTTGGCTCCCCCCGCACCTTCGTTACTCTGATGAACAACTCTGATACGATTGTCTCGTTCTGACCAGAAATCACACATAGATGGGCAATTATCAGGTGAGCCGTCATCGACCAGAATAATCTCAAGATTCTTATAAGTCTGGTTTACAATAGAAGATATGCATTTGTCGAGATATGGCTCCGCTTTATATACGGGAACAATTACGCTAATCAAATCTTTCATTATATATCCCAATTAGGCTTCCTTATTTTATCGTGAATACTATACATCATCACATAGGTATGCGGAGTATTACGCATTAGCCAGTATTCAAACAGCTTTTTCCTGCTGATTTTTGTCCCGCGTTCTTCTAGTTCTCGAATTTCTTGCAAAACTTGGCTGCGTTCTGTAGCGCTGTTCCGATATCCGCTGAACAACAAGTTCCTGTAATACCCAAGCAAGCAGCGCAGCAGCCTTTCGTCTACGAGTTCCTGCACAGTTTGGTCTGTTGCTATGTCTCGCATTCTCTCAGTTGCTTTGATGCAATCCTGTGATTTTTTAAGCCAGTCTGTTTTTGCGCAAGATGATGTTGAACTGGTTCGGTAGTTATATTTGCAAACATCTATAAAAACGGTCTTATCTGCACATTGGAAAAGCTGAAAAACTGCGAGAACATCTTCATTTATTCTTAAATCTTCGCATAATCGTATAGACTCAAATAATTCTCGCCGAAACAATTTATCGCAAAGGCTCCCGGTGAAGAGTTCCCCTTTAAGCAGACACATTTGAGCCTCAGTTCCCGTCTGAACAAAGATTTTGCCGCTGCCTCCAACTGGACGCCGATTAGAGTCCATTAACCTACTATAACTGCAATGTGCAACGGCCGCATTATATTGTTCAGCTGTTGAGATTAGCGTCTCGTACATATCTGGATCTAAGGTATCATCGCTGTCCACAAAGGAAATGTATTCTCCATGTGCCAACTCCAGTCCTTTGTTCCTTGCAGACGAGACCCCACCGTTCTCTTTATGCACGACTTTGATTCGAATATCTTTTCCCGCGATCTCATCAAGCAACTCAGAACTGCCATCCGTCGAGCCGTCATCCACGGCAACAATCTCAAGTTTCTGATATGTCTGATCGGAAATTGATGCAAAACACTCTTTTAAATATGGAGCAGTATTGTATACAGGAACAATTACCGTAACGAGGGGAAATGTATCCATTAAGTTTTCTCCTTCGTCAAATATAGCTCAACAACACGCTTTTTCCATGCATCAAGAGAATATTTTCGCTGGATGATAACCTTGTTCTCCTGGTATTCACTCTCAGACATGGGCAACTCCAAATCACATATGGTTTGAATTCGTTTCTTAATGTCATCAACATTTCCATTTTCGGCCCAGAAAACACCGTTAAACTCCCTCGCTACTTGGTTCTCCGGAATATCACTGCATATTACAGGAAGGCCAGCATAAACAGCCTCGAGTAGTGCATAGGACATGCCCTCAGCACGGCTAACATGAAGAAACGCTTTACTATTTTGGTACAGCACATTGATATCGCTGACCGGCTTACCAAATACGATATGCTCTGTAGGATGATCCTGCAAATACTGCTGACAGGCGCTCTGCCCAATGATCTGGATACGGCAAGGCGGAAGTGCGCCCTCGCTATCAGCAGCAACAACCAAATCGACACCCTTACGAATGACATCCCATCCGAACATTAAGAAATCGTTTGACTTCGAATTGCTGAAAGCAGTCTGGATTCGCGCTGTGTTGATGCCGTTAGGAATATAGTAAATGTGCTTGCGGTCAAACCCAAGATCTGCTGCATGTTCTGCGTGTTCTAATGAAACCGAAAGTAACGATGCCCTTCTGCCAAAAAAGCCATATTGCAGTTTCGTTAAGACTCTACGCGAGATTTTAATTGGTCTATTATATCCAATAGGGTCGTGCAGATGCCAAAAGACCTTTGTGTTCTTTGGCGCCATTACTGTAGCAGGGATATCGTACAGTTCAAAGTGGCTATGTACGATATCAATTTGATTTTCCTGATAAATCTGACGAACTATTTGATATGTCTTTGGTAGGATTCTAGCATGGGACACCGGCAGAAAATAAACCTTTGCCCGCTTACAGATTTCTTCGCACCAAGGCCGATTTTTTGCGGTCTCCGCAAAAGCGTAGATTGTTTCAATTCCGTCTTCTCTTAAAGTTTGTTCAAGCGAGGTTAAAGATGCAATAAAATTTCCAGGGCTTGGTGCTCCAAATGCACAGATTTGTAATACAGTCATTTTTTGCTTTCCTCCACAAGAGCCTCAAAAAATTTTTCCACTGCACAAACTGTCTCTTTCGTAGAAAAAGCCTTCCCTCGTTCAATCGCTTTTTCTTTATAATGCGCAAGCTTATCCGGGTTGTCGAGCAAGTCTTTAATTCCCTGATACAGTGCTTCTTCGTTATTTTCAGTCACTATACCCCATTCGTTGTGTTCACCCAGCATTTCTTTCATGCCGGAGACATCAACGGTACAGACTGGCGTTCCGACAATCAGTGCCTCGGTAGCCGCGGTAGAAAAGCCTTCTGACAAAGAGCAACAAACGAACAGGTCTGATTTAGCAACGTACCTGTATGGATTTGTTTCATATCCGAGAAAGGTAATGCTATTATTTTGATTAAGCACCGCAACTTGATTTTGAAGCTTCTCAAGATCAGGCCCTATGCCCAAAAAGTAAGTATGGACAGGATATCCGCTTCTCCGCAAGCGGTCGTGAATGCGAATCAAGCGATCAAACGCCTTAACCGCCTTCATGCTTCCTACGGCAATAATCTTGATCTCGTTGATTCGAAATAAACCGTCCGGAATTGGAAGCCCTGACTGTTCCAAAATCTTTTGGCTTTCGATAGTATTGTACAGAACGATTAAATTAGATTGCTCAGGAAAGACACGTAAAAAATTCTGCTTTATGCATTTAGAAACGCATACGATTTGATTAAAGCGACCGTAGCAGATTCGTGCTTCTTGAATGCTACAGAAAGAGCCAGTAGCATCTTCTATATTTGAAATAGTGCTATGAATCCAGCATACCAGCTTAGTGTTTTTATCCTGACATCCACAGACAACACGAGCCGAAGGGCCTTCCAGATAGGAGACCTCAATATCGTAATGCTCTTTCACGCACATACGGTGTAGCTGCGCCGGTGTCAACAGCTTCATCAGCTTGCTGTTACCCGGCACTTCCTTCGGAAATACTGCACGAAAGTGGATATCTGGCGCAAGAAACTGCTCGTTCACACCGCCGCCGAAGAGTGCTGTCACAGAGATATTAAATTTTGAGCGATCCATGTTATTGACCAAGTTGACCAGCACCTTTTCGGCACCGCCTTGACCAAGGTCATGAATAAGAAAAAGAATCTTTGTCATTCGCTACACCGTTTAATTCCTAATGCGCTCTTCAATAGCCATTTACTTTTCGTGCAGTCTCTTACTGTGGAAATACCGATACAGCCATGTCGGGCAGAACCCCTTAACGATTGGTACGGCAGCTTGAATATATACCCTATAACCACTGCCAAATGCTTTTCCCGCTCGTAAGATGACTTTACTCTCATTAATGCGGTTTCGGAACGTCCTGCGTGAAATCGCATTGCGGTCATCTCGCATGCTATACAGTATTTCTTGCGTGTTGAACCCGCGATAACCCGCTGCATACATTCTGACCCAGAGATCATAGTCCTCTACGCGACGAGTGTCGTCTCTCTCGGAATATCCGCCCAATGTCAGCAAAACATCTCGTCGCATTAAAGCTCCGGCATGGCAAAACTGAGAACCATGCAGGAGATCCGCGGGCTGTGGTGCAAGATCATAAAACATCTTACCAAAAACGCCGTCATCATCGAAAAAGCTCATGGAACAGCTGACAACGCCCGCCTCTGGATGCTCATCATACAAAGCCAATTCTTTTTCAAACCGCTCTGGCGCGCAGATGTCATCACCATCCATGCGCGCAATATATTTCCCTCGTGCAACAGATAAGCACTTGTTCAATGTTGCATTTAGTCCAAGATTCTTATCATTTCTCAACAAGACAATGCGATTATCCTGCCTTTGAAATTTGCTAGCAATCTTCCATGTTTCATCGGTTGAACCATCGTCACATATGATAAATTCCCAATCCAAAACAGTCTGAGCTTGAATTGACACAATTGCATCCGGCAATGTAGAGGCGCAATTATAAACACCCATAATTACAGAAATCTTTGGTTCCATAGTCCCTCTGTCATAGTCCTAAGTAGTTCCAAATCGTTATTCTAGAGAATTCATCTGCAAAGCTTTCGTTAATCGCATTCCCATAGTAGAAATATGCCAAGTAGCAAATAACCATCGCCACAGATAAGAAGCATCTATCTCGATCCGAGAGCTTTTTGAGTATCATCGGCAGCACGATTGCCGGAAACAGCACAAAATAGTTTGCCAAACGGCCGAAATAGTTCGCAGTGCCGAAAAGGCCGACAAACATAATGCTCGCATACAAGAAACAACAATTTATGAACATATTGTCTCGTGTATCATTTCCGATCACACGGCGGCGAAACACAAGCGTCAGCAGCACCGAAACGCTCGCAACCAATACTCTGAAAATATTGACGCCTTCACCAATAAAGTTTTCCTCATCATAGCCATCACCCAGCAGCGCAGCCGCATCAATCACAGTTCCAATAATCTGCGGCAGGAACAGACCTGCTCCAACCGTAACGGCCAGCAGAATCCATGTTCCAGCAGACCACGGCCGAAAGCGGAGAAATGGTATCAGCAAAAACAACAGGATATACGGGTGAAATGTTGCTGCAAGCAAAATGATCAACACATACGGGATCCACTTTTCCTTCAGCAGATAGGGAATTGCCATAAGGCCAATGGCGATCGAGGCACACTGCTTCATGGCTGCCATGGAAAACAAATAACCATATGCGCAAACAAAAAGGAAGATCGACAGTGTGAAGCTGCCGGAATATCGTTTCAGGAAAATGACCGCCGCAGTCACAAAGAGGATCGAATAGAACAGCACAAAAGTTTGTGCACGAAATCCTGCCGCCTTCATCAGGGAGTTGAGCAGCACAAAGCCCGGATTATCACCAAGCTTCCAACTGAACCCATCCAAAATAGTCGGGAAAGCTGCCATCGTCTCGTAGCTGCTCATGTATGTATAGGTGTCGTTATAGCCGGTACGAAGGCCAGCAAAGAAACTCAGATATGCAATCAGCAGAACAACCATGCCATAGTTCAGCACTTTGCTCGGTCGGCCATTCCATGTAAATGTGTACTTTTCACTTAAAAATGCAAGTCCGCAGGAAACGGCCAGCACGGTCCATAGTTCGCCCACTGATATCCTCCCGTATTACAGCCCATAAATGGCTTGCAGCTCCTGACGCACATTGGTATCCGCATAGAGCTGTGCCTTTTCATATCCGGCCTGTCCCATGCGATCGGCCAGCTCGCCATCGTTCAGCAGCACTGCAATTTTCTCCGCAAACGCATTCGCATCCGCCGGAGGCACCATATAGCCGGTCACGTCCGGCACGATCAACTCACGATGCCCGCGATTGTAAGATGCCACGACAGGCTTGCCCAGCAACATCCCTTCGACAATATTCATCGGCAGGCCTTCGCGGTAGCTGCAAGAAACGATCACATCTGCAATATTGGCATACCGCTCCAAATCGGTGCGGTAGCCAAGAAACTCCACATAGTTCTGCAAACCAAGCACAACAACCTCCGCCTGCAATTCCGCCAGCGTCGGGCCGTTTCCTGCCAGCAGCAACTTCGCCTTCGGCTGCTGCTTAATTAGGATTTTCAGCGCCCGGATCGCTGTGATCTGATTTTTATTCGGCAGCAATTCGCCGGTGCAAAGCAGCAGCTTGTCATCCTCTGTATAGCCAAGCTCATGCCGCAGCTCCACACATTCCGCTTCGGACAGCTTACGATACTTTGCAGCGTTTGCACCGACACCGTGAATGCGCTCCACCTGCGTGGGAAACTTTGCCGAGGCAAGGCCATAGTCCTCCTGCGTAATGGTGATGAGCTTGTCCGTATGGCGGCACATAAACTTCTCCACCGGATACCAGATGAGCCAGTTTTTCTTCGGCGCACCCTTATAAAAGTGAAAGCCATGAGCGGTATAGAACACCTCGGGGCCATGTTTGCGCGCTTTTCGGGCCGCCAGCCGTCCCAGCACACCGCCCACCGGCGTGTTGCAGTGGATCACATCGTAGCCGCCATCGTCAATGATCTTTTTGAGCTGTTTGTAGGCTCCAAGATTTTTGGGCGAAAACGGTGACCGCTGGAACGGCACGTCAAAGACCTGCTCCACGAAGTCCAGCTTCAGGCCATTCTTTTCGGCAAGATTGTTCCGCGCCGCCACATAGACTTCACATCCGTGCTCGTGCAGCATTGCAACCAGAGGCTTGTGGAACTGGCAAATATGCGATTGTACGGTGGCAACTAAAAGGACTTTCATTGCGTATTTCTTCCTATCAGAACGGTCTGATGGACGTTATAAAATAATAAATCTTATCCATCCACATCCGCTTATTATTATGTGCTGCATCTTTTACGCTGATATTTGTTGCATCTATTGCTGGACATAACTCATACGTAAAATCAATATGTGTCCTATCTGCAATACGATCCGCCAGCGGAACCATCAGCATAAGATCAGAAAGGTGCCGATTGTTATATGGAACAGTCACGTCATGGGAAAACATATGCTCGCAACTCAGAACATCCGCACCCCAGCGGCTGTCTCGCATCTCCAGATCGATGATGTCGCTCCAGTCGTAATTGAACATATGCTCATTATAGGCAGTGTCACGGAGATAATCTCTGTACCGTGCATCCGTCGCATACATCAACACCGGATTCAGCAAGAAAATATTGTTCATGGCGTTAACCCGTCGTGCCGTACACTTCCTCTGCATATGCCGCACGCCGTAACGCTTGTAGTAAAATGCACGTCCAATCTCTGAGGTCCACGATTTTGCTTCGACATCGAACGGATTTGCCTTTCGAAGATAAATCCGCTTCATAATGTCGTTGTGGTTAAAATACCGGCGATTGCTGTTCACGCATAGAATTGCCCGAACCAGATCGTATTCCGGATAAACAGACTTATCCAAGGGGATCTCATAGGTTATATGCGGGACGCCAACCGCTTTACAAATCGCTTCTGCCGCATCGCAATCGACCTTTTCAGCGGGCTGCGAGTTATAAGAAAAATACCGGTACTTTTCTTTTACATGAATCGATGCCGCCAGTGAACCCTTGCTGTCCCGACCGCCGGTCACGGATACCGCCGGGCGTGCCCATTTCTGCGCAATCAGGTCGAGATTGTTTTTCATAACCTCTGCAATTTGGTTTACTGTTTCGTGATACTCAGTCTCGTCTGCGCACATATGAATAGGCTTGCGCGGCCAAATACGAACGGTCTTGAATTTTCCATCTGAGTAAGCCACATAGTTGTTGCTGATTAGCTTTTTCAGCTCGTGATAGTGGCTGATATCTCCCGGCAGCCCTTCCCCGTACAGGTGATACCAGCGGTAATGTTCAAGCTTTGTCACATAGTCATCACGATGGAGCTGCTCAAACTGTGCGACCAGTTCTTCGTGAGAGCAAAGATAAAAATGCCCGTCAACATCTCCATAGTAAGCGGCACGCATACTCTCAAAATCGCCGCAGAACGTGATGCTCTCCCCGGCAATCATTCCAAGAACAAACAGTCCCGTCAAATCGTTAATGGTCTGAAGTCCGAGTTCAAAGCTGCCCTGCGACCGCTCCGCGAGGGTATGCAGAATGTCCATTTCATCTGCCTGATTAGAAAAAGGATTATATGCGTGGCCAATTAAAAAGTAAGTAATCCCATCCTTTTCTGTGGCATATAGCTTTTGGCGACAGTGAAGCCAGATGTGAAAGCTATCCGAAAGACTCTCCTGCCGCCAGTTTCCGAAAAAGGGGTATGCATTCCCGATTGTGAGATTCCGATTCGTGATCAAGAAGCCTTGCTCAAAGATGGAAGACTTATATTCTGGAAAACGCTCGATATTTTCCTGGATATATAGCCAGTTTTCATTCATTTTAAGTTCTCCTTTATCGTTTCCCACAGCCGCGTCCGGTTGCCGTCACCGACAAAACTATTATGCGAGGTCAAGATCACGTTTTCCATATCCCACAGCGGGCTGGTTTCGGGCAGCGGTTCTTCTTCAAACACATCCAGCACTGCGTGGCCGCCGCTTTGCAGCCATGCGGTAAGGGCTGCTTCATCTGCCAGTGCGCCGCGGGCTACGTTGACAAATATCGCATTGGGATGTAGGCGGTCAAAAACCGCTTTACACACAATCCCGCGCGTTTCCAGCGTCAGAGCGATGCAGCAAATCAGGATATCGCACACCGCCACAGCATCCGGCAGCGCATCCAGCGGCAAGACCGCATCAAAATCCGGCAGCACCCGCACCGTGCGGTTCACACCGGTAACATGGCAGCCAAAGGCCTTCAGCCGCTTTGCAATCTCGCGTCCCACGTCGCCGCAGCCGAGGATGCACGCCCGCTTACCGGACAGTTCCAGCAGGCCGCGATGCTTTTCCCATTTGTGCTGCGCCTGATTCGCCGCAAAAAAGCGACTCTGCTTATATAGCTGCAAAATGCCGCCGATGGCGAACTCCGCCATTGGAACGCTGTACACGCTCGCAGCGTTGTGAAGCTCAATGCCATGAGCGCGGACATAGTCCAGCGGCACACGGTCAAGACCCGCACTGGTAAGCTGGATCAGCCGCAAATTGGTGAAACGCTCGATGGGGTTATACAGGAACAGGCCGTTGCACACGACCGCTTCATAGCATTCCGGCTGCTCCACCGGTGCGCGCTCATCGGGACGTGTGAACACCTTGTGCCCGGCAGATTCCAGCGCTGCAAGCTCCTCACTATTCAGTTGAAACGCGCCGGTCACGAGAACGTTCATGTGTTCATTCCTCTCACGATTGTCTCCACGCAGGCACACACCCTGCGGTGGTTTTCATCAAACTGCTCCTGCGTCCAGGCAGCGCACTCGCGCTCCACACGACGAACATCCGCCACACCCTCCGTAAAAATACGCCGAATGTCATCCAAATCTGTGACCTTGCTCGTATTGCAAAAGCTGCGGGACAAAATGACATACTGGGAACCCAGCCGATAATGCTCACCGATGATATATTCCGCCGGAAGCGCCCCCGAACCGGGGCGGCCAACACCGCCAAATCCAAACGGTAGCCCTGCCGCACGGAGTTGGGTACACAGCCTGTCCACCGTGCCGTCTGTCAGAAGTTGAAACAGGAATTTTCGGTGATAGCACAGATGCAGGTCGTTGAGGCCAATGTGCATCTGGTCGACGCCCGGGACGCGCAACGCATCTGCCAAGTGCTCCGCCGCCGCGTCCGTTTCCAGCAGCGGCATGACTTTCGCGCGGCCGCCAACCATCTGCACAAGCTGACGCAGGTCCTCCACCGTGCGCCACATGGGCAGCATGATCACATCCGCACCGTTGGCGACAGCAGCGTTGATCTCTGCCTGTGAATCAGGGTTAAGCGGGTTGACGCGCGCCATGATCTCCGCTCGATCGCCAATGGCGCTGCGAACCGCCGCCATATCCGCCGGAACATGGTGAGACTGCACAGTGTCCATGCCGCCCTGCCGCTCTGCCTTTCCCAGCACCTCCATGTCAATGAAGATGCGGTCAACGCCGGCGTCCACCGCAATTCTGGCGACGGCCGGATCGTTTGTGATATACATCAGTTTCAGCATTCGCTTTCCCTCAGGCCGTCGCACCGACATTCTCGTTGTCCTCATTCCGAAGCACCTTCAGACAAGTGAGCGCCAAGATCTTGATATCGAAAGCAAGCGACAGATTCCTCGCGTAATACACGTTCATCTCGATACGGCGCGGCCACTCCACCGTTTTTCTCCCGTTGACCTGCGCCCAGCCGGTGATGCCGGGGCGAACGTCAAACATATGCAGCTGCTCTTCGGTGTACTGCTCGAGCGGCCATGGATGATAAGTCAGCGGCGGACGCGGCCCTACCAGCGCCATGTCCCCCTTGAGCACATTCACACACTGCGGCAATTCGTCGATGCTGGTTTTTCGAAGAAAACGGCCTACCGCCGTTACCCGCGGGTCGCCTTCCCCACTGTAGACACCGCTGCCGGTGTGTTCTGCACCAACGGTCATCGAGCGAAATTTATAAATGGTAAACGCTTTTCCGTGCAGCCCCAGACGCTGCTGCTTAAACAGCACCGGCCCTGGAGAGGTCAGCTTGATCGCAGCCGCTGTTGTAAGCAGCAGCGGCGAGAGCGTGACCAGCGCAGTAAACGACAGGACCGTATCCATCGCGCGCTTTCCGAATTGCTGATACATGGTTCCCATTCGTCCCATCCTTTCAGATCTCTTGGTGATGCATTTCACGTGTGGTTATCCCACGACCGTAGCTTCCTGCGGCAGGGTCTGTCCGTCCGGCGCGTGGAACGTCGGCACCATTTCGCGCAGCTTTGCGCGCAGCGCGGGCTCATCCGTCTCCGGGATGGCGCGCAGCAGCATGAGGTTCTCCTCAAAGGCCGCGGGGTCAAACGCGATCTCGTGGCCGATGTAGATCAGATCGTTCTTCGTCTTCTGCATGCCCTCGCCGCTGAGCAGCAGCTCCTCATAGAGCTTTTCGCCCGGACGCAGGCCGGTGTACTCAATGGGGATATCGACATCCGGCTCAAAGCCGGACAGGCGGATCATGTTGCGCGCCAGATCGTCGATGCGCACCGGCTCGCCCATGTCGACGCGCACGCCCGTGACCTTGCCCGCCTCGAGCTGCAGGCGCGGCACGAGGATGCCAGCGCCCGTCTCGACCGTGAACTCTTCTTTATCCGTCAGGCCGAAGTCGTGGAGATAGCGCGCGAAGCAGCGGATGCCGTTGCCGCACATCTCCGCCTCACTGCCGTCTGTATTGAAAATGCGCATGCGGAAGTCCGCCTTATCGGACGGCAGCACGTAGAGCACGCCGTCGCCGCCGATGCCGTAGTGGCGGTCGCAGACCTGCTTCGCAAACGCAGCGAAATCATCGACGTTTTCCTTGAAGCAGTCGACCAGGACAAAATCATTGCCGCAGCCCTGCCATTTTGAAAATCTCATGAGGAATTCCTCCTTTTTCTCTATCTCTTTATTGTACTGGTTTTGCGCACGCCTTGCAACCCCTTTCCGTACATCTGTACTTGAGTTCCCCCTGCGCAGATGGTACAATATTCCCGATACTATTATATAGAAGGAATGAGGAATCCATATGAGTCTTGACGGCTTTTCGATGCGCCCGCTGACGCGCGAGCTTGACGCAGCGCTCGCGG
>ERZ779855.1208-NODE-1208-length-18122-cov-290.356728_pt1 | contig 18122 bp, 10 predicted proteins | sample MGYA00511370_ERZ779855 | MGnify/ENA primary metagenome ERZ779855 (study PRJEB29588, sample SAMEA1967319) | human gut metagenome | biome: human gut; feature: human-associated habitat; material: faeces | place: Denmark | collected 2008/2010 ...
TTGTACATAGTCAAGCTTATGTAAAAGCCATCGCGTGTTTGGTCCTTGCATGTGGGGGGGCATTACCTACTCTAGCTGCAAGTGAGACCTCATCAAGCCCAAAGGTAGAAAATGTTCAGCAGAACGAAGTTACCGTAAAGGGTGTAGTGAAGGATGCCAATGGTGAAGCCATCATTGGTGCGAGTGTTATTGAAAAAGGCAACGCCAAGAATGGTACAGTTACCGATATTGATGGTAACTATACCTTGAAGGTAAAGCGTGGCGCTACCTTGACAATCTCCTATATCGGATATATTAGTCAGGAAACCAAAGGTGGTAATATCATTTTGGAAGAAGACTTAAAGTCTTTGAACGAAGTGGTCGTTATCGGTTATGGTACACAGAAGAAAGCTGATGTAACCTCAGCTGTAGTGAGCGTGAAAGCAGAAGACTTTACCAAGGGAAACTTCAATGATGCAGGTGATCTTATCAAGGGTAAGGTTGCAGGCTTATCTATTACTAAGCCATCAGGTGATCCAGGTGCGGTAACTCAGATTAGTTTACGTGGTATTGCTACTGTGTCTGGTAATGCACAGCCATTAGTGTTGGTTGATGGTGTTCCTGGCAGTTTAAGTTCTGTACCACCAGAGAATATTGCTTCTATTGACGTCTTGAAGGATGCTTCTGCTGCGGCTATTTATGGTACTCGAGGAGCCGGTGGTGTTATTATCATCACAACAAAGACAGGTCAGCGTGAGCAGCGCACAGAAGTAACTTACAATGGCTATGTTTCTTTCTCTACATGGGCAAAGAAAGCTGACTTTATGACTTCTTCTGATATCCGTGCAGGAAAGACTACTTTTAATGATGAAGGTTATGATACAGATTGGCTAGATGCTATTAGTCGTACAGCCGTAACTCACAACCATAGTGTATCTTTGAGCGGTGGTAATGCTAAGACTTCTTACTTTGGTAACTTCACATACCGCAATGCACAAGGTGTGATGAAGAAGACAGGTAATGAAAGTATGAGTGTTGCTTTCGACTTGAGTCACTGGATGCTCAATGATATGTTGAAAGTTAACATTAAGGTTAACGCTGATCAGTATAAGTATGATGTTAATGATGCTGGCGCAATTTATCGTCAGGCAGTTATTCGTAACCCTACTTCTCCTATTTGGAATACTGATGGTTCTTATAATGAGGGAAGTTTGCTGCAATATTGGAACCCTGTTTCTATGCAGAATGAGCAGACTGGTCAGTATAAGGATCAGACAGTGAAGTTTACTGGTAATATTACGTTGGAGCCAATCAAGGGATGGCAGACAAATTTAATGCTTTCTAAGGGGCAAACCTTGGATCGTGGTGGTTATTATTATACAAGCAATCACTCTCAACAGGGTGTAAATCAGAAGGGCTCTTATTCTGGTTCCGCAAATAGAAGTGGCTATACTGTAGACAATAAGTATTTGGAATTGACTTCTAAATACATGAAGAACTTTAATAATGTTCATCGTCTTGACGCTTTGGTTGGTTATAGCTACTCCGAGGAAGAGCATGATATAGACAATATGTGGAATGCTAATTTCCCAACAGACTACTTTGGTACCAATAACATCGGATTGGGCACTAAGTTGACAGATGGTGAAGCCTCTATGGGATCCAATCATTATTCTAGTAAGTTGATTGGTTTCTTTGGACGAGTTAGCTATGGCTATGCCGATCGTTATAATATTCTTGCTAGTTTGCGTTATGAGGGATCTTCCAAGTTTGGTGACAACCATAAGTGGGGTGCATTCCCTTCTGTATCTTTGGGTTGGAATATCATGAACGAAGAGTTTATGAAGTCAACTAAGTCTTGGCTTAGCAATTTGAAACTTCGTGCAGGCTGGGGTGTTACGGGTGTGATTCCACAAGGTGATGATAATGTTTGGGGCGGTGCTTATCGTTCTATGCTCCGTTATAGCTACAATGGTGGTAATTATTATCGTGATGGTAAATGGAACAAAGGATTGAAATCAGCTTCCAATGCCAACCCTGACTTGAAGTGGGAAACTGCCAGAGAAATTAATATCGGTGTAGATTGGAGTCTTTGGAATGATCGCTTGTCTGGTAGTTTCGATTTCTATAATAAGAAGACTTCTGATATGCTTTATGAGTATGCAGTTCCTTCACCACCTAACTTGTATACATCTACATGGGCTAATGTTGGTGAAATGCGAAATACTGGTTTTGAGTTTATGATTAAGGGTGTTCCTGTTCAGACTAAGGATTGGCGTTGGGAGACTCAGGTAACTTTGCAGCACAACAGTAATAAGTTGTTAAGCCTCTCTAATAGTCTTTATCAAACAGATAATACTTTGTGGCTTCAGGGAGTAGGCGATCCTGTTACTCAGTATACACATAAGGTGGAAGTTGGACAGTCTTTGGGACGTATCTATAGTTTGAAAGCTGTGGGTGTCTCTGATCAAGGTTTGTTCTTGATTGAGAATCCTAAGACTGGTCAGTGTGCTGAGTTCTATCAGGAAATGCGTAACGACTACGATAACTGGTATGAGTATATGGGTAATGGTATACCAAAGTTTACTTTGGGTTGGAATAATACCATCAACTATAAGGACTTTGATTTGTCATTGCAATGCAATGGACAGTTCGGCTTCAAGATTATCAACCAGCAGCGAGTGTTCTATGAGAACAATGCTCACGCTTACAATAAGTTGAAGTCAGCGACAGATAAGATTGGCGGTAATCGTCCTCTTTCTGGAGCACAGTCTCAGGTAGTAACAAGTTATTATATCGAGAATGGTGATTACTTCAAGTTGAGTACTTTGACATTAGGTTATACTTATACACCAAAGAACAAGACATACATTCAGAATGCTCGTATCTATGGTAGTGTATACAATGTATTTACTATTACAAAGTATAAGGGCATGGACCCTGAGCTTGGTAGCGATAACTTCTGGTATGCCGGTGTTGACGACCGTGATAAGTATCCAACAGTTCGTTCATTCACTATCGGTTTAAATGTTACATTCTAAAAATTGATTTAAGTTATGACAAACAATATATTAAAGAAAGGTCTCTATGCAGCTATGTTGGCTGTGGGTGCAGCATCTTTTACAGGATGTACCGATTTGAGTGAGACTGTATATAGTCAACTCCCAGGAGATGGAAGCTATACTTTAACCAACAAGGACATTCAAGCAATGTATGGTCCTATTTATGATCGTTTGCGTGATATGTATAATGGTTGGGAAGGTTATCAGGACATTAGCGAGGAGTGTGGTGATCTGATTATGACTCCATTCCGTTATGAGACATCAGGTTGGGGTGCTCAATATGTTTCTCTGCATAAGCATGAGTTCCATAGCACTATCAATCATTTGTATCGTCCATGGTATTCTTGCTATCAAGGTATCACTACATGCAACTCTTTGTTGGATAATGCTGATATTGCTGCTAACGAAACAGCTAAGGCAGAGCTAAGAACATATCGGGCTTTGTTCTATTATGTTTTGTTTGATTTGTTCCGTAACATCCCTTTGCAAACGACATTGAATGTTCCTAGTGGCTATATGCCAGAGCAGGAAGACCCAGCAAAGACTTTTGATTGGATAGTCAATGAGTTGAATGAGTCAAAACCTTATTTGACAAAGGATGTAGAGTTCGGTCAGATAAACTATTATGGGGCTTGTATGATTCTTGCCAAGATGTACTTGAATCGCAATGCATGGTTCCCTACAGAAACAGAGGATAAGAGCTATTACGAGAAGGCTTGTGATGAGGTGAATGAAATCATCAATAGCGGAAAGTATGAGTTGGCTTCTACATACTTGGAGCCTTTCTCTGCTAACAATCGTAGCAAGGAAACTATTCTTGGCTTGGTATACGATAAGAAAAATGCGGGAATGGGTACCAATTACTATTGCAAGTGGAACATTTCTGGTAGTGGTGCCATCTTCAATGTAACATTTGATGGATGGAATGGTAGTGCTGGTATTCCACAGTTCATTAATAGTTATGATCCTGATGATACTCGTAAGACAGATTGCTGGATTTGGGGTCCTCAGAAGAACAAGACTACAGGTGAGCAGATCTATATCAATGACAAGCCTCTGGATTATACCATTGATGTTTACGCTATAGAAAAGCCAGGTGCAGCCGGTATGCAAGGTGCACGTTTGAAGAAATATGAAATTGTTGAGGGAGATGTAGGTGTAAGTAATGATGCTGTACCTTTTTTCCGTTTGACTGATGCTTATTTCATCAAGGCAGAGTGCTTGCTTCGTCTCGGTGGTTATAAAGGTGAGTCAGAGCAAGTAGCTGCTGATATCGTGACAAAGATTCGCCAGCGTGCATTCAAGAATAATCCTGAGAAGGCTACACGTACTGTAGAGCAATTGAAGGGCGCTAGTGTTTATGACTATGGATTGCGTGAGACACAAGGTGAAATCAAAGATGGTGTGTTGACCAATATTGTCAATACCGAGACTCATGAGGGTGGAGATGATATCCAACTGGGTGGCTTGCTTGATGATTTGGCATGGGAATTCGTTTATGAACATCATCGTCGCCAGGATTTGATTCGTTTCAAAATGGATAATGGCTGCAATGTCTTCAATGGTAAGTCTTGGTTTGGTAAGAGTGCTAATACAAATGCATCCGACCATCATCTGGACATTTTCCCTATCTTGAAGGACAACCTGCAGGCTAATCCTAAGTTGCATCAGAACCCAGGTTATGATGGGGCGAAGTAATATGTTATAATCAATATTAAAGAAGAATTAGTATGAAAAAGATATTTTTAATTGCCATGATGGCTTGTGCAGTCTTCGGGACAATGACTTCTTGTAGCGATGATTATGAAGATGCCAGCAAGCCTCATGTTTATGGTGAGACAGAGAACCCACCAGTAAAGGGTTCTGATGCCAATATGGTTACTGCTTCCATGAAAATGAAACAGGCTGAGGCTGGAACAGAAGTGAAAATAGTAGACTTATCTGTTTATTCAGATAAAGTTCAAGAGCAATTAGGCATGTCCCTTGACGAGGCAATAGCTGGACTAGGTAATGGCACTGTAAGATTCTTGCCTGTAAATCCTGCTCGTAGAGTTTGGGAAAAAACAGCAGCAAATGCAGGTGATAATAAGTGGTATTTGACCTCTGCTGGTACTGTAGCTTCTTCTGAAGATGCAGCTGCGACGATGGAATTCTTGCCATCAAGCAAAGAGGTGAAGATTACTTTGACTCAAAACGCAACAACTGGTATTATTCCTGTGACATTTGGTTTTGTAAAGACAGATAATTCTGCCTATCCGGTAAACTTCCGTTGCCAGGCTCTTGTGACTGTAACAGATGCTAGTGTTTGTGATGTGGCATTAACAGTTCCTAAGGGTAATTATGCTGCTGCACAGTTTAAGTTTGAAACAATAGCCAAGAACATAGAGTATGCATTGGGCATCACTGACTTGAAGGAGTTGGCTGCTGGTCTTGATACTGAAAGTCCTGTATACAATGTATATTTGATGGATGCTAAGGGTAATCTCAATGGCGGTCCTGGTAAGTATACTGCTAATGGTGCAGGTTATTGGATGACCTCAGATTTGGCAATTACAACATGGGGTACTAACCATGCTCTCTTTATGGAGCCATTCATCTATGATGAGGAGGCAAAGGATTTCTATGCTGACGGTGGTGGTTTCAACTGTGGTCGTTTGAGTAGTGATACTCCTGCTTCAGGTACAGTGCTTACTCCATCAATAGTGATCAAACCGGTGAAGGATACTGGTAAAACTTTGACTATCAACTTCACGTTGACATTCGAATAATCTAAGTATAACCAAAAATGTTAGGATGTGCCGTATTTGTTTACATAGGCGGCACATCCTTCTTAACCTAAAAAGAAAGAATATGAAACTTAATCTGAAAAAGCATTTGCAGCTATTGACTACCGTCTTGATGCTTGCTGGTACAATGCCTTTTGTAGCAAGTTGTGCAGACGATGATATGTCTAAGACAGTGGCTGACTATGATCCAAGATATAAAGGACAGGTGGCGTTTGGTAATTCCGACTACAACTTGGAAGCTGACGCTCAAGAGATAGATATTCCTTTCAGTTGTGACCAAAGTTGGACTGCATCTTTGAAGTCTGGTGATGAGGCTCCATCTTGGGCTTCTGTTTCTCCAGAAAGTGGTGAGGCTGGGGATAAATTGTCTGTAAAAGTAAAGCTTGATGCTAATGAGGACTTGAAAAACTCTCGTCAAGTTACGCTTACCATTACTACAGAAAAGGGGAATACAAAAACCATTACTATCGCACAAAACTATAAGGTAGTAGTGCTCAATACTGCAGAAATTAAGGATTTCGATAAGTATCTTTGTCCAGAGTCAACTAATCCTCATTTTGAAAAGGGAGCAGACTTTATGCTTCGTCAAGACTCTTATTATTCTTGGCATCGTATGAAGCAGAGCGAGCATTTCTTCGTCTTCTGGAGTCCAGAATTTGGTGACGACCCTAATGCTGAGTCTGTAGATGCAAAGATGCGTGTAGATATAGATGACCTCTTGGCTAAAGCTGAGCACTTCTATGATACCAATGTCAAAACTTTGGGTATGGCGAAGGTTGGTCAGGGTAAATCTATGCTTGACAACTATAAAATGCAGATTTATTTGATTTATCAGGACGAATGGCTTGCTACAGGTTCTGGTTATGACGACAAGATTGGTGCCCTTTGGGTAAATCCTAGCACTTGCCAGCCTGTCGGTTCTACTATTGGTCATGAAATTGGACACTCTTTCCAGTATCAGGTTTATGCAGATAAGGTAAATATGGAAGGTGCTGCCAAGGATTTGCATCATGGATTCCGTTATGGTTTTGGTCCTGAAGGTGCTGGTGGTTGTGCATTCTGGGAGCAGTGTGCTCAATGGCAGGCTCAGCTCGACTATCCAGAAGAGATGTTTGGCTATCATCTTGATGTTTGGAAGAAGAACTATCATCGCCACTTCAATCATGAGTGGATGCGTTATGCAAGCTACTGGTTGCAGCATGTATGGGTAGAAAAACATGGCATTGATGCTTTCGGTCGCATTTGGCGTGAGTCTCAGTATCCTGAGGATCCATTGCAGACTTATGAACGCTTGTTCTGCAACAATAACCAGAATACACTCTATTCTGATATGTATTATTATGCTTCTCACATGGTTTACTATGATTTGAAGTTTGCTAATAATGATAAGAAACCAGTCGTGGTTCCTGATGCAGTAAAGGGTGATTATTCTACAAGTCTCTATAAGGTAGCTGACCAAAAGTATCAGGTAGGTTATGCTAGCTGTCCAGGTACAACTGGTTTCAACGTTATCAAGTTGAAGAATGCTCCTGGTAAGACCGTTTCAGTAAAGGTAGACGCATTGGAGCCTGGTTCTGCACTTCCAAAGGGTGACAAGGGTGAAATGTTGGATGGTGATGGTAAGGTAGTTGGTACAACTAAGACTTACAATGCCCAGGACAATAAAACATCTGATTATCGCTATGGTTATGTAGCTATAGTAGGTGGCAAGCCTGTTTATTCAGATATGCACAAGGGTGCTAATGGTACAGCTTCTTATCAGGTTCCTGCTGGTACTACAGAGCTTTACTTCGTAATTCAGGCTGCTCCAACAACATACAATCGCCATGAGTGGAATGACAAGGAGGCTGATGATGAGCAGTGGCCTTATACAATCACAGTGGATGGTACAGACGTGGATAGCTACAATGAGGTAATTGATGTGGTGATTGATCCAAATGCAAAACCACAGAATACTGATCTTATTGTGAGTGTTCATGGTGATGAGAGTTCTAGTTATGCGTATGCAACCTATAATCTTGCATATCTCAGTAGTGCTTCTATCTGTTACGCATTCTGCTTGACTCCAGATGAAATCGCTGATAAACTGGTGAAGAGTTCTGAATGCAAGGATGGGGTTCCTGAAGGAAAGATTGCTATGCGCTTGAAGCAGGCTGATGGCTCTTATACTTATGAAGACAACTGTGGTGGAACCTATGCTGGTTTCTGGTGTGATGCTAAGGGTAATCAGCAGAATTGGGGTGAAAATGCTAGAACTTACACCAAGTTTAATAGCATTCATGAGTTGGAAATTGGTTTTATGCCTGGAGCTATCAAGGCTGGCGAAACTTATCCTGAGGTTCTAGAGTTGGTATACAACTGTGGCGGAAAGGAAATCATCGCTACCATCAAGTTCAACTTTATCGTAGATGGAGCTGCTGCAGCAAGAATGCATAGAAGATAAGATAAGATAAAATAACTTTTAAACGTAAAAAAATAAGTATGAAGAATTGTATAAAAGTTTCTTTGTTAAGCATTTTGTTGTTGATGTTTTGCACATTGGCAATGAATGCAGCTGATAATAAACCAATCGCTCAAATCGGTTTTACAGCTCCTTTAAGAACAACTGTAGAAATTATGCAACCGTTAAAAATGTCAAAGTATACGTTCTCTGAATCTACAACGCATATGTTTTCTTTGGAGAATTATTCTTTTACGGGAGGAGCATATTTTAAAATGGGTATTAATGTTTCTGTTAGTGGGAAAACATTAACTGTTTATTATGGTGGTAAAACCTATATGACAAAAAGTTTGGAATACGGAGCAAATTTAGTAGACTTTTTTATTCCGTTAACTTCATATAAAAGCTTTTTGTTCTATATTACAATTAAGTAAAATGTAAAAACGTTTTTGTGTTTATAATAAGAATGGTAAACTGCATAAGGCTGTTATTACCCTTAAGATGAAATTCGCATAGTTGATATAGTTAGTTCCGTTGCTGACGTAAAACTTTTGTTTTGTGGAATGCAACGGAACTTTTTTGTTTCTTCGCTTATATTGATAACGCTCTCGTTTCTCCTGTTTAATACGTACATATCCGAAGCGTAAGGTGTATTGTCTTAATACTCTATAACTCATTACTTAAACAGTCATACTTCCACGTTTATTTGGCTTGAACATCTTGATTTGTGTGGTTGCTGCCATATGCCGGCAATCACACGAATCTAATTCTTTAAGGTCTGATGCCATCTATCGCAAGCTTTTCAACAATGATATGCAGTATCTGATAGAGTGTAGTGAGAAAATCGTGAGGGATACCCCCAAATCGTGATGGATAGCGTGATGGATATTTCCGTTTTCGAAGTATCTATCACGCTATTCAAGTGTCTGTATATTAGTATATTAAGATGTGTAATACATATAAATCGTGATGGATGATAGATTATTACATAAAATTTGTTCATATGAAGACTGCGCTGGGTTACTGATATGACTGCATCGGGTTACAGATATGACTGCATCGGGTTACAGATATTACTGCGTAAGCTAACGGAGCCGTATCCGTAGGCTTATCGAGACGTCTGCATCAGCTAACTGAGACGTCTGAACTCGCTTACTGAACTACTTGAGGTGCTTGGCTGAACAGCTTGAATTGCTTGGCAGAAGTGTGATACAGCTACTTATTATGGACGCAAACTTGTCGCCCTGTAAGGGCAAAAGCTTTAAAAACCAAGGATTTATAAAGCTTTTGCTCTTACAGGGCGTCTTGCTGATTGCTATTATACCCAGGGCGCTGCCCTGAGCTAGGAGCTTTTGGGCCTTCAGCCCGTTCTTGAACCACATGCGAAAGTTCTGTTGTTTAAACAAGTCTCTCTATATCTTCTATTGAAAGGTCTGTACCTTTGGCAACTTGCTCTTGTGTGAGCCCCATGCCGAGAAGACGTTTTGCGGTGGCCAACTTTTCTTTGGCAATGCCTTCTACTCTGCCTTCTTCTCTGCCTTCTTCCTTCGCAGTATCGATCGAATTTTTTATATCTCGGTAAGCCTTGAGGCTGTCTTCATATTCTCGTAGCTCTTGTTTGAAACCAAAGTCGGTAAGTAAGCTGATATATCGTTCTTCTGATAATCTCATAATCTGTTCTTTTTATAGAATTCTTTTGGCAAAGAGACGACTTTTTATAATATCTCCCAAGTTTTTGGGCATAAATCTATCATTTTGATGTAATTTTTGACAAATCTCTAAGATGTTCTTTGAGAAGATACGATATTTGTATCATTTTAGACGATATTGCGAGCGTTTTTGCAAGATTATCAGTACTTTTGTGGCGAAATAATAAATAACGCAAAAATCATAACCGAAATGAAACGAATATTCTTATCGCTGATACTTACAGCAGCTACCTTGCCTTGGGCTACTGCAGTCCTGGCACAGCAGAACCCATCTGAGGCTCCTGCCACCAGACCCGTAAATCCCGTTTCTGCACCACAGAAACTCATCTTCGTACCGGACTCTCTGAAACCCTATGATTTCAACAAGGATGATGAGAGATGGTGTTGGCGACATAGTGCACAGACCCAGAATATCGTGTATTTCTGGGAAAAGCCATTCGGAGACAATCCGCAGAATCCTCCTTCGCTCGAAGGTAAGCCGATGAAATTCGACCTGGGTAATCTGCAGACTCAGGTTGAACGATTCTACCGTTTCTTCCGCGATACCCTGAAGTTCTCTCTACCAGGTAGCATCTGCGACCAATATAAGATGATGGTGATGGTAAACTATTCGCTGGAAGGAACTGCTTACGGCGGAACTTACGATGACTTTATCGGAGCACTCTGGGTAACGCCTAACCGTATTCAAGATAAGAAACTCAATTGTTTGGCGCACGAACTGGGACACAGTTTCCAGCTTCAGATTATGGCAGACAAGACGGGCGAAGCCTGGGGAGGTAGCGGCTTCTTCGAGATGACATCCCAATGGATGCTCTGGAGAGTGAATCCTGAGTGGATAACAGATGAGAAGTATCATTTCGATGCCTTCAGACAACTTACCCATAAGGGATATTTGCATCTGGACAACATCTATCATTCGCCATACGTGATAGAATGGTGGGCTGAGAAGCATGGATTGGAAAGCATCGCCCAGCTCTATCGGGAGGGAAAAGTAGGAGAGGACCCGGTTGTAACCTATAAGCGGAAGTATAAGATGAGTCAGAAGCAGCTTAATGATGAGATGTTCGACTGCTACCGCCATCTCGTGAACTTCGATTTCGATTATGCCCGCAAGGAGACCCGACCTTATGCCTGCACCTTCGATACCAGGATGCTGAAGCAGAAGAATGGTTATCTCCGTCCGGATACAGCTTCGGTTCCAGAAAACTATGGCTTCAATGCCATCAAACTGGAAATCCCGAAGGCAGGCAAGAAAGTTACAGTAGATTTCAGAGCCCTCGATGCTGAGGGTAAGGAGTTCAAGGCATCCAAGGACAAGATGGCACGCACCATCGGTTACCGTTATGGATTGGTGGGAGTAACCGCCGATACCGATGAATGTATCTATAGTCCGATGGGCGAAACGATGAACGGAAAGGTTTCGCTTGTGGCTCCAAAGTCCCAGTCTCTCAAGGCGCTCTATCTGGTGGTGATGGGAGCTCCTTCGAATCATTCGCTCGATCCATCTTCCCGCCGTTTCCCTTATGAGGTAAGAGTGAAGTAAGAACAACTTAAAATTTCCGTTTATGAAACAACTAATGATAAGCCTCTTGTTGTTGCTTTCTTGTTTTTCTGTGCAGGCACAGGAAAAGTCTGGTAGCCGGGAGGTAACAAAAGTCAAGAAACTTTATACCTTGTTTGGTGAAACTTACGACTCATTCACTCGTATGCCATTGAGTGCAAAGGTATTTCTGATGTTGAAGGATTCTACTATTGTAGATACCTTGTCGGCAGAAGTGTATAATAAAGATAGTTTCTTTAAGTTCCCCGTGGAGAAGATTCGCCGTGATTATATCCTCAAAGCAACTTATCCAGGTTATTTCGATACATTCATCAACTATACTTTCGAGCCGAAAGGCAGAAAATATGAGAATGCCTTGCCTAAGATATTGATGAAGAGAGATAATCAAAACTACGAGGCGCAGCTGGATGAGGTGGTTGTTAAAGCCACCAAGATTCAGGTGGTGCATCGTGGCGATACGATTGTATATGATGCGACAGCCTTTGCCTTGCCTGAAGGGTCTATGCTGGATGCTCTCATTAAGCAGTTGCCAGGTGTAGAACTCAAGGAAGGGGGAGAGATTTTTGTGAATGGCAAGAAAGTGGATTTTCTTACCTTGAATGGCAAGAAACTCTTCAATGGCAATAATCAAGTGATGCTTGAAAACCTGCCTTATTATACGGTGAAGGATATCAAAGTGTTTAACAAGAAACGCACTTTGGCAGAGCAGATAAGTAAAGGTGAGGGCAGGGATTATGTGATGGATCTGAGCCTGAAACGTGATTATATACAGAATGCATTAGCTACCGTGGAAGCTGGTGGTGGAACCCAAGACCGTTGGTTGGCACGTACTTTCGGACTATTGATGGGAGAAAAGCATGATGCGATGCTCTATGCCAATGCCAACAATCTGAATGAGGATGGTGCTCCAAGGAAAAATGGCGATTGGCTTCCTTCTCGTTTCTCGCAAGGTGTGAAGACCAATCGTGAGGTAGGACTTTCTGTCCGTTCCGGTAATAAGGAGAAAACCATCGACAACGATTTCCAAACGACAGTAAAATGGAATGAAGAGAAGATAGAGAGTGAAAGTCAGGGAGAGGTATTTGCCAAAGATGGCAATATCTTAAAGCAAGGGTTTACCAAGGAAAAGAATAAATACTTCAGCTGGCGACTGGAAGATGAATTCCAGCATTTTACAGATAAGTTTGCGCTCTATACTAGTTCCTATGTGAGCTATGACCATGCCAAGACCCTGTCTTCGGCAGGAACTTCTACTTATCGTGACCAGCTGATTAATGAAAGTTTGAATCAAGGTCTCGTTAAGGCAGATTATCTTTATGCGGGTACGAGGCTTTACCTTGAAAAACGCTTTTCGTGGGGTGATGCTATTATTTTTACTTCACGCATAAACGTTTCTCATAATAAGCCAAATGATACCTATTCGCTCAATAAAATGAATTATGCTGTCGAAGGTGCTAAGGATGTTCGTAATCTCTATAGCGACCAGCACAAGCATTCCTATGATTATAGCTTTGGAGTGGGATATAATCTGAGCTTATCTTATGGTTGGAGTATCAATATCCCAGTATCATTCATACAGCAGTATGAGAATCGCCATCATTCCAACTATCGTCTGGATCGTTTGGATGAGGGGGGATTTGATGAGTTAGGCATATTGCCTTCTACTACCGACCAATGGATGAAGGCGCAGGATGCAGACAATACCTATAGTTCAGACTTGTGGAAAAAAGGTTGTAAAAGTGAACTCCAGGTAATCAGACAAGGTGATGAAGGTTTCTTGCAAATTGTCTTGCCTCTAGAGTGGCAACAAGAACAGTATCACTATATGAGACTGGATATGGACACGGTGGCGAAGAGGAGAAAGTTTCTTTTTCAGCCCCAGCTTTTTTATACGAACTGGGGCAGGAATTCTAAGCAGATAGATTATAGTCTCAGTATGAAACAGCCAGACTTTGCCGATCTGATGCCATACGGCGATGATACCAATCCTCTGGCTGTTCGTATCAATAATCCAGATCTTAAGATGCTGATTCGCCATCATCTGGGAGTTTATATGAGTTGGAGTTCTGATTCTACCGACTTGAGCAGATGGGTGGATATGGAGGCTAATTTGGTGAGGAACTCATGGGGTACGCGCACCTCTTATAATACAAAGACGGGTGCTTTTACCTATAGGAATGACAACGTGAACGGAAACTGGGATGCCAAATTGGCTGCAGGTTTTTCACGTTCCATAGACAAGCAGCATCGCTTCCGTTTCTCGGCAGATGCAAAACTGGGTTATGTGCGCAGCGTAGATTTCGACATCGACTACGATAACAAGGGGGCAGAACTGAGTAAGGTGAATACTTGGAGTCCATCAGTAGGCGCAAGCCTGACCTATCAGCTCAAGGATTTCCTATGGAAGGTGAAGGGAAAGTATGAGGGAAAGTACAGTTGTAGTAATCTGGAAATTTTTGAAGACATCAAAGCCTGTGATTTCCAATATGGCACGGAACTGCAATATACTATCCCTTGGATGAAAGTGGGTATTCAGACAGACCTCACCATGTTTACCCGAAAAGGTTATAACAGTAACGAGATGAACACCGACGATTTGGTATGGAATGCCATGTTGACCCGTACCTTCTGCAAGGGAAATGTTACAGCCAAGCTTCAAGCTTACGACTTGTTGCACCAGTTGACCAACAAGGTTTATACCGTCAATGCTCAGGGCAGAACCGAAACTTGGTATAATACCATCCCTCGTTACGTGATGTTCTCGTTGGCGTTCAAGCTTCATAAGAAGGCAAAAAATGCGGAATAGGCATCTTTTATGCTTTTAATTATGAGGTTTGATAATAATACAGAAAACCATCCGATAGTATCCAAGCTATCGGATGGTTTTCTGTATTATTGTTGTTTAAATAAGTCTCTCTATATCTTCTATTGAAAGTCCTGCTCCTTGGGCAACTTGCTCTTGTGTGAGCCCCATGCCGAGAAGACGCTTTGCGGTGGCCAACTTTTCTTTGGCAATACCTTCTTCTCTGCCTTCTTCCTTCGCTGTATCGATCGAATTTTTTATATCTCGGTAAGCCTTGAGGCTGTCTTCATATTCTCGTAGCTCTTGTTGACTGAATTTTGCGATTTCTGCTTCTTCAAACAACTTCGTGAAAATTCTTTCTTTTAAAGCTTTCGGTCGTTTGTCAAGCTTGGGTAAATTCTTGAGTACATAGAGCCATTTGTCATACAGCGTTTCTAGCTCTGTCTCGCTTTTGTTGAACTTTGCAATCTCAATATACTTGAAAGAAAGCTTGTCGTTAAAGACCTTGAATGTCTTTTTGTCTAGCAGGCCAACATCGTGGTTGATTTCTTTTTGGTCGAAAGCTTCTTCCTTAAAATCAAAATTGAGCAACGCTACCGTGTAAACATGGGCTAGCTTGAAATTCCAATCCTGTCCTTTTGGTGCTTGCTCTCTGATAGGAAATGTAGAGTAGAAGAGAGAACGGTCTTTGAAATATTTCTGAAAAGCGTTCTGCATCTCAACAATGAACTTTTCTCCTTTCTCATTTTCACAATACACGTCAAAGATAGCTTTGCGCTCAGCGAAAACATCACCAACGTGCTCGCTATTGAGGTAGCGGACATCCTTAATGACTTGCTCTCCATCAAAAAGTGAATTTAGAAAGTTGATGAGCAAGTCTTTATTTGGCTTTGTTCCAAAGATACGTTTGAAACCAAAGTCGGTAAGTAAGTTGATATATCGTTCTTCTGATAATCTCATAATCTGTTCTTTTTATAGATTCTTTTGGCAAAGATACGACTTTTTATAATATCTCCCAAGTTTTTTTGCACAAATCTATCATTCTGATGTGATTTTTGACGAATCTTTAAGATGTTCTTTGGGAAAATACGATATTTGTATCATTTTAGACGATATTGCGACCGTTTTAGCTAGATTATCAGTACTTTTGTGGCGAAATATAAATAACATAAAAATGACAATCGAAATGAAGAATAAGACTTTATTATCGACATCTCTCGCCTTGATGATGGCGATGCCGATGCAGGCACAACAACTCAAAGAGTATGCGGGGGATGCAGAGCTACGCATCCCGGAATGCAAGATAACGGCACCACCCAAATCTATGCATTTAGATAAATTTTATAAGAAATACGTGGATGTGAATGGCATTCCGATCGTAACGTCATGGCGAGTGCCAGACTCATGTATAGTGGCTGCGCATCATACACTCTATGCTATGACGAGTATGTTAAAACCAGAGGTGTTGGAAGCGATGAAAAAGCATGGAACTCGTGTGGCTATTATGGCTAGATATGAGGGCGAGACCGATATCCCAGAACATCATTTCATGATCAATGACACTACGGTGAATATGGATGTGCGGGCTCGAGGAATGGAAGGTACGATGGAAGTACCTGTCACAACCTGTGCGGAAGAGAACATCCTTGCTTACCAAATAGATAAGTATCATGCCGAGGATATCCTCATCCATGAGTTTGCACATTCCATTCATTTGATAGGTATCTATCAGGTGGATCCTACCATCAATGAAAAGCTAGACTCGCTTCTTGACAAGGCGAAAGCTCGTGGCATTTATGCCAATACTTATCGATTGGACAATGGGATGGAATATTTTGCCGAGGCTGTACAAGACTGGTTTAATGTAAATGCAGAGGTACAACGTGCTGACGGCAAGCATAACTGGATTAACACCCGTGAGGAATTGCAGGCGATGGATCCTGATATGTATCATCTGTTGGCACAGTATTTCCCTGCTACTCAATTACAGATAAGCAAGCACAAGAAGCAAAACATTTATACTTGCGATTATACAGACTTGTTGCGTGCCAAGAACTTTGCATTCACCAGGCAAAAGCAGAAAGTAGAGGAGGGATACATGCCTTTCCGAGGACATCAGGTTTATTATCGAATTGTGGGCGAACGCCAGGAAGGTAAGGCACCTATCATCTTGCTGCATGGTGGACCAGGCAGTACCCACAACTATTTCGAGGTGCTGGATCAAATTGCCGAGACTGGCCATCAGGTCATTATGTACGACCAGTTGGGCTGTGGAAAATCGTATGTAGAAGGTCATCCGGAACTTTGGAAGACTGAGACGTGGGTGGATGAGCTAGATGCGCTCCGTAAATACTTACATCTTGACCAAATACATCTCTTGGGACAGTCGTGGGGAGGTATGTTGGCTTTGGAGTACGTCTATGAACGTCATCCCGATGGGATTCGCTCACTCATTCTCTCCAGTACCAATCCATCGGCTTCGATGTGGGTAAAGGAGCAACATCGCTTGGTAAAATACTTACCGGAAAAAGAGCAAAAAGCCATAGCCAAGGCTGAGGCTACGGGGGATTTTGACAGTAAGGCATACAAAAGTGCAATTGCTCACTATATGGAGCAACATTGTGCTGCACCTGTTACTGCCGACTCGCCTGAATGCCTGAGAAGAGAGAAAAAGGCTGGTACCTTGTCGTATATTTATGGTTGGGGACCTAATGAGCTAAATGCTACTGGCGACTTGAAGGATTTTGAGTATTTGGAGAAGATGAAGAGCATCGACATCCCTACCTTGGTAATTAGTGGTAGTGAAGATCTTTGTACTCCTGCCATCGCCAAGGCCATGCATGATGCTTTGCCTAACAGTAAATGGGAACTCTTTGTGGGAAGCCGCCACATGCCTTTCGTAGAAGATCATAATCATTACTGCAAGGTTTTGGCAGAATGGTTGATGACACATTTGTAAAGGCTTACGTAATGGCGCATCTCTTTTTGTAATGGAATTTTGTAAAAATATAATATGAAGAATAAAGGATTATGGATTGCATCGCTCGCCTTGATGATGGCGATGCCGATGCAGGCACAGAAGTTCGAAGACAACTTCGAAGATAAGACGCTGCGACTGGATTATATCGTGGCGGGCGATAGCGTGAACCAGGCTATCTATTTCGAACAAGCTTACAGCAACCCTACCTGGGCGGGAAGAAAGACAAGACTGGATGAGAAATTCCTGAACGGAAACGGACAGGTGACCGTGTATGAGCATGGTACCAACAAGGTGCTCTATGTAAACACCTTCTCTACACTCTTCCAGGAGTGGCAGCTTACACAGGAGGCTAAGCATCTGCAGAAATCATTCGAGAGCAGTTTCCTCGTGCCGTTCCCGAAGAAGCCGGTGGATGTAAGCATCACCCTGAGCGATACGCATCAGAAGGTGACTGCAGAACTGCGCCATACCATCAATCCTCTGGATATTCTCATCCGACCATTGGGCGAGAATGGCATCCCTTACCGCTATATCGTGAAGAGCGGAGAGACTGCCGACTGTGTTGACCTCGCCATCATCGCCGAGGGTTATCGCCAGGACCAGATGGATAAGTTCTATCAGGATGCGCAGCGGGCAGCTGATGTCATTTTCGAGCGCGAACCTTTCGCTTCGCTCAAGTCGAGATTCAACGTGGTGGCTGTTGCGGCTCCATCGCTCGATGAGGGACCAAGTATTCCGCACGAAGGGAAATGGAAGAACACGATGGCTTGCTCTCATTACGATACTTTTTATTCGAACCGTT
>ERZ779855.1225-NODE-1225-length-17951-cov-4.170709_pt1 | contig 17951 bp, 23 predicted proteins | sample MGYA00511370_ERZ779855 | MGnify/ENA primary metagenome ERZ779855 (study PRJEB29588, sample SAMEA1967319) | human gut metagenome | biome: human gut; feature: human-associated habitat; material: faeces | place: Denmark | collected 2008/2010 ...
TTTTATTGCTTATTATCCGCACCCAAAAAGTTGCATTTATAAGTTGAACTCAAGAGCGATCACTTTTGCGTGGTCGCTTCTTTATATGCCGTAACCTACTGGCATATAGCAATAATCACCACTGATAAGTTATTATCCAGTTATAGCTTGGTGATTAATTTCACCGTAAAATCACCTGTTTTCTTTGCACACGAACTATTAAAATCAAGAGTTTATGTGTAAACACGAAATTACTTTTGATAAGTTACCGCAGGCGATAACTTATCTGACCGAACAGGTCGCAGAGTTAAAACAGTTGGTATCGGAGCTTCAGCCACCGCAATCCGAAAAGCATTTGCTGGTTGGTATTGACGATGCTTGCCGCATTATTCAAAAAGCAAAGCCGACTATTTATGCCCTTGTACGTAAAGGGATACTTCCTTCTTATAAGAAAGGAAAGAAGCTTTATTTCTATGAGGATGAACTACTGGCATGGATTGAAAATGGACGAAAGAACACTTCTGAGCAGAACTATGACCAGATGCTGGCCTCGATGCAAAACGGAGTACGCCGCAAACCGAAATCAGGCTTTAATCTTTAATCCGTCAGAGTTATGAAAGAGAAATCAATAACTCCCGAAGGAATTATCAATCAGGCAATGGGAATGAATATGTCCTTTACAGGAGCAGAATTCCCGGTTGAGATATTTCCATCAAAAATTCAACGGATTATACACGAAGTGTACGAATGTCAAAGTTATCCGATTGACTACACGGCTGCCTCTATCCTGACAGCCATTGCCGCAGGAATAGGTAATACCCACCTTGTTCAAATGAAACAAGGCTGGGTGGAGAGTGCCATTCTGTTTGTTGCATTGGTTGGCCGACCGGGTGCTAACAAAAGCCATCCCCTTAGTTTTGCCATGAAGCCCTTTATCAACTTCGATTATCAGCAGAATCTAGAGTTTGGGAAATTGTATGCTAAATATGAGCAAGATATATCCATGAGCAAAAAGGAGCGCATGGATGCTGGTGTGGAGGAGTTTCCTCAAGAACCTATCCGCAAGCGCTTTCTGGTTTCGGACATTACGCCTGAAGGATTAAGTTATATCCATGCACAGAATAAACGTGGACTTTGCCTCTGGTCGGATGAGCTATCGGCATGGTTTAAGAATTTTAATCGCTATAATAATGGTTCAGAGGAGCAGTTCTGGTTGTCGGTATTCAGTGCAAAAACTGTTATTTCGGACCGAAAGAATGCTAAAAGCTCCGTCTTCATCACTCGCCCGTTCATTCCTGTGATTGGCACCATCCAGAAAAAAAATCTCAGTGATTTAGCTCATGGTGACCGTTCGAGCAATGGATTTATCGACCGTATTCTGTTTATCATGCCTACCATTCAGCAAAAAGCTCGATGGAACGAAAAAGATATTTCTCCCGACTTAGAATCTCAATGGCATACACTACTAAATAGTCTTATCAACATTGAGTGCGCATTGGATGAGAACAATGAGATTCAGCCTTCAATCGTAACCTTCAGCGACGAGGCTCGCAAGTTCCTGTATAAATGGCAGCACGAACATGCAGACCTGTGCGATAACCTTAGTAATGAAATGCTTTTGGGAATATATTACAAACAGGAAATCTATATCATCCGCTTTTGCTTGGTGATACAGATAACCCGCTGGCTTTGTGGAGAGTGCGGCAAAGATCAGGTAGACACGGAGACCGTTCAACGAGCGATTCTGTTAACGGAATATTTCAAATAAACCGCTACCAGAGTGCAAAATCTAATGAACGAAACGGCTCTTACGGTACAGCAACAATCCGTTCTATTTCAACTCCCCGAACTCTTCACCACTGCACAAGGCGTAGAGACAGCCGCCAATCAAGGGATGAAAGAGCGGGCTTTCAAAGAATTTCTGAGTAAATACACAGGAACTCTTTTTCAGAAAGACCGACATGGAGAATACAGAAAAGTATAACCGCATTATCCACACTATCCACATTTTAAGAAACCAAAATGTCGAAAATGCACTAACAAAAAGAATCAATGACACACAGATTTATATTAGAACCCTACAAAAGCATTGCCTCTCGACACACCTGTCCGGAGTGCAAGCACAAAAGATGTTTTTCCCGATATATCGATACGGAGGGAGCCATCTCCTTTCCCGAATACGTCGGGCGGTGCGACCGTGAACAAAAGTGCGGTTACCACCTCACACCCAAAACATACTTTGAGCAGAATCCCGAACAATGTGAACAGACACAAGTGCGTGAGCGTCCGTTTCGCCCTACTCCACCACCATCATCAACAAGCTATGTAGACGAAGCTTTGGTAAAACAGTCGATGAGTCATTACAAGGAAAATAAACTATTCCAGTTCTTGTCATCTCAGTTTGGAGAGGATGAATCATTGCGACTGATGAAACTCTATCGGGTAGGAACAGCCAACCACTGGCAAGGTTCAACGGTATTTTGGCAAACGGATATACAGGGCAAAATCCGCACCGGCAAAATCATGCTTTATAATCCAACCAACGGCAGACGCATCAAAGAGCCGCACAATCATATTACGTGGGTACACTCCCTTATTCATAAGGATGGCTTTACTCTCAAACAATGCTTCTTTGGCGAACACCTATTGGCCAAAGATATCACAAAGTCTGTGGCTATTGTTGAAAGCGAAAAGAGTGCCCTGACCGCCAGCTCCTATCTACCACAATATTTGTGGATCGCTTCGGGTGGCAAGAACGGCTGTTTCCGAGAGGAGAATCTCAGCGTGCTCAAAGGTAGAAACTTCGTGCTCTTTCCAGACCTGGGAGCCACCAATGACTGGGCGGCCCGAATTTCCACAATGCAGCGAATGGGAATTGCCGTGAAGCTCTTCGATTATCTGGAGAAAAATGCCACTCCGGAACAACGGAAAAATGGATTCGACATCGCCGATTTCCTATTGGAGATGAAACAACCGCAAGCCATTTTACAAGGCATGATCGCTAAGAATCCATCTCTCAATCTGCTGATAAAAGAACTGGGTTTAGTACTTATAGAAGAGCCGGTCCACTCAGTTAGTACAGTAAAAAGAAGAGGCTTTAAGCTTTAAAAGAAAATCGTAGAATTTGAGGTAGCAAGTTTATGTTTTGGGCGTCCCAAAACCTTTCTTTAATCCCGATGGTCTGCAAATTGAACTAAAAAAATAAACGAATGAAAGCATATAATAAAGGTGGAAGACCCACCAAATCGTTAGTCGAAAAACGAACTTATCGAGTGAATCTAAAGATGAACACCGAAGAGTATTACACCCTCAAGGCACGAGCTTCGGAAGCCGAAGTATCGCCCTGTGATTTTATCCGGGCCATCATCTTGAAGGCAGAAATCAGACAACGCCTCTCGCCCGAATGGATGGATCACATCCGCAAACTATCCGGCATGGCAAATAACCTGAACCAGATTGCACACAAAGCAAATGCGGCAGGTTATCCGGATGCACGCATGGAGTATCTATTCTTAGCCGACAAGATTGACAACCTGTTAAACCAGATACAACAATGATGGCGAAAATAGTAAAAGGCACCTCGTTTAGTGGTGTGGTAAAATACATTCTCGACCCCGAAAAGCAAACCAATCTAGTGGCAGCAGATGGTGTGCGACTAAAGAATTTGAACTCTATTGCCCAGAGTTTCGAGGCACAACGAGAACTAAACTCGCGAGTAAGTAAACCTGTCGGGCATATCTCTTTGGATTTTTCGGCACAAGACCGAGACAAACTCTCTAATGAAGTAATGGCTCGCATCGCACACGATTATATGGCCCGGATGGGAATAGTCAACACGCAGTACATCATTGGCCGACACCATGACAAGGAACATCCACATTTGCATATCGCATTCAATCGGGTGGATAACAACGGGCGCACCATATCAGATAAGAATGACCGAATCCGTAGCGAAAAGATTTGTAAAGAACTGACTGCCCAATATGGTCTGTACTTCGCAAGTGGCAAGGAACAAGTAAAGCAGCATCGGTTGAAAGAGCCTGATAAAACCAAATATGAGATTTATAACGCTTTAAAGACAGCTCTTCCGCAATGTAAAAGTTGGCGAGAGCTATTAGATCAGTTGAATAGAGAAGGCATCACTGTTGAGTTCAAGATGAAGAGCGGAACCAATGAGCCGCAAGGTATTAAGTTCAGCAAAAATGGCTATCACTTCAACGGCTCAAAAGTAGACCAGCAGTTCAGCTTCTCAAAGATTGATTTTGCATTGCAACGTAATACCAATGTAGAGCAGAGGCAAGAAACAATTGTCCAGCCATCGCCCCAGAAAGTTCAACAGGAATTTACCTCTCCTGATACGAATAGTTTATCAAGCAGCATCGGTGGATTATTTGATGAATTACTCACTCCCAGCCCAGCCTACGATCCGGAAGAAGAGGCTTTCCGTCGCCAGATGCAACGGAAGAAAAAGAAAAAAGGAATAAGAAGATAACAACTTAAAACAAAAAATTATGGATATAAAAATTATCATCTTCATGTTCGAGGACTTGAAAAAGTTAATCTCAGAACAGTTTAGTAACCTTTCGAAATTGGTTGAATCTCTGGCTAATGCCAAATCCGATCAACCTGTGCTACCGATTATACCACAACAGGTGGCTCTGTCAGAGTTAGAGAACCATGCGTCTCATACAAAAGAGCTTATCCAAGAGGGTTTCAAAAAGCACCAAGAGCAATTGGATGAACTTGGGCAGAAGTTAGAAAAACAGCAGAATAAACCCCTACCTGTTCAAAAGCATCTGCACACCATAGAGTTAAAATCCTCAAAGATGGTCATCGCACTGATCTCGCTTGGTGTGGCACTATTCAGCTCAGTATGCTACAACGTCTATCAATTCTCAGCAAACAGCCGTTTGAGTAATAACGACATCAAGTTCCGCTACATCAAAGCATTCGGAGAGATCACCCCCGAAAACCTACTGAAACTTGAAACCATCTTTGAGTATGAGCCCGACAAACAGAAACTGCATTCCATCCGCCAGATGGTCGAAGAGCACGAACAACGTGTTGAGCAGCGAGCCCGTGACCTCGAACAAGCCCGCCTCAAAGAGGCACGAGCCGAGCAGCTTCGTAAAGAAGCTGAAAGTATAAAACAGAAGAAATAGAGTATCAATCAGTTGAAAAGATGGAGATTTTTGTCATTCTCCATCTTTTCGCTTTTATATAGCGTAAATTTGCGTATCTTTGTGAAATGACAGACGTAAATAACAAAAGGTATTTATTATGAACCGAATAAAAGAAGTCCTCGAAGAGAAAGGAATTAAGCAAACGTGGCTAGCGGAGAAGATCGGCAAAAGTTTCAGTCAGACCAATGCGTATGTTTGTAACCGCCGCCAACCTAGCTTGGAGCAACTCTTCGAAATCGCCAAGATACTTGGTGTGGACGTGAAGGAATTAATTGATAATAAGAATATGTAATGAAAGCACCGATTCAAATACAACCTCCTGAAAATTGGCAAGATTTCGAGACACTTTGCAAGAAATTATGGGGTGAAATATGGCATTGTACAGATACTATTAAGAAAAATGGTCGTTCAGGACAAAATCAATGTGGGGTTGACGTATACGGAGCTCCTAATGACGGGATTGAATATTACGGAATACAGTGTAAGGGTAAAGATAATTACACCCAATCTCAATTAACAAAGAAAGAGGTTGACGAAGAAATCAAAAAAGCCAAAAATTTTAAGCCCCAACTAAAGTTTTTTTATTTTGCGACGACAGCTGTAAAGGATGCAAAAATTGAGGAGTATATACGTGAAAAGAACATCGAGAGTAGAAGTAATCAAGGGTTTGGTATAGATGTATTTTCATGGGAAGATATTGTTGATAAATTAAAAGAGAATAGAGATACTTATAACTGGTATATAAACAATTGTCAGTATATTGACAATTCTGATGTAGGGGTCGAAATAGTTGGAGAGAATTTTAAACTAACTCCAACACTATGCAGAACAACAACAAAATATAGATTGCATCCTCATCGAGATAATCCAAATATGAAGCAAATATTCGATATGACTAGACGTATGCAAAGTTCTTCGTGGAGTCCAATGTCTATGCGTGCTCCATCAAAAGTAAATTATAGCTGGTGTAAAATCAATTTTAGAATTTCTAATATAGGTTCTACTGTATTGTCTGATTATCATTTAACTATCAGTTTCACCGAAGGAGTAAAAGAAATAAGTGTTAGTCGTAGTTACTGTAATGAGCCTTTAATCAACCCTGCGGAAAGAGCCTATATCAATAATAAAATTGATAACGAAAGAGAGTTGTTCTTTTCAACGGAATATAGGGATGCGATAGAGTATCGTCCTAAAAACACAAAACTTGTTCAAGATGAATCAAGAAGTTTTACAGTAAAAGTATTACCTTATTTAGAAGCAACAAAAGTAAAATTAGATTGGTTGTTCCTTGCTAATAGCTACAAAAAGGCAGGAGAAATAGAAATAGATGTATTTAGTTCGGTTGAGGAAATAACAAATCAAATATTTGTAGATTTGGAAGCAGAATTAAAACCAGATGAATCTATATTAGGGTACAAAATAAAAATAGAATAAAAAATATGGCTAAGAAGATAGCAATTCCGAAGGAGGTTAAACTTGAAAATGTTTTAGTTAATTATCACAATTTACTCAGGAAGAAAGCAACCTATAGATAATAAATAAAAAGATGTTTTTACTCTTTCCATAAACTGTTACACAAAATTAATTAGTATCCAAAATTTCAAAGAGATGAACTTATTCAATATTTACTACATAAACTTCCCAAAAGTATATGAAATCAAAATGATGTTCAGCAACATCGTTTCGAAAGGCAAAGAAGTTACTACGGACAAAGCCATTGAAGGCGATTTAGACATAAAAGCACAGATGGGTGCGAAATTTTTAAATCTTTTTAACGCAAGTGGTGATGTTGGCGGAAGCGTTAAAGGCAGTGATTCAAAAAAAGTATTAGAGACATTTGAAGTAAAAACAACTAAATCAGTCATACTGAATGAAGTAATGGAGAAATGCAAAAACATTTCATCTTTTGATAATGTTACAGAAGGGCAGCTAATGATAATTAATAATGTTAAACTATCACTTGAAAATGAAGCAGAGCTAAGAACTGTTAAGCTTTTTCAAAGTGGAGCATTTAAGGATATGTCTATACCAGGAGCTAATGGATTTGATTTTACTAATCTATTTAATTCCATGTTTAAGGACTATGCTTATAAAATCAAAGGGTCTCTAAATGACAAACCAGAGAGTATTTTGATCAAAATCCCTTTAACTTTTGAAAATGAGTTTGAAAGTTCATATAGTGTAGACGATTTGTTTGTAGGTAAAGTGTCTATTTTGGGCCTTTACAAAGGCCAAATAACCATTGATGAACTTAAAAACTCATTCCAATTTTTTCAAGAATTAGGAAGTCTACAAAACACTATAGCCAAAACTTCATCTTCAGAAGATGATGAAATCCAAGATAGTCAATACCCACGGGATGAAGTTGAGGCCTATAAATTTACAAGCTCAGGGGATGGTAAAGATTACCATTATATCGATTTATTAGCAATTGTTCAAAAAGTAAATATTCCCGACTAATAATTATGATAAAAAAAGAATTATTATTTTTTGAATGGGACTCATTTGGAATCTACAAGGAGCAGGTGATATCCCAGGGATACTCCATAATAAGCATAAGCGACTTTCTTAAAGATATAACAGATGATAGCTTATATTTCAACATTGATACAGCTAACACAATTGTTGATATTTCAGTATTAGCATCCGGCTATACTGACTGTCAAGCGCTAGGAGAAAGATTATTAGATAAATTTTCAGAGTTTGAAACTATATTCATTGCGGACAAACGATTCGAAGATAGGCTTGTTAAAGAACTCAGATATAGATTTTTGCATTTTAATGATATAAAGATAATTCTACCATCAGTTACTGGCGATAAGCTTATTGAGGATTTACCCAAATCAAATATTAAATCCCACAAAAAGATAACTGACCTTACCGATGCTGAAATCGAAGAATTTTGTTCAAAGTTTAGAGGACAACTATACGGACATGAGAAGTTCAAAGATGAATTTCATGAGTTAATAAAGAATTTTAAAGTATTTAACAAACTTGGAGAGCATAAGGTTTTGTCACTATTTCTCATGGGAGAGTCTGGCGTGGGCAAAACAGAAGTTGCTAAAACAATATATAATTGTCTTGGAGGGAAAAAGGGATTAGCAAAAATTAATTTTGGGAATTATAGTAGCGACTTCTCATTAAGCTCTTTAATCGGTAGTGCGAGGGGATATATTGGTAGCGATGATGGGGAAATTTTTATCAGAGTTAGAAATACAGATGTTGGCGTTATTCTTATAGACGAATTTGAAAAATCAACAGCTACTCTATTTAATTACTTTTTAGATGTCTTAGAAAGTGGGAAAATAATTAGTTCTCAAGCTGAAGAAATAGATATTACTGGATTCATCATTGTATTTACTTCTAACATAAGCAAGGAACATTTTGCGTCAAGAATATCACCAGAATTACGTTCAAGGTTTGATTACAAAGGAATGTTTACTCGTTTGTATAGCGAAGACAAAAAGAAATATATGGAATTTAGATTGGAATCAATAACAAAGAAATATAATGATTGTTTCAAAGATCAATTGCCAGATAATTTATTTGAAGTGTTTCTAAATAAAATCAATGTTGGTAAATTTCACAACATGAGAGATCTTAACAAAAAAATTAAAAGAGTATTTGTAGACTATATTTCTAAAAGAGCCATAGATGAAGGTAAGGCGGAAATTGCGGAGCCAAGTCAACGAAGAAGTATATTGAGGAAAATAGCTGATGTAATCTCATAAAAGACGAATTATGCGCCACTACTACCATAATACAATAACAGAGTTTATCGGTCAGTCGTTTGATGCGATATGGGCTCAGCTGACTGCCGTTGGGCGAGGAGATTTGCTCCATACCCAGAAACAGGCGTGGGCGGAGCAGATTAAAATACTCAAAGCGCATCTCAGTGGCTTCTGTGGCGACATCTTCTTTGAGTACTCAATCCCTCGTATGGGCAAGCGTATCGATGCGGTGCTACTTATTGATGGTATTGTGTTTGTGGTAGAGTTTAAGGTCGGATCGAAGGAGTTTACTGGGGCGGATGTCAATCAGGTTTGGGATTATGCACTTGATTTGAAGTACTTTCACGAGGAGAGCCATCACCTGCCCATTATTCCGATTCTTATTGCGACAAATACCAGGGAGAATGATATTTTGCTATTTCAGTATGACGACCAGATTGTGAGACCTATACTTAGCAATGGCGACAACATTGCAGATATTATCCGGCAGTCGCAACTGATTTTCCCTTCGACATACATTGATAACTATTTGTGGAGTATTAGCCGCTATGCACCAACGCCAACCATTATCGAAGCGGCGCAGGCTCTATACAAAAATCACTCAGTAAAAGACATTTCACGCTCCGATGCTGATAACCTTACCGATACGAGCGACTATATTTTTCGTGTGATTGAGCAGGCAAAGGCGGAACAAAATAAGGTTATATGCTTCGTAACAGGTGTGCCCGGAGCAGGCAAAACACTTGTGGGGCTCAATATCTCGACTCAAAGCGCAGGCAAGGAGGGAGTGAATGCGGTTTATCTTTCGGGCAATGGTCCTTTGGTAAAGATTTTGGTTGAAGCGTTAACCCGTGATAAGGTTCGCCAGCTCAAAGATCAGGGCGAGAAATGCACTAAAAAAGAGGTGGCGCAAGAGGTTAAATCATTTATTCAGAACGTTCACCACTTTCGCGACGCTTGTTTGGAGGGTACTATCATTGAAGATGGAGAGATTGTGGCTGACTTAGAGTACTTCCGCAGCGAAAAGAACCGAGACAAATCATACGCTCCGATTGACCACATAGCGATTTTCGACGAGGCACAACGTGCTTGGACAAAGGATATGACGGCCGACTTTATGCACCGCAAGAAGAATCGCCCGGGCTTTCCGTATTCCGAACCGGAGTTTTTGATTTCGTGTATGGATCGCCACAAAGATTGGGCGTTGATCGTTTGTCTTGTTGGTGGTGGACAGGAGATTAATACAGGTGAAGCAGGGATTAGTGAGTGGATTATATCGCTCAATAACCACTTTAAAGGTTGGCACGTGCATATATCGTCACGACTGACAGATAAGGAGTATGCGGCAGGCGAAGCGTTAAGCCTACTTGCCGACCATCCGAATGTCTATACAACTGATGAGCTACACTTGGCCGTGTCGTTGCGTAGTTTTAGAGCAGAGAAGCTCTCTCTTTTCATTCATCAGCTTTTGGATATGGATAAAGCCGCTGCTTCGGAGACGCTCAAAGAGTTGACGAAATATCCAATTGTTTTAACACGTGATGTCGAGAAGGCAAAACGATGGCTAAAAGAGCGTGCGCGAGGAAATGAGCGGTACGGCATTATCGTTTCATCGCAGGCCTACCGTTTACGACCATTGGCAATAGATGTACGTGTGAAGCCTGATCCTGTACATTGGTTTTTGTCGGACAGGGAAGATGTTCGCTCGTCGTACTATATGGAGGACGTTGTAACTGAGTTTGATATTCAGGGTTTGGAATTGGACTATACGTGTGTGGTGTGGGATGGTGATTTTAGGTATAAGCCGAGCGAATGGGGCACGTACTCGTTTGTGGGTAGTAAGTGGCAGAACATCAAAAAAGATGAGCGTAAGATGTATTTAAAGAATGCTTATCGTGTTCTGCTGACCCGTGCACGTCAGGGAATGGTTATCGTAGTTCCTAAAGGTAATCCCGAAGATCCAACACGTAAGCCTGAGTTTTACGACTCAACGTATAAATATCTAAAAAGCATCGGATTAGAAGAATTGTAAATATATAAATATGGCAAAACAAGACAACAAAGGAATAGTCTATGTTCTAACCAACTCGGCAATGCCTGGGTTGGTTAAAATCGGAATGACAACACGTGAGAGTATTGATACTCGAATGAAGGAGTTGTACAGTACAGGTGTTCCCGTGCCGTTCGACTGTGAGTATGCGTGTGAAGTTAAGGCTTCAGATTGTGCAAAGATTGAAAAAGCCCTGCATACTGCTTTTAAGCCTAACCGTATAAATGACAATCGTGATTTTTTTCAAATTAAACCAGAACAAGCCACTGCCATACTTGAACTGTTCGACCGTAAAGACATCACTACTGAGGTAAATGCCGAAATTGAAAATGACTTGACCCCAGAAGATAAAGTCGCTGGCGAAAAGATAAAATCAAGTCGTCGTCCACCTATGAATTATCGAGAGATAGGTATTAGCACGGGGGCTAAACTTACGTTTGTAAAAGATTCGTCAGTGGAAGTTGTTATTTCCGGAGATAAGAAGGTTTCATATAATGGAGAAGAGTTGTCACTTACAGCCGTAACCAAAAGACTATTGGGAATAACTCATGCTCTCCAACCTACCGCATATTGGGAGTACGAAAGCAAAAACCTACGTGATATTTATGATGAAACATATTCGTTAGAGGAGTAATTTATGACCAGAGAACAGAAAATATTATCCTTATTGGCTCAGTTTAAGGAACTGGGTATTGACAAACAGATAGATTATGATAAATTCTATCTGTACTCACTTATTACCCATTCCACAGCTATTGAAGGTTCCACAGTTACTGAGATTGAAAACCAGCTTCTGTTTGACGAGGGTATCAGTGCGAAAGGTCGTTCGATGACTGAGCAACTGATGAACTTAGACCTGAAAGCGGCATACGAGCAATCTATTGCTTTTGCAAAGAGCCATAGTGATATTACCGTTGAGATGCTTAAGAAGCTATCCTCAGTGGTTTTGAAGAATACAGGAGCAATCTATCAAACTGCTTTAGGAGAATTTTCGTCAGCAAATGGAGATCTACGTTTACTAAATGTTACGGCAGGCACCGGAGGACGTTCTTATATGAATTACTCTAAGGTGCCTACAAAGCTGGCGGAACTTTGCGAAAGTATAAATCAAAGACGAAAGGCTCTTTCAAAAACGAATATTATTGACTGCTATAAACTGAGCTTCGATGCACATTTTCATTTGGTAACTATCCACCCTTGGGCTGATGGAAACGGTAGAATGTGCCGATTGCTGATGAATCAGTTGCAGTTTGAGTATGGGATTATTCCTTCCAATATCAACAAAGACCGTAAAGCCGAATATATTGAAGCTCTTATCGCTACTCGTGAAAACGATGATATAGAGCTATTTCACAACTTTATGTTTGATGAACATATACGCAACTTGGAGCAGACAATTCGTAATTATCAGGCTTCCATAGAAGATGAAGGTTTAGAGCCTCGTGTCGATGTCGGTATAAATGTCGGTATAAATGTCGGTATAAACGAACAGCGCACATTAGAACTTATTCGAATAAATAATCGAATAACTGCAAAAGAGGTTAGTGAATCGCTCTCTGTATCCTTACGACAGGGTGAGCGTATTATGGCAACATTAAAAGAGAAAGGCTTAATTAAGCGTATTGGTTCTAATAAATCGGGGCATTGGGAGATTATAGAGTAACCAATGCAACGAAAGCTCAAACAATTGAAATATATTTTTTAAAGGGTGTATCGGGTACAAAGTCAGTTGTTGTAAAATTTGCAACAACTGCATCCGATGGAAAACATATCAGTGTTATTATAATGTAGCGAATAAAAATGGATATAATTCTACTAACAGAAAATAAGAAGCAACAGTTAGACCTGCTGCTACTTGCCGATGAGTCGGAATCGATGATCGACCGTTATTTAGAGCGTGGAGAACTATTTGTGCTTGATGACAACGGCGTAAAAGCTGTTTGTGTGGTGACCGATGAAGGGGACGGGGTTTGTGAACTCAAAAACATTGCTGTAACTCCCAAATCACAACGACAAGGATATGGCAAGAGGCTGATAAAACATCTACTTTTCTATTATTCGGAGAAGTATAATCAGATGATAGTCGGCACTGGCGATGTACCCAGTTCTGTCGAATTCTACAAAAGTTGTGGGTTTGAATATTCACATCGAATAGAAAACTTCTTCACTGACAACTACGATCATCAGATGTTTGAAGATGGGGTGTTGCTGAAAGATATGGTATATTTAAAACGAGAAATATGAAACCAATTCTTAACGACCCCAAAATTGCACCTGTGGAAGCGGTTCTGCAAAATGCAATGGGAGATAATTTTATCAACTACACATCTCTTTTAGAGATAGTTTCGAAGCATGGACTAACTCCTGAATGGCACTATTACAATGACGGCAAAAGTTGGCTCTGCAAAATGATGTATAAGAAAAAGAACGCCTTTTGGTTCTCTGTTTGGGCAGATTGTTTCAAGACGTCATTCTACTTTACCGAAAAGGATGTCGAAAAGATTGTCGCACTACCAATATCCGAGACAATCAAAAGCGAGTTCATTATGCAAAAAACTATCGGCAAACTTATTCCTATGATTATTTCTATCAAGGATAGCGAGCCATTGAAGGATATTGATGTTATGATTAGATATAAAATTAGTAAAAAATAATAAATATGGATATCAAAGAAAAAGCAGCACAAATGGTTGCAGCAGCACAAGTTATCACAGTAGCGTCTATTGACGAAAATGGTTATCCTCGTCCGGTTGCAATGGTGAAAATCAAAGACGAAGATGGGGCGATATATGTTTCGACCGGAACAAGTTCGGCTAAAACAGCACACTTTAAAGCGAACCCAAAGGCAGGGGTTTCGATTGTAAGGGGTGGTGATAGTATTGTTTACACAGGCGAGATGGAAATCGTTGAGGATGAGGCTGTGAAACGTTCACTTTGGGGTGACTGGATGCTCGACCATTTTCGAGGTGGAGTTGAAGACCAAGAATATTGCGTGCTAAAATTCACGCCCAAATCGGCAACGTATTGGATCGATAACGCATTTGTAAAAGATGATAAGTATCAGAATCTTTATTGCCAAAGTTGTGGAATGCCAATGCAAACTGTCGACCTATTCGGCACAAATGCAGATGGCTCTTTGAACCAAGATTATTGCTGCTACTGCTACAAAGATGGGGCGTTCGTACAAGATTGCACCATGGATGAGATGATTGACCATTGCATAAAGTACCTCGATGAGTTTAACGGAGCTTCCGATACCAAACTCTCAAAAGAAGAGGCGATTGCTCAAATGCGTAAACACTTCCCGACGTTAAAACGATGGGTAAAATAGCAGAAATGGAAGATATAGTAAACGGACGCTGCGGTTGGTGTGGAACCGACGAATTGTATGTAAAATACCACGACGAAGAGTGGGGACGATTGGTAACGGACGACAAAATGCTCTTTGAGTTTCTTGTCTTAGAAAGTGCCCAAGCAGGACTGAGTTGGATCACTATCCTAAGAAAAAGAGAGGGTTACCGCAAAGCGTTTTGTGATTTTGATGTGGAGCGTGTGACACAAATGGGTGATGAAGATGTTGAACGATTGATGCAGTTCGACGGTATTGTGAAGAACCGTTTGAAAATCAAATCGACAATCACCAACGCAAGACTGTTCCTCACCCTGCAAAAGGAGTTCGACAGCTTTTACGACTATACACTCTCGTTCTTTCCAGACAAAAAGCCTATTATTAATACGGTTAAGTCACTGAGTGAAATTCCAACAACCTCTGCCGAATCGGATGCGATGAGCAAGGATATGAAAAAGCGTGGCTTCAAATTCTTCGGCTCGACTATTTGTTACGCCCATTTGCAGGCGGCAGGATTTATTAATGACCACTTAGTGGATTGTATTTGTAATAAAAACAAGTAAATGAATACAGATTATAAAGTCGGCGAGTTGATATACGACGCAAATATTTACGATGGATTGAATACCTTTCTCTCGGATTTGCAATTCTATAAAAAGTGGCTCCCAACCAACAAAGAGGCTCGAATACTTGAACTCTGCTGTGGTACGGGTAGGCTCACTATTCCAATTGCACAGGAGGGATATAATATTTGTGGCATAGATTACACTCCGCCAATGCTTGAGCAAGCAAAGTCGAAAGCTGCCGAAGCAGGATTAGAGATTAATTTCATTGAAGCGGATATTAGAACACTGGACTTGCAAGAGAAATTCGACTTTATCTTTATTCCGTTTAACTCAATCCATCATTTATACCGAAACGAAGATTTGTTTAAGGCGTTAGCGTGTGTGAAGAACCATCTCAAAGAGAAGGGCTTGTTTCTGTTGGACTGCTTTAGCCCCAATATCCAGTATATTGTCGAGAACGAAAAAGGTCAAGCCGTGATTGCCGAATACACAACGGACGATGGTCGAGAAGTCTTGATAAAACAAACCATGCGTTATGAGCGTGCAACCCAAATCAACCGTATTGAGTGGCATTATTTTATAAACGGAGAGTTTCATTCAACCCAAAATTTGGATATGCGATTGTTTTTCCCTCAAGAATTGGATTCATTTCTGGAGCAAGCTGGGTTTGATATTGTTCACAAGTTTGGAGGTTTTGAAGAAGAACCGTTTGATGATAAATCGGAAAAACAGATATATATTTTGTCATTAAACCATTTGGGAGATAATGATAAGTAATGTAATAGCAGAGGAATACAATTCAGATTTTGAACAAGTAAAAATAGAGTAAGAATTCACTTTTGCGATTCTTTTATCACTGTACAAAAGCACTACAAATAATCAAAAATGCAGTATGCCTGTACAAAAGTTCTGCACTTTCTTTGAACCATGTGCCCCATTTTTCATATCTTTGCCCTCGCAAACCATTTGTAACCCCAATGCGGTAACACCCACCAGTTCAATCTTCTAAAATTGATTGGAGACTTCCGCAAATGGGCTGAAAAAACGCGGTACAACACGTATATTGAAACAATTGAAAACCAACACATTGAATTTCCCGGTACTTTCAATGTATTTGTAAAAATAAGGTTGGTACCGTTTAAAAGAGCAAAACGCTTACACTCAATAGTGTAAATATGCTGCATCGTGCAAATAATTAAAGAATACTTGTCAAGTAACTCTACTTTACTTACTCTTCCCCCACCCTTATGTTTATCTTTCTCCGTATAAGTTCTTCTGGAATGACGTGACATATGATGTACAGCATGAAAACCGAATCCTAGTAAACCTTTCCCAAGCTCATGACTCCCTTTCTTCATGTTCTTAATATAATCATCAAGAGTAATCCTGCTCTTTTTTTGTTTACCCATACCACTTCACTCTATCTATCATTTAATCAAAATTGGATATAGGTTAGACACCCGATATAGCTATCTTGACAACCCCATCCAACTTATTCTCAAATATACGATAAGCCTCCTCTATCTTATCCAATGGAAATCTATGGGTAATAAGAGGAACAGTATTTAGCCTACCCTCCTCAATCAATCTAAGAATCTCAGCACAATCACAACCATCTACCCCACCTGTTTTAAAAATCAGATTCTTTCCATACATATCAGGTAAGGGCAGAACTTGAGGTTGATCATAAAGAGCCACAACAGTGACAACTGCATTCGGGCGGGCACAATCCCATGCTAAATGGAAAGTAGCTTCCGTACCAGCCACTTCCAGCACAACATCCGCACCACCATTATTACTATGTTCAAGCACAAATTCCTTACATCTTTCCGGTCCTGTCACCAACACATCAGGATAATGCTCATGGATAAACCGTATTCTTTCCGGAGATTTCTCACAGACTATAATCCGCTGCGGCTTCTTCAACATCGCACACAACAAAGTACAAATTCCAGTAGGGCCTGCACCAATAATAAGCACTGTATCATCCTCGGAAATCTCCGAAATCCGGGCAGCCCAAAATCCCGTTGCAAGCACATCTCCTACAAATAAAGCCTGTTCGTCGCTGACTGTATCGGGAATACGGTTCAGCCCCTGGTTGGCGTAAGGCACTCTCACATATTCAGCCTGGCCACCGTCAATACGGCAACCTAAAGCCCAACCACCATTAGGATCCGTGCAATTATTGACATACCCATGACGGCAGAAAAAGCACTCACCGCAAAAAGTTTCTACATTCATCGTCACCCGGTCACCAGGTTTCACTGTGGTAACCCCCGCCCCTACTTGCTCAACTATGCCTACCATTTCGTGTCCAACCGTTATTCCAAGTACAGCACGTGGCACACTGCCATGTTTAATATGAAGGTCACTAGTGCAGATACTGCCAAGCGTCACACGCACAATCGCATCCTGTGAATCCGCCAATTCCGGCATCGGTTTTTCCTGCAATTCAAATTTACCATGTTCAACGTATGTATATGCAAGCATAATATTCAATTTGTTAATCTGTTTATTTGCAAAGATAGTAACTTCAACCGCAAAATCCACAAATGCCCCTTGCGTAAATACTACTTAACCTCTTTATCCTCGCATACTACATTTTTTTTGCATATAGAATGTTTTTTTCAACGAGAATTATTATTTTTGTGAATGCACTATCCATGACAAAGATGGAAAAGGCTAAGATTTCCAAACTGAACCAACAGACAAATATCAACTATTATGCTACCGAAAAACAATCTTATAATAAAACTCACAGACAGACTGTTCAATGTGCTGAATGAAAAATCAGGCATTGAATCTATACATATAGTCATTCAGATAGCCTATTTGCTGCTTCTTAAAAGAGAAAATCCTAATCTTTGGAAACAGATAAAACAACAAGGCCATTCACCGGCAATTGATGAGATACGAGAACAGATTGTCCACATACAGCAGCAAACAGCCGATTCTTACAATCTCCCTCGCTACATCATCCAAGACTTTGAATTTAAGATTAACAGAATAGAGATAGTAAGTGAATGTGTGGATATTATAAACCTTGAGTTCAACTTATAAATGCAACTTTTTGGGTGCGGATAATAAGCAATA
>ERZ779855.1249-NODE-1249-length-17676-cov-22.232790_pt1 | contig 17676 bp, 19 predicted proteins | sample MGYA00511370_ERZ779855 | MGnify/ENA primary metagenome ERZ779855 (study PRJEB29588, sample SAMEA1967319) | human gut metagenome | biome: human gut; feature: human-associated habitat; material: faeces | place: Denmark | collected 2008/2010 ...
GATTTCCCCGCCACCGTCATGGTGGAGGACGCCGTGACCCAGGACTACGCAGCGGAGGATTTCGCCGCGCTGCTGGACAGCTGGGACGTGTCCGTCACCGCGCCGGAGGGCGTGAGCCGGGTGAAGCTGTGGGACGCGGAGGAGGAAACACCGGAGTCCCCGGCGCTGCTGTACCGGCGGCTGCGTGCGGATCCCACCTGCACCCACAACGAGGTGGTCTGGACGCTGCGCATGAAGAGCGGCGACGTGCTGCACCTGACCATGACCGTGGAATTTGAGGAGCAGCAGGCGCTGCGCATCACACCGGAGGACGCGCCGCTGGAAACGGCGCAGGAGCTGCAGGCGCTGCTGGATCGGCTGGCGGAGGAGTACGACGCGGACACGTCCATCACGGTGGAGCTGCCGGACGTGACCTATGACGCGCCGGTGTCGGTGGGCTGCGCGGTCACGCTGAAGGGCAGCGGCACCGCCTTCGCCGCGCCGGTGACGGTGATGCCCCTGAGCGACACGGAGCGGTGCCACGCCTACGTCCGCTTTTCGGAGGTCAGCTTTGAGGGGGATGGGAGCGGAACCGGCGTGACCGCCAGAGCGCCCACCTATCTGGAGAACTGCCGCGTAACCGACTGGGACGTGGGAGCGCTGGCCGTGAACGGCGGCTGGGTCTATCTCCACGGCGGGTATATCGGCGGCAACGGGGTGGGCGCGCGGTACGACTCCGCGTACAGCAACTCCTATACATATACCATCAGGCGCATCGACTTTTTGAACAACACCACGGCGCTGGAGCTTCTGTGCCTGCCGCCGAACTCCTATGCGGCGCTGGATGACTGCCGCTTCCGGAGCAACGGAACGGATGTATACAACCCCGGCGGCTACCGCATCGAGGTGAACAACGGCACGGAGGTCACCTTGTGAGAACGTAAAAAAGAACCGCCCGAAGGCGGTTCTTTTTTCGTGCGGGAAGGGCCGTTTACAGGTTCTTCTCGTAGGACTCGATCATCTTCTTGAACGTGTGACCCGTAGAAAATTCGGGATCGCCAGCCGGTGAAAACGCCGCAACCGCTTGCGGCACAACGGTTTGCATCGCTGCCTGACGCCGCAGGCTTTGCAGGTGCTTTTCACAGCTCTCACCGGTGAAAATCTTGATGTCCAGCCGCAGAGAACCATCCTCCTCCGGCGTGGCAAAGACCTTGTCAATATACCGGGTGACAAATTCCTTGGTTATCACACCCTTGGCGGCATCCTTCTGGGCGTTACGCAGGACGGTGCGAATCGTATCCAGCTGCTGCTTTAGGCTGCCGGTGGATTCCTGCTGTGTAAGCGCCTCTGCCAACTGCGTTTGCAGTTCCTTTGCCTCAGCGGAGCATTTTTTGTTCATAGCGAGAAAATCTGCGTCGTCCAGTTTGCCTTGGGCATTATAGGTCAGCAGCTTCATGCGCTTCTGCTCCACGGTTTCCAGATGCTTTTGCAGCGAGGCAATCTGCTTATCCAGCTTACCGCCACGGTTCAGAGATTTATATAATTCTACATATTCTTCGATCAGCGCCTCTGCGCTGGCCTCCGTATCGCGGAACACATCCAGCAGCAGGGGTTTGATCTCGTCCTCATAGATGGGGAAGGAGTCGCAGGAGTCTGCGCCGTTTTTGATCTTGCCGGAGCAGACCCACTTGCTGTTCTTGTTGCCCTGTCTGTCCTGAGACTCCCGGCGGTAGTAGGCGGTGCCGCAGCAGGTGCAGAACAGCTTGCCGGTCAGCAGATTGGCGTGGTTGCAGACGCCCTGCCGGTTCTTGACGTCATCGCTGCGGCGGCGCAGAACTGCATTGGCCTGTTCCCACAGCTCCTCGGAGACAATAGCGGGCACGATCTCACCCGTCTCGTCTTTGAACATGACCCATTCCTCCGGCGGGAGGAACTTTTGCTTTTTGGTGAACATATCCACCACCTTGACCTTGTTTCCTGCATAGTAGCCCTTGTGTTTTGGATTGGAGATCATATTGGACATGGTGGTGTGGGCGATTTTCTTGCCGTTGAGGTTGCGGTAGCCCTTCTCCCAAAAGAGGGTTTCGATCTGCTTCATGCTGTACTGATCTGTGGCGTACAGCTCGAACAGCTCCCGTACCATAGGTGCCTGTTCCTCGTCAATGACCAGCCTGCGGTCTTCCTTGCGATAGCCGAAAATGCGGCTGTTTCCCAGCACCACGTTATTCTTGATGGCCTGTTGATGGCCGAATTTTACGCGGCTGCTGAGCTTGCGCAGCTCGTCCTGGGCAATGGAAGACATGATGGACAGCCGCAGCTCGGAGTCCTCATCGAAGGTGTTGATATTGTCGTTCTGGAAGAACACGCCCACGCCGTAGCTAAGGAGCTGCCGCGTGAATTGGATGGAGTCCAGCGTGTTACGGGCAAAACGGGAGATCTCCTTGGTGATGATCAGATCAAATTTGTCCTCCGCTGCATCCTCGACCATGCGGTTGAAGTTCTCGCGGTGCTTGGTAGAGATGCCGGACAAGCCCTCGTCAATATAACCGGGTACAAATGTCCACGCGGTATTCCGGCGGATGAGGTCTTCGTAGTATTGAATCTGATTACCCAGCGAGTTCAGCTGCTCGTCAGACTCGGAGGACACGCGGGCGTAGTACGTCACCCGTAGGGGAATGTCATATATGCTCTTTGTCTGCAGCTGCTGGCGGATATCGTGAATGTCCATGGTATGCCTCCGAACCAGTTCGTTGTATCATGTTCTTTATTATAACAAATCGCAAAGTAGAAAACAACCACAAAAGAGAAACTACGCTTGAAAAATTTGCGTTATCATGTTATTGTGTTTTTGTAAAATTTGAAAATAGAATGTATAATAAAATTTTCTTGGCATTCCGCCTTTCCCCTTTCTGACCTTTTCTATGTCGAAGAGACATGTCATTCTTTTTTGAATGGGCAAGGAACAGAATTAGAAATACTCACAAGGAGGGTAACTCTGTGAAAAGAAAGCAGAACAGCGCAGAGAAAGTTAAAAGAAAACTGACGGTTTGGCAGTATCAGTATGATAACGGCGAAGCCGGAATGCTGCATGAGCGCAAAGGTGTGTGGAGGGGCGAAAAGAGAATATGGTCGGACATTGCATATTTCCCGAACGAGAATGAGGCGCAGAAGCATGTAAAGGATCTATGCAGAAGGAATGGAATATCGGAAGAAAAGTGCATGGGTGGAGTAAGGACGTTTAGTTCGGGAATAGAACACCTTTCACCGGGAGGGGATATCTTAAAAACGCAGGCAGCGCCTACCGCCCTTATGCAGATGCTGGATAGCTGTGGGTCTGATGAAGAAGGACGACGCACGATGGTGCAGCTCCTCAGCGCCGGGCTTGCGGGATACCTGTTCCGCTTGTGCAGCGAAAGAGGGCTTCTGTCGGTGTCAGAACCGGTCAATTATCTGACAGCGCCACGGATCACCTGCTCAGCAGCAGACGGGGCGACGGATGCGCTGCGGCTCATTATGCAGTCGATTGGACTGGATACAGAGGAGGTGTTGACCGCACACGCTGATGAGGGCGAGATCGTGAGTGAACTTCCGCCATTTCTGCCAGTAAAAGGAAGCGAGAGAAGGATTATTGACTGCGCCCATGCCCTGGTGTGCAGAGGGGAGCAAAGCGGCAAAGGCAAAGAAAAGTATTTTGATGGAGCGTTAGAGGCGCAGTACCGGGACACTGTTGTAGGTGTCAATACAGCGTTCTTTACCGCCAGAGACGTAAAGGACTTCGTGCGAAGAAATCGCTGGACGACGATCATCCAGCTTGGCGATAAATGCGGGATAGTCGAACCTATCCGGATCAACGGCAAGATATTGGCACGAGCGTGGCAGTCTGATGGCTGGGACGCTATGGCCGTGCAGGGACTGATCCGAGACTTCCTGTTGCGGATGACGGCTGCTTTATTCTCCAAGGATAGGAAAGGCGTTTGCTCAAAAGAAATGGCGTTAAAAGATGCATGTGACCGGGCAAATCAAAGGATCAGTGAGAACAACAAAAAACGCGGGACTCCCAAATATAAAGGAATACAACGGCTTTGGCTGGAGACACAGATGATGATGCTGCGGGAGCTTGTGTCCTACCTGTTTGACCTGGGATTTTGGACGAGGGAAGAAGGACGGAATACCTTAAACGGATGGTTACACGCACTGCTGCCCGCAGTGTACTCACCACCCGTAGATAACCTTCCAGTGGATAATCCGAAACACCTTCTCAGCTATGAGGCCGATAGCCAGGAACTGTTCCAAAACCTGCTGACCACGATGGTTACGCCGGAAAATTGTAAGCACTTTATGGCTGTTCCGGTCAAAGGAGAATTCCCAATGAAAAAAGCGGATGGCACTGACATTTGGGGCTATGTACGGGGATTTCAAGTAACAGGAAAGGACGGGCATCGTTATCGTGTACCGACACTGCAAATACGTGAGGACGTGCTGACTGAGGTTGCGGCGATGCTTATGCCGATTGAATGTGACTGGCTCACGGTCATCAAGACAGTGAGGGAACAGCAACCAGACTATTTGGTAGGTAAGAGCAGAAATGTTCGCCTACCAGTCGACGGGAAAAGCAAACTCTGCGCAACGCTGGTATTGTCCGTTGAAAAACTGTCATGGACGTCAGATGAAGCGCAGAATATGCTTCTGGATCTGATCGCGCTAATAGCGCCATAAAATTGAATATAAAATGACCCCCGTGGAGAAAATCTACCACGAGGGTCATTTGTTTTTGAAATATTGACCAACAAATAAATACGCGGTCAAGGAATCAGAGGTGATGCGTGAATATTACGAATAAAGGAGGCGACCATTCTGTGAGCAGGCAGACACAGACGCGAGACAATGCCTACCGGTGGGGAATGCTGATGTGGTTCAATCAGCTGCTGCTGGATCGGGGAACGATAACCGAGGCCGAATTCAGGCAGATGCGGCTAAAAATCGAAGATAGCGCAAAGCAAGCAAAAGACCGGCGGTGCTGAGAGGCAGAGGACTCAATAAGCACCGCCTTTTTTGCGCTGGAGCCTATTGTTAAAAAGAAAATAATAACACTAAAACGCGATAAAACGCGCTTTAAGATGGGTTAACGGTAAAAAAGTAATACAGTTTTGGAGGTATAAGCAATGAAAAAGAAATCCGGGATGTTTAAGTTGGAGCCTGATAAATTCTCAATACATACCTTTGAAATAAGTAAAAAGTTGACAAATCAAGACTACAAACGAATGCGAGACCGACTGTATTGCCAACGCCCTAAGGGAGAGATATATCGAGACAGGGCTTGGCAGGGAGAGGGTGAGCGTCATCGATGCCGCTGGTTTCAGCGAAGTGGGCTGAGAATTAGTCTGGAAAAGGATGTGCACGGTCATATCTCAACGTGTTATCTACGGGTCGCGGTGAATCCGCGAAAGCTGATCAACCCGAACTCTTCGTACCTGGGCATCCTTCCACCGACTGAGGAGAGTGTACAAGATGTTTCTAAGATGCTCTTTGTGGTACTGAAAGGCTCAGGATTGCCATGTGTGCTGGATGCCTATCAGCTTTCCCGGGTAGACCTGTGCGTGAACATCCGATGTGACTCTACGGCGCTGTTCAAAGAATTGCTGCGTGTCACACGAAAGCTGCCGACACCGCCGAAGTATGAGCGAGCCGAATTTAAGAGCGAGGACAGGAGGGCTGCCAACAAATACAACAAGCACCACGTCACTTTAAAACACAAAACACGCGAGCTGGTGATTTATGACAAGACATACCAAATTATGGAAAACGGATTGCTGTTGGATGAGGAAAAACTGCCAAAAGGCGTCCTAAGATTTGAGGTACACGAACAGAGAGAGCGAATCTCAAAGGTGGAGAAAGAGCTGGGTACAAGCAGCGTGACGAGCCTGCTGTGTCATTATGTTGGGCAGAGCGAAAGAATCATCACGCGCTGCTTCGGACGGGCGTATCCGGATAAGAAGTTCATGCAGCCTGACCGACTCAGAAGCCTGATCCATGCAGAAGCAGATACAGCGGTGGGGGATGGCATGGCGCGATTGGCTGAGGTAATGGTGCGAGTAAAAACGTTGAAGAAGGGAGTCAAGAAGATAGGAAAGGAAGGCTATGATGCGGAGGCAGTTTTGGCGCAGTTTGCGAGGCTCGGCGTCAGTCCAGTACCGCTGAGAAAAAATTTTTGCGCCGAGTCCATGCCGGGTGTTTCCGTTTTGCTGGAGAGAATCGCTCGCAGAAACGTACAAATTTGGTACAAGTAGGATTATATTTGACGAATTATAAAACGAATTAGCTAACAATAGTATAAGCGGGCGTGAGCTGCGCACGGAGAAAGATTCCAACAAGCGTAAAATCTATCTCACGTCAGAAGGAGGTAATTCACTATGATACCTTATATTTGCTATAACGATTTGGAAGAGTTCTACACCCTGAAAAGCGTTTGTAACTTGCTGAAAATGGACAAGGAAACTCTGAAGCAGAGTTGCAAGAGATATGACATTAACCCACAGCGTAATGAGATCGGAGACTGGGGATTGAGCCGCTATGACCTGCGCCGTCTGCATAATTTTTTATTGATTTGATAGACGGAAATCTTCTTATAAGCCCGCGCAAGTGTTTATAAAACCTTGTGAAAATGGCTTAAAATCAAGGTTTTCTGCATATCGTCATTTATCTTGCCATATCTCCGTATAAGATGATTTTGTAAGACCGGGCACCATTTTGGCACCACAAATTATAGGAGGACGACATGAAAAACGTACTTTTAGACAAGGGTATTATACTCCCGTCCGGCGAAATCAGCAAGGATAAGGTAAACCTTGTAACCGGAGCAATCACGCAGCCATTCGCAGAAATGGTATGGGTAACGACAGGCGGCGACATGGAAACCGTAAACCGCTTGACCGACGTACTTGTTACCATGAACACCCCCGCCGACCGGGGGAAGCTGTTCAAAATCATAAAAATGCTCTATGGGCTTATGGGCTTGCCCTTTTCCGAGGAAGCCGAGCCTATGGACGCAGACCCCGCCGTTTTGGAATACTTCATTTTTTCCTTTACGGCAGACTTTGGCGAAGTCATACAAGACCTCATAGCCGAAGAAGCAGAATAACGCACCGCACAGGCGGCGTTTCTCACTTCCCACAAGGAAGAACAGGAACGCCGCTTTTTTCATGCCCTTTGTTACGCAGTAGGCATGAAAAAGCCCTTGATTTACGCGGCTTTGCGGACGCGGTTTTCAGCGGATAAGGGATTGATACCTAAACCCTCAAAATCGCGTTTCTATTGCGTAACAGGTATGCAGCGAAGGAGTGATGAAGCTATGGCAGTTTTCAGAGTGGAGCGCAACAAGGGCTATACGGTTATGAGCAACCACCACTTACGCAATAAGGAGCTATCCCTAAAGGCAAAAGGGCTGTTATCGCAAATGCTGTCCTTGCCAGAGGATTGGGACTACACCCTTGCGGGGCTGTCCTTTATCAACCGGGAGAAAATCGACGCTATCCGGGAAGCCGTTAAGGAACTGGAACGCGCCGGGTATATCGTGCGTTCAAGGGAACGCGACGAGAAAGGACGCTTGCGCGGCGCAGATTATGTGATTTTTGAGCAGCCGCAGACCCCGCCTGTATCGGATTTACCTACATTGGAAAATCCAACATTGGAAAATCCAACGTTGGAAAAACCTACGCAGGAAAAACCTACGTTGGAAAATCCAACGCAATTAAATAAAGATATACAAAAGACTAACTTACCCAAAAAAGAAAAATCAAATATAGATTTATCAAGTACCGATTCCATTCCTATCCATTCCCTAAATCCCTTGCCTTACGACGGGGAAGCGGCAGAGCCGCCGGAACGGAAACGAAAGGAAGCGACAGACGCATACAGCGTTTATGAGGAAATCATCAAGGACAATATCGAGTACGACCATTTTGTACGCTACGGGCAGGTAGACAAAGACCGTCTGGACGAAATTGTTTCGATTATCCTTGAAACGGTATGCAGCAAGAGAAAGACAATCCGTATCGCCGGGGACGATTACCCGGCAGAGCTTGTCAAGGCAAAGTTTATGAAGCTCAACAGCAGCCACATTGAATTTGTCTTTGACTGCATGAAAGAGAATACCACCAAAATCCGCAACATCAAACAGTACCTTAAAGCGGTGCTGTTCAATGCGCCGAATACCATTGACAGCTACTATACCGCCCTTGTCGCTCACGACATGGCGACAGGCAAAATCTAAAGGAGGATTACCACATGGCACAGAAAACAGGAGCTTTGATTTTTGACGAACAGACCGACCGCTACGACATTCGCTTTGACATTGCCGACTATTACGGCGGCTTGCATTGCGGCGAGTGCATGGACGTATTCACAGGCGGCAAATGGAAGCCGACCCGGATTGAGTACGGGGACAACTGGTATCTTGTAGGTATTCGCGCCGAGGATTTGAATGGACTGCGGGTACGGATTTAACGGGGCGACGTGAAGAACGGGCGCCCTTTTTTCACGCCCAAAAGCGGCGTACCACCTTAACACTATCACTACCGGGAAAGGAGGACGGTAAACACTGCAGGACGAAATCAACGAAAAAGTGGTTGCGCTCTCTGTCAAGGGAGCGAAGCTGACCGCTGAAATGCTGCAAAAGGCAATCAAAGCCATGCTTGCACAGGCAAAAAAGCAGCAGGAAAAACAGCCCCACGGGAAGCAGACCCTAAAGCAGCTTGCGAAGCAGAACGCGGGGCTATCCAACATTGAGATAACCGAGGGCAATATCAAAGCCTTTGAGCAGACGGCGAAAAAATACGGTATCGACTTTGCCTTAAAGAAAGACAGCACCGAAACGCCGCCCCGTTATCTCGTCTTTTTCAAGGGGCGGGACGCGGACGCTCTGACCGCAGCCTTTAAGGAGTTTTCCGCAAAGAAGCTGACACAGGAGCAAAAGCCCTCTATCCGAAAGGCACTTGCCACATTCCGGGAAGCAGCAAAGCAGCTTAACGCGAACCGTCAAAAGACAAAACACAAGGACAGGGAGGTATCGCTATGAAGCCGAATATCAAGAAGCTGCTTATCCTAAACGCCCCCTATCTGCTCTTTGTGTATCTCTTTGATAAAATCGGACAGGCGGTGCGGCTCTCTCCGGGGGCTGACCTCTCCGGCAAGCTGCTTTCCATTGGCAGCGGCTTTTCTGCCGCCTTTTCAAATGCCCTGCCGAGTTTTGCCCCTATGGATTTGCTTATCGGTATTGTCGGAGCTGTCGTTATCCGGCTTGCGGTCTATGTGAAAGGCAAGAACGCAAAGAAATATCGTAAGGGCATGGAGTACGGCTCTGCACGTTGGGGCAATGCCGAGGATATAAAGCCATATATCGACCCCATGTTTGAAAATAACGTGCTGCTGACGCAGACCGAAAGGCTGATGATGAGCAGCCGCCCGAAGCACCCGAAATATGCACGAAACAAAAACGTACTTGTAATCGGCGGCTCCGGCAGCGGCAAAACGAGGTTTTTTGTAAAGCCCAACTTAATGCAAATGCACAGCAGCTATGTAGTCACTGACCCGAAAGGAACGGTTTTAATCGAGTGCGGGAAGCTCTTGCAGCGGGGCGGGTACAAAATCAAGGTGCTAAACACCATCAATTTCAAGAAATCCATGCGGTACAATCCCTTTGCCTATCTGCGCAGCGAAAAGGATATTTTGAAACTGGTAAATACTATTATCGCCAACACCAAAGGCGACGGGGAAAAATCCGGCGAGGATTTTTGGGTGAAATCGGAACGGCTTTTTTACTGCGCCCTTATCGGCTACATCTGGTACGAAGCCCCGGAGAATGAGAAAAACTTTACGACGCTGCTTGAAATGATAAATGCGTCGGAAGCCCGCGAGGACGACCCGGAATTTCAATCTCCCGTTGACCTCATGTTTGAACGCTTGGAAGAAAAAGACCCGGAACACTTTGCCGTTAGGCAATATAAGAAATTCCTGTTATCGGCGGGCAAAACACGTTCCTCAATCCTCATTTCCTGCGGTGCGCGGCTTGCACCCTTTGACATTCGGGAGCTGCGCGAGCTTATGGAAACTGACGAAATGGAGCTTGACACTTTGGGCGACCGAAAAACCGCCCTTTTTGTTATCATCTCCGACACCGACGATACCTTTAACTTTGTTGTATCAATCCTTTACACGCAGCTTTTCAATCTCTTGTGCGACAAAGCAGATGATGTGTACGGTGGGCGGTTACCTGTTCATGTGCGCTGTCTGCTTGACGAGTTTGCAAATATCGGGCAGATACCGAAGTTTGAAAAGCTCATTGCCACGATAAGAAGCCGCGAAATCTCCGCGTCCATCATCTTGCAGAGCCAGTCGCAGCTAAAGGCTATCTACAAGGACAACGCCGATACCATTGTCGGCAACTGCGATACGACCCTGTTCTTGGGCGGCAAGGAGAAAACGACCCTTAAAGAAATGTCGGAAATCTTGGGGAAAGAAACGATTGACAGCTTCAATACTTCCGAAACAAGAGGACGGGAGCTTTCCCACGGGCTGAACTATCAGAAGTTAGGCAAGCAGCTTATGAGCGAAGATGAAATTGCAGTCATGGACGGCGGCAAATGTATCTTGCAGCTACGCGGTGTGCGTCCGTTCTTCTCCGAGAAATATGACATTACCAAACACCCGAAGTACAAGTACCTTTCCGACTTTGACAAGAAAAACGCCTTTGACATGGAAAAGCACTTGCGCCGCCGTCCTGCAATCGTGAAGCCGGACGAGGTATTTGACTACTACGAAGTTGACGAAGCAGATTTGCAGGAGGACGCAGAATGAATAAGCGTATCAGAAAGAAAAAGGCAAAACAGCAGCTAATCCGGGCTATCAGCGGGCTTGTGGAAGCAGCCGAGGAAATGCAGCGGGAACAGGAACGCAGGACAAGACAGGCGGGTATTTCCTATATCAAGTATATCGAAGCTGTCCGGGAACGGCAGTACGGCATTATGCCTGTCTACACACCGCTTTTTGAAAAGGAGGGAGCTTAAAGTAAAAACAATAAACACGGGCTACATGGTACGCGCCCCTACTCCTTGCGCGTATCGCGGCAGGAAGCCGCACCCTTGCAACTGAATACCGCCGCGCCGCAGAAATTACGCAGCGCGGGGACTTATGACCGCGGCAGTTATCGAAAACTGACCGCCGTTTTTTATGCCCTTTTTCGGGCAGCCGCACAGCGGCAGAAAGGAGTTTTATTATGGCATTTTTCAACAGCGCAGTAGGAGTTTTGCAGACACTCGTTATCGCTCTCGGAGCAGGTCTTGGCATTTGGGGCGTTATCAACCTCTTGGAGGGCTACGGAAACGACAATCCGGGCGCGAAAAGCCAGGGCATGAAACAGTTTATGGCGAAATAGATGTAATAAAATCAGAAAGGAAAAGCACAATCCAGACGGAACCGGCGGCGCGGTCAAGAAATATTGTGGAAACACAAGGTTTCTGCTATAATGGTGGAGAACACTTGACGATAGAGAAGGAGGCGGGAGCCTATGCACATCAGTTATCAGCCGCTATGGGACACCCTAAAGGAGCGCGGCATGAGGAAAGAGGACTTGCGGCTGGCCGCCGGTCTTACCACCAACATGATCGCCAACATGGGAAAGGGCGAGCATATCAGCATGAAAACGCTGCTGCGTATCTGCGGAACGCTGGACTGCGACATTTCCGATGTAATTGCTTTGGAGCGGGACGAGGCCCCGGAGCTGGGGCGGCGCGGTAACTCCGGGCCAGCCTGACCCGAAGCGGCCAGCCATAGACGCACCCCCTGCTGGGACACTTTGTCCCAAAGCTGGAGGCATGACCGCCCACCCCAAACCTCTGGACACTTTGTCCCGCCAGCGGGCGGCGGCAACAGAATACAGATCCACCCAAGCAGGAAACTTCGGTTCCCTGCTTTTTTATTTCCACCCCCTGCGCCGGAAATTCATGCCGGAGTGCTTGATAAGCGGGGACTTGCGGAACAGCTTTTTCAAGGTGGTGCGTTCTTCTTCCGAGAGCCGCTTATATTTGAGCTGGAACGCCTTGCAGAACAGCTCCGTAAATTGCTGCACCCTGTCCCCCGGCGATTGCATGGCCTTTTGGACTTCCCGGATCAGCTCATCGGCGGGCGTGGTATCCGGGGCGCTTTCGCTGTCATTCTCATGGGCTTTGCGAATGTCTTGCAGAATGGCGTCCCATGTTTTGTGCGTCACATGGCAGAAAAAATCTTCCTCTTGTATCTGTCCGGCTTCCAAGATTTTCAGATAGCGGTCTGCGGCGGCTTCGGGATGGGCTTCCAGTATCATAGCCCGCACAGCGGCCAAAGCGGTGTTCATATCGTGAAAGCGCATGGTCGCCATCCCATCCACATAAATTTCCGCGTCTGCCAGCAGCTCCGCAAATTTGTCATGGGCGACGATCTCACACAGCAGCCGGTTATTGACCCGCCCGCTTTTCAGGAGGGCCACCGCTTCATCCGTCAGGTGCAGCTCCGCAAGGGGCGTGTTTTCATGCGCTCGGTTGTCGGTCAGACCCAGCAGGTAGTCCACCGTCACCTGATAAAATCCGGCCAGTTTTAGGAGGCTGCCATGGTTGATCTCCTTGTCCTCGTCATTCTCATAGCTGCCGAGGGCGGATTTTGAAAGGCCGACCTGTTCCGCCAGTTCTTCCAGCTTCAAGCCTTTCTCCACCCTTAAATCCTTCAACCGTTCCTGTACGGAAATGCGGGTTTTCATATCGCCACCCCTTCCTGCGCCTGTGCGCCGCCGTTTTCTTCCATTATAGCATACCATTCCACAATCGTGGAATTTTTCGTTTTTGGAGTCGATTTCCTACTTTATGGACATACGGGCGGGGGGACAAAAATGGTCTATGATATGGGTAGTTCATCGATGGATCAAATCCAATCGAATGACCGGCCTGTATGGGATATGCCCCCCGGCGATGTAGCGCGGCGACCTGCGGCGAGGAAGTGGAGGAACCTTGACCGCAGCGAGCGTACCAACGGGGGCGAAACGCCGCTGAAAAAGCCAGGGGCAGGAACGACATTAGGGAGAACCGGCAAATATGGACACCGAATTGATACCGAAACACAACAATCCGATAGGGCATAGTTTACCCTATCCGTACTACTGCGGGGGATTTCAGAACGGCTCTACGGCTGTTTTTTCCTTGAAAATCGCCCCGAAATGCAACACAAAAACCTGCTGTCCGTCCACTCAGGCTGTTACGGCTGAAATGGGCGGATTTTTTGATGAAGGAGCCAATATGCCAAGAATGTCAAAAAAGAGGAAGCTGGAGCTATCCTTTTTCCTCAACGAGCGCGGGCGGGTGGCGTACAACAGCCTTTGCCGGAAATGCCGCCACGCCTGCAAACAGAGCTTCCGGGCCATTGTGATCCTCTGCCCCCACTACCATTCCAAGCGGGCCAAGGGAAAGGAGGACACCTGAATGAATACGGAATTTATGACCGCCGACACCAACCTGCCGCCCTGTCTGCCCCTGCCGGGGGCCATGCTGGGGCTGCCGGTGAGCAGCACCGCCAAGGTTATGTATGCCCGTCTGCTGGGGGAGATTTATACGGCGGGGACGGAGGACATCAACGGAATTTTATTTGTTCAATTTCCCATTGTGGAACTGGCGGCGGCGCTGGGGCGCAGCGCGCAGACTTGCAAGCGAACCTTGCGGGAATTGGAGGACGCCGGATTGCTCCTACGGGTGCGCCGGGAGATTGGAGCGCCGAACCGGATTTATGTCCTCATTCCAAGAAGCTAAACCGTTGAAAAACAGAAGAATAAGCCGCCCAAAACCGTTTTACAAAAGATCTCAGGTTTGTTATAATAAACACATGAAATTGAGCGTTTAATTAAAACATTTCAATGTACGGGAGGGTTCATAATGTGGATATTTATTTTAGTGGCAGTCATCGCAGTACTACTCATTCTTTACATTAAATTCTATAACCGTTTGCGGCGGCTTTCCGTCAAGGTGCAGGAAGGCAGCGCAGGCATTGATGTTGCTTTGGAGAAACGCTACGATATGCTGTCAGAAGAAATTGAAGCAGTAAAAAAGTATCTGGCACATGAGTATCAAATCTACACAGAAGTCACATCTACCCGCGCGGGAAAAAAACTGAACGAAAGCATATTTCAGGAAAAGAAACAACTGTCTGAGGAAGCGGTCAAAGCAATCAGCGAGACGATTACCGAACAGCAAAAGCAGATGGAAACAATCCGACAGCAGTTGGATCAGCAGCGAGGGCAAGATAACTCTCTTGGAGCGGAAACACCGGGTATGGGAGGCGACGGGCTGATCGGACATCAGGTAAGTCTGGATCGGAAACTTGGCTTGCTTGCTTCCGCCCAGCAGGGACTCACCGGGGTCAACTCTGCCATCAATGCACTGGCTGAGCAATACCCAACTCTTTATTCCTATGCGTCCATGCAGCATTTTCAGCAGGATATTTTTGACGCAGAAGAACACTTACAAGCGGCGAGACGGTTGTACAACTCTAATGTATCTTTGTATAACCAGAGAATTAACACATTTCCTTATCTGCTTTTAGCAAAACTTCATGGTATGAAAGAAGCGAAGTTTTATACTGTGGAAGAAAAGAAAAAAGACTTTAAGGTGCAGTTTTGAGAAGAAAGGAAAAAAGATGTATGAAAATGGTGGAACAAAATATCAGCGGTGTCAAGCTGGAACAGTTGCGGCAGAACGCTGTTAAAAAGCATAAGATTCTGCGGAAGCTGCTCCCGGTGTGCCTGATTTTATTTATAGGATTGACACTGGTAAAAAACCGATTTTTGTTTGTCTCCATCAGCGAATATGGCTTTGGAGACCCAGCAACTCAGGGGGCCTTTTGGGGTCTGATCGGAGGCATGATGCTCAGTGTGATTTTTGCGGGTGCTGTTTTTGTTTTTTACTATATGCTGGTCTATAAAAAAGCTTATGACCTCTTTTGTATCAATTTCAAAAACAAATATGTGTTGGACACTCTCCGACAACTGCCGGATTTTTCCGAACTGCGCTACAATGCCGGAGGCGGTCTTTCTTATGAGGAAATGAACCGTTTAAAGTTAATCCCCGGAGGCCAGTCGGTCTTTTATCAATCGTCGGATGAACTGTCCGGCAAGTTGGATGGAGTCCCCTTCCGGGCTGTCAATGTCTGCACTGGCGAAAAAGCTTCCGCAAGAAGTTCTACCCCCAAAATTCTATTTGAGGGACAGGTTATTGTTTTTTCCTATTTTGATAATCGGAAGATCAGTGAGGGTTTTGTTCAGGTGTTTTCCAAAAAAGCTCTGTCTAAACTCAGGGAAACCAGAGTCCCGTTGCCAATTCAGACAGAAAACAGTGTATTCAATGAAAATTTTGCGGTGTTTGCAGAGAACGAGCAGAATGCTTTTTACATCCTGACACCCCAGGTGATGGAGCAGATTACAGCTTTTCAGGAAGCTATGGAAGGAAACGTTTATCTTTCCTTTTCTGAAAAATCCCTGTATGTAACTTGCAGCCAGCTTCGCAATCCTTTTCATATTTACATAGATATTCCTGTTGAAGAACAGCGTCAAAAGATTGCCGGCGATACGGCGATTCTCCGCAGCGCAAAGGAAATTCTCATTAGAGCCGGACAAAGCAGTCCGAAATAAGAAGTCAGTCCCTGAAAGGAGGTAGGTATCATATGGGATGTACGATTGTGTTCGTTATCCTGCTTGTTATTGGAATAGGCATCCTCTGCTTTTTGACGGGGGATATGACGGCTTTTATCGCCCTGGCTGCTACTTTAGTCATAGGGCTTGGTCTTGCCGGTATTCTGTATCATATCTATAAATCGAAGCAAAGACGGATGGAGAAGTATAATCCCCTATCCCCTACATTGCGCTGGATGAATGCCGCAGGGTCGATCCTGATTGCCGCAAGTCAACATACAAATTTTCATCTACTGGCTGGCTGGCGGTACAATAACGAATTTGACCGGGAAAGTATTAAAACAATGCTGTGGGATTATTGGGGCATTCAAGGACATGAGACAGCTATAAAGGAAATGCGCAGCCTGATCGACGAGGGAATGCGTGCCAGCTATCGGAGGAAAATGGAACTCTTGTCGCATAAATATAAGGATGCTACAGAAGTCCAGCTCATTGAGGAGGCCCGCAAAACTAATCCAAAAGCCGATGAAGCTAGCTATCTGCCGAAAATGCTGACAGCATGGCGGCGTTATGGGGAAAATGCCCTGTTAGGCTGGGATATGGGACGCTGCGCATATATCACGCAATGTTGCTATCTGGCAGGCTACATCAATATGAAGGAAATGTTGGATTTGTGTGTAGATGCCGGGACAAAGGCGCAGGCTTTTTTTCAGAACTGGGAAGAAATGATGGAGAGCTATCTGCTGGGCGGCCAGTTCTGGCAGCATGAGGATAAGAATGACCCAAAATCCATGACGGCAGAACGATGGAAGCTATATGAACAGCTCTGGCAGGGAAAAAAGCCGTTTCAGGGTTCTCCATACCTCGCTGTCCCATTCGACCAGCCTCTTTCCAAAGAGGTCATCACCAACGAATACGGCATTCTGCCGGAATACCAGAAATATTATAATTATGGATAGATAGCCTCTGGTACAGAGTAGGCATTGACAAAAGCACTTACAAATACTGAGGTAATGCTAATTTGATTATTTAGTCATTGAAAAATCCCTTTAGGAACTAAAGGGCGCACTTCTATACATAGCCTGACGGCCATGTATTCGTGCGCTCTGCGAGGCGGAACGGCGGATTGCCAGATGGAGCAACCCGCCGTTTTTGCGTCGCTGCGCTCCGTCCAAGGGGCTGCGCCCCTTGCGCGGCTTACGCCGCTTACCCCGCGCACCCGCCGAACCGATACACCCGCTTACGCGGCTATATCGGTTCGGCGGGTCTGAAAACCAAAATCGACACCCTGACCGCTCACCGGGAACGCCCCGGAGGACGGTCATTTTTTTACCCATTTTTCAGCCAAAGGAGGTCAACGACATGAGCAAAGTATTAGACGAGCTTCGGCGGGAATACGCCGAGAATGAAGCTAAATTGCAGCAGTACCAGCACCGGGCCAAGCGGCTGGAACAGCGCAAGCAGTATTATGAAAAGGGCGAGCGCCAGAAACGCGCCCACCGCCTGATCACCCGTGGGGCCGCCGTGGAGAGTGTGGCACCGGAGGTCAGGCCCCTGTCCGAGCAGGGCTTCTATGCCCTTGCCGAGTATATCTTCTCCATGCCAGAGGTGCGGGCCGCTGTCCATGCCGCCGCCCAGCGGGAGCATGACAAGCTGCTGTCCGACGCGCAGAAGGAGCTGAAGGATCTGGCAGTGACAGCCACGGAAAAGCTGGTGCTGCAATCCGACGGCGATGCGTTCGATCAGTTTTTGGACGCGGCGGAGAGGGGGAAGTCCCATGCGTGAAACGGTACTGGAAGCGGTCCTGCGCAGCGCGGACGCCCCCAGTGAGGTGCAGCGGAACCGTTTTGCGGCCTTTTTGAAAAAGCAGTACGGACAGGAGGTTCCCCTCCGTTGGGAACAGGACCCCGCGCTGGAAAAGGGCTTTCGGATGGAAGTGGGCGCCGACCTGTATGACTGGAGTCTGGAGGGCCGTCTGCGGCAGTTCCGGGAGCGGCTGG
>ERZ779855.1252-NODE-1252-length-17634-cov-2.853291_pt1 | contig 17634 bp, 15 predicted proteins | sample MGYA00511370_ERZ779855 | MGnify/ENA primary metagenome ERZ779855 (study PRJEB29588, sample SAMEA1967319) | human gut metagenome | biome: human gut; feature: human-associated habitat; material: faeces | place: Denmark | collected 2008/2010 ...
CTTTAGAATCTTTCAAGGTTATTCACTGTTCAGTTATCAATGTTCTTTGTTGTTTCCGCTTTGTTCAAGCGACTTATTTGTTATACCACAGTTATTTTTATCTGTCAACAACTTTTTTAAATTTATTTTTTCAGACTTTTTCCATAAATTGTTCTAATTTTCAAAACATTTATGTTCCGTGGACAAGACAGAATGTTACCATAGCATTTTCTTTTCGTCAAGTACTTTTTTTATATTTTTATTTTCTTTTATAAAAAGAGCCAAAGAAAAAGTTCCATCCGAAGATAGAACTTTTTGAAACACCCGAATATCTGCTATTTTCTGCGATCAATTCCGGTTCTTTTATAATATGCTGCTTTATCTGCATACATTCTCTTTTCAGATTCCTGCAGTAATGTATCTAATCCTGTCTGGTATTTTTCACGCCATATTTCTCCCACTGCCATATTTACATTATTTTGTTTCATGCATTCTTTTAAAAGCCCAATGCGTTCCATCAATGCCGCATGTTCAATTCCTGCACACAGCGCAAGCAGTTCATCTCCACCGATACGGAACAAACCATACTCTCCAAATGCTTTTTTCAGACTGTCGCAGGCACGAAGAATCAACTGATCCCCAGCCTCATGCCCCATTGAATCGTTCACACGTTTCAATCCTGTGATATCACAATAAACAACGCCTATGCTCTTTTCTGCGTCAATCTCATTGATATATTTTTCCATTGCGAAACGGTTTCCGAGTTTTGTAAGCTGATCTTTATAGCTCATATTCTCCAACAGGCTCATCAGATTCCTTCTTTTGATACATGACACCAGAAAATGTCCCATAATCTGAAGCATATTAGATGCATACTCCAGCGATGGAGGCGGCGGATTATCCACACCGTAAAAAGCAATTACTTTTCCATCATCATACAAAGGAACCACCACAAGTGAATGAATGTTCTGACGCTTCAAATTCTCATATTGTAAAGGATCACTCTCCCTGATTTCTTCAAGATCTTTAAAGACAATAAACTTTCCCTCCTGAAACATCCGATACCAGTGTGCACAGATTTCCGGAGGAATATCCTGCAAATTTTCTTTTTCCCTCGAAATGCCTTCCGCAACCCACTCGTAGGTATTATCATCCCTGCCCCGCTCGTTGCGCTCAAAAATATAGGTTCTTTCCCCATTCAACGAGTTGCCCAGATATTCCAGAATAACTTCGATCGATTGCTCCGGCGTTGCCGTCTGAAGTGCAACGCGCAGACCTTCGTTGATCATAAATTCCATGTTCTGATATTTTTGGATTACGCCGTCCTGTGTGCGTTTTTCGCTAATATCTACACCAAGTTCAACACGATATTTTTTCCCATTGGAAGAGTCCTCGATCAACGTATCCTTTAACATCAGATAACGGTCAATGATTGGATTATAGTAATGCCATTCTTCAAATTCGCCCACACTCAGCCTGTCATTGTTGCACATACCACAAGGAATCAATGTTTTCTGTAATATTTCATAGCATTTTTTTCCTTTTGCATCTTCAAGTGATTGTAAACCATATGCCTGCAGTGTTTTCCGGTTCATGTATACAATCTCATGCGTTTCTATATCTGTGGCATACACATATTCATTCATATTTTCAAAAAACTGCCATATATCTTTTACTTCTTTCATCGCTTTCTCTTTCCTGTATTTGATATGCTTGTTTGATGATATTATTATAACATACCCCAGAAAAAAATAGTGTAAAAACTTTTTGTTGCTTCAATTTCCACTTGGTTGCTCTGATCTGCCGCTCCATCTGGTGCTGTTTCTGCGTGGATTCATAATTTTAAATTGCATGCGCTCAGACATTATTTTGCTAATTTCAACAAATATCCGAACCATAAAAAATGCCTGAAACCCTAGAAAAATCAACTATTTTCTAAGATTTCAGGCACTTTTTTTGATAGTGGACCTGACGGGAATCGAACCCGTGTCCAAAAACCAATCCCCTGTCCTTCTACGAGCTTAGTTTATCCTTAGACATTCCCTCCGGCATCCAGGAACAAACAACCGAATGCTTTCAGTAGCTTCATGATACGCCCAACAGCTCAAAGCTTTGCTGATGTCGTTTCCTACATAGTCGAAGCCTGGATCCCAAAGTGTAGGTGCTCTGGGTCAGACTGCTGCCAAATTAGGCAGCGTATGCTAAATTATCTTCAGCGTTTAATTTTAATTGTGGAATTTGACGCATCCCGTGCGACTCGCTTCTCCAGCTTCATGATCCCTGTCGAAACCATTACAAGCCCATATTTTCTAATTGCCGGATGCATCCATACCGGATGCTCCGTGAAACCGCAGACGGTTTCTCTCTAACCAAGGTTGCGGATCTTAAAATCACGCTCCGCCTCGCGGCGCATATCCTTCCTGGCGATATCCTGTCTCTTGTCGTAGAGTTTTTTACCTTTTGCAAGAGCAATCTGTACTTTCACAAGGCTTCCCTTGAAATAAACTTCCACCGGGACAAGCGTATAGCCCTGCTCTGCAATCTTGCCGACAAGTTTGCGGATCTCTGACTTATGCATCAGAAGTTTCTTCGGTCTCAGTGGATCTTTGTTGAAGATATTGCCCTTCTCATAGGGACTGATATGCATTCCGTATATGATCACTTCGCCCTTTTCAATGCGGACAAATGCTTCTTTGATACTGCATTTTCCCATGCGCAGAGATTTTACCTCTGTGCCGTGAAGTTCCACACCTGCCTCGTATTTTTCCTCCAGAAAATAATCATGGTGAGCCTTCTTGTTATTCGCTATTAACTTGATTTCCTGCTTTGCCATGATCCTTACCTCCTGCTGCTGTTACAGTATAACCCAGAAGTTTATCTTTCGCAATAAACTTCTGGTTAAAAAATACAAATTTTATAAAAATTTAATCTGTCATCTTCGACAAAACAGATGCCTCGTCCTTGACCGCTTCATCCGGTTCCACATCATCCCGCACAACGCGGAAATCGATAGTGCGCATGATTTTGTCTGTATCCGCCACGATCACTTTGACCTTCTGACCGAGCTTATAGTGTTTGTTCGTGCGCTCCCCGATCATCTCATAGGACGACTCCTCGTAATGGTAAAAATCATCGGTCAGAGACGTCACATGCACCAGTCCTTCCACCGTGTTCGGAAGTTCTACATAGAATCCCCACTCCTGCACGCCGGAGATAACGCCCTCAAACACCTGACCAATACGTTCTTCCATGTATTCCACTTTTTTGAGTTTATCTGTCTCTCGCTCCGCCTCATCTGCTCTCCGCTCCATCTCGCTGGAATGTTTTGCAACCTCCGGCAGAATACTGTCATAATGTTCGATCCGTTTCTGGTTCATCCTGCCGCGCAGGTTGTCCTTGATGATCCTGTGGATCTGCAGGTCAGGGTAACGGCGGATCGGTGAAGTGAAATGGCAGTAATAATTTGTGGCAAGTCCGAAATGCCCGGTGCTGACTGTCGTGTATTTTGCCTGTTTCATGGAACGAAGTGTCAGGCGGCTGATCAGAGCCTCCTCCGGTGTACCGTCAATTTTCATCAATAATTTCTGCAATTCCTTCGGATGGATCTCATCCTGTCCGATATGGATGGTATAGCCGAAATTATTGATAAAGGTTCCTAATTTTTTGATTTTTTTGGTGTCCGGATTATCGTGCGTCCGGTATACAAATGGCAGTTCCTGCCAGAAATAGTCCTGCGCCACCGTCTCGTTTGCGATGAGCATAAAATCCTCGATGATCTTCGTTGCAACATTCCGGTCATACGGTTTGATATCGACCGGTTTTCCCTGCTCGTCCAGAATGATTTTTGTTTCCGGAAAATCAAAATCAATCGAGCCACGCTTCATTCGTTTCTTTCGTAAAATTGCAGCAAGCTCTTTCATCCGCTCAAACATCGGCACAAGTTCTTTATACTCTTCGATTTCTGCCTCGTCATGTTCTTCTAAGATTTTTTTCACACTAGTATAGCTCATGCGCCTGTCCACTTTTATGACGGTCTCTGCAATGGTGTGGTCGATCACATTTCCTTTTTCATCGATCTTCATGATACAGCTTAACGCCAGACGGTTCTCTCCTGCATTCAGCGAACAGATTCCATTTGACAGTTTGTGCGGAAGCATCGGTATCACGCGGTCGACAAGGTACACGGACGTTCCTCTTTTGAGTGCCTCCACGTCGAGTGCGCTGCTCTCCTGCACATAGTTGGATACATCGGCAATGTGGACCCCAAGTTCATAAAGATCCCCCTCTTTTGTGAGCGTGATCGCATCATCAAGGTCTTTTGCGTCCTCCCCATCGATCGTGACCGTCTGCCAGTCTCGCAGATCCATGCGCCCAGCCATGTCTGCGGCACTGACTTCATTCGATACATTTTCCACCTGTTTCATGATCTTTTGGGAAAACTCCACCGGGAGATCATATCCCTTCACAATGGACATGATATCTGTCCCCGGATCGTTGATATGTCCGATGATCTCAACGACTTTTCCCTCCGGCTTTTTGCCGTTTTTTCCATAATCTGTGATCTCCACCACAACTTTGTGCCCGGAAACCGCTCCCTTTGACCGCTCCAGCGGAATAAAAATATCCTGCGCAAATCTCGGATTGTCCGGCACTGCAAATCCAAAGTTTTTACTTTTTTCATAAGTGCAGACAAGCTGCTCTGTTCCTCTGGATAAGATCTTTGTCACCGTTCCCTCTTTGCGCTTTCCACTGCTGTTTTTTGACAGCGTGATCTGGACGGTATCCTTATGAAGCGCTCCGTTCGTCTGTGCAGCCGGGATGAAAATATCTTCTTCCTCTCCCTCCACAGTCACAAAACCAAACCCTCTCGGGTGTGCAGTAAAAACGCCTGTCAGATATTTTCCCTCTGATTTTACATATTTTCCCCTGCCGGATATCTCTACTTTTCCATCTGCAGTGAGTGCGTCTAACACTTCCAATAATTCCCCGCGCTGTGATTTCGGCACATTCAATACAATTGCCATCTCTTTTGCCTTCATCGGCACATAGAGTTCATCACAGATGAAATCATAGATCATTTTCTTTCGTTCCTGTAATAATTCTTTGTTCATAACTTCTCCATTTTCCTATAGTATACGATCATTTTTAATATTCTGATAATAGAATGACAAAAAAAAGACCATCGTATTCACGACAGTCTTTTGCGTTTCTTAAAAAATTCCCAGATTCAATACAGCAGCAATCACAACAAATAAGACAACCAGAATCTTGGTTCCTGTTACCAGTCTTCCCTCCATGGAACGTCCTTTGTTCTTGCCCCAGTAAGTATCAGCTGCTCCGGCGATCGCTCCAAGTCCTGCTGACTTACCTTCCTGCATTAAAATGATAACTGTCAATGCAATACTGATTATAATAAAAATAACTGTTAAGATTATTTTTAAAACTGCCACTTTATTTTCCTCCTACGGTTATAAACTCACAACTTTAAGCAGTATAACACATACCCGCCATATTTTCAACTGTTTTTTGTTTCCTCTGATGTGATTGCGCCATCCATCAGCTTGATCAGTTCCAAGGTACTGCGAAAATTTTTCGTGATATTCTTATCTGCCCAGGTCACCTGTCCCTGCCAGCTTGCATTGTCGGTATGATTGATTTTTACAATAAATGTTCCCTTTTGATTTTCAGCCATAATTGCCACCTTTTTCTCTTTTGTATAGATTATCATAGACTGCGTTAAATAAAGCGTTACAGTCCGCTTTTTTTTACCGCTTCATCCACGAATACCATCAGATCCATGTCGCTGCAAAAATGCTTCCGGATCTTCTGCTCCATCCAGATCACATCTCCCTGCCAGCTCGCATTTTGTCTGGAAGTTACACCGACAAGAAATGTTGCGAGGTTTCCGCGGAGCTGTATCAAATCCTGACCGTCGGAAATGACAGCCATGTGCTCTTTTGCTGGGATCCTCCCGCCTTTACGTTCCATAAATTTTCTCGTTTTTGTAGCCGCCTGCGGATAACCGATGGCGTCGTAAAATCGTTCCAGTTCTATAACCAGCGTGGCAGAATCCGGAAAAAATGTTTCTTCTTTTTTATACCGGTGAAAGTATCGTCCATAGATGTCTCCATTTTCCACACCGTCCACACATACCATAACCATATTCGGCAATGATTTTTCAATTGTCATAAATGAATCTGCTCCTTACTCTCCCCACATGGAATCCATATTGTGAAAATGCGCACAGTCATCTGCCTCCCTGATCTCTGAAATCGGCGCTGTGCTATATTTTAAATAATTCTTTCTGGATGCTTTCTCAAAATATCCATTAATTCTTTCCACAACAATGGCACAATCCTCCTGCCTGATTCCTAAAAGCAGCATCAGGAACTGATTATCACTGTATCTGGTAAACATGTCCCCGCGCCGGAGAGAATTACGGATTGCCTGTTCCAGTTCCTCTGCAACTTTGCCAAGGCGTTCTCCCTTCTCCAACGGAACTCCTTTTCCATCTGTCATCGTACACAAAAGAAGATAGGCAGACTGCCCCGACCGTTCGATCACTCTCCTCACATACCGATAACCCTCCATAAAAGAGAGATAACTGCAGAAAAAAGCTCCATCGTCTTTTTCTCTCTGGTTTAACCCCTCCTGGATCTCATTTACATGATCCGCTTTATCATGCTGGTATACTTCTAACTGCCGGAAGCGTTCCTTCATCTGATCAGACGGTGTAAGTCCAAGTTCCTTATATAAAAGTTCCGTTGTCGTCTCATACAGCACCATGGCTTCATCCTGCCTGTCCATCGCAATAAGACTGTCCATCTGCCAGATCTGCCAATCCTCCAATGGATAGATGACCGCTGCTTTTTCTGCACAGTGATAAAGTTTTTTGTAATCTTTCTCATCTTTTAAAATCTGGCATAATGTGCGCATGGCATTTGAAAAAAGATTTTTATAATAGACATTTAAAACAACTGCCCATCCTTCTGCACCAAGCTGCAGCAGAAATTCCCCGCGATACAGTTCACATGCTTCTTCTATATAAGACTTTTTCTTCTCCAGGTCATTTTCCTTCCCAGCCTTATCCAGCAAATCCTCAAACCGGTGCGCATCCAGTTCATAAGGGATCCCGGAAGTCCAGTAATAACTTCCCCCTCTGATCGTCACATACTCATCTTCCGGCAGTCCGGCTGCCGCTAAAAGCCTGCGCAGGCGAAACACAGTTGCCCGGAGGCTGTTTGCCGGATTCGACATCTCTTCATTGCCAAAGAGGTCTGACAAAAGTTTTGCTCTTGTAACCCCCTTCTCTCCCGCCTGCAATAAAATCTGCATTAACTGGTTTGTCTTTGTTGTGGTATTCCGCTCAAATGAAACCGGATTCCCCTCATATTCGATCTCATAAGATCCAAACATCTGTACTTTTAAAACGGATTTCTTCATATATCCCTCCGTCATCTGTCATTTTGTTTTCCAGTCCGCTTGTAATATCATACCACATTCTTCCATTCCATGAAAAGAAATCCTTTTACTTTTTTTGACATTTTTCCCGATTTTCGTATTTTTATCATTTTCTTTTTATCTTTCATACACTATAATATGATCAAAGGGTAAAACGGTATCATCGATGCATGCCTGCATGCAGTCCGAGGTATATCTTAGTGACCCGCGCTACACCGAGAAAGAATATTTAAGGAGAAACAATATGACCCCCAGAACAAAGGGACGTTTCATATTACTTCCAATGCTCCTGTGTGTCTGCCTTACCCTTTGTTCCTGTGGCAGTAACGAAAGTGCCGAAAAACCTTCTGCAGCATCCTCCGATACTGTGGCGAAGGATTCCTCTCCGGCCACCACAGCTGCTGCCGGATCCCGGGACAATACTCCTGTTGTACTGACAGGCAGTGCAGACGGCACCGTTACCTATGGAAACGATTCTGTTACAGTGGATGCCTCCCATACGCAGGAGGGCTATCTTATGGTTTCCTACTCCGGTTCCAACTCCAAAGTCAAATTGCAGATCACAGGTTCTGATGAGATCACTTACACATATAATTTACATGATGGTTATGAAACCTTTCCCCTCACTTCCGGAAGCGGTTCCTACACCGTCGGCGTATTTGAAAATATTGAGGGAACCAGTTATTCCACCCTTTTTACGCAGGCAATTGATGTGACGATCCAGGATGAATTTGGTCCATATCTGTACGCAAACCAGTATGTAAACTTTTCAGCAGACTCCAAAGTCATCTCCAAAGCCATGGAACTTTCTGCATCTGCAAATGATGATCTGGAAGTAATTGAAAATGTCTATAATTATATTATCACGAATTTTACTTATGATTATGACAAAGCTGCATCTGTGCAGAGCGGCTATCTGCCTGATGTGGATGATGTCCTTGCAAGCCAGACCGGAATCTGTTTTGATTACGCCGCTGTCATGGCTTCCATGCTCCGGTGTGAGCGGATTCCCACCCGCCTTGAAGTAGGTTATATGGGTGATGTCTACCACGCATGGATCAGTACTTATATCAAAGATAAAGGCTGGGTAAACGGAATTATTGAATTCGATGGAAATGATTGGAAACTAATGGATCCGACTTTTGCTTCCACAAGTTCCGATCCAAAAGATTTTCTTACCCAGACAGATGAATACATTACAAAGTATGTCTATTAACAGGAGGTTTTTCTCTTATGAAGAAAAAGAAACAGCAGATGCTGGGCAACCTTGAGATCGCAGCATTCTGTGACCAGCTTTCCATGATCGTTTCTGCCGGGATTCCCATCTATGAAGGAATCTCCATTCTGCAGGAGGACGCACCGGAAGAAGAAACTGCCGAAATTTTATCTGTTATCAGCAATTCCCTCGATCATGGAAGTTCTTTCTGTGATGCCTTAAGGGAAACAAATGTATTTCCCAAATATGTTCTGGATATGATCGGGATCGGTGAACTTGCGGGCAAACTCGAAGAGGTATTAAATGCACTGACCGGATATTACAAAAGGGAAGAAAGCATCCAAAACAGCATTAAAAATGCCGTCACGTATCCGCTGCTCATGATTGCCATGATACTTGCCGTCATTCTGGTGCTGATTGCCAAAGTACTTCCTGTTTTTCATCAGATCTATATGGAATTAGGAAGTGACCTGACCGGATTTGCCGGAGCGATGATGAGATTTTCAGATGCATTAAACCAGTATCTGTTTGTGATCGTGATCGTTCTGATCGCAGCTGCCGCAGGCATTTTTCTTATTTTCAGATCTGACGCAGGGCAAAAATTCTTGAAGAAAAGACCTCTTGCATTAAGCACTGCTGCCAGCCGTTTTGCAAACTGCATGGCGCTTGCATTAAGCAGTGGACTCGATACGGATCAGGGACTTATGTTTGCAGAACAGCTTGTAGATAATCCTTACATGGCTGCCCGCATCAAGAAATGCCGCGATCTGACCGCTTCCGGCAGGGGATTTGCCGAGGCGGTCTTAACGTCCGGTATTTTCAGTAAAATCTACGCTTCCATGATCACGATCGGTTTCCGTACGGGGTCTATGGATGAAGTCATGCATAAGATTTCTGAGGAATATGAGGAGGAAACAGACAAACAGATTGCAAAGTTTATCTCTGTATTAGAGCCGACCTTAGTCATTATCCTGTCCATTTTCATAGGACTCATTTTAATTTCTTTCCTTTTACCTCTCATTGGCATTATGTCAAGTATCGGCTAAAAGTAATCGAAACAGCGAGGTTCTTTTATGATACGATTAAAACAAAAAAAGAAAAAACAATATAAGCAGCTATTGTATTCTATCGTTCTTCTTGCTTTGCTGCTATTTGTATTCGGTTTTGCGGCTGACCGCATCCGCCTTTCCAATGAATCCGAACAGACAGCCATTTTAGAGAAAGCGGTCACCCGGACGATCACAGAATGTTATGCTTTAGAGGGCAGTTATCCACCTGATATTGCTTATCTCACCGCACACTATGGTCTGACCTATGATCCTGACCAATATCTGATCGACTATCAGTACATCGGCTCAAATTTAAGACCGGATGTCACTATTATTAAAAGGAACTGATTTCTATGCTTGAATTAAAGAAAACACCGGAGCATACGATCGACCGTGTCTTCCTGCTTGCACTGCTGGCGCTTTTTGCCGCCACTGCATTTTTAGTTGTCTCCATCGGAGCAAAACAGTATCATTCGATTGCAGACAGCATGACCGCAAATTATGAGACCCGTACCGTATCCTCTTATCTGGAAGAAAAAATGAATCAAAATGATATGGCAGGTTCTGTCGCAGTCACATCCATCGGTGCCTTTCCTGCCATCGCCTTATCTGAGACTGTGAATGACACGATCTACACAACCTATATCTACTGTTACGACGGATATCTCCGTGAGATCACAGTTTCCGATGGAACAACTGTTTTACCGGGAGATGGGCAGAAAATCATTGAAACCAAGGCACTTGCCATTGATATGGTCAGCTCAAATCTTTACTGCTTTACCATTACGGATACGACCGGATACACCTATCCGCTTTATATCTCACTGAATGCAAAACAATCGTAATTTGCAAAAGGAGTTTTCATGAATCAATACCGCCACTCAAAATCCAGTCTCTTTTTGATGGAGATTATTTTAAATATTCTGTTTTTTTCGATTCTTGCAACATTTTGTGTACAGATATTTTTCAAAGGATACCAGCTCTCGAAAAGCACAGAAAAACTGCATCAGGCAGTGACCGCATGCACGTCGATCGCAGAAATCTGCCAGAGTACGGATTCCCCGGAGGAAACCCTAAGTTCCATCTATCCGGAATCCATGAGTCTGGACGCAACGATTTTGATCTACTATGACAGGGATTTTCTTGCCTGTGGAAAACAAAACGCTGTTTATCGGGCAACGGTAGATTTTTTACCGGATCAGCTTGCTACCATCCACATCACCTTTTTGGATACCAGCACTGCTGAAACACTTTATGAACTGTCAGCTTCCTGCTATCAGCCAATTTCCCTAAGCACAACAGGAGGTATGCAGTATGAATAAGCAAAAAAAAGGATTTATCCATATCGGTTTTTCATCCATCCTGATGGTTTTTACCATGTTATGTCTGGTGACTTTTGCGACGCTCTCTCTGATCACTGCAAATTCAGATTACAGATTAAGTCTTAAGGTTGCAGAAAAAACAACCGCCTATTACGAAGCAGATACTGCTGCAAGGAACTATCTGCAGCAATTAGATCTGGCACTCGCAGACCTTTACGCAAACTGTGATGACAGTCAGACTTTTTTTGAAAAGGCTGCTGATCTGATACCGGAACTGAAAACAGAAGATACGCTGACCGCGGAATCGCCTACGCTTGTAGGTAATTGTCCAACCTGCACATTTCAGGTTACGATCAACGATGTGCAGAATCTTTATGTTACATTAGAACTCCTTTATCCGGAACATCCCGGAGATGAATTTTATAAAGTCACACAGTGGCAGACCGTCACGAACAATGAACCTGTGATTGACGATGACTCACTTCATCTGTATCAGGGAAATTAATTATAAGAAAGGTTTGGTTATGAATATGAACGTCAGAGAAATTTTAGAAAATATCACAAAAGAGCATGCATCCGATATCTTTGTTGTCGCAGGCCGCCCGCTGACCTACAAAGTAAGCGGAAAGATGCATACTTATCAGGAAGAACGCATGAAACCGGATATGTGCCGCGACTTTGTCACAGCGATTTATGAACTTGCTGACCACCGCGATATTTCCCAGTTTGAGACAACCGGTGACGACGACTTTTCTTTTGCCATTGTGGGAGTGTCAAGATTCCGTGTCAGCACTTATAAACAGCGTGGCTCTTACTCCGCCGTCATCCGAATCATCACATTCACTTTGCCACAGCCAAGTGAACTGATGATCCCGGATGCTGTGATGGAACTTGCCAACACCAACAAGGGAATGGTGCTCGTCACCGGTCCTGCTGGTGGTGGAAAATCAACGACATTAGCCTGCCTGATCGACAAGATCAACACCGAGCAGGAAGCCCATATCATCACATTGGAAGATCCATTAGAATACTTGCACACCCATAAAAAAAGTATCGTAAGCCAGCGTGAGATATGCACCGACACTGAAAATTATCTCACAGCTCTGCGCGCTTCCCTTCGTCAGAGCCCGGACGTGATCCTGCTCGGTGAGATGCGTGATTATGAGACGATCAATACAGCCATGACTGCTGCCGAAACCGGACATTTGATTTTTTCAACGCTTCACACCATCGGGGCTGCCAATACCATCGATCGAATCATCGATGCATTTCCAGCTGCTCAGCAGCATCAGGTAGCGGTACAGCTCTCTATGGTATTACACGCAGTCGTATCCCAGCGTCTGCTCCCGACCACGGATGGAAAAATGGTTCCGGCTTTTGAGATCATGGTGTTAACGCCCGCCATCCGTAACATCATCCGTGAAGGTAAAACACATCAGATTGACGGCATGATCTACACCTCCACGAACGAGAATATGTTAGCGATGGATACCAGTATTTTCCGCCTTTATCAAAAAGGCATCATCGATAAAAAAACTGCTCTTGCAAATGCTTCCAACCCGGAAATGATGAGTAAGAAATTAGGAGCCATTTAGGCTCCTATTTCTTTCGGATTATCTCGGCTTTCCCATATCTTGCAGATTCTTTTAACTCTTCCTCAATACGGAGTAACTGATTGTATTTGGCGGTTCGTTCTCCTCTGCACGGTGCACCGGTCTTGATCTGTCCGGCATTCACTGCCACCGCAAGATCTGCGATAAAGGCATCCTCGGTCTCCCCGGAACGATGGGAGATCACTGCCTGATAACCAGCACATTTTGCCATCTCGATCGCCTCCATCGCTTCTGTGACGGTTCCGATCTGATTTACTTTAATGAGAACTGCATTTGCGACGTTTAAATCAATTCCGCATTTAATCCGCTTTGGATTTGTCACAAAAAGGTCATCCCCTACAAGCTGGACTCTGCCGCCAATGCGTTTTGTCATTTTCTGCCAGCCTTCCCAGTCATCCTCGAATAAACCATCCTCGATCGACACGATTGGAAATTCTTCGATCAGTTCTTCATACAGAGCGATCATTTCATCCGCACTCCGCTTCACACTGTCTTTACAATAGTCCTTTGCAGAGCCTTCTCCGGCTCCCTCTTCCGGCTCTTTTCCTGCCGCTCTGGATTCTCCCGGGAAAATGTATACCCCAGCCTCCTCGTCATACAGTTCACTTGCCGCTGCATCCATGGCAAACACCACGTCATCCCCTACGTGATAGCCTGCCTTTTCCACTGCCTTCTGTAAATAGCGGAATACTTCCCTGGTGTCCTTGACATCCGGCGCAAATCCGCCCTCGTCCCCGACTGCAGTGCTTAATCCCTCCTCGTTTAAGATCTGACGTAGGAAATGATAGATTTCTGCTCCCATACGGAGTCCGTCATGAAAATCGAGTGCTCCCACCGGCATAATCATAAACTCCTGAAAATCAATGGAATTTTTTGCATGCACTCCACCGTTGATGACATTCATCATTGGAACCGGAAGAATGTGTGCCATCGTGCCTCCAAGATAACGATATAACGGTTGTTCCAGTGCTTTTGCCGCGGTTTTGGCACACGCCATGGAAACACCAAGAATTGCATTTGCACCAAGATTCCCCTTATTATCCGTGCCATCCTCTTCCACCATGATGCGGTCGATTCCTGCCTGATCGAGCACATTAAAGCCAATGAGTTTTTCCCTGATCTTCTGGTTGACGTGATCCACTACTTTCCGGACACCCAACCCAAAATACCGTTCTTCTCCATCCCGAAGCTCGATCGCCTCAAAGCGCCCGGTGCTTGCGCCAGACGGAACGGACTCGCGCGCCGTGATCTTTTTTCCGGTTGTCTCTGTCTCGGCGGTCACTTCCACTTCGACCGTCGGATTTCCCCTGGAATCTAAAATTTCCCTTGCATGAACATCAATGATTTTAATAAATAAAGACATACTTTCCTCCTTGCATGAACTGCTTTTTGGAATAGTATGTCTTTTGCTGTTTCATATTATGTAATTTTTCTGATGCATCTGTTTTGGTTATGTAAGCGTTTACATTATGTATTCTTACACATTTCTCATTTTCGTCAATATATATTTTTGATTATTTTGTATATTTCGCATATCTTTGTTGATATTGCACGTATTTATTTTAACATTTTTATTATTTTTGTCATTTCTTTTGTTGCTTTATTTTTTGCTTGATGTATAATATTCGTGATTGTGGTGTAACTGCTTTCATTTTTATAATACACCAGAAGCTTTATTATAGTGTAAGAAAATCCATTTCTTACATGGAGTACATTTTTCAGGGGATTTACTATGGCAATGACAATTTACGACATTTCAAAAAAAGCCGGTGTTTCCATCGCCACTGTATCACGTGTTTTAAATGGCAGTGAAAACGTCCGCCCATCCACCCGGAAAAAAGTCATGGATGTCATCGACAAATACGATTACACTCCAAATGCTTTTGCCCGCGGCATGGGACTGCATTCCTTAAAAACGATCGGTATTCTCTGTGCAGACTCGTCTGACCTTTTTCTCGCAAAGGCAGTCTACTTTCTGGAGCAGGAATTACAGGCGAACGGATACGAATCACTTTTATGCTGTACCGGTTATAATCCGGACATCAAGAAGATTTACCTTAATTTGATTCTTTCCAAAAAGGTGGACAGCATTATATTGGTAGGTTCGCACTTCATCGGTTTCAACGAGGATGAGAACCAGTATATTAAGGATGTTTCCACGCAGATCCCGATCATGCTGTTAAACGCTTCCTTTGATCATCCGAATGTTTACAGTACACTCTGTGATGATTATGGAACCATGTTTGAGGCTGCCACCGAAATGATCCAGTCAGGCATCACGGATATCCTGTATCTATATGATTCCAAATCCTACAGCGGTTTAAAGAAGCTTCACGGATTCTGCGACGCAATGAAAGAGCACAATATTCCGGGGTTTGAAAAGCTGATCCACTTTTATGACGGTAATATCGAACATCTGAATGAGGTTGCCGATTTTGTGGCCCGCATTGCAACAAAAGGTACGTCCTTTCATGGCATCATGACTTCAGATGATTCCCTTGCGATCGGCAGTATCAAATATGCACAGAAAAAAGGGATACGTATCCCGGAAGAATTATCGGTTATGGGATATAACAATTCCATGCTGACAAACTGCTGTACGCCGGAATTAACCTCTGTCGACAACCGTTTAGAAACCCAGACACACCAGTTAGTCCAGACATTGCTCGGTGTTTTAGCCGGAGAGGAAATGCCAAAAAAATCGATTTTCTCTGGAAAAATCATAAAACGAGGAACAACATTATTTTAACTTTTAGGAGGACATTATTATGAAACCATTTATGGACAAGAATTTTCTTCTTTCCAACGAAACAGCTCAGAAATTATATTTTGATTATGCAGCGACAACACCTGTATTAGATTATCACTGCCATATCAATCCACAGGAAATTTACGAGGATCGCCAGTTCGAAAACATCACTCAGGTATGGCTCGGCGGCGACCACTACAAATGGCGCTTTATGCGTTCCTGCGGTGTGGATGAGTATTACATCACCGGAGAAGCTCCAGACAAAGAGAAATTCTTCAAATGGGCTGAATGCTTAGGAAAAGCAATCGGAAACCCACTTTTCCACTGGAGCCATCTCGAATTACAGAAATATTTCGGATACAACGGTGTTTTAAACAAAAAAACTGCGGAGGAAGTCTGGAATCTCTGTAACGCAAAACTTGCAGATCCATCCATGTCTGTCCGCAATATCATCAAACAGTCCAATGTAACTTTAATCTGCACAACAGACGATCCTGTTGACAGCTTAGAGTGGCACAAAAAAATTGCTGAGGACAATAGCTTTGACGTTCAGGTTCTTCCGGCATGGCGTCCTGATAAAGCAATGAATATCGAAAAACCAACTTATCTTGATTACCTTGCGACTTTATCTGACGTTTCCGGCATCAAGGTAGACTCCTTTGCTTCTTTATGTGAAGCATTAAAAAACCGTATGGACTTCTTTGCTTCCATGGGATGCTCTGTATCCGATCACGGTTTAGAGTATGTGATGTACGCCCCTGCTTCTGCTGAGACTGTAGAATCTATTTTTGCAAAACGTCTTGGTGGAGCTTCCATCACAAAAGAGGAAGAAATCATTTTCAAAACAGCATTTATGGTTTTTGTTGGAAAAGAGTACGCTAAGAGAAACTGGGTAATGCAGCTTCATTATGGATGCAAACGTGACAACAACACTCCAATGTTCAACAAACTTGGTCCTGATACCGGTTACGACTGCATCAATAACTATGCTCCATCTTCCGAAATGGCAGATTTCTTAAATGCATTAAACAGTACAGACGAGCTTCCAAAAACCATTTTATACAGCTTAAATCCAAACGATAACCAATCCATCGGTACGATCCTTGGCTGTTTCCAGGATTCCACTGCTGTTGCCAAGATCCAGCAGGGTTCCGCATGGTGGTTCAACGATCATAAGACCGGCATGACTGACCAGATGATCTCCCTTGCAAATCTCGGAAACCTTTCCGGTTTTGTTGGAATGTTAACAGATTCCAGAAGCTTTTTGTCTTACACACGCCACGATTATTTCAGAAGAATCCTCTGCAATCTGATCGGCACATGGGTAGAAAACGGGGAATATCCGGCTATCGATCCTTCACTGATCCAAGAAATTCCGGATAACATACAGGTATATAAAACAAAAGCTTTCCAACCCTTCCAACTTTACCGGATGTTAACCGGTAAAAAAGGAAATACACATAATAATGCCAATGTTTTTGGCCAAAAGGATAAAACTTTCGTTGAACGTTTAGCCAAATGGATACGCCTGAATTTATTCATTCCCGATGCCCGGATCGGATGGTATGCCTATGCAGTTAAAGCAGCAAAAAAAATCATCGAACAAGAGCACATCGATTTGATTTATTCTTCTTCTCCTCCACACAGTTTACAGCTTATAGCACAAAAAATAGCTAAACAGAATAAGATTAAATGGGTTGCAGATTTCAGGGATCCCTGGTCTGAATTGGTTCATTATCAATCTTACAAACGTACCTGGTTGACAAGAAAAATCGACAGTCATTTTGAAAAATCGGTTTTCCGTTCTGCCGACCGACTTGTTGCTGCGGCCAACGACTACGCGACATGTATCAAAACACATGTCGACCGGAAAATCGAAGTCATCTATAACGGTTATGATCCGAGTGATTTCCCAAAGCCAAAGTCCAAGAACACAGAGGATTTCCTGATCACTTACACGGGGGAACTATCCGAGGACAGAATACCCCATGCTTTATTACGTGCTCTCAGCCGCTTAGAAGATTCCAATATAAAATTACAATTTATCGGGAATACATGCCCGGAATTGAAACAGGAAATACAGCAGCTGAACCTGGGCAACAAAGTGATACTCAAACCTTATATGCCTCATATTGCTTCTATTGCAGAATTGCAACAATCCGATCTTTTGTTATTAGTGATCAATCAGGTCGCTAATGGCAAAGGTATTGTCCCCGGTAAAATTTTTGAATATTTAGGAACCCGT
>ERZ779855.1263-NODE-1263-length-17557-cov-4.679922_pt1 | contig 17557 bp, 20 predicted proteins | sample MGYA00511370_ERZ779855 | MGnify/ENA primary metagenome ERZ779855 (study PRJEB29588, sample SAMEA1967319) | human gut metagenome | biome: human gut; feature: human-associated habitat; material: faeces | place: Denmark | collected 2008/2010 ...
TGATATTCATGTATTTATCATATCATATTTTGAGTTTAGTGTCAACAGGCTCTAGAAAATCATCAGCATATCGGCAGTATACAAGCTTTTTATCGTCGGACATTCTTGCGGGCGTTTTCAATTTTTGATTGCACACCGCTTTATATTCCTTGATTGCAAGCTCACGTTCCTCACCTTTTACCCTGTCAATCTTCTTTTGAAGTGTCTGCCTTCTTTTCGCTAAATGAAGATATTCCGGTGTCTGGTGTCGTGTAGACTGCTTATCGAACTTTTCCTTGAGTTTCATGACTTTCCGGTCAAGCTCATGCAGGTATATATTTGCCAGAATAGGGGAAATGATTCCGCCCTGTGGTGTACCGGAGATTGTGGTATGATATTGAAAATCTTCCACATAACCTGCTTTCAGGAAAGCTCTGATAATATTGATAAATCTGCTGTCCTTGATTTTGACTTCTAACGTTTTAATAAGCACTGCGTGGTCTATATTGTCAAAGCAACCCTTGATGTCGCCTTCTATGAACCATTTTACAGAACGAAAATTTGTCTTTATCTGGTCGAGAGCTGTATGACAACTTCTCTCCGGTCTGAAACCATGTGACTGGTCATAAAATAACGGTTCATAGATTGCTTCCAGAAACATTCTAACCGCCTCTTGCAGAAGTTTATCTCGAAATGACGGAATACCCAGTGGGCGCATTTTTCCGTTCTGTTTCTTGATATATTCTCTGCGCACAGGCTTCGGTTTGTACTTTCCTGACCTCAATTCTTCAATCAGTTCATGCACATATTCAGCACTAAAACCGTCAGCAGTGTCGTTGTCACTTCCGGGAGTCATTGCTCCACTGTTTGCATATAATTTCTGGTAAGCTGCAAAATAAATGTCCTCTCTCAGAAGGTAGCGAAAGAGTCTTGTAAAGACTCCGTCGTGATGTTCCGAGGAACTTTTATTGACACGCTCCAAAATCTCCGATGTTGGATTCATGAGGATTCTCCTCCCTTTCATCTTCTTACTTTGGAATTAACAAACTGCTTCCCTTCGCCATGTAGTGGGCGTTATCCACCTCGGACTACTACGGAAGCTCCGTTGCCATATGGAATATTCAGTCTCGAATAGACATAGCCTTTCGGCATTTCCACTTAGGCAATCCCTGTTTAACGATGCTTATAGGCAAGTGATAACTGTCGGATATCATTTCGGTTTATCTCACGTGTTCTCACGCTTGCTTCATGACCTATAGCAGACACCATAACGAATTCAATATTATGGTGGGGTCATGAGAGTGGTTTCAGGATAATTTCCACACCCTCCCACGAAAAAGGAGCTAACCTTTGCTTTGGCAATCCAGCCTTATCCTTATGTTATCTTGTCATTGCAGGTACTACTCGCCTCATATCCTTTTGACGTTTCCTGCGTTTCTGCCGTGCTGTGTTCCCGTGTCCAGTTTCCTGTCATCGGTTAGGCAGATTGACAACCGCTCTGCTGTGCGGTGTAGAGCCTAATCTACTGTAAACATCGCCTTTTACAGGCGCACAAACTCGTCCGGCACAAGATAGCCGCCTTCGGTATCTTCGCCAATCTGCAGAGCATTTCTCACATCGGCAAAATTACGGTTGCGGATGTTGTTCCAGAAAGCAGTACGATATGCATCCGATGCAATGCCGGTCTTGGTATCACTGTGAGTGGATGCGTTCGGCTTGTTCTGAATCGGCGTAGAAGTAGGCTTGTTCATTTCTGCCTCAATCTGAGCCTGTCGTTCCAGCCGCTGGATTTCCTTGCCGTATGCCACGATCTGCTGCTCCATGGCATCGTATGTCTTGCTGTCCTCTTCCGAAAGCAGACCGCTTTCATTTCGCTTGGAATCCAAAAAGTCACGGGCAGTATCCCATGCCTTGCTTCTTTTTTCTCTCAGTTCCTGAATTGTCATAGTATCAGTCCTCCTATAGTTTTTAATATTTCAAAAGCTCCAGCCGCTTGTCCAATTGGTTGATCGGCGTGCCTTTGGATGCAGTTGCAGAAATCTTCTGCAGAAAAGAATCCAGCGTTTTAGATGGTGTGTACAGCATGGATGCTGTGCTTTCCTTCTTTTTTTCATCCGGATCTTCTTCCGAAGATTCCTCTGTTTCTTCTTCATCTGGATCTGTTTTTTCTGGTTCTTCTGGAACAAACGGATTCTTTTTAGAAAAGAGAATGCCGTCTACAAATCCCAGCTGCAATGCTTTTTCTGCATTCATCCACGTTTCTTCATCCATCAGCCTTGCGATCTTATTGCGGCTGAGATGCGATTTTTCTGCATAAGCATTGATAATGGATTCTTTGACTTCGTCCAGAAGTGCGATGGCTTTCTCCATATCTGCCTTGTTGCCCATGGCACAGGTCATCGGATTGTGGCACATCAGCATTCCGGTCGGTGAGATCAATGTTTCTTCTCCAGCCATCGCCACCACAGATGCCGCTGAAGCAGCAATGCCATCGATCTTGACGGTAACCTTTCCCGAATGATTTCGGAGCATGGTATAGATCTGACTGGCAGCAAATACATCGCCGCCCGGCGAGTTGATAAAGACGGTCACATCACCGCTGTGTTTTTGCAGTTCCGAGCGAAACATAGCAGGGGTGACATCGTCTTCAAACCAGGTACTCTCCGCAATGGCACCGTACAAATACATCTCCGATGCACCGGTTTCTTCGTTGCGTACCCAGTTCCAAAAACGGTTATTCTTCATGGGTCGTTTCCTCCTTTTCATTTTCCTTTGCAAATGCCCCTGCATCTGCGAGTTTGGTAAAGCTGCCATTTACAAGATAGAGATTTCCGCCCAATTCGTCAGGAATCATATTCATATCTTCCAGTTCACGAATATCATTGGCGGACATCCAGCCGTTCTGTCTTGCTGTGGCATAGCCTTGCATACGGGAAGCATAATCACCACGCAAAAGCCCCTCAACATTGAACTTGATGAAATACTTGCCTTTCTCTGAATCGGAAAGCAATGCCTTCTGCAAAGACTGTTCCCAGCGAACGATCCAAGGGTCAAGACTGTATTTCACGAAATCCAGTGACAGATGTTCCACGTTTGAAAAAGTGGCATGGTCTAAGTCGCCGATCATGTGGAGTGGCACTCGATACAACCGTGCAATTTCCTCAACCTGAAACTTTCTGGTTTCCAGAAACTGTGCTTCATTGTTGGGGATGGAAATAGGCGTGTATTTCATGCCCTCTTCCAAAATTGCCGTATGATGCGAGTTGGAACCACCATAGGCGCGCTGCCAAGCATCCCGCACACGCTCTGGATTTTTGATGACTCCCGGATGTTCCAACACACCGGATGGACTGGCACCGTTGGCGAAAAAGGTAGAACCATAGTCTTCACAGGCAAGAGAAATGCCGATTGCATTCTTTGCAAGAGCAATGGGAGAATATCCCACCAAGCCGTCATACCCAAGTCCGGGAATATGCAGCACATCTTCTGCCTGCAGGACAATATCGCCCTGCTGTTTCAGGTTTGGATTGGCTTCATCGTAGCGACTGTAGATGTAGACCAGACGATTTCGCTGGTCACGGTCTACTCTGACCTTATCCGGCATCAGCGGATACAGCCCCAATACATCTCCACGACCGTTTCGGATAATCTGTGCATAAGCATTGCCGTAAATCAGCAGATGGGACATCAGGGTTTCTCGGAATACGAAGGATGTCATTTCCGAATTTGGCTGATCATGCAGCAAAAAATAGAGCGGATGCCGTGGCACTCGCTCTTTTCCATTTTCGGTATATTGGTAAACGTGTAATGGCAGCTGGGCAATGGCTTCTGACAGAACCCGCACGCAGGCATACACCACTGTGTGCTGCATGGCGGTACGGTCATTGACTCGCTTACCACTGTTGGAACGTCCGAAGAAGTAACTGTAGCTGGGACTGTCGTAGCTGTTTCGAGGCTTATCTCTGGACTTGAAAAGTCCACTGAAAATTCCCATGTGCATCAGCTCCTTTCGGTTGACTTTTTCTCTGGGCGTATGTTATAATATAGAAAAGCGGAGGATATCAGCTATATAACTATATTTAAAGAAAAGAGGTTGCTTACGATGTTAGTTCAGAGAATCGAAGATTTTATACAAAATAATGATTCTATTTTCCCACTTACTGTAGCATATAAAAATGGAAGCCGCTTTTATTCTGACTTTATTGCCATGATTAAAACTTTTGAAGCTAATCTTTTTGAAAAAGAGCAGGATAATATTTACAATAAAATAGCAACAGCATATTCGATAAACGATGTTCAAGTATACCTTCAATGTAACTGTGAGTTAATGGTTTTATATTATATTTTGAGAAAGTTTAATACTGGCTTTAAATATGAACCTAAATATAACGGAAATTATAATCCAGAATGCTCATTTGAACATAAAGGCGTTGTTGTAAATATTGAAGTCAAAACTCCAAACTATAGCAAAAGAATAGCGCAAGAAAACAGCAATTCGCTAAAGTTTTTTGCTGCTGAAAGAATTCCAGATAAACAAGCAGTTATTGAAGAACTTTCTGGAATGATAAACCTTGATGATACAGATTATGAAGGTGTTGAAGAACTATCCAGATTGGATAACAAATTAAAAGATTATTTAGAACAGTCACAAAAAAAGTTTCCAAACGGCGATGACTATTTTAATATCCTCGTCATTGCCTTACAAACTATCTCTGACCTTGACGAATGGTATTCTTATATTTTTGGGGAAAAAGGAGCTTTTACAGAGTCAAGTTTTATAGAATCAAATTATGAAAATGTGGATTCTATTTTACTGTGTTCTCCAATTAACGGAATCATAGGTGGAGAAAAATACTACAATACAAATGTTTGGTATTTGGAAAAATCTCTGAGTATACTATTATTTGATGATCGGAAGACCAAAACAAATAAAGTAAAATTACAATACTATGCTAATAATGCGATTTACTTTTTCGGTGCATATTCACGTTCATTCTTTGATTTTACACGAATGCTAAGTGAGTACACTCCAGATAGTCTTACAAAAGAAGAGTATGCGATCTATAAACAGATTGATTTAGCTATCATTTCTGAATACTATAAGTATCTTCAAAATAAAAACAAAGAAAACTGACACTATCAGTTAAAGTACCAGCATCTCCCTGCTGTCATAAATGCTGTCGCCGGAGTCGTTTCCACAGCGAATTGCACGGTCAAGAGCCATAATCATGGCGACCGCACCGTCAATCTTCTCTGTGGATTTTTCTTTGTCAGGCTTGATGTTTCCGGCAGGGTCACGCCTGATGAATATGTTATCCATCATCCACCTTAAAACAGGGTGTCCGTTATGTGCAAGGGTCTGTTCAAGGGTAAGTTTCATCAGTTCCTTTGTAGGCGGTGACATATCCTTGTAACCCTGCCCGAACTGAACCATAGTAAATCCAAGACCGTCAAGATTCTGCGACATCTGCACTGCACCCCAACGGTCAAATGCAATCTCTTTGATGTGGAATTTCTGCCCCAGTTCATCGATGAAGTTTTCGATAAAGCCATAGTGGACAACATTGCCCTCCGTTGTTTTCAGATAGCCCTGCCGTTCCCAAATATCATATGGAACGTGGTCACGTCTTACTCTAAGTGGCAATGTTTCTTCCGGCAGCCAGAAGTAGGGAAGAACATAATAATGCTCGTCATCTTCTGTTGGAGGAAAGACAAGCACGAAAGCTGTAATATCCGTTGTACTGGAAAGGTCAAGCCCACCGTAGCAGATACGACCTGCAAGCATCTCTTCATCAAAAGAAACCTTGCATTTGTCCCACTTTTCCATCGGCATCCAACGTACCGCCTGTTTTACCCACTGATTCAAACGCAGTTGCCGAAACGCATTTTCCTCGCCCGGCGTTTCTTTTGCAGAATTACACGCAGCCACCACCTTATCCATGCCGATGGTCTTATCCAGACTTGGATTTGCCTTTTTCCAAACCTTCGGGTCAGTCCAATCTTCCGATTCATCTGCACCATAAATAACCGGATAGAAAGTCGGATCATGCTTTCTGCCTTCCAGAATGTCCTTCGCCTTTTGATGTACCTCATAGCAGATGCTGTTAGTGTCCGTTCCGGCAGTGGTAATTAGGAAATACAAAGGCTGCATTCTGGCATCACCGGAACCTTTAGTCATGACATCAAAGAGTTTTCGGTTCGGCTGCGTATGAAGCTCATCAAACACAACCCCGTGGATGTTGAAACCGTGCTTGGAATAGGCTTCTGCCGAAAGCACCTGATAGAAACTGTTGGTCGGGATGTACACGATACGCTTTTGTGAGGTCAGGATTTTCACCCGCTTGGAAAGGGCAGGGCACATTCGTACCATATCCGCTGCTACGTCAAATACAATGGCAGCCTGTTGTCGGTCGGCAGCACAGCCGTAGACTTCGGCACGTTCTTCGCCATCACCACAGGTGAGCAGCAGGGCAACCGCAGCGGCAAGTTCTGATTTGCCATTTTTCTTCGGAATCTCAATGTAAGCCGTGTTGAATTGCCGATAGCCGTTCGGTTTTAAGATTCCAAACAGGTCACGGATAATTTGTTCCTGCCAGTCCAGCAGTTCAAATTTCTTTCCCGCCCATGTGCCTTTGGTATGGCTAAGGCATTCGATAAAGGAAACAGCATAATCAGCCGCCTTTTTGTTATACTTGGAATCCTCCGCCATAAAACGAGTCGGTTTGAATTTTGCCAAGCCATCACCTCCTAACAAAAAAGACCTGCCAAAAAGCAAGTCTGCATCATTTATTTTAACGCCCTCAAGGGGCAGTTTTGTAATCGAGATTCCATTCCCATTGTAACCATGTTACCATACAAATTCAAGGATAGCAAGCGGCTAAATGAACAGAAAAAACGTCGAAATTTCTACGGTTTCTTGTGTACCATACACGAACAAAAATCAGGTGTACGACCGCCAGAGCCTTTCGGCTCCGGCTTGTGGGATTCGGTTTTGGAAAAATCAGTTGTACTGTTTCAGCAGGATCGCCAGTGCAGTTTCGGTTTCCTCATCCTCCGGCGGAATATCCATGCCCCGGTCGAAATTGAACACCGTTTTGCCATTCCGCCGCAGGGAGATTTTCGAGGCTCTGCCTTCCTCATATCCAAAAATGGAAGGCTCCTCGTAATGTTTCACCCAGTAGTGAAAAGTGCTCGTTCCTACCTGAATCGTTCCTTCTGTCCACATTGTTTTTTCCTCCAGTTTTCGTTGTTTTTGCCTCTTGGCATGATGTATATTACCATAAACCAAAGGGGAAGTCAACGAAATTTCCAGCATATTCTGCACAAAGATGAAAGCAGAAAATTGTGTATGATACCAACCCAAAAAGCAAGCCCCACGTTGCCTTGTGTGGGGCATTTGTGGGAAAGGGAAAACCACTCGGAGAAAACAAAACTACGCCGGACAGGGCAACACAGCGGCTGTACGAGCCGCAGCCCCTTTCGGGGCTTTGGTCTTGGATTGTGGGTTTTGGGTTACCGTCCGGTCTGGCACACCTAACAGGTGCCCGTCCCCTCTGTCCCTTCGGGACATCTCCCCACCCCGTGGGGAGTCACCCATTCAAATTCGCAGGCGTTTTCGTACTCCTCATCGAAAAGGGCATCGTCATCGATTTCCTTTTCCGTAAAGTCGATGCAGTCGATTTTCTCAAAGGTCGTTCCGTTTTCCTCGGCATCTGCCTTTGCAAGGCTTTCTGCGTTTTCCTCAACCCATGCGGTGAACTCCTCGTTGTCCATCCTGTCCTCGTTTTCAATCTCCAGTTCGTATTCGTAGTCCGCATCGAACCAGGTGATGACCGCCTTTGTGATTTCGGTTCTTTCGTTCCAGTCCGTTCTGTTTGCCATTGCTCTTGCCTTTGCGATTCCGTATGATACCATTGTGTTTTTCCTCCAAATTTCGTGGCTTTTTGGTTGTTTTCCCTTTCGGTAACTGTATATTACCATACCTTTCGGCGTATAGCAAGCGGCTAAATGTACAGAACATAAGGCGATATTTCCGCTGTATATTTGGTGGATCTGACACTGGATAAACTTGCTTTTCTATGGTAAAATACAGTACAATGGAAAAGGCATCTCGGAAAATCGCAGCTACCAACCAAGCCCCGCACAGTTCGCCTGTGTGGGGCTGGTTTTGACTTTGGGCAGTTTTTCGGCAAGTGCTCTGAAAGCCCACACAGGGCAAACAGGGCGGTTACATGGGGAACTTTCGGTGCATTACAGACAGGATTTTCTCCCGTTCCTCCGTGGAAACGCCGATGCTTTCCAGTGCCTGCCGAATGCCGCAGTCCGGGCAAATGGGCGTTTGGTTGTCCGTTCTGGAAAGTGCAGGCACACCAGAATATGACTTTCCGCAAAGTGGGCAGATTGCCGAAACTGGCTTATCCGTTTTCATGGTGGTACACCTCCCGTTCGCTGATGTCCATGGCTTTCCGCAGGTGTTTCATGTCAAAACCGAACTGGCGGTATCCGTCCACACAGGTGCGGATGTAGGCAGAAGTGGGAATGCCCAGTTTCCGTTCCTTGTGCATGATGTACACAAAGGCGGTCAGCTTTTTTCTGGTTTCTGCAAGGGGAAGTTCCAGTTCCGTTTTGTAGTAGAAATGGGGATACCCCTCATAGCGGTCAAGGGCAAGTTCATCTCGTTCCGAAACCGACCAGACTGCTGCCGGAACGATACAGCCCTGCTTGGGCTCGATGGTCAGATAGGAGCCGGTCTTGCTTCCTTTGAACAGCAGCTGGTAATTTGGGATCTCCGCAGTTCCTACAATTCTGGCATCCGGGCAACGGAACTGCATCTGTTTCACGTTCAGATTGCTGCCGTAGGCAAGGTAAAACTTTTTCATGCAATCAAATCCTTTCTGAAAGGGATACCCTTTCACCACCATAAGACCGCCGAAGCGGTCTGGTGTAGCTGGTAGCAAAAGGCTGTCCCTTTATCTGCCGAACCGGAAGGCGGCATCGCCATCAAGGTTCTTGGTAAGAAAATTTCTCGCTGTGGCGAACTCCTCGCCGACCAGTCCCAGCCGAATCAGCCATGTTCGCATGGCGAATTTCGGGTTTTCCGTTTGCTGTGGTTTCGGGCTGGCGGTTCGCAGTCCCTTTGCCATTTCGGAAAGGGCAAGGCAAAGCTGAATGTAGCTTTTCAATTGCCCTGCGTGAAGACCGTTTTTCTTTTCTGCTGTAGGCTTGTCAAACTGGAAAAGTCTGAATTCGATTGTTCCCTTTGTAAAAGTTGCATGGAAGTTCAGCATATGGTATCGACTGTCGTTGTAGTGCTGATTTCTGCCGTAATTTGCCCCGTTCGCCGTATACCAGATGTCTGCAAACTGTGCCATGTTGGTGGGCTTTTTTCGGTTCAGCTGTTCGATGAATTGGGGATTGACCGTTCTGCAATATCGGTTCATTCTGCCTTGGTCGATTTTCAGGGCATCTGCAATCAGTCGTTCATGGCTCGCCATAAGGTTGGCGAGGTTTCGCAGGGTTTGCGGTGTGTGTCCGTTGGCACCGATGTGAATGTGTACTCCGGCTCCGATGCCTGCATGGCTGATTGCTCCGGCTTTGCGAAGCTTTCTGACCAGTTCCTGCAAGGTTTCAATGTCCTCGTATTTCAGAATCGGCGTGACCAGTTCGCACTTTTCGGCATCGCATCCTGCAATGCTGACATCCTTTTGAAATTTCCATTCTCTGCCCTGTGCATCCCAAGCCGACCAAGTGCTGTAGCCGTTTCGGCTGGCGGTGTATTCGTATCTGCCTGTGCCAAAATGGTCGGCGGCAAGTCCGGCAGCCCGTTCTCTGGTGATGTGGTTCATCTCAATCTCCACGCCAATGGTCTGCTTTTTCAGGTTTTCAATCTGTCTTTCTGTTTTAGCGTTCATTGTTTTTCCTCCGTAAATTCGGGCTTTCCGCCCTTTCGTTGTGTTACATATTACCGCATCACGGAGGATATATCAAGCGGCTAAATTAACAGAAAAAGAGACTGTATATTCGCCGAATGATTGTGTAATATACAGTCTTGCTTTACTTGATTTTCTATGGTAATATACAGTACGATGAAATAGGTGCTCCCTTATTTTTCAGCCCCCGGAGCCACTTTGAAACTATCCACTTCTGGAATGATTGCAAGAGAGGAACCGTTTTGCCATTTCATGTGTATCGAACCCAGATCATCGATATGAGTGACCTCACCGATTGTTCCCGGAAGAATGGGATACTTTTCATCACGCATGGAAATCAGCTGCAGCTTTGTTCCTGCAGGATACTTCTTTCGGAGTTGTTCCAGATATTCTTTATTGGGAATTTTCATCGTTTCCACCTGCCTTTCTGAACGCTGAACTGCCTGAAAGATTTCTGAGCAGCACCTTTCTTGCCGATTTGTACTCTGCGCCAATCATGCCCAGGCGAAGAAGATAACAACGCATGGTATATTTGGGATTGTCTGATGTGTCAGGCTTGTTGTTGATGCGTTTCTGATTTTTCGCAAATTCGCAAAGCATGGAAATGAAAGTGCAGTAGGCTGTTGTATCATCGTACTGCTCCACGGTGAACCATGGAAAACAAACCTTGTCATCTTCTACAATGATTTCAAGATTGTCAGTTTTGAAAGCAGCTTTGAAAAGTTCTCCCTTGTTTTCCACAATTTTTCTGAGCCTGTCGATTGTAGCATCATCAACCAGTTCCAAAGGCATCTCTACCGTCAGACCGTTTTCTTCTTCATCAAGCGGAACATCATAGCCTCTGCTGACCAGTTCATCAATCAAGTTTTCGACTTCCTTGCTGTCAGCTGAATCACTGATTTCAAGATTGCCTTCCTTTGTAATCGTGTAATCTCTGCCGATTTTGTATGCACAGGTTGGCATATACTGATATTCGGAGGGCGCTCCGATAATCTCGCTGACCGCCTTTGCCAGTCCCTTTCGTTCGTTTCCTGTAAGATGTAATTCAATTATCATGTGTTTTGACCTCCTTTTTGGTAGTACACATGATAACTCTAAATGGCACAGATATCAAGTGTGGGATATGTAGAATTATTTCCCCTCGTTTTGTGCATAATAGGCGATTCCGGCAAGGACAAACCAGGCATTGCAAGCTGCGATGCCGTTGCCCCACATTTTATAGGCAGCGCTGTCGGAATACGGATTCTTCAGCCACTTTTCAATCTGCTTACGGCTTTTGGGTTTGCACTCTTTTCCGATTGCCTTATTATAGGTTTCAAAAACGTTTTGCCACCAGTCAATCTGCGTATCAGTCGGATTTTCCGTACCAAGTCCATCACACCACCAAGTCGGCATTCCTTGAAGCAATGCACATTCCTGGGGTGTAAGTCGGCGGACAATGTATTCAATTTCAGGAGTGCTGTCATTTACAAGCGGAGGGTCTTTGTAGTCCGATGCCACAAGTGTGTTGGCTTTTTCTTCTTCAGCGGTTGTAAAGAATGATGCCTTGGAGGAACTGTAAACCGGATGAGCAATTCCGCCAGCCCCCGATGCAACCAGTGTCGGGGATTTTTCTTCTTCAATCTGAAAACTGAATTTTGCGTTGTACCCCTGATTCATGGCAGGTCTGCCGATGCCGTAGGAAACTGCATGGTTCTCTGTACAGTTTAATGTGTACATGGTTTCCGATTCCTTGTATCCGTCACCGTGATGTGAAGGGCGTGAACCGTTGCCCTCAACTACAACCATACCACCTTGGTTCTTGCAAGGTGACTGATTGCTGGTATCAATGGTTCTTGAAGTATCTGCTTCATAAAATCCGCTGTTTGGATTATCGCTCATCATGGAATTGCTGTATTTTCCGCAGATGCCATATACCTTTGGAACGAAAAGCGTCTGGTCGTTGTTGCAGGAGAGCGTTGCGGATTTGTTTTCCTGAATCAAAGCACCTTTTCCACCACCCGGACATCCGGAACGAATTTTCAAAGTAGCCGGAACAACACCTGCACGAAGTGTGGGGGATTTTTCTTCTTCGTAACCGATGCCTCTTGCCTGTGCTGAATGTTCGGTACAGAATCTTGCGGATTCCACCACAAAAGGCTGGTTGTTTCCGCCTGTTCCATAAGTTGCGGATACAGTCTGGGCAACCTCCAGAGGACCTGTGTATCTGGTATCCTGAGAATGATTTTCGAACATCAGCCCTGAGCCTGTTTCTTCAGAGCAATCTCCAACACTTCGGGAAGCTTCTTGCCACGCTCTGAAGCTCTCCGCAGAATACCCAGACACGCCTTCTGACTCAAATAATATTTTCTGGGCACATCCGCCATCAAAATCTGCGACAAGGTAGATACGCATTCTTCTCTGGGGTACACCCCAGTACTGAGCATCGAATGTACGCCAGGCGAGAGAGAAATCTTCACCCAAGACTTCTCCGGCTTTTTCCCATTTTGCAGGTTTAGGGATAGAAATGTCTGGGTCTTTGACCTGACAGAGTTTTTCAAGAACGCATCGGAAGTCTTCTCCGCCATTGGAAGAGAAAGCACCTGCGACATTTTCCCAGACTGCGAATCTTGGATATTTACCATTTGTGGCACACCTCATTTCCTTGATAATTCTGACTGCCTGAAAGAAAAGTCCGGAACGTGGTGCATTCAAGCCTTGACGTTTCCCTGCGACCGAGACATCGGTACAAGGGCTGCCAAAGGTGACGATGTCCACAGGCTCTATTTCGGCTCCATTGATTTTATTGATATCTCCGAGATGCTTTACAAACGGCAGTCGCTTTGTTGTTACAGCAATCGGAAAAGGCTCGATTTCTGAACAACTTATCGGGATAATACCACAGAGCATTGCCATTATCGGAAATGTTCCTGAACCGTCGAAGAGACTGCAAAGTGTAAGCGGTTTATTCATCAGAAACAGTCACATCCTTATAATTGATTCTCTCTCCATTGCGTATCAGATACACATCATCAAAGTTTCCGTCATGAAGCTTTATGTATCTTTCCACAGCAACATCTACAAACTTCGGTTCCAGTTCCACGCCGAAGCATACACGATTCAGTTGCTCACAGGCAATAAGGGTAGACGCACTTCCCAGGAACCCGTCCAGCACCATTCCGTTTGTCTGCGTACACTGGGAAATCAGATAGGAGATCAGCGGCACCGGTTTACTGGACGGGTGTCCGCAGCCATCTTCTTTGCTGTTTTTGATACGGTCAAATTCAAATACTGTTTTCTGTTTCTGGTCACCGTACCAGATATGCTTACCGTCTTTTCTCCAGCCCCAGATAATCGGTTCATGGATATACTTCCAGTCAGTTCGGGTGAGAACAAGGCGGTCTTTCTTCCAGACAAGACCTGCACCGACCTTGAATCCTGCATCTTCATAAGCATCATGAAATACACGAGCCTTTGAAGTGGCATAAAACACATAAATGCTTGCGTCCTTCGCCATGGCGTCCTTGAATCTCTCAAATGCCGATTTCAGGAATTCATACCCCTTTTCGTCATCCAGGTCATCATTCTTGATTTTGCCAGATGTGCTTTCCAGGTTGACAAGGTACGGCGGATCTGTACAAACGAGATTTACTTTTGTATTTCCAAGCAGTGCAGTATAGGTTTCCGGCAATGTGGAATCACCGCAGATAACTCTGTGCTTTCCAAGATGCCAGATGTCACCAAGTTTGGATTTACACGGCTTTTCCAATTCTGCATTCACATCGAAATCATCCTGTTTTGCTTCATCGCTGTCAATCGCAAATAGGTCTGCAATTTCTTTTTCATCAAAACCGGTCAGACCAAGATCAAAGCCGAGATTCTGAAGTTCTTCCATTTCAACAGCGAGTAACTCATCATCCCAGCCGGCGTCCAACGCCATACGGTTGTCAGCAAGGATATATGCCTTCTTCTGTGCTTCCGTCAGATGGTCGGCATACACACAGGGTACTTCTGCAATACCTTCTTCTTTTGCCGCCATAATGCGTCCATGTCCAGCCAGCACATTGTATTCCCGGTCGATAATCACCGGATTCACAAAACCAAACTCACGAAGGGAAGAGCGAAGTTTCAGAATCTGTTCTTTGTTGTGTGTTCTGGCGTTGTTTGCATAGGGTACTAACTTGTTGATGTCAACAAGCTGAAATTCTTTGGTTGTGGTCATGCTCCATTCCTCCGCTTCAAAACTTTCTGTAAGCCTTTTCTGGCATCCAGTACTTTTCCGCTGATTGCCTGTCCCTTAATGGTTCTGTATTGCTGTTTGGTCATCTTCTGGCGATTGGCTTTCAGATCTCGCCAGAACTGAGTATCTGCTTTCATGTATTTCTCACTTTCTGCTGCTCAGAAGCTGTTCCATCAAATCATCCTGTGGCGTACCGTCAAATTTGGTCGTACAGTTCTGCTTTACAATATCGAAAATCTCATACCAGAGCAAATTTGCCTGTTTCTGAAATGTCTGGCTCATCTGCACAAACGGGGAGGCAATAACGCCGCCCGTGGTCGGATGCTTTCCCAGCAGTCCATAGGTACTGAGGGCTTCTTCACACTGTACAAATCGGGCGAATGCCTGCGAATAGCTTTCCAGCAGCCGTTTGTTGACGTGCTTTTCACAGCCACGCTGTTTCAGCCAGAGCCACGTTTCTTTGTACACAATGTCTGCTCCCAGCGGTTTTCCGTTCTTCTGCTGGGCAGACAAGTATGCACTGGGGCTTGGCATATCCGCACCGGTCAAATCAGCGGCATCGTCCAGATCAGCTGCGTCCAATTCCGGAGCATGAAATTCCATAATATCTGCATCCTTGCCCTCTGCGATTTTGTCGGAGAGGGCTTTCGGCTTATCGCCTGCACGAACTCGTCTGCCGCCTCTTCTTGTGCCGTCCTTTGCCATCTGATTTCACCTGCCTTTTGAGAGAAAAATAGCCGAAACTGCGTAGGTTTCGGCTTGTTTGCATATTTTCGGGGTTAATCCCCCGTTTGAACCTTGGTTTTTGTGCGTGAGAGGGAACGCCGGTCTGTAAAAAATTCACAATTAGAGATTTTTATCCCCCCACCGGCAGCATTTCAGACACAATCAATACCGATAGACAGGATTTTGGTCTTCCGTCCATGTCTTGCGGTCATGGCAGGACTTGCAAAGAGCCTGCCAGTTGCTTTCATCCCACATCAGATGCGGATCACCACGGTGAGGAATGATATGGTCGACCACGGTCGCTGCCGTGAACCGTCCCTGTGCTTTGCACCGCACACACAAAGGATGCCGGCGGAGGTACGCCTTGCTCAGTCTCTGCCACTTGCTGCCGTAGCCACGCTTGGCGGCGGACGGTCTGTCAGGGTGCAGGGGCTTGTGTTCGTCGCAGTACGCACCATCGGTCAGCCTCGGACAGCCGGGGTGCTTGCACGGTTTCAGTGCCTTCCTCGGCATCGCCGACACCTCCTTCGGGCATAACAAAAGCCGCTGCGGTAATCCACAACGGCTCTTTGCATTCTTTTACTCTTCTATTATAACACATATTGGGTGGCTCTGCAAGTATTCAAAAGGGTTCATTGCGGCTCATCATGAAGCATTTTTTCAAGTTCGAGTAGTGCGTCTGCCTTTCTGCGCTTAACGGTCGCAGTACTCAAAAGCATCTGCTTTGCCGTTTCCTGTGTGGTAAGGCCATGTAGAAAAATCAATTCCAGCACTTGACGTTCCTGCGGATCGGGCAGTGACATCAGCGTATGGGTAATCTCCAACTCGAGTGTCATGTATTTTTCCCGCTTCTGCTCCAACTCAGTCTGCATTTCCGCAATTTCATCGAGGTACTTTACAAAACGCGCCTCTGTTTGACGATTGGGACTGTTATGCTCTTCAAAGCTGCAGCCGGATATGCGCATCGCTATATCATGCAACTCGTCTATCTTGTGCCGACAGTATTCCACTTCCTGCCTTGCTGTTTTAATCTGTTCCAGATATTCTGTTACCGTCATGGCCATTACCCTCCTTATTACGCTTTCTTCTTCTCAACACGGCATTTATTGCTAGCAATAAACGAGTCACATTTGTATTGATATTCTCTGTATCAATACGTATCAACTCCCATTCCTCACCGAACTTCTCGCAAATAAGTTCATCGCGAATTGTCTCGTATTGTTTTTTCTCTTTTCCATGATATAATTTTCCATCAATTTCAAGTATCACTTTCATTTCGGGAAGAACAAAATCCACGACATAGTTATACACCTTGACCTGATGATGCGCTTTGACCTTTCTCCTGATAAGTTCCAAAGTTACCATTACTTCTTCTGTACTTTGAAACCAACCGCTTTTTCCGATATTGTCCTGAACCCACTGAATTCCGTGTTTATATTTTGAGATATCTGTAATCTTCGATATTCTTTTAATCGCACGATTCAAACAGTCCTGCTGTTTGTTGGATGTCTGATTATGACTATCAATAAGCATTTCTCGACACGCTGTGCAAGTATATTGAAGCCCAGATACATAATTCCAACTTTCTACGGAAGCTCCACATATGTGACACGGCGGGTAGTAAATCGTGAAGCCATTTTTCTTGCTTATCCGGATATTATCAGCAAGTGCCTCATAATAACTCATGCAAATGCCTCCTTCATTGTTGTGATCAGCGTTTCGCCGTTCAGGTCATTGGCTAATAATTCAAACCACTGCGACCGCAGAAAACGCTCTGCTTCATTGATGCCGTCTCTGTTTTTCGTCATGAGGCCGGCTTTGTAATCCTGCAGGGCTTTTTCTATTACAGCAGCGGCAAGCAGCTCATATCCCATAGCATCCCTCCAGTTCCGCTTTGACGGCATCCATTAGGGCTGACTGCGTTTTGTCCTTATCCTTCAAGGCTTTCAAAATGCGTTCATCGACAGTGCCTTTCGTAACGATATGCTGTATGACAACGGTCGCTGACTGCTGTCCTTGCCTCCACAGACGGGCGTTCGTCTGCTGATACAATTCCAGACTCCATGTCAATCCGAACCATACAAGGGTGCTGCCACCGGACTGAAGATTCAGCCCGTGTCCGGCAGAGGCAGGATGTATCAGGGCGACAGGCAGTTCACCGTTGTTCCAACGGCTGATGCTGTCGGACTTATCCAGAGTGCTGAACGGGATATGCAACTGATGCAGCCGTTCCGATATGCGGTCGAGGTCATGCCGGAACCAGTACGCCACAAGCATCGGTCTGCCGTTCATGCTTTCGATAATATCCTCAAGTGCATCTAGCTTCCGGTCGTGTATCGGAATGACCTCGCCGGAGTCATCGTATATCGCACCATTCGCCATCTGCGACAGCTTATTGCTGAGACTTGCGGCATTGGCGGCAGTGACTTCGCAGTCCGGCAGCGACAGCACCAGTTCCTGCCGCAGGTCGCTGTATTTCTTATGCTCCGCTTCGGAAAGCTGCACGGTATATTCACTCATGATCAGTTCCGGCATTTTCAGGTGGTCGGTCGCTCTCATGGATACCGTGATGTCGGATATCTTTTCATATATCGCATCCTCCGCACCGGGCAGAGGCTTATAGCTATACACGATCATGCCGTTCCGCTTATCGGGCTGAAAGTAGGTATTGCGGTACTGCCCGATAAAACGTCCAAGCCGCTGT
>ERZ779855.1294-NODE-1294-length-17162-cov-2.833869_pt1 | contig 17162 bp, 9 predicted proteins | sample MGYA00511370_ERZ779855 | MGnify/ENA primary metagenome ERZ779855 (study PRJEB29588, sample SAMEA1967319) | human gut metagenome | biome: human gut; feature: human-associated habitat; material: faeces | place: Denmark | collected 2008/2010 ...
CATGAGCAGCGTGAGCGTCGTGACGAACAGCCTGCGGCTGAAACGGGCCGGACTGCGACACGAAGAAACCGACATTTCAAAACCCTATACAGATATGAAGAAAGAATATAAAGTGGAAGGCATGATGTGCAACCATTGCCGCATGCATGTGGAAAAAGCATTGAACAGTATCGAGGGCGTCAACGCCACCGTAACCTTAGACCCTCCCGTGGCCGTCATCGAGTTTTCGGGAGACGCGAAGCCCTTGGAGGACTTGCAAGCCGTACTGGCCGAAGAAGGTTACAAAATCTCGGAAATGTAAAGGAAGGAGGAAACCATGCAGTTAGATAAGCTTTGCGTGGCCTGTTTCTCGCCCACGCACACTTCGATGAAAATCGCACGCGCCATCGCCGACGGCACGCACATCGCACGCCGTGAGGAAATCGACCTGACCACCGACCCCGCCGACACGCCCATTGCGGTACGCAACGCCATCTGCATCGTGGCCGCCCCCGTCTACGGGGGACTTGTGGCCCCGGTAGCCGTCCGGCGCATCGCCCGCCTGCGGGCGGAAAACAGCATCGCCATTCCGGTGGTGGTCTATGGCAACCGCGACTACGAGGATGCCTTGGTACAGCTTCGCGACCTCCTGTACGCCCAAGGGTTCACGCCTCTTTGCGGTGCGGCATTCGTGGGCGAACACTCCTACAGCCGTCCGGGCATGCCCGTAGCCGAAGGTCGTCCCGATGCCGCCGACTTGCAGAAGGCCGCCGCTTTCGGGGCGCAAGCCTATGGCAGCCTGTTGCACCAACTGAACCTGCCCCACCCTCCGGCCACGGATGCACGTGACTTCGCGCTGACCTACGACAGCCCGTTGGAAAGCCTCGTGACTGCGCCCGCGATGAAGGGCAACGTATCCTACAAGACCCTTGGCCCCTCCACACCGCAGGCCCCGGTGGTGAACGGCAACTGCTACGGCTGCGGAGAATGCGTGGACTGGTGCCCCACCGGCGTCATCACCATAGCCGATGGACGCTCTGCCACCCGTGTGGACTTGTGCACCAAATGCTGTGCCTGCGTCAAGTTCTGTCCCGTGGGCGGACGCACTTTCGACACCCCTTATACCGCCATGTTGCACCAGAACTTCAGTGCACGTCGCGAACCGGAATGTTTCGTCTGACAAAATGTCAGGCCAACCTCACGAGAATCGTCTATCCGCCTCTTTATTCGGGCGAGGGGACAAAAAACGTCGGCATTTCAAGCCGGCGTTTTTACATTCCGCAACCACGGGCGAGGTTTCCGCTTACAAAAAGACACCCTCTCCACACCGCCATGTGGCATGCCCCGCGTGCAAACGACATCCGTCAGCCTTTTCCCGTGACAAAAAGCATGAGGATTTGGCGCACGGAAATCCGTCAGATAAATCAAAAAAAGCCCTTCTGACCTCCCTTTTACACCGTTTACCGCCCCCTTTTCCACCGCACGGAAGACCGTTTCCGGCCGACAAGCGGACAACTCCATTTTTTTCTGCTCCAAAACTTTTTCCGCTTTCAGCCAAACGAAATTCCAATCTCAGGAGATTGAAACCCCGAATTCAAAAGAAATGCGTCATAAACACATAAAACGGGCCATATACCGGTTCGGATTTAACATATCCTCTCTATTTGAGCCTTTTACTACCCGGTGCTTATACGTAAAAGGCTGACATATTGTCAGTATTTCACGTCCTGCCTCATCTGCCCTATTTTCCCTTTCCCATCTTTTTTTTCTCAATTCTGTTTGCGTTACCAATAGTTTTATTTAATTTTGCCGCACCTAATCATTTACGAATTAATACCAAGAAAATTAGGAATATGGAAGCTGTATTCGGTTACATCATCGGCCTCGGGGCCGCAGTCATGATGCCCATTATCTTTACCATACTGGGCGTTTGTATCAAAATCAAGTTCGGAAAAGCCTTACAAAGCGGCCTTTACGTGGGCGTCGGTTTCGTGGGATTGTCGGTCATTACGGCGTTGCTCACCAGCAGCCTCAGCCCGTCGCTCTCAAAAGTGGTGGAGATTTACGATCTCAACCTCGAAGTGTTCGACATGGGATGGCCTGCGGCAGCCGCCGTGGCTTACAACACATCGGTAGGTGCGTTCATCATTCCCGTATGCCTCGGAGTGAACATCCTGATGCTCCTCACCAAAACGACAAAGACCGTCAACATCGACCTGTGGAACTATTGGCATTTCGCCTTCATCGGTGCGATGGTCTACTACACGATGGACAACATCGCATGGGGTTTCTTCGCTGCCGTCATCTGTTATATCCTGACGCTGATAGCCGCTGACTACACGGCTCCCAAATTCCAGAAATTCTATGATAAGATGGACGGCATCTCCATTCCGCAGCCTTTCTGCCAAGGGTTCATGCCTTTCGCCATCCTCATCAACAAGGCACTCGACCTGATTCCGGGATTCAACAAACTATATATCGACGCGGAGGGCATGAAGAAGAAATTCGGCATCCTGGGCGAACCGCTCTTCCTCGGCGTATTGGTGGGATGCGGCATCGGCGCACTGGCCTGCAAGAACGGGCAGGAACTGGTGGACGGCATTCCGGGCATCCTTGGACTGGGTATCAAGATGGGAGCCGTCATGGAGCTGATTCCCCGCATCACGGGACTGTTCATCGAAGGCCTGCGCCCCATTTCCGACGCCACGCGCCAGATGATTGCCCGCAAATTCGGTGAGAATGCCGGTCTGCACATCGGCATGAGTCCGGCCTTGGTCATCGGCCACCCGACTACGCTCGTCGTATCGTTGCTGCTCATTCCCGTCACGCTGTTCCTCGCCGTCGTCCTGCCGGGCAACCAGTTCCTGCCTTTGGCTTCGCTGGCCGGCATGTTCTACGTGTTCCCCATCATCCTGCCCATCACGAACGGCAATGTGGTGAAGACGTTCATCATCGGCCTCATCATGATGGTCATCGGGCTGTATTTCGTGACGAACCTCGCGCCCTACTTCACCAGTGCGGCACACGATGTATTCAACATCACGAAGGACACGGCCGTAGCCATCCCCGAAGGTTTCGAGGGCGGCGCGCTCGACTTTGCCTCCAGTCCGTTGGCATGGGTCATCTTCCACCTGACACACACGGTGAAATATGTGGGTCCTGCCGTCCTCGTGGTCTGCACGCTCGGACTGGCAGTCCTCAACCGCCGCGCCATCGTCCGCAAAAAGTATTAAGACGCAGACGCATACCACGCATTTGAATCTAACATCACATAATCAAAAACAGAAAGAAAATGAAAAGATTTGCATTGGCTCTTTGCCTCGGGCTCGGCGCACTGGCGACGAACGCCCAGATGAACTACAAAGTACAGACCGCCTGCCATCCGCAGGATGTCAAACACTACGACACCGAACGCCTGCGCAGTGCTTTCATGATGGACAAAGTCATGGCTCCGGATGAAATCAACCTCACGTATACCCTGTATGACCGTCTGATTTACGGTGGAGTGATGCCGGTAAACAAGGTTCTGAAATTGGAGAAGTTCCATGAACTCGGACCGGAAATCACCTACTTTTTGGAACGCCGCGAATTGGGCGTAATCAATGTCGGTGGAGACGGTGTGGTAACTGTAGATGGCAAAGCATACGAAATGAAGTACAAAGAGGCTCTCTACGTAGGTTGCGGCAATAAAGAAGTTACTTTCAAGAGCAACGATCCCGCCAAACCCGCCAAATTCTACATCAACTCGGCTCCCGCATATAAGCAATTCATCACCCAGTTGATTACGACTGATGCAAAGTTACAGAAGGCCAACCCCAAGAAATACGTTTTGGGCATCTCTGACCATTACGGCAAGATGGAAGAAAGCAACGACCGTGTGGTCAACCAGTTAATCGTAAAAGACGTTTTGGAGAAAGTGAAAGGCGGCGGCACGAACCAACTGCAAATGGGACTCACCGAATTGGCTCCGGGTTCCGTATGGAACACAATGCCGGCCCACACACACACACGCCGGATGGAAGCTTACTTCTATTTCAACGTAACCGACGGTAACGCTATCTGCCACTTGATGGGCGAGCCCAAAGAGGAACGCCTCGTATGGTTGCACAACGAGCAAGCCATCACTTCGCCTGAATGGAGCATCCACGCCGCTGCCGGAACCAGCAACTACAGCTTTATTTGGGGAATGGCCGGCGAGAACTTGAAATACAGCGACAAAGACGAAATCAAATATCAAGATATGCGCTAAGCATTGGGCAATCCCGCATATAGCCACATCCCCGTCCTCTACTCCAAAGGACGGGGATATTTCGTTTTACACAGTTTAACATTCTAAACGTTTGTTTTCCCATTTCTTTCCAGAATCAATCCTTTACTTTGTATCATCAAAAAGAAACAAATGTCTAACTTTCAAAAAATGAACATTATGAAAAAGTTATTATTCTTACTGCTGAGTGTATTCACTTTACAAGTAGCGCAGGCCGACAACGACAAACCCATCACTTTCGACAAGCTGCCGGCTAAAGCACAGACTTTCATCAAACAGAACTTCCCCACGGAAAAGGTGGCATTCACCAAAATGGAGAAAGGATTCTTGGACACGAGCTATGATGTCGTGTTTGTCAACGGCAACGGGGTTGAGTTCGACAAGAACGGCGAATGGACAGAATTGGACTGCAAACGCAGTAGCGTACCGACGAAAGCCGTTCCCGCCCAAATCACAAAGTTCGTAAAAGAAAGCCATCCCAATGCTACCATCCTCAAACTGGAGCGCGACCGTTACACCTACGAAGTGAAACTGTCCAACTTTTGGGAAATCAAATTTGACAAGCAATTCAATGTCATCGACATGGATATGGATGACTAACCCCAGCTGAATCTACACTCTACACCAGAGAATCACACCAACGGCCTGAAGCAGCGTTCCACCCTTCAGGCCGTTTTCATCCCATACGCCTACATTTCTATAAAGGTATGAAATAAACTTCATTACAGTCAAGCTTCCCATTAGGACACAATTTGGGAACATACGTTCCTTTTCCGTCACAATCTGCCGTTATTCCAAAGTCGTCATCGTTCGCCACGGCAATCACAGAATCCCCAATCACAGCCAAGCCCTCGGCTTTATCATGGGGATAATCCGGAATCCCCACCATAAGGTCTGCCACCAATTCCTTAGAAAGCAGGAACGGTTTGTTTGGAATGCAATCAGGTAGGACAACTTTATAAACCCTTTTCAAAGCTTTTCCATTTATCGGAAACCGACCATCCCGTTCCAGGACCAATAGCGTACTATCGTTCAAACAAGCCAAGGCACTCACCCCCTCCGCCCCCTTATCCAAAGGATAAGCGTATTCCCGCACATCGTTCCCTTCCAAAGAGATGGCACACAAGGGTACACTGTTTTTCGGAGCATAGTCAACACTGTCTGCTATAGGGGATTGCAAAGCTCCATACAATAGCGTGCCACTACGGTTGGCACAAAGCCCTTCCATACCACGGTTAGGTCTACGACAAGCATAAACCTCCGGAATCCCGTAGTTGAAAGGAGACCTCATTTCCAAGCAATACCCATCCGAAGAAAAGTGCATCAGAAAAGGCCCATACTCGTCGCTCACCCAAAAGGTACCATCAGGCATCAAGGCCAAACCTTCCGGATCGATACCTTTCCGCCTCCCACAAATCTCATTCCCTTTCATATCGTAAGCCTTTTCACCTGTTCTCCCGTTTCCCGTACCATTTGGCAATCCACAAAAGGGAACTCCGCTTGCATCTTTCAGTTCTATCCTACGTATGAGACGGAAGGAGTCACCCTCACAGCGGAATATGCCCACGTGGGGTATAAACTCCGGAAAAGGAAATACTTTGCTGTCCGTTTCCGAACCGTCTACGTTCGGGCCGCGGTCGGTCAACAGCCAGAAAGTCGTATCAACCGCAGAAAACACCAAATCCGAACCATAACCTCCGAACTGAACGGAAGCCCCTCCCTCTTTTGGCATAAAGGACGCAACCGGAACTTCCGCCCGCAACGGCCATGTATAAGTTCCGGTAATAGCATTATTTTCACATCCTGCCACGCATAACAAAAAGGCCGTTCCCGAAAGAACCGCCCCGAACGTGTGTATAGTAATCATAGTCCAATTTAACCTATATTTCATTTCACGTCTCTACCGTTATTACTTGCATTTTTCGAAACTTCGGTAAACACCACAACTTCCGGACTTCCGTCAGTTTTACGACCTGTGCTGTAGATTTCATTATCCGCGAATTCAGGTGTCTCCACTTCGTCCACCAAAACACCTTGTGTATTCCAAAGAAACACTTTGTCACCGCCTTTTCCCAAGCCGAACACAGGGCCGGTGGTGCTATTCTTGTCAACGTCCAAAGTCAAGAAACTCTTGGCACGAATCACAGAACCGGCAGGGAATATATATTTCTTTTCCTCTTTCAAGGCATCGTCGTTCAAGCTGAATCCGGTCAGGTCGATATCTTCTCCTGTGGCATTATACAACTCTATAAAGTCCTTGGTATCATCCCAAGCAGAAACCTGTACGTCCTGATTGTTAGTGAACACCTCGTTAATATACACTCCCGACGTGTTGGCCACATCTTGCTTCTCATCAGCTCCATTATTGGTCGTTCCACGTGTCAGTTCCGCAAAAATGACCCATTCGGAAGCCCCGTCGGTCTTGCGGCCGTAAGCCTCGCCTTTGCTCATATTCGGAGTATCCACTTGGTCGATGATTCCGGAACCTTGGGTATCGGCCAGTATGACCGTCTCACTGTTCTTGCTTAAGCCCCACGACGGATAATTCACGGGGTCGTGGTATAGGTTTTCTTTGTCGCATTCAATCACGAGATAGCCCTTGGCAGGAATCGTCTTGCCTGCCGGTATCGTCCAAGCCTCTTCCGGGCCACCTCCTTCCCATAGCTTGCACCCTGCCACTGATACTGAATGAGAAGACGCATTGTAAAGTTCGATGTAATCGAGATCATTGATGTCACTTTGGTCACTGAAAGTGTATACTTCATTGATGAACACGACCCCTCTCAATGTAGGTGCCTGTGAAGAACCGTTACTCTGCCCCTGTGTGGGATTGATACAAACTCCCCAAGTCGCTGCTCCGTCCACCGTACGAGCATACGATGTCCCTTTTTCCATAGCAGGCAATTCAACTTGATCGATGCAATTACCGTCTTTGTCGAGAAACACCACCTTATCTCCCTTGGAACTCAAACCGAAGCCGAAACTACCGGAAGGATTCCCTGCCTGCGCCTGCGTGAAACATACCACGGCATTTGGAACTATTTTCGTACCTTCGGGAATCACGTACTGTTCTGTCACACCTTTGTCGTCTTGCAGGATAAATCCGCCCATATCCACTTCTGTCATACCGGGATTGTAAATTTCGACAAAGTCGAAACCTCCGTCCAAAGGTGCACTCATCACCTCGTTAATCAAGAGGCTCACGGCACTTTCTCCAGGTTGTTCTTCCCCTCCTTCGTCGGGCGTGGAAGTATTGGCCCTTCCCTTCGTACCAGCCGACATTGTATTCCATTCGCGACCACCATCGATAGTACGCGCATAAGTCTGTCCGTCCTCCAATGGTGGCACCATGATGTCATCTATCTGCTTGTATGAAGCATCCAACAATTTAATTTCATCACCGCTACCAGAAATGCCGAATCCGAAATGTGTGTCTTTTTCCAACACCAAAAAACCATTAGCTGCAATCTTGGCCTCCATGGGAAATACATATTCCTCATCCGCCCCCTTGTTGTCCTGCAAACGGAAACCGGACAAAGAGATTTCAGCATCCGAGGAGTTATATAACTCCACCCAATCAGTGCCACTGGAACAAACTTCGTTGATATACAATCCGGCTACTTCGGACGGACCGGTATGCCAATCGTCTTCCGAATCATCCTTGCAACTTGTCACACATGCCGCTACGGTCAATAGCACTGCAGACATACAATAAAACTTTCTGCTCATAAATAGTAGAATATAAAATAATAAATAATCCAATTTAAAATGACAGCATGAGCCGCAACTGCAGGATGTGAAAATCCAACCCATCAGGCATCACCTCACTCAACGCCTTGCCATCCTTTGTAATATGTCCTTTATCGTCAGCATACTTGTCATTGTCCATAAAAGTATAGTTCAGCCCCAACATGACATTCGGTACGGGGAACCAATTCAGGTTGGCACTATAAGCATAAGCCGAACCACCGGTAATCGGTGAAGAAATCTCATGGAAATCATTCAGATTCACGTGGCTGGCGCGAGCCGAAACTTCAAGACATCCCCCTTTACGTCGCTGATAGACGGGGGCGAATTCGGCATCTTCAGGCATATAACGGCGTTGCTTGCCCAATATCATATAAGAAGCTGTGGCATACCAACCGTTGAACTCCGCATTCCTCAAGCCAATCTCCTGCCCGTCCTCCAAACGGTAACGCGACAAGTTCGTAAAGGTGTATTCACCGTAAGCCAACAATTTATTCCAACGTACGGCAGCCTCCAAACCATAAGTGGCATAGTGGCTTACGTTAGGGATTTCGGCACGTACGAAACGGCGGTGGTCCGTACGGCTTTCAGGGAAAGTGCGAAACTCCACCAAACGGTCTTCTGCGCCCAAAGCATCGGGCGTACGATATGACGCATAACCGCCCAAATGCACCGTCCATTCGTTGTTGTCCACTGGAGAAAGGCCGACACGCCCCGTAAAGCCGTATCCGTCACTACCCCTATTCTTCTCCTTTTGCAGAATGTCAACCTGCTGACCGAATACACCGCCCGACAACCACCAATGGTTGCCCCATGCCGTGACGGCTGCACCGAGACGCCGCCCACCTGCGAACATCTCTACTGGCATCGGGCGTTCATTGGCCGTCAAGTAACGTGAACTGGTAAGGCGTTCCATGCTCATAGGCTCTTTAAAATGCCCGGCCTGTATTGATATATGCTCATTGAACTTATAGCCAAGAAACATGTCTTTTATCTCCACTTCATTGTAGGCGAAATCCAAGTCGAATTCGGCAAACCATTTCTCATATAACTCCGCCTTAATCGCAAAACGAGCCCTACGAATACTCACTCCGTTGTCGAAACGGAACTTACCATCATCCTCTTCCATATCCTTGTTGGGCTTGGAACTCAAACCGTCCACCGAAACTGTCGGCAAATAGAAAGAAAGGTCGGTATAAATCCGATTATCCAACTTCATGCGAAAAGCCTTGTTCTTTGTTTCAAAGTTCAGTTTCCCTTCTTGAAAATACAAGTCTGCCCGCTCCTTTGCCAGCTCTTGTCCCCAGACGGGTTGCGCCATCCATACCGTACTACCGGCTACAGCCATAGTCATTAATATCCACTTAGAATTCATCTCTTTCAAATTTTCGGCAAAAATAGGCGGTACGTGTTTCCATATAATTACATTTGTATAAATATTCAACTACAAACCTGATTTTGGGGAGGAAATCTCATAAAAATCAGTAACTTTGCGTCAATGAAAAGACTATTACTGACTATTTCCATGCTGTGCAGTATGGGCTGTGTACCCACCGCACATGCACAGGACCGCGCCAAACCTAAAAACGGAGAAGGCGTATCGACATTTCTTCAACGTTTTGGCTACACTTCCCGTGCAGCCCAAAAGGAGTTTCTGGAAATCAACAAAGGGAAACTGACCCGCGACGGAGGCTTGATACTGGGACGTAGTTACCGGCTTCCCACCGGTAAGAAGTCTGGGAAAAAAGCGCGGGCTGGCAGTCGTAAGACCAGCGTTGTAGAACCGCTTTTCGGCCCGGCATACCAAAACGTATCCGTCCGTTCCCATGAGTTAGAAGGTGCTTGCTTGTATCTGGTCAGCGGGCACGGAGGTCCCGACCCCGGAGCCATCGGAAAAGTAGGCAATCGGGAATTGCACGAAGACGAGTATGCCTACGACATCATCCTGCGGTTGGGACGTGCATTGATGGAAAAAGGTGCCAAGGTACATATCATCATTCAGGATGAGAAAGACGGCATCCGCGATGACCGGTATTTGTCCAACAGCGACCGTGAGACCTGCCTCGGACAAACGATTCCGCTCGACCAGATAGCCCGTCTACAGCAGCGGTGCGATGCCATCAACCGCCTGACGTATAAGGATAAAGAGAAATACAAACGTGCCATCTTCATCCACGTGGACAGCCGGGGACATAAAGACCAGGTCGATGTATTCTTCTACCACTCTCCCGGCAGCAAATTAGGAAAACGGCTGACGGAAAACATTCATAAAACCTTTGAACGGAAATACGACAAACACCAACCGAACCGGGGATTCCGGGGTACGGTAAGCGAACGTTCGCTCTACGTATTAAAAAAATCCAACCCGGCGGCAGCTTTCCTGGAACTGGGCAACATACAAAACGAACGCGACCGGAAACGCCTCGTCATCCCGTCCAACCGTCAGGCCTTAGCCGACTGGATTTGCCAGGGTATCATAAAAGATTTCAAGGGACAACGGTAAAACCGAAGTCCCTATAAGACAAAAAGAACGCATAGAGGAAATCATTCCCTATGCGTTCTCCTTTTTAGTGCACGTGCTGTCGCAGCACACGCAACTACCAACCTATTATTTCATATAAAACTTCTTCACTGCTCCGTCGGAGTACTTGAAGATGTTGACTTGCCCTTTCAGCGGAGCAGCCACACGCTTGCCGCTTACGGTATAGATACCCAGCAATTCAGCACCTTCAGGACCTTTCACTCCGGCAATGCTACTTCCCTCATGGGCTTTTTTAGCATCTGCCAATACCTTCTCGATACCGGCTTCGATGGCCGTTGCATCAATCTGGCTTTCTGCCGTCAGCTTCACTTCATCGTACAAGTCCTTCACCTCGTTACTGATGGAATCGATGTCTTCCTGCAAAGCGGCAATGTCGGCCGTGAACTGTTCTGCCACCTCGGCATAATCCGTTTCTATCGTAGTCTTCGCAGCGTCCAACTTAGCCTGAACGGCGGCGATGTCGGCAGTCAAACGAGTGTAAGCTTCTTCATTGGCAGTAACTTTCTGTTGATAGTCCAACAACATCTCCACCATATCCACGATAGCCGTGTCGATTTCCACCACAGGAGCCAACACCTCATCATAAATAGTCGCGAGCGTTTCATTGGCGTAAGCCTCGTTCACAGACTTCTGCAAATCCTCAATACGGACAGCCACTTCCTGAACGGCATTCACGACAATCGCACTGTCTTTCACGTTGGCAGCCTCAGTATTGATTTTCTCTACGGCAGCCTCATAACGCGTACGCAGGCCCTGTATGGAGTCATTGGCAGGAGTATAGTAGGCGATGAAAGAATTAATCACCTTCATAACTAACTTACCCTCCATATTAATGCCATGTCCTGCATTATCCGACAAAATAATTTCATCCAATGAAAGTTCAGCAACCTCTTGGAAAGTCTCAGAAGCTTTCACAAAGAAAGAAAATACCACACCCGTATCTCCCTTCAGCGTTTCGCTCGTCAGACCACTCAGCACCAATTTGGTACGACCGTCTTCCAAAATACTGGAAGAGATAGACAAGTTCTGTGGTAAACGTTCACCATATTCAAACTTAGGTACACCGTTGGCCTCCGTATCCAATGACAGTCCTTCGGGCAACGACAACACAGCCTCCATACCACGGACACTCGTATAGTTACGCAAGCCCAAGCTTACTTTTTTAACACTACCGTCGTTCTTCACGCAAATAGAGTCTTCGGTAAGATAGAAAAAGCCCACGTTCGGACTCACATGTGCGGTATAGGAATCAAGGTGATACCCCTTGATGTTACCGCTCTCTTCAAACTCCGAACTGCTGCCCACAATGTTATCCAACACGATTTCACTGGTTTCTACCATATTCTCATTTGCCCTTACTTTGAAATAAGCCACGGCACCGCGGTCGCCTGCAATATTGTACACCCCATTGGGTTGAATGAGAAGGCGCACTGTCTTGATACCTTCGGCCAACTCATCCGCTGAGCTTTGCACCTCATTCATATAAATGCTGTGCGAAGAACGGCTCAAGCGCACCTCATCGCGTTGTACACTATTCGGAACGAAATCCAAGCCTTTGGGAAGCTTGAAGTCCATCTGCAAACCCACCATAGGATCGCTATTCTCCAAATAGACAGAAATCGTCTTCTCTTCGTCCACCTTGATATTGAAATTATCAATGGTGACCTTGTTCTCAGCTTCAGCACTTGCCACAAAAGCCATCACCATGCCCCATATCCATAGGCACTTCGCCGCAAACCGTCGCATCGAAGTATTTGTATTCTTTGTCATACGTTCTGTTTTTATTGTTCTACATTAAGCTCCTTTAGAAGGAAAGCGCAGCCACCTTACGTGGCAGCCACGCTTCCTACGCACAGAGACTTTATTCACTTACTTCTTCAAAACTTTCTTCACTGAACCGTCAGCATTACGGATGATGTTGATACCTCTTGTGAACTTGTCCATGATCTGACCGCCCACAGAGTATATCTTCTCTTTCATGCTTGGGTTGGCCTGCACACCGTTGATACCGGTTACGCCGCCTTCGCCACTGCCACCGATGCTGTAAAGTACGCCATCGACATCTGCTGCAAGCACATTGCCTACGGTCATCTTAGAAGCAGCACGACCCGATACTTCCAAATAAATCAGGGCTTCGCCATTTGCGTTAAGCTCTTTGTTCTGGAGCGAACTTACCACGATGCGGTGCGTCGTCCCATCGGCCAATGTATTGGAATACAACTGGTGGTCGTCTGCACTTCCGCCCAAAGATTCTCCCAACAAAGTTACGCCTGCGGGAAGCGTCACGTCCATCTGGCAAGCTACGTAGGGGTTCACGTTTTTCAGAAGGATGGCTACACGCTTCGTGCCTCCGACTTCTTCCATGTTCATCTCTACGCTTTCTTCGGTCTGCGTCATCGCAGGCTCTGCCAAACGTACACGAGGTGCCACTTGACTGACCTCCATCGTGTTGTAATCCATAATCTTGTTCGTGAGCTTCGTTAGATCGGCCACGTTGATCCGACCGTCGTCGTTCACATCTGCGGCATACCACTTGATCGTACCCGCGATAGCCTCAGCTTTAGACGGGTCGAGCACATACATCATCAATTCCGTGTAGTCGAGTACATCGACAACGCCGTCACGCAATACGTCACCCCGTATGAATGATTCGGTTTCTATCGTTTCACGTACGTTTGCCATCCGTTCTTCCTGCTTTGCAAGTGCGGCCTGAATTTGCGGAAGGGCTTCTTTTACGTAGTGAATTGACGTCGAAGTAACATCATTACCATTGATGTCCACACTGATGTAACCGTCATTGGTATCCTCATTATAGGATTTAATATTGCCTAAATCTTTCCTGACAAGCTCCAACGTATCGTTCAAGGCATCTTCAACTTCGACAACAAACGTATGACTGTTCACAGACTTAACAAGTTCAATCCTATCACTCAGTGCCTTATCAATCACGCCCGTATATTCTATGAAGGAAGCCCTGCAGTCCAAAGAGTCGATACGCTCCAGCACTTTATCCATAATGGTTTTAAGATCATTTTCGGCGTCTACGTCAGTCAATTCGATATCAGCATAGTATTCATCCATGGCCTTACCGTATTTGCCGATATGGGCCGTAATGTCAGCTATACTTTCTGCATTAGCCTTCTCGTCTACCTTGTAATACTCAAAGCCGGTCAGCTTGTCTACTACAGTGGTGAGCGAGTCATTCAAATGAGCCATATCAGCCTTGCGGGCCTCGTAAGCCTCATCGTTGAGCGTATAACGTTCCTGATCTTTTGCGATGTCGGACAACAACGTCTTCAAATCAGACAAGATAACATCCATCTTGTGATTCAACTTGTCTTGATAGAACAACATGTTCGCCTTGTTCTGCTCTATACCGTCTTTCACGGCAACCACATCACTTTCAAGTCCGGCCATATCGCCCTCGAATTTACCCTGTACGTTGGCATGACAGGCAGCAAGCGTCTCTCGGCCAGCCTTCACATCTCCTTCCACTTCGCCTGCACGGTCCATAAGAGCTGTGTAAGCATTCTCTGTGGCAGCAGCATCCGTGTAAGTTGCCAGTTTCGTACGCATGTCTGCAATCCAAGTCTCATAAGCCAGGAATAACGGCTGTTTGGCTTTAGTTTCTGCGTTGGTGATTGCACCGTCATTAGCGGTATCCTTCGTAAAGGCAGCCATTTTTTCCTTGATAGCTGTAGACAAAGCGTTTACTTCTGCCTCAGCGTCAGCATCGCCTTTCACCTTATTCTGTGCGTCGGCACAAGCGGCCTGCAATACATTGAATTCTGCCAGTATTTGAGCCTGTTCTTTCGTATTGGCCGATTGATAAACGCTTTCGATAGAAGTCGTGATACTCTTGCATTCATTCTCGGCAGTTGTCTTGTAAGCGTTATCCAATCCACCTTTGTAGCGTTTGGTCTCCAAATCGCTAATCAGCCTGTCGATACGAGCTTGCAAAGCATCCACACCGCAAGCGTCTGTCAGGATATAGGCATCGACATACTTCGCAGCCTCATCCAACGGTGTCTGTAAGGCTTCAACCTTCACAATAAGACCGTTATATACGTCATTATTGGTCACATATTCGTTATGTGCCGTCTTTCCGCTGACATAAGCATTATACATTGGAGTACCGAACTGTCCTAACTTCACATGCAAGTCAGTCATGACATCACCATAAATATGACCCGTGTTATCAGCATACGTCTTTTCTGCTTCTGTCAACGTAGGCAGGGTTGCCTTGATATCATCAACGAATTTCTTTCCATCGACTCCTTCAAGATAAGCACCATTTTCATACCATTCTTCCAATTCTGCCAAATGGCTGTTGTATTGTTCAAGGGTATCGGTATGCAATGTCTCCCATTCGTACACTGCAGCAGGTTCTTTTCCATCCGCAATCCAAGCCTCAAAATTAGCGAAATCAGAGACGATGCCGTCCACTTTCGTGATATTGAACTGACCCGGAACGAAATCTTTGATAGCTTCTGCTTTTTCGAGAACAGCCTGAACGTTGGCAAACGCCTCATCAGCCGTAACATAATCGGCATCGACCAATTCTTGATAGGCTGCGTCATACAGTCCCTGCGCAGTTGCATATTCACCGGCAAAGAACGTCTGCGTAGCACTTTGCACAGTTGCATCCATTGTATTCAATATCTGGTCAATCTTGCCTTCGTATGCCCGTACGTCGGCCTCATATTGTTTATCAGGGTCGAACAACATCTTGTCTGTATTTTGAGCCTCGCTAAAGGCAGCAAAAGCTTCATTCTCGATGTTGTTGATTTCTTGAAGGTAGTTTTGGATACTTGTATTCGCTGTTTCTACCGCACTCTTAACGACATTAAGCAGTGCCGGAGTCTGTACCTTGCTCACCTGTCCTATCACATTCACAGCTTCGATGTAGCAATTACGCATATCCTCGACGGCACTGTTAAAGCTATTATAACGGGTCTGGTTATCAGTTTTCACAGCATCCACGTAGCCCTGCTCACGACTTGCGCCGATCGTAACCACCTGCATTTTGATGGTTTGCAATACGCCATGTATGGTTCCATATTGTTCATCGGATTTACCCTTCTCAAAAGCTGTGGCAATATCCTCTGCAACTTGATTTTCAAGTTTGCTCTTCTCTGCCTCTAATTGTTCGATAAAGGCTTTGGCCGCCGTAGTCGGGTCACCTACAGTCAATATGGTATACAAACTGTCCACGGAATTTTTCACAGTTGCGTATTCTGTATCCAGTGTGTTATCCACTTTGATATTTGTCTCAGCATCCTTAGATACCTGCTTTATCTTTTCACAAATATCAGTGTAGTCCTCTTTGAAGTTGTCTTCTCGTGTCTGGCAGCTTTCGGCACTATTGTCGTTGTAATGGCTCTTCCAAGCCGCATTCACGTTAGCCACCCAATTATCGAACTCTATCACATACGTGCCTTTCGGGTTGGTATTCTCGCCCAACAGACCATTTACGTAATGGTTTTCACTATTGCCCAATGCCAAATTTGACAGTTCGCCCAATTCCGCTACTATCAAGTTGTGGATATCCGTCTTCTTGGTTTCTACGGCCAATCTTTCGTAAGCCGCCAAGTTCTTCCTGGCCACTTCCAATTCGGTCAATGTCGCTTTCACCTTGCCGTCAATAACCTTCATCGCCACGTGAATAGCGGCACTGTCATTGTGCAATGTATCGCCCTTATACGCGTTATCCATCGCCGTCTCCTGCTTACCAAGCTCCGTGGTATAACTTCCCTTCAGGTCATCAAAATGCTTTTTCGACACATCCTTGTCATCGATAGGAGTCCAATTCGCATCAATCTTACCGATATTTCCCGCAATACCATCAGCAACCTTCGTCAGACTTGCCTGGACGGAGTTGTTCTTGGCGTGAATTTCCTTCGCCTCACCGACCTCATCAATGAAGGCACTGACATCCTCAAGAAGTTTCGCCATCTCAGCACTGGCATCAGACAAGGCAGCCAAAGTTTCAGCCTGCTTATCCTCGCTTGTGTAGTCCAAATCAGTTACCGTTTCTTCTATTTCATCTACAGAGCTGTACAATACCGTCTGCTTTTCAAGCAAGTTCTTTGCAAAAGACCCGTAAATCTCCGCAGTCACCGAAAGTCCATCCAGATCATCATTTACAGATTTGATATCCGCAGTGATTTGATTCTTCAAACGGTTGATGGTAATTACGACTACTTGCTGGTCATACCATTCTTTGTGCTTATCGAAAGTTCCTATCAAGGTTTTTACCTCGCCCGTGATACCTGTAGTTTCATTTCCCTTGGCATTGGTTGCCTCCGTCAAAACATTGTTCATGCCGTTAGCATGCGTATCCCCATCGGCATCCTTGGCAGCCGCTGCGGCTTTCAAAGCTGTTTGAAGGTCGGACAATGCCTTGTTCATTTCGTCTAACTTGCCGCCATAAGTTGGTAAATCATCGATATTTTCGTCCGGTGTTTCCGTTCCGGTATAGACCGGTACATAACGTCCGTCGCCATTCCCGACCTTGTCCGAAAGCTTTTTGATTTCTGCTTGAATATCGGCGATAGTCTTTGCAGCGTTGTCATAAACCTCCACGACGGCCTTGGCAGCATTCACATAGCCCTCGATTTTGCCCTT